>Ga0209172_10001073_pt1 | contig 64104 bp, 59 predicted proteins | sample LarsenN4metaG_FD_184113 | JGI IMG/M metagenome (GOLD analysis project Ga0209172, IMG submission 184113) | Hot spring sediment bacterial and archeal communities from British Columbia, Canada, to study Microbial Dark Matter (Phase II) - Larsen... ...
TGGGGGCGGGGACGGGGGTGTTGACGGCGGGGGCGGGCGCGATCGGCGTGGTTGGGGTGATCATCGGACGCGGTTGGACGATCGGCATCTGGGCGGCCGGTGCAGGGGCGGGGGTGTTTACTGAGGGGACGGCGATGGGCCGCGACATGAGGGCGGGGGCGGGTGTGATGACCGGCTGCGGCGGAGCGATGGGCGAGGGTGTGTGGACGGGGACCGAGGGGACGTTGATGGCGGGCGATGGTGCGGACTGCAGCGGTTTGAAGTTGCTGTGCACCGGCGTGTTGGGGGCGTGGATCACGGGTGCGGGTGCGGCAGCGGGGGCCGGGCGCGAGGGGGTCATGTTTTGGAGTTTATAGAGTGGGGGCGCGGCGTTGGTGCGTTGCGGCGTGGGTGCGGGCGCGGGGGTGTTGACGCGTGTGCCGCCGGGGGGCGGGGCGTAGGTGGGCGCGGGGGTTTTGTTTTGGTTGAGCACGGGGAGCGTGACGTTGGGGCTGCTGGTGGTGCGCGGCGGAACGACGATGGAAGGCTGACGCGGCACGCCGGGGGATTCGGTCATGATGGACGGATGGCGGACGTTGGCGGGCTCATGGATGACGGGCGGGCGGTAGACGGGCTTGTGGTCGTAGCGGTGGTTGTTGTAGTGGGGGTAGCGCGTGCCGCTGTAGTAGCCGGCGCCGAAACGGAACTGGACGTCGTTGTCGTAGTAATCGCGCCAGCCGCGATCGATGTAGACGGGTTGGGGGACGATGACGGTGGTGGGCGGCGGGGTGTAGGTGTAGGGGTAGTAGGTGCCGCCGCTGTAGTAGCCGGCGGGCGGCAAGGTGGTGGTGTCGTTGGAGTAGTAGCGGGAGTCGTCTTCGTAGCGGGGATCGCTGGGGATGACGGCGGTGCCGCCCTGGGAGTAGACGGGTGGCGGGGCGCCGCCTGGGGTGTAGGCGGAGCCAGCGGTGGTGTTGTCGGTGGTGGGGGGGAGCGTTGGGCCGTAGATGTCGGGCTGGGGGGCCGGCTGTTCGTAGGAGTAGTTTTGGGTGGGGAGTGGGCGATAGCCCGAGGTGTAGGACTGGTCGGGATAGCGATAGGTGCTGCGGTGATCGACGTAGCGGTCGGAGGTGGAGGAGCAGCCGACGAGGGCGGCGGCGGTGGCGGCGAGGGTCAGGAGGGCGCTGATGGTTTTCATAAATCACCTGTAGGGTCGTGTGAGTAGACACGGGAGTGGGGGCATCGTTTGGGCCTCTATAACAGTAGGCGCTGAAAAGGCTTAGCCACCGCAATGTGGAGAAATTGGGAGTTTTCGGAACTTGGGTGGTGGTTGGTGCGTCAGAAGCGGTGGAAGGCAGATCGAAGTTTTTACGCTGGAGGTCAGGTCATGTTTGCACGCAAGATTTCATGGGCTGTGGCGGTGGTGGCATTGGCTGGGGTGGCGTTGCCGTGGACATTTGGAAAGGATGAGATGCCGGCGGAGAAGATTGCGGTGCCGGTGAAGCAGAAGCCGGTGGTGCAGTTGGCGATTCTGCTGGACACGTCGGGGTCGATGAGCGGATTGATCGACCAGGCGAAGGGGCAGTTGTGGAAGATTGTGAATGAGTTTGCGAAGGCGAAGCAGAACGGGCAGTCGCCGGAGTTGCAGGTGGCGTTGTACCAGTATGGCACGCCGAGCCTGGGGGCGGACAACGGGTATGTGCGGCAGATCGTGGGGCTGTCGACGGACTTGGACAAGATCTCGGAGGAACTGTTTAAACTGCGGACGGATGGGGGGGATGAATATTGCGGCACCGTGATCAAGCATGCGATGGAGAACTTGAAATGGACGGAGGGGAAGAATGTGTATAAGGCGGTGTTCATTGCGGGGAATGAGCCGTTCAGCCAGGGGAACGTGGACTTTCGGAAGAGCTGCAAGGAGGCGATTGGGAAGGGGATCATGGTGAACACGATTTATTGTGGGGCGGCGAACAACAGCGAAGCGAAGGAGTGGGCGGAGGGCGCGACGCTGGCGGATGGGGCGTACATGAGCATCGATCAGAATCAGCAGGTGGTGCACATCACAGCGCCGCAGGACAAGCAGATTGCGGAACTGGGGGAGAAGCTGAATAAGACGTACGTTGCGTATGGGGCGAAGGGGCGGGAATCGGCGGTGCGGCAGCAAGCGATGGATCAAGCGGCGACGACGCAGGCTGCGGCGGGGTCGAACGTGCAGCGGTCGGTGGCGAAGGCGAACGCGCAGTACAAGAATGCCGAGTGGGATCTGGTGGATGCGAAGAAAGACGGCACGGTGAATTTGAAGGAGATGAAGGCGGAAGAGTTGCCAGAGGAGATGCGGAACTTGAAGCCTGAGGAGCGTGAGAAGTACGTTGCGGAGAAGCAGAAGGAGCGTGAGGCGATTCAGGCGGACATCAACAAGCTGAACAAGGAGCGTGAGGTGTATGTGGCGGCCGAGCAGAAGAAGCAGGCCGAAGCGAGCGGGAAGGAGACGCTGGACAGTGCGATGCTGAAGGTGATTCGCACGCAGGCGGAGAAGGCTGAGTTGAAGTTTGAAGAGACGAAGTAATGTGACTGCGGTCGCATGAGCAACAGGGTGTGGGCCGACGGTTGATCGCCGTCGGCCCTTTTTATTTTTGCTCAGCCATAGGCGGCGGCATTGCTGTTGCGGGCGGGTAGTCATCGTTTTCTATTGATGACAAAGGGGCAGACCATGGCAGGCAAGAAGAGTAATCGACCGCATCGGTCGAAGCCGTATGAGAACAAAGTGGCGGAGCGACGAATTGTGCGTAACCCGGGGATGGCGAAGCGGAACCCGGCGGAGCAGCAGGGCGGCGAGGCGGGGGAGGGCGAGCGTGGGCGGCCGATTGCGGAGGCGGATGAGATGAAGATGGATAAGCCGGTGCGGGCGCCGCAGATGTTTGATCATTAGATCAGTTTGACTGCCGAATCGCTCAGCCAGCAAGTGGCGCGTTACGGCAGCGCACAATGCGGGGCAGTGCGGGTGCGCGGCGGGGCTCCAACTGCACCCAGATTCTTTGTTCGCCCGGCGTCACGATCCCGGCCCACGCGTCGATGCGGCGCTCGCGCGCTGCTTCAATGAACGCGTCCGGCATTACCGCCGTGATCGACTGTCCATCACGCAATCGCACACGGTATTTGTTGACGGTAAGGAACTCGACCAGCACACCTTCGAGAAGTTCGTCGGCGAAGGGCTGCTCGCCGGAAGTTGCTATTGGGGGCAACTCAGGATTCTTCCAGTGGGCGATGAATGCGTTGACGGCTTCGATGCCGCGGAGGAACGTGCAGCGCGGAAAGGCAGGCCGGATCTCTTCGTATCCGGTAAGTTCGACGTGGGCGTAAACGGCGGAACGGGGCCGCCTCACGAGGATGTGGTCCCAGTGTTTGTCGTTGTGCCCGACGACGGATAGGTCTTTGCCAAAGAGCGGATGTCGCAGATTTAATGCGATCTCTCGTGTCAGACGCTCTGCGTCATCACGCGCCCATCTGCGGTCGACAGGGCGCCAGTCGTTTTGCCAGCAAATGGCAGACATGTGCTTAGTTGCCTTCGGTTTCGAGGTTGTACTGCTTCATCTTTTTGTAGAGGGTGGTGCGGTTGATGTCGAGTTGGCGGGCGGTTTCCTGGCGGTTGAAACCGTTGGCTTTGAGGGCGGCGAGGAGGATCTGCTTCTCGGGCTCTTCGAGGGCTTTGGCGAGAGGCATGGGCGTCCACGCAGCCGAGGACTGAGTGCTGAGGACTGAGGACTGAGTGGGGGCAGGCTGTGCCGGTGTTGGGGACGTTGCGGCGGCGTCGATGACGACTTGGGGGAGGTCGTCGACGGCGATGAGGGGACGCTTGGTGAGGACGACGGCGCGCTCGATGGCGTTTTCGAGTTCACGCACATTGCCGGGCCAGGTGTAGCGGACGAGTGCGTCCGTGGCTTCCTGGGAGAAGCCCTGGATTTTCTTGCCGGTCTCTTTGATGAACTTTTGGAGGAACGATTCGGCGAGGAGGGGGATGTCGCCGAGCTTGGCGCGGAGCGGCGGCAGGACGATGTTGACGACGTTGATGCGGTAGTAGAGGTCCTGGCGAAAGGTGCCGGCTTCGACGAGTTTGGCGAGGTCCTGGTTGCTGGCGAGGATGACGCGGACGTCGACGCTGATGGTGTTGTTGGAGCCGACGGGCTCGAACTTGCGGTCCTGGAGGACGCGGAGGAGTTTGACCTGGAAGCCGGGGGAGGCGGAGTTGATTTCGTCGAGGAAGATGGTGCCGCCGTCGGCGGCGAGGAAGCGGCCCTGCTTGTCGGCGTGGGCGCCGGTGAAGGAGCCTTTGACGTGGCCGAAGAGTTCGGACTCGAGGAGTGACTCGGGGATGGCGCCGCAGGAGACTTCGATGAAGGGTTTGTTCTTGCGGGGGGAGCGGTGGTGGATGGCGCGGGCGATGAGGGATTTGCCGGTGCCGCTTTCGCCGGTCATGAGGACGGTGGTGCGGGAGTCGGCGACAGCTTCGACGAGGTCGAAGATTTTGAGCATCTTGTAGTCGTGGCCGACGATGTTGTCTAAACCGAAGCGGAGGTCGAGTTGTTGTTTGAGTTTGACGTTCTCAGAGAGGAGCGTTTGCTGCTTGAGGGCTTTTTGGATGACGACGCGGATTTCGTCGTCGATGATGGGTTTGGTGAGGTATTCGAACGCGCCCATTTTGACGGCTTCGACGGCGTTTTCGATTGTGCCGTAGCCGGTGATGACGAGGACGACGATGTCGGGGTAATGCTCGCGGATGGAGCGGAGGAGCTCGAGACCGTTGACCTTGGGCATGTTGACGTCGGTGATGACGAGGTTGTACTTGCCGGTGGCGAGCATTTCGACGGCCTGGGTACCGTCGTTGGCGGTTTCGACGTGGTAGTTTTCAAGACGGAGAAATTCGGAGAGGGAATTGGCGATGAGCGGGTCATCGTCAACGAGAAGCAGGCGCGCGAGCGGCGCAGCGGGAGCGGGTGAAGTTTTCTTGTCGTCAACCATCATGGTCATGCGTGGTTCACCGGTACGATGACTGTGGCGATGCAGCCGTGGTTGGGTGCAGCGCGATTTTCGAGGGACAGCGTGCCGCCGATGCCGGCGAGGAGTTCACGGCAGATAACGAGGCCGAGGCCGGCGTTGGCGGCGGAGTCTTTGCCGGAGACGAAGGGCTGAAAGAGTTTGTCTTCGCTGACGCCGGGGCCGACGTCGGTGATGATGAAGATGACGCGATCAGCGGCGGCGTCGTGGCGGGCTTCGAGGGTGACGGGGGTGTGATCGGGCGTGGCTTCGATGGCGTTCTTGAGGAGATTGGTGAGGACCTGGACGAGGCGCGGGTCGAGGAGGATCTGGTCGTCGATTTCGCCGCGGAGGTCGATGAGGATGCCGCGGGTTTGGGCGAGTGCGGTGAGGACGCGGACGCTGCGGTTGACGATCATGGGGACGGGGAGGGGGCGGGGTTTCTCGAGGAGGGCGTTGGTCTGGCGGCCGAGGTCGATGAGGTCGCGGAGGATTTCGGCCATGCGTTGAAGGCCGAACTGAGCGTCGGAGAGGTAGCGTTCGACATCGTTGTAGTCGTGGGTTTTGACTTTGCGTTGGGCGAGGGTGACGTAACGCAGGACGGCATCGAGGGGGTTGTTGAGTTCATGGGCGACCTTGGCGGCGAGGGTTGAGGCCTCGGGCGTCCAGGGTTTGGCCGTGGTGGGCGCAGGAGATTTTTGTGGCCGTTGATCGGTCATGTTTCTGCCGTTGCGAAAAAGCGACACGCGGAGGCGTGTTGTCTGTATTCAACATCGGCAAAAAAGGCGTCGCGGCAAAACAACAAAGTGGGCGTTGTTGGGAAGATTGAGCTTTGACAGGCCCGATAATGTCGTGTGGCACTTTGGGAGTGGGTCAGGGCTTCTTGCGCAGGTCGTAACAATAGAGTGCGTTCATGCCGCGGAAGTAGATGCGGCCGTCGACGATGGGGTTGGACATGGGGCAGTCGTAGCTGCTGGTGGCGTTGTGGTTGAAGTTGTATTGGTTGAGGTCGCCGAAGGGGCGGAGCGTTTTGGGATCGAACATGCCGAGGGGGCTGCAGGCGTGGTTGGCGTCGCCGTTAATGAAGGCGCGGCCTTCGGCGAAGTAGGCGCCGTTGCTGCTGACGAAGTTGAACGGTTGCTTGGCCAGCTCGTTGCCGGTGGCCATATCGATGGCGCGGAGTTCGCCGGAACGGCCCTTGGCTTCGGCGGAAGTTTTGACGACGAGCACATCGCCCGCCAGCGCGGATAGCTGCGAGCTTTTTGGCGGATTGAAGTCAGCGGCGAGCCAGAGTTGCTTGGCGCCGGTTAGAGAGATTTCATATGCGGCGATGCGGGCGGCCTTGGCGGCGTCGCGCGCGTTGGCGGCCTCGGGTACGTGCAGCGCAACGAGGCGATTGCCCTGGATGGGCAGGAACCCGACGTGCAGGGGCAGGCCGGCTTTGAATGTGGCGACGTCGCGGCCGGTGCGCGGTTCGACGATTGCGTGATTGCCGGCGCCGCGATGGAGGACGATGTACGTCTTACCGTCGAGTGTCCAGCGCGTGGGGTTTTCGCCTTTGACGGTCCAAAGCGTTTTGCCATCGGCGGGATCGAAGGCGACGACGGAGGCGCCGCGGTCCTGGACGAAGGGGATGCCATCGGCGACATCGATGAAGCGGGTGTTGTCGTCGTCGCTGGCGACGCGCTTGGTTTCGAGCATCTTCTGTTTCTGAGCGCTCAGGAACTCGAATGACTTGGGAAGTTTTGTGTCCCAGAGCGGTTTGCCGGTGGCGGCGTCAAGAGCGTAGATGCGGCCGAGGAAGCCGTACATGTAGACTTTGCCATCGTGAAAGGCGCCGGTGTTGTTGGGGTAGATGTGCTTGTTGTCCTGGGGGCCGTTGACGGATGCGCCGAGGTATTTCTGTTGCCAGAGCAATTGGCCAGTGGCGGCATCGAAGCACCAGATGATGTCGCTGCCGTCGAGGCGATGGTCCGTGGTCTGGTCGGGCTTGATCGTGCTGAGAGCTTCGCCGTGGCCTTCATATTGGTTAAGGAAGATTTTGCCGCCGCCGACGATGGGCGAGGAATAACCGCCGTAGGGCGTGCCTTTGCCTTCTTTTTCGCCGCCGCGTGCGCCTTTGATCATGACTTCACTGGTCCAGACGAGTTTTGCATCCTGGATGCGGTCGACGAGGGTGAGTCCGCGGGGCGTGGCGCTGAAGTTGGCGTTCGGGCCGTACCAGGCGGGCCAGTCGGTGTTGGGGGCGAGTTTGTTGGCGGTGCGAAGTTGTTCCTCGGTTTGCCGGCTGCCGGTGACGGTCAGGTTCATTTTGTTTTTGGTGGTGACGTTGCCATTGAAGGCGGGGCGAGCGCCGTGGGGTGGCTCGCCCATGCGAGCGCCGGTGGTGTTCCAGCGTTCGCCGGTGAGCGTGCCGCTGGCCTGGCCATCTTTGATGGTCACGTTGAGCGTGGCGTCGAATGCGGGGGAGGTCGCATCGTTCATGAGTCGCCCGGTGAGTGTGTCACCATCGCGGCGAACGTTTTCGCTGTGCAGGAAGTGGACGATCGGCTGGTTGCCTTTAACCGGCGGAGCAAGGAGCGTGGCTTGCGTAAGGGCACCGTCGCGCAGGGCGAGGGTGATGGTGAGCGGGCTGACGCCGGGCTTGTCGGTGGCGGCGGGCGTTGCAGTGAGGGTGACGACGCTGAACTTGCCGGTGGGGGCCGTGAGCTGGGTTGGCAGAGGTTCTGCGAGGGAGGCCTGGACGCAGGCCAGGAGAGCGATCATTGCGAGGGTTACCGGGATACGCATGGTCTATACCGCCTTTCAGTCGTTGGTTGTTTAACGACGAGGTGTGTGCATTAACTGCATTATTCGATACCATTATAATACTTATGCGACCAAAGCCTGATGTGCCTCTAACGAACCTTGTCATGCGGGAGTGGCTGCATTGCGGCTTCCGGCCGGCACGCGCGGTCGGGCTGGGCGCGATCACAGCGCGGCGCTGGCGGGTGCGGCCGGGGCGGGCTGGTTGGATTCTGTTGGCGGCATTTTCGGGGAGCGGGCGGTTGCGGGTGGGGCAGGTGCAGTGTGAGCTGCGGGGCGGGAGCATCTGTGTTTTGCCACCCGGCGTCATGTTTGCGATGCAGGTCGTTGGGGACGCACCGTTGCGTGTTGTGGACATGAGTTTCAACCTGGTGCAGGAACAACCAATGCAGGCGAATCCGCTGCGGGTGTGGGGGCATCCGGTGGTGGTGCAGGCTGCGGCACGGGAAGTGTCGGAGGCGGCGACCCGCCTGCAACGCCACGTGATGGAGAGGCCGTTCCAAGCCAAATCGGCGATGGATCGACTACACGTCGGGTTGATCCTTGAGCAGTTGATGACGGCATACCTGGCGGGGTGTTGCGCCAAGGCGGACGAGTTGCCGCAGCACGCCTATGTGCCGGCGTGGCTGGCGGAACTGCGGGCGCACATTGAAACGCGGGCGTACGATCATACGCTGGGCATGCGGGATCTCGCGGCCTTTACGGGTTATTCGGCGGCGTATATTCAGCGCGGTTTTGCCCGTGCGTACGGCGAATCGGTGTTTCAATTTGTACAGCGCTATCGCATTGCGCAGGCGTGCCGGTTGCTGCGCGCGGATGCTGCGGATTCGGTCGCGGAGATCGCCGCGCGCTGCGGCTATGCGAACGTGTCGCTGTTTCATCGCCAGTTTCGGCGGCTGATGAAGATGAGGCCGCTTGAGTACAAGCGGTGCGCGAGCTAGACCAGCGGGTTGAGGTCGTCGTTTTTGAGGACGTCGCCGTTCTTGAGGGTTTTGAAGTAGCTGGGCGGGAGGATGTTGGGCTGGCCGTTGAAGGTGGAGCCTTCGGGCATGTAGGCGCAGGTCATGGCGATGCGGCGGCCGCGGGTCATGTTGACGCCGGCGCCGTGCGCGGTGAGGCCGTTGTGGAAGGAGCAATCGCCGGCTTTCATGGGCACGGGGACGGGGTCGGTCCTGGCCATCTCGGGGTAGATTTTGAAGAGGCCGCCGAAGTCCTGGCCGATGCCGATGTTGTCATAACGGGCGAGTTTGTGCGAGCCGGGGATGAAGGCCATGCAGCCGTTGAAGGGGGTGGCGTCTTCGAGGGCGATCCAGATGGAGATGGCGTTGCGGGAGAAGAAGGACCAGTAGGGGTTGTCGAGGTGCCACGCGGTGGGGTTGCCGAAGGGTTCTTTGATGAGGGCCTGGTCGTGCCAGACGCGCATGCGGATGCCTTCGAGTTTGGCGAGCATCTCGCCGAGCTTGGGATTGAGCATGTAGCGTTTGACGGTGTCGTTGATCCGCCAGAGGTTGAGGCGCTGGGTGAAGACCTTGGTGTAGTAGTTGTCTTCGTCGTGCCAGGTGGATTCGTCGCTGTTCACTTTTTTGGTGCCCATGGCGGCGATGGCGTCGAGTACGGCGGACTTGAGTTCTGCAACTTCGGCGGCATTGAGAAACTGCGGCCAATGCAGGAAGCCGTCGTCACGATACTTGGCTACATGTTCGGCGGTCAGGTCCGTACGCATCTTTGCACCTCATTCTTTAAACATTGAATCGCTCTACGGAGGACAATGTAGCAGCATGTATGTATTAAAAATTGGACAATGTTGACCTGCCGGATGTACATTGATGCTATGCCAGCACGTCCTGCATCCATTTCGACCCGCCTGCCGGCCCTGCGCTATACGGGTATTGCGGTGGAGTTTTACCCGGCGTATGTGAACACGCGTCTGCGGCTGCATGCGGTGGACGTGGTGCTGCTGTCGTATCTGTCGCGCGGGCAGTGCCGGCACGTGATGGGGGACGAAGTGCATCACGAATCGGCGGGGGCGCTGGGGATCACGCACTATGGCCAGGCGCATGATTTGATCACGGACCGGCAGGGGGTGGATGTGTTTAATGTTTATCTGGATCTGCGCAATCACACGCTGCCGGTGTTGCCGGCGGAGTTGCGGGCGATTCTTCCGGCGGTGTTGCCGCTGCATCCGGCATTGCAGAACAAGCTGAACCGCCGGGTGCGGCTGACGTTGCGGGACAAGGCGTTTGTTGATGCGCTGCTGGCGCGGCTGGCGGTGGAGACGCAGCGCCGCGAGCCGGGGTACGAGGAAGCGCTGCGAAGTGGTTTGCGCTTGCTGCTCATCGAGATGTGCCGAGCGGCGCAGACGTCGGGTTTGACGGTAAGCGCGGCACCGCGGGCAGTGGGGTGGCTGGAGCGGCTGCGGCAGCATCTGGATGTGCATTATGCGGAGCCGTTTTCGCTGGCGGATTGGTGTGCGAAGCTGCGGTTATCGAAGAGCCATATCTGCAGGGCGTTTCGGAAGTACACGGGGAAGGCGTTGATTGATTATCTGATGGCGCGGCGGGTGCAGGCGGCGATGCTGGCGCTGCGTACGAGTGATGACAAGATTCTGGCGATTGCGCTGGCGTGCGGGTTCTCGGATGCATCCTATTTCAACCGGTGTTTTCGGCGGGTGGTGGGCATGACACCGAGTGCGTACCGCCATGTGGGTGTGGTGATTCGCTAGGCTCTGTCTCCTAAGGGAGCCGGGATCGTCTCGCGTCTCCGGTCGGCCATCTGCTTTGTCCTCGGGCGCTCAGAATACTGACCAGTATGCTTCGGTCCTGCGTCCGCGCATCTGGCCGACCGGAAGCACGATCCGACCAGAGCCCCCTTATGAGACAGAGCCTAAGCCGATGGGGCGGGCAGGACGCGGTCGACGAGGGCGTAGAGCACGTCGACGGAGAGTTGGGATTTGCGCATGAAGCCCTGGATGCCGTAGCCGCTGATTTCACTAATGAGGGTGGGATCTGAGACGCCGGTGACGACGATCACGGGCAGGTTGGCGGTGCCGGGGCTGCTACGGATGTGATGGAGAAAGGTGATGCCGTCCATCTCGGGCATGGAGAGATCGAGGATGACGAGCTGGGGCATTTTGTTGGACATGGCGAGGAGGGCTTCGCGGCCGTTGGCGGCTTCGCGGGTGGAGTAGCCGTTGGCGCGCAGCGCGCGGCTGAGAGCGCTGCGTACGGAAGGTACATCATCAACCACAAGGATCGACATACGTTTTTACCTCGTCCATTTCTGGAACGAGATATTCAGGCATGCATTACCTGCGTGATATGTTAGCACTTGGCGTGGAAGATGGCGACACGCGGAACTCGCGGGACTATGATTTGGCGCTAGAGGACAAGCCATGGACGTGGTTTCCGAATATCACCTCGATCGAGACGATCGCATCGTGCATGTGTCGGCGGGTTTTGCTGCATTTGCGACGGAGAACGGTGGGGAGCAACTGCTCAACGACATTGTTGGGCGATCGATCTGGCAGTATGTGTCGGGTGTGCATACGCGCAGTCTTTATGCGGATATGTTTGAACAGGTGCGGGCGCGGGGGCGGGAAGTCTCGTTGCCATTCCGGTGCGATAGTCCGGCGGTGCGCCGGTATATGACATTGGTGATTTCACCGCTGGATGGGCGTGGGTTGCGGATTGTGGCGCGGCTGGATCGGATGGAACAGCGTGAGCCTGTGCGGTTGCTGGATCCGCGAGTTCCGCGGTCGGGCCCGGCGATTGAGGGATGCAGCCTGTGTCGGCGGATGGTGGTGCCGGATGCGGGTTGGGTAAGCGTGGAGCAGGCGGTTGCGCGGTTGCGACTGTTCGATGAGGCACAGATGCCGCCGATCACGCATGGGGTTTGTCCGGCGTGTGATGCGGAGTTCAATCAGCGATTGGCGGTGCTGCGGACGGAGTCGTAGTGTGTGCTGCCATGGGGGGGGCTCGCAGCGCTAGAACGCTGGGCAGCAAGAGCCGCGTAATTGCAGGCGTGCTGGGGAGGTTGAACTTGGAGCGGTTCCGCGGTCACAATACATTCGAACTTTGGGCAACAGTATGAAAGACTATCCTGACAACGAGTTTCCGTGGACGTTCTACTTCAACGGGGAGGCGATGCCACGATGGGGTCAATGCTGGATGTCATGTAGCATTGAACGGCGTGCGGCCGAAGAGATGCAAAATTGGCAAGGCCGTCTGACTGCGCACGATCTTTTCCTGCTGTCATGCAAAATCGATCATGTCGGCGTTGCTGAGAGCGACGATGTACTTCGCTTTCGCGCGTGTGTGCGTCTCCTGCTGAAGATGGTATTGCTCCATGGCACAGAATTGGCGAAAGAGGCGGCTGAATGGGGTTCGTGCTATGGTGGGACTGGCCAGGAAGTGATCGCGGGGATTCGGGACACGCTCATCGCGATGTCGGTACTGGCTGAGCGGGACGGCATCGCCGTCTGGACCACTGGGTATGAAGCTGACAGAATTCGTCTCTGCGAGGTCGTGCGGCGCGTTCGATTGCCAAGGGATTCAGCAGAATGGCTGGAACTTCCCCACGAATGGAACGATCGACGTGAAACGCAACTGCACCTGGAGTTTCTGCGGAAGGACTTGGTGAAGATGGTCAGGGAAGGTGGGTGGCCCAAGGACATTCGACGTGCGATTCACGAGATGCGCGTGGAGCGTGAATCTCCATGGTCGGGCCCGTTGACCTAAACTCGCTATCCAATGAAGCCGCGCTAAACTGATTACGGATTTGCAGAGGACTCGTTTCGGAGGTCACCCATGATTGTTGGTGTACCGCGGGAAGTGAAGCATGATGAGTACCGCATTGCGATGATACCGGCGGGGGTGTATGCGTTGACGCAGGCGGGGCATCGGGTGTTGGTGGAGAAGCAGGCGGGGGCGGGCTCGGGGATTGGGGATGAGGAGTATGTGGCGGCGGGGGCGACGATTGTGCCGACGGCGGGGGAGATCTGGGCGGCGGCGGACTTGATTGAAAAGGTGAAGGAACCGCAGCCTGCGGAGTGGCCGCTGATGCGGCGCGGGCAGATGGTGCTGACGTATTTTCATTTTGCGGCGGATCGGAAGTTGATCGACGCGTGTCTGCAGGCAGGGATCACGGCGATTGCGTATGAAACGATCAGGGACCGGAGCGGGAAGTTGCCGTGCCTGACGCCGATGAGTGAAATCGCGGGGAAGATGAGCATTCAGGAGGGGGCGAAGTATTTGGAGAAGCCGATGATGGGGCGGGGCATTTTGCTGGGAGGCGTGCCGGGGGTGGCGCCGGCGAACGTGGTGGTGCTGGGCGGCGGCGTGGTGGGGAGCAACGCGGCGAAGGTGGCGGCGGGCTTGGGCGCGAACGTGCAGATTTTTGATACGAATCTCGATCGGCTGCGGTATCTGGATGACATCATGCCGGCGAATGTGAACGAGATTTATTCGGATGCGCACAACATCACGGCGGCGCTGCGGCAGGCGGACCTGGTGGTGGGGTCGGTGCTGATACCGGGGGCGCGGGCGCCGCGGCTGGTGACGCGCGAGCATTTGAAGATGATGAAGAATGGCGCGGTGATCGTGGATGTGGCGATCGACCAGGGCGGGTGCATCGAGACCAGCCGGCCGACGACGCATCGCGACCCGACGTATATTGTTGAGGGCGTGGTGCATTATTGTGTGACGAACATGCCGGGGGCGGTGGGGCGGACGAGCACGTTTGCGTTGTGCAATGCGACGCTGCCGTATGCCCTGGCGGTCGCGAGCTTGGGCTGGGAGAAGGCGTCGGCCGCGGATGCCGGGCTGGCGGCAGGGCTGAACATGCGTGAGGGGGAGATCGTGCATCCCGGGGTGAAGGCGGCAATTGCGTGAAAGCCTCCGGTCGCTGAGAATGCGGCTGAGGTGAAGTATGAGCAATCCCCATGATCCGAATGTGGTTGGTTACCAGGGCACGGGCGGCGGCGGGCTGACGCCGCAGGACGTTGAGCATTTGAACATCCTGAAAATATTCTGGTACGTCCTGGCGGGGTTGCAGGTGCTGGGGTTGCTGGGCGGGTGCTGCTACGCGGGGATGGGGATTTTCATGGGGAGCGCGGCGAGCGGCGGGCGGGGCGGCGGGGCGGGCGATGCAGCGATGGTGACGGGCATGTTCATGGGGATCGGCGGTTGCCTGGCGGTGGTCTCGTGCGTGTTCGGTTACCTGAATTACCTGGTGGCCAAGGGGCTGCAGGAGCGGCGGCGGCTTACGTTGATCTACGTGATGGCGGGGCTGGCGTGCCTGAGTTTTCCGCTGGGGACGGCGCTGGGTGTGTTCACGTTTGTCGTGGTAGCCCGGCCGCAGGTGAAGGCGGCGTTTCGTTAAGCAGAACGTGTGCGAGGTTGCCGCATGAGCGTGGAATTGTCGGTTGTGTCACCGGTGTATAACGAGGCTGAAGGGCTGGCGGAGTTTGTCCGCCAGATTCATGCGGCCATTGATCCGCTGAACATCAGTTGGGAATTGATCCTGGTGAACGACGGGTCGCGCGATGCGTCGCTGCAGATTGCGACGGGGTTAGCGTTGAATGACCCGGTGGTGCGCGTGGTGAGTTTTTCGCGGAACTTTGGCCATGAGGCGGCGAGCACTGCGGGGCTGCGGTATGCGCGTGGGCAGTGCGTGGTGCTGATTGATTCAGATTTGCAGGACCCGCCGACGGTGATCCCGCAGATGCACGCAAAGTGGCGCGAGGGGTTCCAGGTGGTGTATGGCCAGCGGAGCAAGCGCAATGAGGAGACGGCGCTGAAGAAGCTGACGAGCTGGGCGTTTTACCGGTTGATGCGGAAGCTGGCGAAGATTGATTTGCCGAAGGACACGGGGGATTTTCGATTGATGGACCGCAAGGTGGTGGATGCGTTTAGCGCGCTGCCGGAGCGGAACCGTTTTGTGCGCGGGCTGGTGTGCTGGACGGGCTTTAAGTCGACGGGCGTGGAGTTTGTGCGGGCGCCGCGGTTTGCGGGGAAGACGAAGTACAACTATGTGAAGTTGATCAAACTGGCGATTGATTCGCTGACGGGCTTTACGACGGCGCCGCTGAAGATGGCGACGTGGCTGGGCATCGGCGTATCGATCTTTGCGGTGCTGTGGACGCTGGTGGTGATTTACCAGTTCTTTTTCTGGAAGAATCCGGACGGCACGCCGTACCGTTTGCCGGGGTTCACGTTCATTTACATCAGCATCTTGATGCTGGGCGGGATCCAGATTTTTCTGATCGGGTTGATCGGCGAGTATTTGGCCCGCACGTATGAGCAGGTGCAGGGACGGCCGCTCTATATTGTGGATGAGCTCGTGAATTTCAAAGAGACGCAGGCGATTGGCGGGCCGAACGGCGGGCTGTTGAAGTAATCAACGCAGCGCGCGGCCCTTGGCTGCGGGTTCGATGATCTCGATTTTTTCGAAGCGAACTTTGGCGGCGTTGATGCCGAGGCCAAGTTGTTTGTCGTCCTTCATTTTCCAGACGGCATAGCGCGACAGGTCTTTGAAGTCGGTCTTGTAACGCGTGAGGAATTTGTCGTCGAGCAGAGCGACGAGTTCGTCCTTCTTCACTTGCACGGTGATGGTGTAGCAGCGGTTGTTGTCGATCTTCACAGGTACGGTCGTGGGGTTGTCTTTGTTGATCTTGCCGGCGACGCGCTCGAAGCGGGCTTCGCCTTTGACGTCGAGAGCGAAGCCGAAGTTCTCACCACGCGCGTGCAGGAGGAGCGTGATGGGGCCGTCGCCATCGAGACGGGTGAAGGTGACGCGGAGTTCGTATTCATCGGGCGCAGCGTAGGGGATTTGCATGATGCTGTAGCGGCCCTCGTCGCCGATGAGGGCGCCATCACGCAGCGACCATTGGCCGACGGCGGCGTCCTTGGCGGGGTCGATGAGGGCGAGGAGATTTGTGCCGGCGGTGGTGATGGGCGTGGCGGTTCGTGTGGTGGTGGGGGCTTCAACGGTTCCGGTGGAGGCGGTTTTGATACGCTGCTGAATGCGCGTGAGCGTGATGCCTTGGAGACCGTCGGCGGCTTGCTGATACCAGACGGCGGCGTGGCGGGCGATGGTGGGCTTGGTGGCGGCGGGAGATTTTTCGGCGAGGTCCCACCAGGCGTCGGCGAGGGCGACGATATCGAGTGGCTCTTTGGGGGTGGTGAGTTCTTTCGCGGCGAGTTTGGCCAGCGCAGCGTCGGAGCCCTTGGCAAGATGCGGAAGACCTTTGGGCCATTGGGCCTTGGTGAAGCAGTAGTAGCGGCCGAGGGCGAGGTTCGCTTCGGGGTCGTCGGCGTTTTTGGCGAGAGCAGCGCGGTGGGGGGCGAGGGCGTTAAACTCCGCGGCGAGCGCGCGGAGTGCGGCGAGGCGCGGCGTGACATCGGTGACAAACGCGACGCGCTTGGAGCGGTTGGCTGCGGCCTCGGCGAGGTTGGCGAGTTGGGTTGCGGTAGTGAAGTCGTCGTCCTGGGCGGCTTGTTCACCGAGTTGCAGGGCCTGCGTGGCGATGGCCTCGTTGGCGACGACGTTGGTACCGGCCGCGATGACGCCGGCGGCGCGGGTGAGGGCGCGGACCTTGGAGTCGAGGGTGTTGATGTGCCATTGTGCGGCGAGGTTGTCGATAGCGGACATGGCGGTGGCGACATCACCGCCGGCGGAGGCCATGGCTGCGGACTCGCTGAGCAGGACGAAGCGTGCGGTGAGGTCGTCTTTGGTGGCGAGGGCTTCGCGCAGCAGGCGAGCGCCGAGCGCGGCGCGGTCGGCGGGCGTGCGTTTGGCGTACTCATCTTTGAAGACGCCCTGCACCATGGCGAGGGCCTTGGATTGGTCGGCTGCGTTGGGAGGCGGTGCCAATTCCGCGTGCAACGAGGCGGCGCTGCAGAATAGCAACGCAACAGGGATGTGGCGCAGGAGATTCATTTTCAACTGACAATTGTCAATTGAAAATTGTCAATTTGCAATGGGGGCGAGGTCTGTTGTGATCGAACCACACCGGCGGCGGAGCCGCTCGGCTCTCAGGGCACGCTTAGTGCCCCTTGGGCGCGAGGATCATGATCATGCGCTTGCCTTCGAGCTTGGGCTCGCGCTCGACCTTGGTGATCTCGGCCAGGTCGGACTTGAACTTCTCCATCAGGGTGCGGCCGATGTCCACGTGGGCCATTTCGCGGCCTTTGAACATCAGGTTGAACTGCACCTTGTGGCCTTCCTCAATAAAGCTCTTGGCCTGGTTGAGCTTGGTCTGCTGGTCGTGATCGTCGATACGCACCGAGCGCAGGCGCAGCTCTTTGAGCTGGGTGACGTGCGCGGCGTGAGCTTTCTGCTCTTTCTTTTTCTGCTTGTACTTCCACTTGCCGTAGTCCATCAGGCGGCACACCGGCGGGCGCTCGTTGGGCGAAACTTCCACCAGATCGAGGCCGGCTTCGCGCGCCAGGCGCAAGGCTTCGAGGGTCGGGACAATACCGACCTGTTCGTTCTGATCGTTAATCAACCGAATCGGGCTGATGCGAATTTGCTCGTTACAACGCAGACCGTGCTGGCTAATGGCAAAACTCCCTGAGACCTGGAAAAGGCAAAACACCGCGCGCGCGGCTAGTTTCGACTGTATTTGTACGTGTTTTTGCGGGCCCCGTCAAATCGAAATCACGGCACGGCGCCTCGGCTGAGCGATGCTGCCGGGGGGGCGAGGCGGGTCTTCTGACGGCGGGTGCGCTAGCGGGAGACAACTTTTGAGGCTGCGCTTCCCCTTTCGCGCCATAACCGCTAAAACATCCCCCTTGCTTTTCCTTGAGGTAACGAACGCATGAGCTTGAGCGCCATTATTCTTGCTGCCGGCAAAGCCACTCGCATGAAGTCGGAACGCGTGAAGGTGCTGCACGAGATCTGCGGGCGGCCCATGCTGTCGTACGTACTGGATGCGTGCCGGGCGGTGGGGGTGAAACGCCTTTACTGCGTGATCGGCCACGACCGCGAGCGCGTGATGGAGACGTACAAGAAAGATCTGGACATCACGTGGGTGGTGCAGCACGAACAGAAGGGGACGGGGCATGCGGTGATGGTTTGCCAGGAAAAGATCATGCAGGAGGTGGGGGCGGGTGTGGATGATCATGTGTTTGTGCTGGGCGGCGATGGGCCGCTGATTCGCGGCGATACGCTTAAGGCACTGGCGGAGAAGCATATCAACACGGGCGCGGCGGTGACGCTGGCGACGAGTCTGCTTGAGAATCCGGCGGGCTATGGCCGCATCATGCGGAACGCGCAGGGGCAGGTGGTCGGCATTGTGGAGCACAATGATGCGACCGACGAACAGAAGAAAATCAAGGAAGTGAATCCCACGTATTGGATGTTCCGCACGAAGGATCTCTTTGAAGCGCTGGCGCAGGTGAAGCCCAACAACAAGAAGGGCGAGTACTATCTGACTGACACGCTGGAGATCTTGAAGGGGATGGGGCGGCGGCTGGAAGCGGTGCCCAGCGTGCCGGCGGAGGATGTGCTGTCGATCAACACGCGAAGCGAACTGGCGGATGTGACGCGCGTGATGCAGAAGCGCATTCAGAAGATGCATTTTGACAATGGCGTGACGCTGGTCTCGCCGGAGAATACCTTCATTGAATTCGGCGCGAGCATCGGCCAAGATACGGTGGTCGAACCGTTCGTTTACATCCGTGCCGGCGCCGTGATTCCCGCCAATAGCCGTGTCACCGCCAACACCGTGGTGGGGTAAGAAGCAACAGGTATTGGGTATTGGGTATTCGGTATTTGGCGGCGTGAGCCTAATACCCGATACCAAATACCCAATACCCAATCCGAGGTCCCTCATGACGCTTTCCGACAGCCTTAAAATTTTCTCCGGCCGTGCGAACCTGGAGTTCACCAAGCGCCTGTGTGCCCACATCGATCTGCCGCTTGGGCGGGCGCATGTTGATTCCTTCCCCGACGGCGAGTTGCTTGTGAAACTCGACGAGGACGTCCGTGGCCGTGATTGCTTCGTGGTGCAGTCCACGTGCACGCCGGTGAATGAAAACCTGATGGAATTGCTGATCTGGATCGACTGCTTAAAGCGGGCGAGCGCGGAGCGCATCACGGCGGTGTTGCCGTACTACGGTTATGCCCGGCAGGACCGCAAGAGCGAGGGACGCACGCCGATCACGGCGAAGCTGGTGGCCAACCTGATCACGGCCGCGGGTGCTGATCGCGTGATTGCGATGGACCTGCACGCGGCGCAGGTGCAGGGCTTCTTTGATATTCCGATGGATCATCTCCTCGCGGCGCCGGTGCTGGCCAAATACTTCGTCGAAGAAGCCGCGAAGATGGGGAAGATCGCCATCGTGAGTCCGGATCCGGGCAATCTGAAGGCGGCGAGCTTCTATGCGGAGCTGCTGGGCGCGGATCTGGCCTTCATCGACAAGCGCCGGCAGTCGGGCATGAACGTGGCGATGACGAACATCGTCGGCGACATTGCGGGCAAGACGATTTTGATGTTTGACGACATGATCACGACCGGCGGCACGATTGCCGAGGCGTCGAAGATTCTGCGCGATCATGGCGCGGGCAAGATGTACGTGGCAGCCACGCACGGCGTGTTCGCCGGACCGGCGATTGACCGGCTGGTGAAGTCGCCGGTGGAAAAGTTTGTAATCACCGACACGATCGAGGCGGGCGACCGGTTCAAGCCATTCGGGGATCGGCTCGAGGTGTTGAGCGTGGCGAGCCTGATGGGCGAAGCAATCAAGCGCATCCACCTGAACCAGAGCGTGAGCGCCGTATTGAAGGGCGCCAACGCGGGCAAGCGGTGATCGACGCGGGGCAGCGGTGATTGGCCCCCAGGGGTTGAGGGGCGAAGCCCCGACAGGAAATAGCAGCAACCGCAAGGTTGCTGAATATCACAAACCAAATCTCGCGAGGGCCGAAGGCCCGACACACGCGATTATTGAACATGTGTCGGGCCTTCGGCCCTCACCTTTTTTTTAAGAATCGGTGACTGCAACCTGACGGTTGCAGCTACTGACTGCCGGGGCTTTGCCCCTCGCGATGCAACGCGACGGTTGCGTTTCCACTTGCGGGGCATTGCCTCTCTGCGTACTTTTCCAAACAGCTAGAATGTTCTTCGCTGAGGTTTTCAATGTCCTTCATCAGTAATCACATCCATTTTGTCTGGTCAACGGCCCGCCGTGAACCCATGATCGATCCCGCTTGGGCTGACCGTCTGTATGCCTTCATCGGCGGCACACTGAACAATGAACGCGGCAAACTCCTCGCCGCGGGCGGTGTTGAGGACCACATTCATGTGCTCGTGTCTTTGCCCGCCACACTTTCGCTCGCAGATGCTGCGAGTCTCATGAAGGCCAATAGCTCACGCTTCATTCACGAGGAAATCGGTGCCGCGGCTTTCGATTGGCAGAAGGGTTATGCGGCCTTCAGTGTAAGCGTCTCGGTTTGTGACGCGGTTCGTGCCTACATCGCCAAGCAACGCGAACACCATCGGCACAGGAGTTTTCAGGAGGAGCTAATCGAGTTTCTGGAGAAACATCAGGTGCCGTATGACCCAAGATACGTATTCGTGTGACCACGATACGTAGGGGCGAAGCCCCGGGAGCCAATAGCAGCAACCGCAAGGTTGCTGGAAGATACGCTCCTAATTGCGGGAGGGCCGAAGGCCCGACACACGTTCCACGATCGCATGTGTCGGGCCTTCGGCCCTCAACTTGTTTTCTAGAATACGGCAACTGCAACCTGACGGTTGCAGCTACTGACTGCCGGGGCTTTGCCCCTTTTCGTTGCAGTGACCTCACGGTTGCCGCTATTAGAGGGCGGAGCTTTGCCCCTCCACTTCGCTTCCCGCCAATTCTTCTTCGCCGAACTTCGTTCCGCATTCGGGGCAGATGGGGCGGGTGAGCATGTGCAGCACGTAGCCGCAGGTCGGGCACTAGGGCTCTTCGATGTCGACTTTGAATTTGAGTTTGCACTGAACGCAGCGCGATTCGCCCATCGGCAGGTCCTGGGCCTTCATGCAGCGCGGGCATGTGATAGGCAATTTGTGCGAGGGCAGCGAAACGGGATCGAGCACCGTTGTGGCGAGGAATTTGTTGAGAATGAACACGGCAAAGGTACCGGCCACGGTCATGATAAAGGTCACGAGCCCAGTGCCCGCAAAGACATCGTCAATGCTTCCGCGCAACGCCCGCTCAAACAAGATGAGCATCGACATCGTCATGCCACAAACGAATGCCGCGAGGACGGTTCCCCATGAGACGAGCGCGTAGGGCATTTTGAACCGGGGCATGAGGACGAGGGCCGAGCCGCAGAGGAATGTCGCCGCCATGTAGGCTGTGAACATGACGGCGGCGATCGTGCGGGTGATCTCGTAGTTAATCGACCACGACCAGCGATAGGCCTGCACCACGGCGAAGATGGGCGTGCTCACTGCAAGCAACGCGCAGACGACTAACCCCGGTACGGCAAGCCAGAGATAACGCCGTTGTTCAATCGCCACAAACGCCGCCAATGACAAGGCGAAAACGATGCCCCACAGCATGGCGGAGATAAGCGTCGCTTCAAAGGCCCGGCCGCGCATGCCGGAGACGACGGTCGCGCCGATGCACGCGAGCGCGGCGAGGCCGATGAGCGTGAGCAGTCCGATCAGGAAGATTCGTTTGAAGTAAAGCATGTAACATCGCCCCGTTGACGAGATGAATCGCGGACATCTTAAACGAAAAGCCCGCGCCGTGCGGCGCGGGCTTTGTGGTGATCATTGAGTACAGGCGGGGTGTTAAGCGTCCGGATCTTCCTTCGGCTTATACGCCGCGACGATCTTCGCCTGCACTTGCGGCGGCACGACGTCGTAGTGCGAGAACTCCATGACGAATGAGCCCTGGCCGCTGGTCACGCTGCGCAACTGGTTGTTGTAGGTCATGACTTCAGATAGTGGGGCGGTGGCGCGGATAACGGCCATGCCGCCGGTAAGTGAGTCGACGCCGTTGATGCGGCCGCGGCGGCCACTCAGGTCGCCCGTGATGTCGCCGACGAACGACTCTGGCACAGATATCTCCATGTTGACGACAGGCTCGAGCAAGGCCGGGCGGGCTTTGCCGATGGCATCTTTCAGGGCGTACCTGCCCGCCGTGCGGAACGCGATGTCCTTGGAATCGACCGGGTGGTGCTTGCCGTCATAGACGATCACCTTGATGTCCTGCACGGGGTAGCCGGCAATGGCGCCGCCCGCGAGCACATCGTGCACGCCTTTTTCCACGCTGGGGATGTACTGCCCAGGAATGGTGCCGCCGAAGACTTCGTTGGCAAATTCAAAGCCCTGTCCGCGCTCGAGCGGTTCGACGCGGAGGAACACTTCGCCGAACTGACCCGCGCCGCCGGTCTGCTTTTTGTGCCGGTGGTGGCCTTCCGCCTTGGCGGTGATCGTTTCGCGGTACGCAATCTTCGGCGGCTTGGTGTTCACTTCAAGGTTGAAGCGGTTCTTCATTTTCTCCAGCGTGACGCGCAGGTGCAGTTCGCCCACGCCGTGAATGATCATCTCGTGCGTCTGCGGGTCGTGCGTCGCGCGGAAGGTCGGATCCTCTTCCGTCAACTTGTGCAACGCACCGCTGATCTTTACGTCGTCGCCACGGTTCTTGGGCTCGATCGCCAGCGAGAACATCGGCGTCGGATACTTCGGCAACACCGGGTGCCACTGGTTGGGCGTGCCCGGCTCATGCAGAATCTGGTCAACGTGAATGTCTTCAACCTTGGCGAGCGCGACGATATCGCCGGCATAGGCTGTGGTGGCAAGTTCCGGATGATCGCGCCCTTCGACCTTCAGCACGTGGCCGGTCTTGTGGGCTTTCTTTTCGGAGCCGCAGACGAACATCGTGGACGAGTCCATCTTGCCCTGGATGAGCCGCACCATCGCCAGCTTGCCGACATAGGGGTCGGTGGTCACTTTGAAAACGTGGGCCAGCAGCGGCTTGTCGGCGTCGGTGGGAACTTCGACCATTTCGGCCGCATCGCCTTCGCCCTTCTTCAATCGCTTCGCCCGCGATGTCTCGGGGCTCGGGACATCTTCGACCAGGATGTGGAGCAGGTCGTCGATGCCGACTTCGCTCTTGGCGGCGGTGAACAGCACCGGCACGACGTGGCCGGCATTCATGGCCTTGATGAAATAGGTGCGAAGTTCCTCCAGCGGAATGTTCTCGCCGCTGAGGTATTTTTCCATCTCGGCATCGTCGATCTCGACAACCGATTCAACCATTTCCTGGTGAATGTCCTTCACGCTGCCGAAGTCCGCCTCGCCGGAGTCATGGTCGAAGCAATCGACAACATCGCGGGCAAAGTCCTTGGGCAAGTTGATGCAGTGCAACTGCGGACCAAACGTCTCCTTCAACTGCGTGACGAGGTCCGGCAGGCTTTCGCGCGCCTTGTCGATCTTGTTGATCACGATCATGCGGGCGAGGCCCATTTCGCCGGCAGCGTGAAACAGTTTGCGGGTGTTCACTTCGATGCCCGTCTCGGCGTTGACCACGATCACCGCGGTTTCAACGGCCGGCAGCGCGGCAAGCGCCTGGCCTATGAAATCGGGGTAACCAGGCGTGTCTATCAGGTTGATCTCTTTGCCCTGGTAGGAGGCAAACAGCACGGTTGAACTGGTGGAGTGCTTGTGCTGGCGTGCTTCGGGCTCGAAGTCAGAAGTCGTGTTGGACTCATCCACGGAGCCCATGCGGGTGATCATCCCACAGCGGTGGAGGATCGCCTCAGCGAGAGTGGTCTTTCCGGAACCACCGTGACCGACCAGCACAATGTTACGAATGTCGGCTGGCCGGTAAGAGGAAGCTGCAGCGGGCATAAGACGTTCTCCTTGCCCCGAACGGGGCACGTAAAAGAAATGAAACCGCCCACCCCCACCCGCCCCCCGTGCTTCGTAACGTAGCCTCCGGTGCGCACTGCTGCAAGCGAAAAACGACCCATCTGTCGGCTGAATGATGAGCGGTGGTGGGCCTTGGCAGGTTTTGGCGAGGGTTGGACGCGCATTTTGTGCTCTGGCCAGATGGGGGGCCAGAGGCACAGCCCAGGCCCATATCTGGGTTTTTGGCGCAATAATGAGGGTTCGGATGGCACCGCGAGGGTTTAGTCTGAGGTCGAGTGCCTAACACGCCCCAGCCCCTGATTCGGCCCATTGTTTAAAATTCCAGATTTTCTTCTATTGTTTTCCCGAACAATCGCGTATCATCATAAGTCGCCTGTGGGCAGTCGCGCCCGTGTTCGAGGTTGGTATAGTCACCAATTCCCGCAACCGCCCATCGAAATACTCTTCCCCCTTACATCCCAAAGGATCCCTTATGTCGTACGAAGACAAAACAATTGCATGCGTCGATTGCGGCGCAGAATTCACTTTTACTGCTGATGAACAGCAGCGGTTTGCGGAACGCGGCTTTGCCCACGAACCCAAGCGTTGCAAGACCTGCCGCGATGCCCGCAAGGCTTCGCAGCCCCAGGGCGGCGGCCGTGGCGGCGCTGGCGGTGGCGGTCGCTCCTTCGGGGGCGGCGGCGGCGGCGGTGGTCGCGGCGGCTTCGGTGGTCGCAGCGGCGGCGGCGGTGGCCGCGGGTTCTCGTCTGGCCCCCGCCAGATGTTCCCGGCGACCTGCGCCTCCTGCGGTCAGCAGACCGAAGTCCCCTTCAAGCCCAGCGGCACCCGTCCGGTTTACTGCCGTGACTGCTTCCAGGCTCAGAAGGCCGGCCAGTAAGTTTTAAACCTCGAAACGGTTGGGCCGGTTCTCAGCGTACCGTCCCAATCGCAACCAAACGCTGACTAAATCCGGGCATCACAATGATCGCCCACGATGAGCGCTCTGATGTGCGAACACACGTCAGACGACGCTGAGTAAAAACCCACAGGCACCCGGGCCGGTCACGTGACCGGCCCGGTTCATTTTTGCGGTTGCCACATCGGAGGGCCCGCGGCGGTGGGGGACGTGCTAAACACATTCCCCACGCGGGTGCAAGCCGCCCGAGTTGCCTGTAGAATACAGCGCTGTCGTTTTTCAGGGACGAGTTATGCCGTTACCGGACAATCCCCAGTTCAGAGACCGAATGCTCAAGCTCGAGAAGTGGCGCGCTGCCGGCGTTGACCCTTATGGTCAGCGCACGGATGGGCTCGTCACGATCGGCTCCGCCCGCAAACTGCACCAGGGCGCCGACAAAACGCCGCACGATGGCGTGGCCGCCGCCAAGGTCGCCGGCCGCATCGTGCTGTTTCGTGACATCGGCAAGTTGATCTTCCTGACCATTCAAGACTGGTCGGGGCGAATCCAAATTGGCCTCGCGAAGCAGAACTTTACCGAGACGTTCACGCAGGCCAAGCTGCTCGAACTCGGCGACATCGCCTGGTTTGAAGGCAAGGTCGGCCACACCAAGACCGGCGAAGTCACCATTTGGGCGACCGGCTTTGGCATGCTCAGCAAAGCACTGCTGCCGCCGCCGGACAAGTTCCACGGCCTGCATGATCTTGAAACGCGCTACCGCCAGCGCTACGTGGACCTCTTTGCCAATCCCGACAGCCTCGATACGTTCCTCGCCCGCTCCAAGGTCGTGGACTCGATCCGCGATTTCCTCAAAGGTCGCCAGTTCATCGAAGTCGAAACGCCCATGATGCAGGCGATCGCCGGCGGCGCTGCAGCGCGGCCGTTCATCACGCATCACAATGCGCTCGACATCGACCTCTACATGCGCATCAGCCCCGAGCTTTACCTGAAGCGCCTGCTCGTGGGCGGCATGGAACGCGTGTTCGAAATCAACCGCAACTTCCGCAACGAAGGCCTCTCCACACGCCACAATCCTGAGTTCACCATGATCGAGGTGTACCAGGCCTATTCCGATCTCGCCGGCATGATGGAACTGACCGAGTCGCTCATCGTGCGGCTGGTACGCGAACGCGTGGCCACACTGATTGAAAATGGCCACACCATCTCGCCCACAGATATGAAGCTGCAGTATGGCGAACGCCTCATCGACTTCACGCCGCCGTTCAAGAAGGTTTCGTACGCGGACCTATTCAAGCAGCATGTCGGCGTGGATATGTTCGATCATGCGGCGGTGAAGGAAACGGCCCGTTCGCACCATGTGAAAGAGATCGACACGAAAGACCATGACGTCATCGTGGGCGAACTGTTCGAACGCTTGGCCGAGCCAACGCTGGCGAAGTTCGACCAACCGGTGTTCCTGTATGACTATCCGGCGGCCTTGTGCCCGCTGACCCGTCGCAAACCAGGTGAGCCGCGTATTGCTGAGAGGTTCGAGCTCTACATCGGCGGCATGGAACTGGCCAACGCCTACACCGAGCTGAACGATCCGGTGATCCAGGAGGCGACATTCACCGAGCAACTCGCCGGTTTGGAAGAAGAAGACTCGATGGCCAAGATGGACGAGGACTTCATCAACGCCCTGCGCTACGGCATGCCGCCGGCGGGCGGGCTGGGCATCGGCATCGACCGCCTGGTGATGCTGCTGACCAACCGCACGAGCATCCGCGACGTGATCCTCTTCCCACTGCTCAAACCGCAGGACGAGCCCGACGAAGTGAAGATGGAACGCGACGTGACGAAGCTCGAACAGGACCTGTCCAAGATGAAGGCCGCCAAGGCCGGCGCTGCCGGCCCGCTCATGTTCCTGCTTGAACCCGACGGCACCCTGCGCGTCTATGACGTGTGATGATGCGAAGCCAGAAGCCAGTAGCCAGAAGCCAGAAGTGGCCGACGGTTGGCTTCTTCTGGCTTCTGGCTTCTTACTTCTGGCTTCTCAAGAATGTACAAACTTTTCCTGACCTTCCGCTACCTCACACGCAAGAAGATCGTGGTCTTCCCGATCATGGTTGTCTGGCTGTGCGTGATGATGCTGATCATCGTGACCAGCATCATGGGCGGCTTCGTCGATCGCGTGCGCAAGGCCAATCGCGAACTACTCGGCGACATCATCATCTCCAACCGCAACGCCGCCGGCTGGCCGTACTATGCCGAACTGCGTGAAAAGCTGCTCAAAGATGTGCCCGAGGTTGAAGAAGCCACGCCGGTCGTGCGGACTTATGGCCTGCTCAATTTCCCGGAATACAACGTCACGCTGCCGGCACAATTGGTCGGCATCGACCCGGTGGGGCGGGCCAAGGTGTCGCGCTTCCGCGAGAGTCTCTATCGCCAGTACACATCGCCGAAAAATGCTGTCGATGATCTGGCCCCGCAATTGCCCGCCACGGGCGAAGCGCTGACCAAGGAAGCCAAGAAGAAATTCGAGGACGCCAATCAGGCGTTGTTTGAGGCCCAGAGCAACGTCTATGCATACCGCGATGGCAAACTAGGGCCGCGCCCGCTCGATATGCGCTGGCTCATCGTCGCGGCGGTGGTTGCGGCGGCGGGGCTTTCCATTCTGGTCATTTTCTGGCGGAAGCTCGCGGCAAGTTCCAAGGCCATGCTCATTACCCTGATGATCGCCGTGTTGGGGGCATCCACTTTGCTGTTCCTCTGGCCGCGGCTGATGCCGCGCGATGAGGAGTTCCTCATCGACCGGAAGGACCAGACCATCGCCCAGGGCGAACGGGCCTACCGCACGCTGATGTTTGCGATGAGCCTCGACCCGGCGAAGAAGTATGCCACGCGGCAGGACCTGACCGACGCACTCGTGCCGAAGAACCCGTCCTTCGAAATTCCGCAGACCATCAAAGAACGCCTGAACGAGCGCGACCAGAAGCGCATTCAACATGGCTGCATCATCGGCGTGCACGTAGGCCTCTACCCCCGCGACCAGCGTGGCAATTTCGTGCGTGCCCCGGAACGGGAGTACTTGCGCTCGATCCTCACGATCGTGCCCGTCACACGCCGCGGCACCATCATGACTGACGCCGCCAGCAGCCGCACGTTTATGTCGATCGATGACTCCTACACCGGCGTGTACGACGTCGACTCCACCTATGTCTACGCCCCGCTCGAAGTCGTCCAGGAGATGGGCCTGATGGCCGCAGCCGGCACGCCCGGCACGCCGGAATACAGCCCCGCGCACTGCAACGAACTGCAGATCAAACTGAAGGGCTCGCCCGATGCACGTGATATGCGGCGCATCCGCGAGAAGATTGAAGAGGTCACCCAAAAGTTTTTCAGCACGACGGACTACCCCTTCGGCGGCATCGATGTGCAGACATGGGACCAGCGCCAGGCCAAATACCTCAATGCCGTGCAAAATGAAAAACGCATGCAGATCTTCATCCTCGGCCTGATGTCCGGCGTCGTGCTCGTCGTCATCTTCCTGATCTTCTACATGATCGTCCGCGACAAGACCCGCGACATCGGCATCATCAAGGCCCTCGGTGGCAGCGAGGAAGGCGTCGCTGCCATCTTCGTGCTCTACGGCTTGTTCATCGGTGCGGTCGGCGGAGCGCTCGGCGTCACCAGCGGCGTCGCCTTCGTGCTGCACACCAACGAGATTCACGAATGGCTCTACCAGGTCTTCGGCATCATGATCTGGGACCGCAGTGTTTACTTGTTCGATCGAATCCCGGACCAGGTCGATTACCTGTGGGTCACCATCTTCTACGTGGCAGCACTCATCAGCGGCGTGCTCGGCGCGTTGATCCCAGCCATCTTTGCCGGGGCCAAGAACCCGGTCGAGGCGGTGCGCTTTGAGTAACAACACCGAACTTCTCCGGTTGCAGCAGGTGCAGAAGACCTACCAGATGGGCCCCAGCACGCTGCACGTGCTCAAAGGCGTGGACCTGCAAGTCCACCGCGGCGAGTTTGTGGCCATCATGGGCGCATCGGGCAGCGGCAAATCAACGCTGCTGCATCTTGCCGGCGCACTCGATACACCCGACACCGGCGAAGTGCTCTTCAACGGCCAGTCGCTCACCCGCGTCGGCCGTTGGGCGCGTCATCACATCCGCAACGAAAGCTTCGGCTTCGTGTTTCAGTTCTATCACCTGCTGCCTGAGCTTACCGTGCTCGAGAACGTGATGCTGCCGGCGATGGTCGGCGCGCCGTGGTACCAGGCGATCGTGCGTGCCCGGCCCAAGAAGGACGAAGCGCTCAACCTGCTCGATCGCTTCGGCCTGACCGCACGGCTGAAGCATCGCCCCAATCAGCTCAGCGGCGGCGAGCGCCAGCGCGTTGCCATCGCCCGCGCGCTCATTAACCGCCCGGCACTGTTGCTTGCCGACGAACCCACCGGCAACCTCGACGCCAAAACCGGCGCTGCCATCATGGACGCCATCATCGCGTGGCATAAAGAACGCAAGCAATCCATCCTGCTGGTGACCCACGATCCCACCATCGCCAACCTCGCCGATCGCACGATTCACCTCGTCGATGGCCGCGTGCGGGCCTAGTACTTTGTATTAGACTGTTTCGGGCGCACGCTCTTCCAGCAGCCGCTTGCCCATGGCGCGGGCGATGTTCGCGATTTTCAGATTGCCCGTAACGTGCCGCACGATCAACGCGCCCTCGATGAGAATCATGTACTGCTGCGCCAGTTCCAGCGGGTTGGCGTAGCCCGCCTCCGCCGCGAGGTAGCACAGTTTCTGCTCCACGCGTTTGAGGTGCTTTGACACCGCCATGTGGATCGGGTCGTGCAGTTGCGGAAACTCCGACACCGCCGTCACGAACAGGCAACCATTAAATGTCGGGTCGTTGAACCACGTATCCAGCAGATCGAAGACCGCTTCGAGCTGTCCGCGCGCGTCCGCGCCACCGTGCTTCTCGAGCAGGGCCATCATCTCGTCAAAGACGTTCACGTCGCGCCGCATGACCACGGCAAGCACCAGATCCTCCTTGCTCTCGAAATGGTTGTAGAACGTCTGCTTGCTGATGCCGACCTCGGCCAGCAAGCGGTCGATGCCAATCGCATGGAAGCCATTCTCTAAGGCAAGCTCCGTCATCTTCTCAATGAGACGTTCACGCGTGGTGCTCGCAGCCATGGTTCGCTCCGTTCCCGCTTCGAAATACCCGTGCGGCCGCGGGCGATACAGACCGGACCGCACATGTGCTCTACAACTGCTATCAAACCTTGAGAGTTGACCTGAAGTCAAGGGAAATTTGACCAGCAGTAAATTACCTGCCGCGGCTCACAAGCGTAAAAAGATCCATGTGGCAAACGCACTGTGCGTGATGCCCCGGAGCAAACAACTTTTTCCTGGAGCCAAACCATGACTGCGATGTTGGAACAAACCGTAACTACCGACCAAGCCCTCGATGCCGGGCGGAGCGAAGCGATCACGCAGAAAATGATCGACGTCATCAACCATGCCGGGCTGGCGCTGATGCTCTCGCTTGGCCACCGCACCGGCCTGCTCGACGCCATGGCTCAGCTCAACTGGACCGAGTCACGCGAACTGGCCCGCGCCGCCGGCCTCAACGAACGCTACGTCCGCGAGTGGCTCGGATGTATGAGCACCGGCGGCATCGTCGACATCAGCCCCGATGGCAAACGCTACCGCCTGCCGCCGGAGCACGCGGCCGTGCTGACCCGCGCCGCCTCGCCCAACAACATGGCCACCACGGCCCAGTGGATCGCCGTGCTTGGCAGCGTCGAAGATCACGTGACCGAGGCCTTCCGCCACGGTCGCGGCGTGCCCTACGACGCCTACCACGGCTTCAACCGCGTGATGTCCGAAGAGTCGCTGCAGACCACGGTCGCCGGGCTCGAACCGCATATCCTGCCGCTCGTGCCGGACGTCCAGCGCAAACTGGCCGCCGGCGGCCGCGTGGCCGATGTCGGCTGCGGTGCCGGTCTGGCATTGCTGGAGATGGCCCGCCTCTACCCGCGTTCGCACTTCACCGGCATTGATTTCCTCGAAGACAGCATCGCGCTCGCCCGTGCCGAAGCGGCCCGGCGCGGCATCACCAACGTGCAGTTCCAGGCCCGCGATGCCGCCCAATGGCGCGAGCCCAACACCTACGACCTCATCACCACCTTCGATGCCGTGCACGACCAGGCCAGCCCCGCCACCGTGCTCGAGAACATCGCCGTCTCGCTCAAGCCCAACGGCACGTACCTGATGCAGGACATCGCCGGCACGTCGCACCACCACAGCGACCGCGAACTGCCCCTCGGCCCGTTCACCTATGCCGTTAGCACCATGCACTGCATGTCCGTGTCGCTGGCCTACAACGGCGCCGGTCTCGGCGCTGCGTGGGGCAAAGAGACCGCCCAACGCATGCTCCGCGAGGCCGGCTTCAATGAGGTGACGCTCAAGCAGTTGCCGCACGATGTGATCAACTACTACTACATCTGCCGCAAGTGAGTCGTGGGAAATGCAGAGGGTCCGAGGCGAAAGCCTCGGGCCCTTTGTGATCAACGCTAATCCTTACGCTTCTCCCACGGCCGCGCGTTGCGAAGTTCAGCCACGGTCTTCACCGGGAAATGAATCCGCCGCACCTTGTCCTCCGGCGGCAGTTCGCGCAGATCCGCTTCGCTCGGCCACCCGTCATACACAATACAACCCCACACATGATCACCATGCTCCACATAGTCATTCAGCGACAAGTTGATCCGCATCCATTTATTGTTTGAGTCGCTCACCGCCCCGTGCGCAATCACCACCGGCCCATGGTTTGAAATCAGGTACATACGATGAACATCGGCACCAGGCCCCAGCAGCCACCGCGCGACCGCATCAAGCTTCTCCTCGCGCCGCCACTCCGGGGCTGTATCCCACAAGACGCGTGCCCGCCACGCTCGTACGGCCACGTCTGCTTCTCCTCCAGCATGATCGCCCGATGCTCATACTTCTTGGTGTCAAACCACAACCTCGGCCCGTAGTAATGCGATATCTGCCGCACGTAAAAACTCTTCGCGACGCCATCTTCAAACACCGTCGCCGGCCCCCAGTTGCCAACCTGGCGAATGCCCCGCTCCGGCCCGCAGCCGCCAAGCACCAAAAGAAGCAGCATCAACAAACAAGTACTTCGCATCACCGTGTCGCCGACCGGGTCAATGTACGCGAACCATTCTCTTCAATGGCAAACGTGTACGTCAGATTCAGATCCGGCGTCGCGGTCGGTTGGCTGTCGCGCCACGTCACCGCGGCCTTGCCATACTTCCCGCCGATCTTCACGTAGAAAAACTCCGCACCCAGGATGACATTGCCCGCGTTCTTCCGCATCTCCAGCAGACGCTGCTTGTTGAGCACAACATCCGCGTACCCGGTCTCCGGCGCTTCACGCATCTGGGCGAATGGATCCGTGCCCACTTTGGGCCTGTAGCGAACAAAGCCGTTGCCGGGACCGTTGAGCTTCAGCGTCAGCATCGCCGGCACGTTCAGCTCATACACATCCGCAATCTCGTTGCCGCGCTTCGTCTTCACCTCGCCCGGCACCAGGTCCACATAAAAAATATTGGCGTTCGCATCGGCGGGGGAGGTGGGGGGCTGGTCCAATTGCACACGCTTCATCGACAGCGGCCACTTGCTCAGCGCACCAAAGTCCACCCCCTGCTGCTTCGGCCACTCGCTATAAGTAATGTCGACACTCGCCCGCTGCGGCTCCACCAGGTACGCCCCGTGCGGCAGCAGCGTCACCAACGCCTCCGTCCCCAGCGGCCAGCGATTGCCCCACGCCGTCGCAAATTCAATCCCGCCGGTCTTGGTCTGGCGCAGGCTCTGCCGCTGGTAACCACCCCCGCGCGAGAAGCCCAGGTACAGGCTGTATCCCCGCTCATCCGGCACATCAAAGCGGCCGTTCTTGGCGATAAACGTCTTGTTCTCACTCGTCGTCTTGGTCCCCGCAAGGGCCGACCACACTTCGCGATCTTTGTTGTATTCAATAATCACGTTGTCGAGCGTTTTGCCATCGCCATCGACCACCGTGCCCTTGAGCCCCAGCGATGTGTTGGTGCCAATGGCAGAGCCCACCGCAACCGGTGCCCCAAGAATGCCGCAGCCTGCAATCACCACCGACGCAGCCACAGTCGCAACGCAAGCACTCACGAGGAATTTCACACGGTTTGTCATGCCCGCTCCTTTGCTGAAGTATCCATGCCGCATGTTACAACCGATGCGACAGAAAGAACTTTCGATCACGCAGGCCGAATTGTCAAACTGTGCTCGGGCAATGGTTCAGTTTGAACGCTGATAATTCCGCAGCAAAACCGCCGCGCCCTCTTTGCCCGCAAACTTCTCGACCAGCTTCGGATCGATCTGCCGGAGATCGACCAGCATCAACCCGTCGAGCACATCACCGAAGTCCGGATCAACATTGAAGCCCAAAAACCGCGCCGAAAGCTTCATGTACTGCTTCAGCAGAATCGGCACGCCTTTGCGGTCGCTCTCGATCTCGGCCACCAGGTCATCCACCTCATCGATATCGCGCACCACCGTCGAATACTCACGAATGTACTCGCTGCGAATCGGCGCAATCTTCGGCGGATTCTTCGCACGAATCAGCCCCGCCAGGTGCGACCCGCTCGTCGCCTTCAAGAACGTCATGATCAACTGCTGCGAAATCGACTGGTACTGGTTGTTGATGCTCACCGGGCCGAACAGCACCATGTACTTCGGGTTCTTCACCACGAATTGGCCAATGCCCTTCCACAGCAGCATCAGCGGCGAAAAACTTCGCTGATACTCCGGCCGCACAAACGACCGGCCCATCTCGATCGCCGGCGAAATCTGCTCAACCAGCTTCGCGTCATAGTTAAACAGCGTGCGCGTGTACAGCCCATCGATGCCGCGCTTCGCCACAATCACATCCGTCTGCCCCAGCCGATAGGCGCCCACCAGCTGCGCCTTGGTCTTGTGCCAGCAGAAAAGATGCACGTAGTCTTCATCAAAACGGTCAATATCCCGCGGCAACCCCGTGCCCTCATTCACGCCGCGGAAGGTGATCTCGCGCAACCGGCCGATCTCCAGCAGCACGTGCGGAATCTGCTGCGCCGTAGCCGCATGGATCACATACTCGCCTTGGTCGATCAGCAGCGTGTCCGGCGGCAGACTCGTGATCTCATCGAGCAGCACGCCCGCATCCTGCGGCGCCGCAATCTCCTGCAACTTCATCGGCGCTGTCTTGCGGTGCGACGCCGGCTGCACCTGGTCGGGCCGCCGCGTCTGCAGAATATACGTCCGCAACCGCAGATAATTGGTCAGGTCAACATCGCTCTCAAAGCCGGCCAGTTTCTTATTGGAGATAACCGTGCCGACCTCCATCGCAATGCGTGAGTGTTCCTTATTCAGCAACTCCCGCGGCAACATGGCCGTGCGAAGCATCGGGTGGATCAACCCCAGCGCGTTGAACATCGCCGAGTTTGCCCCATGGAAGAACACCGGCAGCACCGGCGTCTTGGCCTTGCGCACGATCCGCGCCACCGTGTCCGACCACTTAGAGTCAATGATCGCCCGCTTCTTCAAATCAATATGCGACACTTCCCCCGCCGGAAACACCGCCAGCACGCCGCCATTCTGCACGTGCTCCAGCGCCGCACGCAGCGCCTTCGCATTACTGCGTGCCGATTCCTTCCCGCCAAACACATCTACAAACAGCATGTGCTCGCGCAGCTCCGGAATGCGACCCAGCAAAAAGTTCGCCAGGATCTTCACATCCGGCCGCACGCGGCGAAGCATCGACGCGAGGATCAACCCATCAATCCCGCCGTACGGGTGATTCGCCACCACCACAAGACCGCCGGTCTTCGGCACCTTCTCCAGGTCCGCCGGCCTCACGTCGTAAGAAATACCAAGCGTCTTCAGCGCGTTATCAATAAAGCCGTTCGCGGGCTCTTCGAGCAGAATTCGCGCGTAAACGTCATTGAGCGCATCCAGGCCAAAGAGGTGCTCAATCGGCCGCCCCAGCATCGCCAGCAGTGCCCGGCGAATCGGATCCTTGTAATGGACATCAAGCGCAAAAGGCCGCGGAATGGATGGCGAGACTGCAGACTTTTCCAGCGTGTCGGTCATAACGCAGCCCTCAAGAGAGTGGTGCTACATGGCGGCAAAGGCTTAGGGGTATCATCTCTGCCGCAAGAATACGCGTCAACCGTGTCGATTTTGCGAAGTCTCTGTAAACACTCGGTTCAGGCCGATGCCGCAGCTCATAAGCTCTGCCGTGACGTCAATTTATGCTTTTTATTGGCATTGGACGAAAAACCGAACCCGCCCTAAGATGTCACCTCAGACCTCGGACGAGCCAGATTTTTGGCCCGGCCGGGGTTGCTTATGCGCGGAGAAATCCTGTGGCAGCGCCCACGCCATTTTTGCAGCAGCCCGTCGCAGCCCCACTCGTGGCCTCGCCGATCGTCCGCGCCATCGTGGAACGCCTCCGCACCGCCCGCCACGCGCCCCTCGTCGGCAACTGGGGCAGCGCCACCGTGCTCGTCGCCGCCGCCGTGCAGCAGCAGCTCAAACGCCCCATGCTCATCATCACCGCCCACCTCGATGAAGCCGACGACGCCCTCGACCAGCTCGAGTTCTTCACCCAGACCAGCGCCGGCCTCTATCCCGCCTATGAAGTCCTTCCGGGCGAATCGAATCTCTCGCACGAACTCGCCGCCCAGCGTTTTGAACTCCTCTCACGCCTCGACCGCAAAGACACGCCCAACTTCATCGTCGCGCCCATCCAGGCACTCATGCAACCGGCGCCCGGACGTGAACTTCTTGCCGACCAGCTCAAACAAATCACCGTCGGCCAGACACTCGACCGCGACCAACTCGTCATCTGGCTCGGCGAGCACGGCTACCAGCGCCTCGACGCTGTCGAAGACGCCGGCGACTTTGCCGTCCGCGGCGACATCGTCGACGTCTGGCCCCCCGGTGATGAAGAGCCCGCCCGCATTTCCTTCTTTGGCGACCAGATCGAAACCCTCCATCACTTCGATATCGAAACCCTCGGCCCAACCAAAAACATCGAACGCACCCAGCTCGTCGCCCTCGGCGATCGCACCACCTGGCCCGTGGAACAAACCACCAGCCTCCTCAGCTACGTCCCCGAAGACACCGTCGTTTGGCTCGCGGAGCCGCTCGAAATCCAGGAACAGGCCCGCAGTTATTACGACCGCCTCGCCGACGCCCGCGGCATCTTCGCTCCGCAAACTGTCCTCAAGAACATCCAGCGCCACGCCTGGGCCGAGGTCCACCAGTTCGGTGGGGCGGGTCTTGATGAAAACACCGTCATCCATCTGCCCTGCAAAAGCGTGCAGCGCTTCGACACCCGCGCCGATGAGGCCCTCAAAGAACTTTCCTCGCTCAGCGAGCGGGCCAAGGTCGTCGTCGTCTGCGATTCCGGCGCGGAGTGTTCGCGTCTGCGCGATCTGCTTGATGTGAAACAACCCGGCGCCACCGAGCGCATCGACATCATCACCGGCTGCCTCACCATGGGCTTCGAGTGGAACGAAAACGACTACGGTGCAAAAGAGCTCGGTCCCGAGCAACCTAAAGACTCAGTACTCAGTACTCAGCACTCAGCACTTGTCCTGGTTGGCCATCACGAAATCTTCCACCGCTACCACCAGAAGCGCCGCCTCCGCAGCGTCCAGGGCGCGCGCCCGATCGACTCCTTCCTCGATCTCCAGCCCGGCGACTTCGTCGTGCACGTGCATCACGGCATCGCCAAGTACGAAGGCATGAACGCCCTTTCGCGCGATGGCAAACAAAGCGAATTCCTCACGCTCCGCTTCGCCGGCGACGCCACGCTCCACGTCCCCGTCACGCAGATCCATCTCGTCCAAAAATACGTCGGCGGCGCGCACGGCCGCCCGCCGCTCTCCGTCCTCGGCGGCACGCGCTGGTCCAAACAAAAAGAAGAAGTCGCCGAAGCCGTCCAGAAACTCGCCGCGGAACTGCTCGAAGTGCAAGCCTCGCGCGAGCAAATGCCCGGCATCGCTTACCCCAAAGACACCGCCTGGCAACAGGAGTTCGAATCCGCGTTCCCCTACACCGCTACCGAAGACCAAGTCCGCTCCGTTGAAGAAATAAAAACCGACATGGCCAAACCACGCCCCATGGACCGCCTCCTCTGCGGTGACGTCGGCTACGGCAAAACCGAAGTCGCCATCCGCGCCGCATTCAAGGTCGTTGAGTTCGGCAAACAGGTCGCCGTCCTCGTGCCCACCACCGTCCTCTCTGAACAGCACGAAGAAACCTTCAAGAGCCGCCTCGCCGGCTACCCGTTTGTGATCGAATCCATCAGCCGCTTCAAAACCGCTGGCCAGGTCAAGAAGATCCTCGAACGCGTCCGCATGGGCCAGGTCGACATCCTCATCGGTACGCACCGCCTGCTCTCGAAAGACGTCGTCTTCGCCGACCTCGGCCTCGTCATCATTGATGAAGAACAACGCTTCGGCGTCGAACATAAGGAACGCCTCAAGAAACTTCGCCTCACCGTCGACGTCCTCACCATGACCGCCACGCCCATCCCGCGCACGCTGCACATGAGCCTGCTTGGCATTCGCGATATCTCCAACCTCGCCACGCCGCCGCAAGATCGCCGCAGCGTTGTCACCGAGGTCATCCCCTTCGACAAGCAGCGTGTGAAGACCGCCCTGCAGCGCGAACTCTCCCGCAACGGCCAGGTCTATTTCGTCCACAACAAGATCTACAACATCGAGACCATCGCTGACGAGATCCGCAAACTCGTGCCGGATGCCCGCATCGTCATCGGCCACGGCCAAATGAACGAACATCAACTCGAAGACGTCATGCACCGCTTCATCAAGCACCAGGCCGACATCCTCGTCTCCACCACGATCATCGAGAGCGGTATCGACATCGCCAACGCCAACACCATGTTCATTAACGAATCCGAAAACTTCGGCCTCTCCGATCTGCACCAGCTCCGCGGCCGCGTCGGCCGTTACAAGCACCGCGCCTACTGCTACCTGCTGCTCAGCCCGCACAAAACCATTCGCGACCAGGCCGCCAAGCGCCTCAAAGCGATGGAAGAATACAACTCGCTCGGCGCTGGCTTCAAGATCGCCCTGCGCGACCTCGAGATCCGCGGCTCCGGCAACATCCTCGGCCCCGAGCAGTCCGGCCACATCGCCGCCGTCGGCTATGAAATGTACTGCCAACTGCTCGAAGAGGCCGTCAAGAAGATCAAAGACGAACCGATCGAAAAGCCCAAAGAAGCCAACATCGACATCGGCATCACCGGCGTCGTGCCGCGCTCCTATATTGATTCCGATCGCCAGCGTATCGATGTCTATCGCCGTCTCGCCCGCTGCACCTCGCTCGAGATGCTCGAAGCCCTGTCCAAAGACATCGCCGACGCCTTCGGCCCGATGCCCAAGCAAGTCCAAATCCTCTTCTCGATGGCGGAGCTTCGTCTCCTCGCCCAGCAATGGTCGATCACCTCGATCATCGCCAAAGAACCGGACGTCATTTTCAAACTCGGTGATTTCTCCAAGCTCGGCCCGCTCATGGGCAAGGGCGTCGGCGGCGCCGGCAGCGTGCGTGTGGCCGATGAGCAAACCGTCCACCTCCGCCTGCCCAAGCCCTACTTCGAATCCGAAACGCTCCTCAACGTGCTCCGCCACCTGTTCTCGCCCAAGAAAGAAGAGCCGGCCAAACCTGTCGAGAAGCCGGTGAAACCTGTCGCGGTGAAAAAATGATCCAGCTGTATGACGGCCAGGCGCCTTACCACGTGCCACACGACCCGGACCAAACCCCCACGCTCACGCCCTACCTCGTGCCCAACGCCCGCGCGGCCGTCATCGTCTGCCCCGGCGGCGGCTATCACAACCTCGCCCCGCATGAAGGCGAACCCATCGCCCAGTGGCTCAACACCCTCGGCATCTCCTCCTACGTCCTGCGCTACCGCCGCCACCCGCACCGCCACCCCGCACCACTCTCCGACGCCCTCCGCGCCATCCGCATCGTCCGCACCAAAGGCTTCGCCAAGGTCGGCATCCTCGGCTTCTCCGCGGGCGGCCACTGCGCTTGCTCCGCTGCTACACTCTTCTCTGAACCCACCCCGCACGACGACCTCGCCCACATCTCCGCCCGGCCCGACCTCGCGATTCTCTGTTACCCCGTGATCACCTTCGGCAACTGCCGCCATGATGGCTCGCTCCGCGCCCTGCTTGGCGATCAGCCCGACCCCGCCCTGCAGCACAAACTCTCCCTCGAAAATGCCGTCACCCCGCAAACCCCGCCAATGTTCATCTGGCACACCGCCGATGATCCCGCCGTGCCCGTCGAAAACGCCTACCTGCTTGCCATGAAACTCCGCGAACACAAAGTCCCGCACGAACTGCACGTCTACCAATCCGGCCGCCACGGCCTCGGCATGGCAAAAGAACACGCCGCCGGTGCTTGGCCGGCGGCGTGCGCAGTCTTCCTAAAATCTCACGAGTTTACTTCGTCGGTGTGACGAACCATGATGTCTCCGGCCGCTGCTTCACCGCCGCCACCTCGGCCGCCGGCTTCGTCTCGCGCTGCTTCATCGCCGTGCCATACGACAACTGCACACCGCCGGATGCAACCGCGCCATTCATAATGCTCACCTGCGTCTCGGCCTTCTTCGCCACCGGCAGGGCCTCAGGCTTGTAAACGCTCTCATCCATCACCCAGGTCGTGTCCCAGCCGGCCTTCTGCGCCAGCTTGTCTTCCTTCACCAACGTCGCCAGCAACCCCACGTCGGCAATATTCTGCAGATCCGCAAAGATCGGGTGCCGCTGCACAATCTCCGGCATCTTCTTCGTAAAGTTCTCCGCAAACTTCAGCGCCGGTTCCGTCACGCCCTTGCTGTCGGTCGCAAAGTTCTGCGCCCCGGCCTTCACCTGCAGCCGCTGCCCACTGAACTCATACGCCAGCCCGTCGTCGCTCACCTTCAGCGGCTCATACATCGTCTCAAACCAGAACCGCGCCGTCGTCGGCTTGCCGCCATCCACCGCATGCGTCACGCCCGCCACCGCAAACGTCTCCAGCCCCATGCTCAGACGCTTCATGCGATAATCCGCCGCAACCACCGAAAACGCCACACGCGAATCCTCCGGCACGCCGAAGATCCGCACGTCCTGCGGCCCAATCGCCTTCTTCATCTCCTCCACCAGCTTGGCCCGGCTGCCCGCCCCAAACTCCTTGGCCACAGCATCCGATTTCTTCTGCGAGTCCGGCGCCGTATCCAGCGAACATCCGAAATATCCCGCTCCGCCCTTGTTCGCCACACGCAGCGCTGTGATCACATCATCCAACTGCAGCACCGGCCGCCCCGTCGTCTTGCCGATCGGCATGTACTTATTCTTTTTCGCATCAAACGTATCCGCCGGCCCCGCAATCACGATGTCCTTCTGTTCCGGGTAGATAAACACGTAGCGAATCTGCGTCAGCCCCGCCAGGTAACGCACCTCATCCCCCACATCCTTCTTCGCCGCCGTTGCTTCTCGCAACTTTTCAATCACCCGCGGCAAACTCACATACGTCAGCCCCGGCGTCTTCATATCCCGCGGCAGGTCCTGCGCCGGCTCGCTCGCCTTCATCTTCACCGTGCCGCTCGCATCCAGCATCACCCCGCCAGTAACCACCGGCGATGTCGGCACCTGCCCGAGCCCGATCGTTGCCAGCGAAGTCACTGTCGCCACGGCTGCAACCAGCAAACCCACGTACCGCATCATGCACCTCAGATTGTCGCCAGGGCAGCCACCACACCGCCTAAAGCATTGTTGCCGCGAATATTCGCATCTTTCAATAAAAAAGGACCTGTGCCAATAGACACAGGTCCTTCTCAACGTTAGTTGATGCGCCAGCAATCAGTCGATCTTGATTTCCTTGCCGCCGTTCTCAGCCGACGCGTACACGCCGCTCAGAATCTTCTGCACCGCCAGGCCGGCCTCGCCCGGCGCCCGCAGCGGCTTGTTGTACAAGCAGCCGTCCACCCAGTTGCGCAGCTTGCTGTAGAACAGCTCATCAAACCCTCCGCGGCCCGTAAACGTCGGCGAGTAGTTCGTCATGTGGCCCGCACGGTCCGTGAAGACCGTCGGCGGATCCCAGCGGCAGCCGCCCTTCTCGCCCATGATCTCAAAGTTCCAGATGTCCTTCTCGATGTGCGCCACGAACGACGCCTCAATGTGCAGAATCGCGCCATTGTCAAAGCGAATGTGCCCGATCGCCAAATCTTCCACCGTGTAGGTCTTGTAGTCCCAGTTCGGCCACTGGCTCGCAACCGCCGACGGCTTATTCCCATGGTACGTCCACGTGTTGCCCGTCGCCGCCACCGGCTTGGGCGAACCCATTGCGTAGTGCGCCATCTCAATCACGTGCACGCCGATGTCGATCATCGGCCCGCCGCCCTGCAGGTGCTTCTGGCCGAACACACCCCAGTTCGGAATACCGCGCCGACGCAGCGCCTGGCAACGCACGTACATCAGCTTGCCAAACTCGCCCTCATCCCGCGCCTTGGTGATGAACTCCGTGTTCGGGTGATAGCGGTACTGAAAGCCGACCGACAGCTTCTTCTTGTTCTTCTTCGCCGCCTCGATCATCTTCTCGCATTCCTTGGGCGACATCGCCATCGGCTTCTCCGTGATGGCATGGCAACCCGCGTTCAGCGCATCGATGATCGCCGGTGCGTGCACGCCGTTCGGCGTGCAAACATCCACCGCGTCCGGCTTCACTTCCTTCAGCATCTTCTTCCAGTCGTCGTACAGCGCTTCTACGCCGTGGGTCTTCTTCGCCCACTCCAGCCGGTCCGGCTTGATGTCGACGCCCGCCACAATCTCAACATCCGCAAACTTCTTCAGCGTGCGAAAGTGAATGTCCGAAATGCCGCCGCAGCCCACCAGCGCCACACGCAGCTTCTTGCCGCTGTGCGTCTGCTTGGTTTCTGTAGCAAATGATTCCGTTGATACGCCCGTATTGGCCATGAGCAAAACCCTCAAATAAAAGCATTACCTGCAAAAAGACAAACGAGCCGCATATTGTGCGGCTCGCTTCGTTTGCGGTCAACTTACTTCAAATCATGCCCCCGCCAGCACCCGCAGCCCGCTCCGCCCCGGCCCCTTCGCCGGCGGCGTCCCCTCCGGCTCACGCACCGGCACGCCCGCCGTAATATCCAGCATCCGCTGCAAACTCACCCGCGCCCAATACTTCGTGTGCTCATCCACCTTAATCTGATTCACCACCTTGCCCTCAATCAACTGGTCCAGCGTCCACAACAGGTGCGGCGGGTCAATGCGGTACATCGTCGTGCACAAGCACTGGCACTCCGACAAAATCACGATCTGCTTGTCCGGGTGCTTCTGCGCCAGGCGATTCACCATGTGCACTTCCGTGCCGATCGCCCACTTGCTCCCCGCCGGCGCCGCCGCAATCGTCTTCCCAATAAAGTCCGTCGACCCCGCCATGTCCGCCTTCTGCACCACTTCCCACCGGCACTCCGGGTGCACAATCACCTTGATGCCCGGGTGATTCGCCCGCGCCTGGTCCACATGTTCCAGCCGAAACAACTGGTGCACCGAGCAGTGCCCCTTCCACAGAATAAACTTCGCATCGCGAATCTGCTCTTCCGTCAGCCCGCCCCCCGGCTGCTTGTAGTCCCACACCACCATCTTCTCCAGCGGGTACCCCATCTTGTACGCCGTGTTGCGCCCCAAATGCTGATCCGGAAAGAAAATAATCTTCCGCGCCGCACTACTGGCTTCTGGCTTCTGGCTACTGGCTTCCTCCCCCAACGCCCACTTCAAAATCTTCTCGCAATTGCTGCTCGTGCACACCGCCCCGTCATGTTCCCCCACAAAACTCTTAATCGCCGCCGACGAATTCATATACGTGATCGGCACCAGCTTAAACCCCGGCATCTCCCCGCACACATTGGTGATCACATCCCACGCGTCCAGCACATCATCCAGCTGCGCCATATCCGCCATCGAGCAACCCGCCCCCATGTCCGGCAGAATCACCGTCTTGTTGTCCGCCAGAATATCCGCCGACTCCGCCATGAAATGCACGCCGCAAAACACGATGTACTCAACATCCGGCAACTTTGCCGCCTCGCGCGACAACTGATAACTGTCCCCAATAAAATCCGCAAAGCGCACCACGTTGTCCTGCTGATAGTGATGCCCCAAAATCACCAGCCGCGACCCCAGCTCCGCCTTGCGGGCTGCGATCTTTGCGACCAATTCATCCGGCGTCATCGCCACATAGCTGCGCGGTATAGGTTGTTGCCAGTTCATGCGTTCTCACCTTTCAGAACCACATTATAGATGATTCTCGCGCTTGATTCTTCCCCCGCAACCGCCCACACTTTCTGCCATGAGCCAGTCGCCCCTCCAACCCCCGCCCCTCGATCCCCACACCATGGCCCTCATTCGCATGAGCGTCCGCGAAGACCTCGGCCACGCCTCTTACGGCACCGTCCAGGGCGACAAAACCGCCGAACTCGCCATCCCCCAGGAACTCACCAGCACCGCACGCATCGTCGCCCGCAAGCCCGGCATCATCAGCGGCACCTACCTCCTCGCCCCCATCCTCCGCGAATACCAGGTCGGCATGGCCCTCACGATCCACACCCCCGACGGCACACTTCTCAAGCCCGGCGACACCGTCGCCACAATCGCCGGCGGCACCCGCACCATCCTCTCCGCCGAACGCGTCATGCTCAATTTCCTCGGCCACCTCTCCGGCATCGCCACCCTCACCCGCCGCTACGTCGACACCGTTGCCGGCACTCGAGCACAAATCTGCGACACCCGCAAAACCACCCCCGCCTACCGCAACCTCGACAAATACGCCGTCCTCTGCGGCGGCGGCACCAATCACCGCCTCGGCCTACACGACGGCGTCATGCTCAAAGACAACCACCTCGCCGCCCTCCGCGACCGCCTCGGACACGACCTCACCATCGCCCAACTCACCACCCACATCCGCAAAGCCCTCGACGCCAACATCACCCTCTGGCTCGAAGTCGACACCCTCGCCCAACTCCGCGACGAACTCCACGGTGGGGGGGCCAACATCATTCTTCTCGACAACTTCACCCCCGCCCAAACCCGCGACGCCGTCACCCTCCGCAATTCCCTCGCCCCGCAAAAACTTCTCGAGTCCTCCGGCGGCATCACCCTCGACAACATCCGCGCCTTCGCCGAAGCCGGCGTCGATCGCATCAGCATCGGCGCGCTCACCCACTCCGCCCCCGTGCTCGATCTCTCGCTCGAACTCGCCTGATGCCAACCCCCGCCACAATCTCCGAAGCCGACACCCGCGCCGTGCTCCTGCACCTCTGGCGCTCGCCTGAAACCACCATGCACGCCCTCACGCGCGATGCCCAACTCACCCCCGACGCCGCCCTCCGCGCGCTCGCCGATCTCGCCGCCCACGGCTGCCTGCTTGAACGTTCCCCCACGCACGTCCACCTCGAACGCATCGGCCTCGGCTGCTACCGCGATCTGCTCGAACACCTCGCCCAGCAAAACCACTGGCGTCTCGCCCGCCGCGTCCAGATCTTCCAACGCACCGCCAGCACCAACGACGCCGCCTGGTCCGCCGCCGCCGATCCGCGCAACGACGGCCTCGTCGTCTTCGCCGATGAACAAACCGCCGGCCGCGGTCGCCGTGGCAACCAGTGGCACGCCCCCGCCGGCCAAAGCATTCTCACCAGCATCCTCCTCGCCAACGTCCCGCACGAAAACGTCGAACGCCTCACCCTTCTCGCCGGCCTCGCCACCGCCCTCGCCATCGAGTCCACCACGCACCTCACCACCCAGATCAAATGGCCCAACGATGTCCTCATCGACAACCGCAAAGTCGCCGGCATCCTAGTTGAAAAACGCGCCGCGCACGTCGTCGTCGGCATCGGCATCAACGTCCTCCAGGCCGCCAGCGATTTCGATCCCGCCGTCGCCCACCGCGCCACCAGTCTCCTCATCGCCGCCGGCCGCCGCTTCGACCGCCTGCGCCTCCTCGCCGCCCTGATCGATCAGTTCCACGCCCTGCTCGCCCGCCACGACCAGTCCTGGCTCGACGACTGGCGCCGCCGCTGCCACATGCTCGGCCGTCCGGTCCGCGTCTTACATGAAGGCCGCGAACGCACCGGCCAGATCCTCGATGTCGATCCGCTCGCCGGCCTGATTATCCGTGACGAATTCGGCGTCACCCACATGCTCTCTTCCGCCACCACAACCGTCTTGGCATACTAGCTTCTCATCCGCCCCTAATAACTCACCCCTATTTTTTCCGTTTCCCCACCTTTACAGGCCGTTACAGGCCATTTTTCTTAATTCTTTTGCCTATCTCTAACCTCATCGTAGGTTTGAGCTGATGAATGGTTCAGACCTTTTATGGAGATTCCTATGAAGCGCAATGCACGTGGTTTCACGCTGGTCGAAATTCTGATCGTGGTGATCATTCTCGGCATTCTTGCCGCGATCGTGATCCCGCAGTTCACGAATGCCAGCAACGACGCTCGCAACAACTCGTTGTCGAGCACGCTGCAGACAGTTCGCAGCCAGATCGAACTGTACAAGATTCAGCACAACGACACCCCGCCTGCGGCCACTTCGATGTGGACGCACATGCTCTTCCCGAGCAACACGACGGGCACGACCAACACGACCGCGAACGCGACGTATCCGTTTGGTCCGTACCTGCAGCAGGCGCCGGTGAACCCGATCAACGGTCAGTCGGCTGTGGCGACCACCGCCGCGACGAACGTCGGCTGGGTCTACACGATCAACAACGGCCAGTACACCATCCAGGCCGTCGACACGACCGGTACCGGCGTACTCGCCTACTAAGCCACTCCCACACCGTGTAAGTACAGACTCGTGTGCCGGCCCGGCTTCCATAAGCCGGGCCGGTCTATTTTTGCACCGCGATGCAGAGGGACGGGCGTGGTGGGGGGCCGCAGTGCGGGCGCAACGTCCCAAAACACAATCTTTCCCCAATTTTTTGCCCATCTTCACCTGAATCGTAACTTAGTGATGTGAACCTCACACCCCGCTGCGAACCACCCAAACGGCCGCATTCACTTTTCTTTCACACCCAGGTTAAGTGGCCCCCCCATGTTTCCGATGAGCATATTGAACCGTTCAAAGCGTCTGCTCGAGTGGCGTGGCGAATGGCACAAAAAAGGGTTGAGCGGCTGCCGTGTGGCGGCCGCACGGGCAACCCGGGCAAGGACGCCCAAACCAAGAACCTGTCACTTGTCTGTCAAAAACAGTCTGTCACTTTTCACGGAGTATCCTATGAAGCGCAATGCACGTGGTTTCACGCTGGTCGAAATTCTGATCGTGGTGATCATTCTCGGCATTCTTGCCGCGATCGTGATCCCGCAGTTCACGAATGCCAGCAACGACGCTCGCAACAACTCGTTGTCGAGCACGCTGCAGACAGTTCGCAGCCAGATCGAACTGTACAAGATTCAGCACAACGACACCCCGCCTGCGGCCACTTCGATGTGGACGCACATGCTCTTCCCGAGCAACACGACGGGCACGACCAACACGACCGCGAACGCGACGTATCCGTTTGGTCCGTACCTGCAGCAGGCGCCGGTGAACCCGATCAACGGTCAGTCGGCTGTGGCGACCACCGCCGCGACGAACGTCGGCTGGGTCTACACGATCAACAACGGCCAGTACACCATCCAGGCCGTCAACACCGCTGGCACGGGCGTCCTGACCTACTAAGTCACCCCCGCTGCTAACGCAGTACCCAACGCATCGGCCCGGCTCAAATGAGTCGGGCCGATGCCTTTTTGCATTCACCCAAAATCGTGCCACACCGGCCCAACGCTCCCCCTTCCGTTTCGCAACAAAGCTCTCGTCCGAGTTTGCTCTTCGCGAAACATTCATCTCGCACATCGTCTGCCCAAATGTGCGCTGACCCTCTGCCTGTCTTCCATCTCCTGGCTTCTGGCTACTGGCTTCTGGCTTCTTTAAGATGCCCGTATGAAACTACTCGTCGGCCTCGGCAATCCCGGTTCCCAGTACGAACGCACACGCCACAACGTCGGCTTCATGTGCCTCGATGCCTTCGCGCAAAAACACGGCGCTACCAACTTCCGCAGCGCCCATGAATCCTTTTGCGCCGATGTCCTCCTCGACGGCGAAAAAATCTTCCTCCTCAAACCCCAAACCTACATGAACCTCTCCGGCCGCTCCGTCGCCTCCGCCATGGCCTACTACAAAATCGCCCTCGATGACCTCCTCGTCGTCGTCGACGATGTCGCCCTGCCCGCCGGCACCATTCGCCTCCGCGCCTCCGGCTCCGCCGGCGGCCACAACGGCCTCAAAGACATCGAGTCCGCCGTCTCCAACCTCGCCGCCCTCTCCGGCAAGACCGGCCAGGACTACGCGCGTCTCCGCATCGGCGTCGATCCCCCCGGCCCCGTCCCGCAAAAATCCTACGTCCTCCAGGCCTTCTCCCCCGAGCAAAAACCCAAGATCGACGCCGCCCTCAAACGCGCCCTCGACGCCATCGCCACCTGGTCCCGCAACGGCCTCACCACCGCCATGAACAAATTCAACGCGTCCGACGACCCCCGCTAGCTCGCACTCACGTATCACCACTCCCTGCGCAGCGCCGATGCTCATTGTGTGCCACGGTCAAGTCTGGGTAGGGCCCCAGAATTGGCCGTGCTTTGCCTCTCGCATACGCGCGGCGACACCCTCCCTGTAATTCCCCACGCCATTCATCTACCATGCACGAATGCCTCCCAGACGACACATCGCCATCTGCGCTTTCTTGTGTCTGTCGGTATTCAATCTCGTGTTTCTGATACGCAGTCGTTCCACGCCCGATTGCATTATCTATCGGCACGGCTACGTCCCAACAGAGTTGTTTGAATCCGTTCACCACACGGTAGCGATTGCATCCAATTCGCGCATTTGGACCGTGATGTGGATATACAACGACCCACACCACCAGGAGGAAGATCTCGGATGGACGACTGGGGTGAGTGAGTTGCTGTGGCTCCAATTGGGGGGTAGCACTGGTGATGATCAGTTGCTGGAAGAGTCGGGCGCGGTGTTCGGGAGTGTTGGCTATACCTATCAAAAGGGCACGTTCACTTCTGAAGATACGGTTCAGGAGAGCTGTCGTCGTATTGCCGTACACATGCCACAGGACTACCTCGCCATACTGTGCCTCATTGGGGCGGCCCTCTTGGGCCATCGCTTGGTTCACCGACTGCTCAGTCGGCGTCATCGGCGGCCTCATAACCATTCGCGTTGCCGCAAGTGCCATTACGACCTGCGAGCCCATCGTCCCGGCGACCGCTGCCCCGAGTGCGGCACCGCTATACCCCACAATCGAGTCTGACGTTTCCCCGTGAGCGTGGTCCCGACAGGGCCACGCCGCCACCTCTCGGCGTCGCCGCGCCGCCCGACCCCGCAAGAACCTGTCAAGAAAATTCTTGCTTTTTGTTCGGGTTATGGTATATTGAACAAAATAAGAACGGATTTGAGGGTACTGGGGGGATCCGATGCTTTCGCCCACACAGTTCAATGTCGTTTCCCAGCGCAGCCTACCCTACGCACCACGGTGCGTAGCGCCCCGTGCAGAGCTGTGCAGCGCTGCAGCCGGCTGCACGGTACCCCCTGCACCATGGTGCATAGTGCCACCGTTGGCGCTATCAAGAACGCGGTTCAACGTCCGAGAATCAGCCAACATAACCAAAACCGACCCTACGCACCGCCGTGCGTAGGGTCCACCAAATCGCTCTCTGACAACCAAATACACGCGGGGTAAATGGGCGGGCGGGGGGCTCAGAACGCCATCCGCGACCACCCATACCGCTTCCCCGCCTCCAACGGCCTAAGCCCCAGCATCTCCCGCGCCGTCCGCACATAGAACCGATAGTTCTCCAGCGGCGTGCCGTTCGGGATGCGATGGTCCAGGCCAAACACGGTCCCCTTGTACATCTCGGGCCGCAGCTTCGCCTCAAGCTCCGCCACGATCTCCGACCTGCTCCGTCGCAGCACATGCTTGTCGATCCCGCCCAGCAGCGCCAGCTTCTGGCCATACTGCCGCCGCGTCGCCACGATGTTCATCCCCGCCGCCGGCTCATTCGGGTACACGCACGTGAGCCCGCAATCAATCAGCGCCTGCATGACACTATTGATATTCCCATCCGTGTCCTGCTGAAAAATCTTCCCGCCCTTGCTCCGCACAAGGTCCCACACCGCGCGATAATACGGCTGAAAATACGCCTCAATAAAGTTCGGCCCCACCAGCGGCCCGCTCCGCCCCGCAAAGTCCTCGTGCACGCTCAGTTGATCAATCGCCACCACATCCAGCACCCGCTCAAACGTCTTGACCGCCGTCTCCTGCAGCGTGCTCATGATGTCCTGCAGCAACTCCGGCTGCTCATACGCTGCCAAACACGCGACTTCCTCGCCCATCAACTCCCGCGGCGTGTTGAACGCCCCCTGCATGTGCGCCACCACCAAGTACCCCTGGTCGCGCAGCCCCTTCGCCCGCCCAATCCGCGCCGCATCCACCCGCGATTCATCCCACGTGTAAAAGTGCTTGATCTTCCGCCAGTCGTCAAAATCCTTCACCGGAAAACTCTCCGGCAAAGGCAGCGTCGCCGTCTTCTTGCACAACCGCGTGATGCGCCCCAAATAATCCCGCTCGACCCGCTCCTCCGCCGAGTCACTTATCACCTCCGGCTTCAGCCCCCGTGCCCCCGTGTACCCCCCGCAATCCGTCTGCAGCACATAGTCAAAATCAAACGCCGTGAGATCCAGTTCCTCCGGCGAAGCGCCCTGTGCCCGCCACTCCTCGTCCAGCCCAATCAGCGGCCCGAACAACTCCACAAACATCGGCCGCGGCGCCTCCCCAAACGTCATCAAGCTCAAATACTCATCCCGCGACCACTGCATAGCAAAATCTCTTTCCGCATTCGTCAGAACTTATCCGCAATGCTCCGCGGCTTCATCCCCGTGCACGCCGCCATGCCCTTCGCATCGTAGAAAAATTTTCCATGCTCATCCGCCGTCGTCGACCGGCACTTCACGCTCGCATAGTGATACTGCAGCGCCCGCCGCCGCGCCGCCGACTGGTTCGGCGGCGTCCCATGGTGCACCAGGCCGCTGAACAGCACCACCCCGCCCGGCGACAGCGGCACCGCCACCACCTTGCTCACATCCACATCCTCATCCGCAATCTGGCAATCCCGATCGTGGTAGTGCGGCTTGGCCCCCAGCTTGTGCGACCCCGGCACAAACTGCATGCACCCGTTCTCCGTCGTCGCCGCATCCAGCGCCTTCCACGTGCCAATAATCCCATCCAGCGGTTCCAGCATGAAGTACGCATCATCTTGGTGCCACGGCTTCTCCCGCCCAATGTTCGCCGGCTTCAGCAGCGCCATATCCTGTATCAGCCGCACCTCATCGCCCACCAGCCATGATGCCAGCTTCAGCAACGTTGCATGCGCCGCCAGCGCCTTCAGCCGCGCCTCATGCTCGACAAACCACATCAGCTTGCGCACATACGGCTCGCGCTCATCCGCACTCAACTCACTTACATCCACCCCCTCCTCGAACTGCACCCCCGTAAAGTCCGCCTTGCCCCCACCAATCAAGAACGACAACCCCGTCTTCGCGGCCTCCACTTCCCCCGGGCTGAACACATTGTTCACCGCCAGAAATCCCTTCTCCAGATAAAACCGCTTGTGCGACTCATCCACCAGCGCCGGCGACGCCACCGCCTCGTGCACCTTGTCCGTGCGATATAGCCGCTTGCTGATTTCTTTCGGTCCCATCGTCGTCAAACTCATCACCAATCTCCTCGTTCTCGATGGCCTAACCTTACAGATCCTGCCCGAAACAGAGAATGGCAGTTTTCCTGAAATATTGTCATAATCCGACCTATGGCCAAGACCATCCCCAACCCCGTCCACGCGGCCGACATCCGCTTTAGCACTTGCGGCACAGTGCGCTGCGAACCCCAATGGTCCTGGCAGCCCCGCCAGCGCCACTTGCCTGATTACGACCTCTGGTTTGTCTGGGCTGGCGAAGGCCGCCTCGTCGCCCCCGACCGCACCTACACCCTCCGCCCCGGCGCGCTCTTCATCCTCCGCCCCGGCGGCTCCTACGACGCCTCCCACAACCCCGCCCATCCCCTCGGTGTCTGCTACCTCCACTTCGACCTGCTCAAGAACAACCGCCCCCAGCGCGCCGACGCCCATCTCCCGTTCTACACCGAAGTCGCCGATGTCCCCTTCACCGAGTCCCTCCTTCGCCGGACCGTCGAACTCGCCCCGCAGCAATCACCCGTTGCCGCCCATCTCTTCCGCGCTGTTCTCGCCATGCTTCACGATCGTCCCGCTCCGCGCCCCTCGCCTCTGCAACAGCAACTCCTCACCATCGCCCGTCAGATCCGCGAAACCCCCGGCCGCCCTTGGGCCATTGATGCCCTCGCCCGCGAGTTGGCCGTCACACCCGATCACTTCACCAGAGAATTCACCGCCCACCTCCACACCACGCCCAAGCGTTTCGTCCTGCAAGAACGCATCCGCCGCGCCCAACAACTCCTGCGCGACTCCTCCCTCCCAATAGAACAAATCGCCATAGCCGTGGGCTATGGCGATCTGTTTACATTCTCAAAGCGTTTTAAACTGCTCACCGGCCTGCCGCCGCGCACCTGGCGCCAGCGTCACGCCTGAGCATCACTTCGCATCCGCTTCAATCTTCTTGATCCAATCCGCCGGCTTCGCCCCGCTATACCCGACCTGCCGCGCACGCTCTTTGCCTTCAGCATCAAGGATGATCACCGTCGGGTAGCCGCGAATCTTGAACTCCTTCGCAAGCTTCGCGTTCTGCTGCTTAATCGCCTCCGGCTGCTCCTTGCTGCGCGGGAAATCCAGCTCCACCAGGACCACCTTTTTGGCCGCCCATTCCTTGAACTCCGCACTATCGAAGACCTTGGCCTTCAACTGCTTACACGGCGGGCACCAGTCTGAACCCGTGAAATCCAACAGCAGCGGCTTGTTCTCCTTCTTCGCCAGCGCCTTGGCTTCTTCGAAATTCTCATGCCATTTCGGCTCGGCCGTTTCAGCCTTCTTCTCTTCGGCCAGCACCGGCAACATCGCCGCGAATGCCACCACTGCCATGCCCATCATCGCCCAGTACTTTTTCATGACTTTGTCCTCGCAAAAAGAACTCCGCGTGATTCTATCACTGCGATCATGTTACGTGAGAACTTTCGAACCGTCCGCATGTTTCTTCTCACCCTCAAGGTGCGACGGCGCCAACAACCCGCCAGAGAGGACAATCTTGATGCCTTGATCAACCGACCAGTCCGTATCGCGTACCTGCGCCTCGGGAAACATCTGGAAGAAGCCGCTGGTCGGGTTGGGGGTCATGGGGATGAAGCAGCAGACGAGCCGGCCGTTGGTGTCATCGCTCACGGTATTGGTGACGAAGGCGATGGTCCAGGTGCCATTCCGGGGAAACTCCACCAGCACCACGCGTTGGAACCCCGCGCCGCCGCCGCCCTGGCGAAACACGCCGATCACTTGCTTGGTCGTACCGTAGATGCCCTTGATCAGCGGCAAGTTGCCGACGAAATGCTCCGCGGCGGCAAGCAACTGGCGGCCGATCGTGAAGATCGACAGGACGCCGAGTACATAGACCAGTAGCACTGTCAAAACCAGCGCCAACGCCGGACTCGACCAATACTCCAGCGCGGCCTGGCCCTCTTTCGAGAACTCGTACCAAAGCCCAGCCTTTTTAACCAACCACGCCGCCACCGGCTTGGTCAACCACGTCGCAAAGCCAAACAAAATGCTCAGCAGGTACAACGTGATAAACAACGGCACCAGCGTGATCAGCCCGGAGATCATGCTCGACTTGATGTGCGACCAGAAGCGTTGTCCGGGCGAGCGTTTCACCGGGACGGGCGCGTTGGCGTGTTGAAGTTGCGGCGGATTCGTCCCCATATTTCTCAATCAAATATAATACATCTGGCTGCCGCGGGTTTGCTGCACGGTCAGCTCGGTCAGTTCCTGGAGCGACATTCGGAAGAGCACCTGATGTACGGCGTGTGACAGTTGGCTGTGGACAAGGCGCACGGCAATCTCGCCGGGACGTTCGCCGGTGTGGGCGGGCTCACTGCTTTCGTCGACTAGCTTCTTGCCTTCGAGCCGCAGCACGATGTCGCCGATCATGATGTCCTTAGGGGCGCGGGTGAGGCGGTAGCCTCCGGCGGCGCCGATTTTTGAGGCGAGGAATTTGCCACGCGTGAGTGCGGAGAGAATTGATTCCAGGAACTTGGTGGGCAGGCCTTCGCGGGCGGCGAGTTCGCGTGTCTGCAGGTAGCCGCGCTGGTAGGAATCAGCGAGACACACCATTGCCCGCAAACCGTATTGTGTCCGCTTGGATAACTGCATTCTTCGATCGCTCCGACTATGAAGGGAGTGTACATGCGGGGGCATTCAGACGCCAGAAGTCGGTCCTCATCGGTACAATGGGATGATGGCTGCCACTCGGCACATCCTGCATCTCGATATGGACGCGTTCTTCGCCTCGGTTGAACAGCGCGACCACCCCGAGCTGCGCGGCAAGCCGGTGCTGGTCGGCCATGACGGGCCGCGCGGCGTCGTCGCGGCCGCATCTTACGAAGCGCGTGTCTTCGGGTGTCGATCCGCCCAGCCGATCGCCGTCGCCAAGCGTCTGTGCCCGCATGCGATCATCGTGCCCGGCCGGCACAGCGACTACCGTGCGGCGTCGCAACAGGTCTTTGCTGAACTCGAACGAATCACGCCGCTGGTGGAGCCCGTCAGCATTGACGAGGCGTTTCTGGATGTCACCGGCGTGCTGCGTCTGCACGGGTCTCCCCGCGAGATCGCCGCGTACCTGAAGCGGACGATCAAGAACAAGACGGCACTCACGGCCAGCGTGGGCATTGCGCCTAACAAGTTTCTGGCCAAGCTGGCCAGCGATTTGCAGAAGCCCGACGGCCTCACCGAGATCACGCATGAGAACCTCGACGAGGTGCTGTTGCCGCTGGCTGTCAGCCGAATCTGGGGCATTGGGCCAAAGACTGCGGATCGTCTGGCGAGCGATGGCATTCACACGATTGCCGATCTGCGGCGCATGGGGCTGGAGTTCCTCCGCGCCCGCTACGGCGACAGTGGTGAGGACTTCTGGGCGCTCGCCCATGGCCGGGATGAGCGCCCCGTTCAACCCGATAGCGAGGCCAAATCCATTGGCCACGAAGAAACGTTCGAAACCGACCTGGCGGACAAGGACCGGCTGCGCACGATTCTGCTGGAGCAGACGGAGGCCGTTGCAGCCCGCTTGCGCAAGCACGGCCTGCAGGCGCGGCGCGTCACGGTGAAGATCCGCTACGGAGATTTCGAAACCATTACGCGGGCCCACACCTTCGCCCCGGCCACCAACCGCACCGACCTGCTTTACGATCAGGCCCGCAATATATTTGATCATTGGGCCCGCAGTAGTTTCTCGCCGGTTCGCTTAATCGGCGTGACCGCGGGCCAACTTGGTCCGCCCGACACGCAGCTCGAGCTCTTCGGCAACCAGGAGAACGCCAAGGCGGCGCAGGTCGATGCGGCGGTCGATGCCATCAACAAGAAGTTTGGCCACATCGTCAAACGTGCGGGCAGCTGATGCGATCGGCGGCGTGCCGGGCTATTATGCCGCTATGACCAATCGACTTATCGCGATCATCTGCTGGCTCGTCATCGCGGCGTGCACGCTCACCGTGGTGATCACCACCTTTGCGGCCAAGCGACAGAGAGATCCCGCCACGCGGGATGATTTTCAACATGTGCTGCAAGCCCGCTATGCGGTCGGATTGAAGACGTTTTTTGGTCCAATGCTCGTGCCGCGCGACCAATTGATGTCAACATTTGACAAAGTGGCGACAACGCCAGAAACCCAAGTGCGTGCGGCGATCATGGCGGGCGAACTGCTTGACACGGAAGAGGCCCTGTCGCGCCTCGCGCGCGTGGAGCCATTGCCGGAGGTGCGTGCGCTCACCGTCTTCTATCACACCGATACGCCAACGCCGGAACAACTCAGCACGATTCGCGACGACCACGGTTGGTTTGGCGATCTTGCCGCGTCACGTCACGACGCGGCGCTGCGTCAGCACGTTGAATCGCAGGGACGGCGTACGGCGATCGGTCTCCTTGCTGTTGTGTTCTATGCGCTGGGCGTCTTCACGGTCGGTTGTGTATTGGCGGTCATCACCATCGTGATGCTCGTGAAGAAGCGACTCCAGAGCGCAATGCCCGTGTCGGCGCCTGCGACAACGGCGTATCTTGAAGCGTTCACCATCTACCTGGTGATCATGGTTGGCGGCAGTGTCATCCTCCGCGCCGTAAAGGCCCCGGTGGCGGCCAGCATCGTTGTGATGGCCTTGGCATTCTTCGCTTCGCTCTTCTGGCCGAAGTTCCGCGGGCAAACCTGGGGTGACTGGCGGACAGCGCTTGGCCTGACGGCTGGCCGGGGTGTGATTCGCGAGATTCTCGCGGGTCTCGGCGGGTATCTCGCTACGGCGCCACTTCTGGCGATCGCTTTTACTATCACGCTTGCCCTCACGCGGATCATGAAGACGGATGCCAACCATCCCATCGTGGAGCATTTTCAACAGACGAATACCGTTGGCATTCTCATGTTGCTTTTTGCCGCTGTTGTTTATGCACCGTTGACGGAAGAGATCCTGTTCCGCGGCGCGTTCTACGGTCATCTCCGCCAGCGTCTACGCCCCTTTATCTCGGCCGCCATCGTAAGCATTGTGTTTGCCGCCATTCACCCGCAGGGGCTTGCGGGCATTCCGCCGCTGGCAGCACTCGCGTTCAGTTTCGCGCTCATCCGTGAATGGCGTGGTTCGCTGATTGGTCCGGTATTCGCCCATGCTTTGAACAATGGTGTGGCCACCGTGGTCATCCTGCTGCTGTTGCGCTGACCGTGCTCCAGCAACCTTTTGAAATTCAGTGCACCCGTGCAACTTTGCGCCGGGGTCGGCGTGATACATGACAACTCCGCTAGTCCGATGCGTGGTCGGACGGAAATGAATGTGAAAGGTAATGGTTATGCGTATCAGTTCTAAACTCTCGATGTTGGCCTTGGCGATGGCGTGTGCGCTCGCGCTCAGTTCGACCGGCGTGACCCGCGCTGCCGACGAAGCGAAGGCGACCGGCACGATTTCGGGCAAGGTTGTGGACAAAGACGGCAAGGCCGTGGCAGGCGCCCGCGTGATGGCGCTGCGTCCGCCCGAACCTCGCGAAGGCGATGGGCCGCGCGGTCCTCGTGCTGACGGCGAAGGTGGGAAACCGCGTCCGCAGGCTGAACAAGGCGGCGCCGGCGATGGCGAACGCAAGCCCCCGCGCGAAGGCGGTCCGGGCGCTGAGGGCGGCCGTCGTCCGATGCCCAAGCCGCTGTCGGAAGCGACGACCGGCGATGACGGCACGTTCGTGCTGAAGGACGTTCCGGTCGGCAAGGTCGGCGTCGTGGCGCATCTGCGCGGCGTGGGCGTTGCCCGCAGTAAAGCTCCGGTTGACGTGGTCGAAGGCAAAGACACGAAGGTCGAAGACCTTGTGTTGCAGCCGCCTCCGCGTCGCGGCGAGGGTGGCGCTGCTGGCGGCGGCGAAGGTCCGCGTCGTGGCGGTCCGGGCGCTGAAGGCGGCAAGGACAATCCCAAGTAATACACACCAAATATAAGACACCCCAACATGACCGAGAGATGCACAGCCACCAGTTGCATCTCTCGGCTGCTTTTTGCGCTGGCCCCGGGGCGTGTTAATACGGTCGCGATGGACTTCGCGAAGTTTGGGAGTGGACGTTTCAACGGGGTTTCGCATAATGCCCGCATGATTATCTTCCCGATTGGTACAGACCGGGCCCAGCGGCGCAAGCCTTGGATGAACATCGCGCTGATCGCGGTGAACCTGGTGGTTTTCATCTACACGCGCGCGGGGTTCAGCGGCGTGGGCGCCGGGCCGTTTGGACTGCTGGCGGGGACGGAGCACTTCCTTCTCTACCCCGATTACCCGAAGCTGTACCAGTTCATCACGTACCAGTTTTTGCACCAGGACCTCTCGCACATCTTCTTCAACATGCTGTTTCTCTATTGCTTCGGGAACAACCTGAACGAGAAACTCGGCCACGTGGGATATCTCGCGGCCTATCTTGCCGGGGGTATTCTCGCAGGGCTCGGGCACGTGCTGGTGTCCGACGCGCCGACGCTGGGGGCATCGGGTGCGGTGTCGGCAGTGACGGGGTTGTTCCTGGCACTGTTGCCGCGAACCCATATTCGGTTGTTTATCTGGTTGATTTTCTACCTGGACGTTTGGGAGATCCCGGCGATCTGGTTCATCCTGTTTTCGGTGCTTAAAGATGTGCTGCAGTCGGTGCTGGGCTTTGGCCCGCACGTTGCGTACGCGGCCCACATTGCGGGCTATGCCGCGGGCTTTGGCGTCGGCATGCTTCTGCTGCTGAGCAACCTGGTGCAGCGTGATCACTATGACTTGCTGGCACTGCTTCAACGGTGGCAGCGGCGGCGCGAATACGAGGCCACTGTTGCCGGCGGCTACGACCCTTACCGGCCGGCGATCAAGGTGGCGAAGGACCCGACCGCGCCGCAGCCTGCAGAAGTAATGGACCCGCAAGTTGCATCGCTCCATCAGCAGATAACGTCGCTCATCCGCGAGCACAACGTGCCAGCTGCTGCTGCCGCGTACCTGGCCTTGAAGCAACGCGATCCGCGGGCGGTGCTGGCGGCGCAGGACCAACTCGACGTGGCGAACCAACTTTATGTTGAAGGCAAGCACCCGTTGGCTGCAGAGGCCTATGAGGCGTACCTGGCGATGTATGCGACTGGCCCGCTAAAGGCTGCCAGCGGCGCCCAGATTGATGAAGTCATGTTGATCCTCGGGCTGTTGTATGCGCGCTATCACAGCAACATGCCGCGCGCGATCGAGTTGCTGTCGCAGGTACAGGACCGGCTGACCGACGTCAGCCGGCGCGAGATGGTGGCAAGTGAACTGGCGCGGCTGCGGTCCGCGAGTTGAGTCTATTGAGGCCCTATGCGATTGCTGATCATCCGCCATGCGGATCCGGATTATCCCAACAACACCATCACTGCGGCAGGCCATCTTGAGGCGAAGGCGTTGGCGAAGAAATTGAAGCATGCCGGGCTGACGCGGTTGTACGCATCGCCGCTGGGCCGGGCGCTGCACACCATGCAATACACGGCCGAAGCTACGGGGTTGCCGCACACGGTTGAGGAGTGGACGCGCGAGATGTCGATCGCGCTGGAGCCCACGCCCGAAACGTGGGGCCACGGCGGGAAGCGGCTGATGGCGTGGGACGTGCCCGGCGAAGTGATTCGCAACTGCACCGACCTGCCGACGTGCGCGGACTGGCACACACGCGAGTTTTTCAGCGACCCCACGTTTCGCCACGCTTATGAAGAGATGGTGCGGCACTCGGATGGATTTCTTGCCCGGCACGGATATGTGCGGGAAGGCAATCGCTACCGCATCGTGGAGGCAAACCGCGAGAAGATTGCGGTGTTCTGCCATGGCGGTTTTGGCCTCACGTGGCTGGCGCATCTGCTGGCTTTGCCGGTGACGTTGGTGTGGTCGTCGTTCTGGCTGCCGCCATCGTCGGTGACGACGGTGTTGTTTGATGAGCGGACCAGCACGTGGGCCGTACCACGGGTGATTGGCATGGGGGACGTGGGGCACCTTTACGAGGAGGGGTTGCCCGTGCAACCGGCGGGGATCAAGGCAAATTACGAGTAGGCGGACGGTTGAAGAAAACTGCGTAAGATGCTACCGTTAGCATCTCAACGAGCGGGCGATTAGCTCAGTTGGTTAGAGCGCATGCATGACACGCATGAGGTCACAGGTTCGAATCCTGTATCGCCCATTTCCCCTTCGCACTGTCCCGCACTACCCCGTTTCTGGCCGAATAACGCGGTTTGGCCAATGGGTTGCGGCTCTTCGCGGGCCAATTCCGCCGCTTGCTGCGTCGGATTTTGCGTCGCTTTCAACGGGGAATCGGGCCGTTGCGTCGGATTCTGCGTCGGATTCGGCGTCCGTTCGGTAGCCGCTTGGGCGAAATGGTCATCCGTCACTTGAAGGTAATGCTTCTGCGCCACCGCCCGGCTATTGCCGATCCACGCGCACACAACATGCACCGGCCAGCGCTCCGCCAGTTCCGTTTCGCGGGTACTGCGAAGGTTCTGGAACAGCTTGGGCCAGGGCTGTAGGCCAGCCCGCTTGATGATCCGCTCAAGCTGGGTTCGCAGATTGCAGTTGCGGGCGCGGTAGCGCGTGATGACGTATTCCGTCCCCGGCTCGGCTTCCTCAAACACTTCGCGCAGGTGGGGCAGCAGTTCGGGGAACAGCGGCAGCATCCGGGATTCGCCGCCGGCGTGGTGTTCGGTCTTGGGGCTTCGGATCAGGATACGGCCGTTTTCCCAATCCACGTCACCCCAGCGTAGCGACAGGTGTTCGGACGGGCAGCGCAGCCCGCCGTAGCGGCTCAAGGCGAACAGCAGCCGCCATTGGGCATCGGGGCAGGCGTCCAGCACCTTCGCCGCCTCTTCCTTGCTGATGAAGTAGAAGCGCTTGGCGTTGGCTTGGATTGCCGCTTTCAGGTCCGCGAAGGGGTTGACCACCAGCAGCTTGCGCCGCACCGCCGCCCGGAAGAATTGCTTGGCGATGCCACAGCGCCGGCGGACGGTGTTATCCGACAGCTTCAAGCCGATCAGGTACAGCCGCCACTTGTCGGCTTCGCCGGGCGTGATTTCGGCCAGGGGCTTGCCCGCGCCAAAGTAGTCAATCAGATTGCGCCGGGTATGGCCGTAGACAAGCGCCGTCGCCGGCTTCACGTCGCATCGGTCGGCAATGTAGCTATCCAGGAACGCGCCCAGCTTGGCGCATCCCCGCTCGGCCACCAGGCCCACCGCCGCCAGCCGGTCATACATCACGTCATCCAGGCCGGCCAGCCATTGCGCGGTATCCGGGTCCACCACGCCGGTAACGCCGGACGCCGCAAGCGCCAGTTGCTCCACCTTCACCTTGACGGCTTCGGCTTGCCGCATGGTTGCCTTGCCCAGCCGCAACGTCTTACGGGTCCCGTCGCCGGCCGCGAATTGGATACGTCGCCGGCCGTTCGGATCGCTGATGATGCTCGCCATAACTCACCGTCCTTTGCTCTTGCTCGCCTTGGCCTTCGCCCGCCGGATCGTGATTTCCAGCCCCAGCGCTTCGGCCAGCTTTTCCAGGTTCTCCACGCTCAAGCCCGCTTCGCCGCGCATCAGGCGCGATAGGTGCGATTGGCCTATTCCCGTGGCCTTCCACAGTCGGTAGCGAGTTTCGCCACTCGCCTCTATCGCCTTGCGTATCTCTTTCAGCACGTTGCCCATGCCCGGCATCATACCACTACTGTAACCAAATGCAAGTATCGTCTTCCTTACAGCAGCCCCAATCGGTCAAGCTCATCCCGGTATCGCGGGTTCACCCATCCCCGCCGGCCGTCGGCCGTGCGATACGGGACAAGCTGCGCCAGTTGCTCGGCAATCCGCCGATCAAGCGCCGCACGCTTGGCCAGCAGCGCCAGCAGTTCGGCCTTGTGCATCTTCATCCGGCCGGCCAGGTCCGCCGTTACCTTTTCGCGGGGCCGGTAGCGTAGGCGCTCCCCGCCGGCCTCAAGCTGGATGCCCAGCGCATCCAGTTCGGCCAGCAGGTCCGCCGCGCTTCCGGGGGCTGGGGCGCTCATGCCACTTCCCCCCAATCCCCGCCGTTGGCTTCGCGGGCGTCTACAGCGCCAACGTCTACACAACCTGTTCCCGGCCCCGCCGTCGGGGGTTTCGTTGGCGCTGGGGGGTCGGATTCGGGGGGTTGTGTAGACGCCGCCGGGCTGTTCAGGTGGAAGATTCGCGTAGGCCGGCCGCCCCGGGCGCTGGGGCCTTGCTGTTCCCACCGGCCCACGCCGGCTTCGGCCAGGGCATCCAGGGCGCTTTCAGCTTCGCCGGCCGTGCGAAATAGCCGGCTTGTCTGTTGAAGCTCCCGAACCGTCACCGTCCCGCCCTTGCGCCCGATCAGTTCCACCAGCCGCCGCCGGTCCCGCTCTTCATCGCTTTCCGACAGTATCGCGTAGGCGCGTCGGGCTTCGCTGCCGAACCACCGGGACAGCTTCACGCCGGCCGCGATGCTGTCGGCGTCCACTTCGTCGGCACTGGCCAACGTCGAATCGCCTGCCGCCCATCGCACAAGATGCACCACCAGCGCCAGCCGGGCCGCGTAACCTTCCAACTTGCTCCACGCCGCCGACAAGTCGCCGGATAGCTCGGCTTGCTCTTGGCCGTGGGCGTTGTAGAAGTCCACCCACGCCGCCTTCCCGTCGGCCGACAGGGGTACAATCACGGGCTGGGCGTCGCCGTCATCGTCGGCCGTGGGGCGCAGTTCATACAGCCGGTCGAATACCGCCGCGATGCCGCGCTCCAGGTCCGGGGAAATGTCGGCTTCCGTCCAGCGCTTCGGCCGGCGTGGTGGGCACGCCAGCAGCAGCCGGGCCGCCAGCCCGTTTTCACGGTGTTCGGTCCCCAGCGCCCGGGCCAGCGTCACGGGCTGGATGCCGCCGCACACCGATACCGCCGCGCGGGGAACGTAGATCGTGCGCGGGTTCCCGCTCTTGCGGTCCACCACCATTGATCGGCCGCCGAACATTTCCAGCCACTTCGCCACGTCCCCGCCCTTGCCTTGGGCGTAGCGGTCGAATCCGCCCAGCCACCCCGAAAGCTCATCGCGCACCAGCAGCAGCCCGCGCCACTGATTCAGCAGCAGCACCGCCAGGGCCTCTACCGTCACGTCATCGCACCAGCACCGATCCGCCTTCGGCTCTTCGGGCTTGGCCGGCGGGTCCCCGTCGCCCTTGCTCCGCTTCCAGGCCGCCACGTCCTTTTCCCAGCGCATCAGTTCATCTTGGTATTTCTCCATCGCCTCAACGTGGCGCTTGATCGCCGTATGCTGGCGCTTGCGGATCGCCCGCAAGGCAACTTCCAGGGCCGGGCTTTTCAGCGTCCCCGAATCGCCCACCACCGCCGCCCACACAATCGCCGGCTCGGACCATCCCCGCTTCAACTGGACGCGCCGGGTATTGCCAATCGCCGATGCCAGCGCCGACAGCAGGGGCAGCGCGATGAAACTTTCATCGCAGCCGATGGCGCGGGCGCAGGTCCGCACGAAAGACCGGGCCGGTTCGGGCAGGGCATCCGTCGGGAAGGGCTTGAACGGCTCCACCGCCGGCGCGGGCTGGGGCTGGGCTTCCGGCTCGGCCGCGTCCACCAGCGCGGCCAGCTTCGCCTTGATGCTGTCCGGGTCTTCCCCGGCCTCTACCACGTCGGCAATGTCGCCGCCGTCGGGCAGGTCCCCCCAGCTATCGCGCAGGCGCACCACGCGCACGCGGGCCGGGGGCGTCAACTTCGCCAGGGCCGCCGCCACGTCGGCCGCGTACTTCGCGCCGGCCGCGTCTTCATCCGGGACGATGACAACTTCCCGGCCGGCCAGGGGCGTCCAATCGCTCTTGTCGGCCGCCTTCGCCCCGCCGGCGGACGTTGTGGCCAGCAGCCCCAGCCCGGCCAGGGCATCGGCGCATTTCTCCCCTTCGCCAACGTGAACGCGCTCACTGGGCCGGGCCAGCAGGTCCGGCAGGTGATACAGCGGGCGCGGGCCGGGCATCGCGCTGATGGTCCAGCCGCCCAGCGCCCCGGCCCGTCGGCTCACCGGCCGCACGTCCTTATCACCATTGGCCAGGTTCCATCGAACCACCACGCCCACCGGCTCACCGCCGGCGTTGTGGTAGGTCCACAGCGCAGCCCGTGGGCCGTGTCGGCGCTCCAGGGCCGCCACAGCATCGGCCGCCGTGGTGAACATCCCGCCGGCGTTGTGCGCCGCCTTGGGGGCCGGCCGGCGGATCGGCTCGGCTTTGGCCGGCATCAGGTCCGCCAGCGTCAAGCCCAGCGCCGCCGTAATGGCTTCGGGCGTGCATCCCGCGTGGCAATGCACCAGCGCCCCGCCGGCGTCGCCTTCGCTGATGCTCAAGCTGGGGCGCTTGTCATCATGCGCCGGGCAGCGCACCGCCCAGCCCTTGCCGTTGCGCTTCGCGTCCGGCAGCTTCGATAGCACCAGTTCAACGGGGGTCATTGTCGCCCCCGGTTCTGCGCTTCGCGCGCTTCCCGGAACATCGCTTCGGATTGCTGGCGCGTAATACCCCGGTTCGCATCCCGTAGCCGTTGCCAGGGGGTCAAGGCATCCCGTTGAACCGTCATCGTCGCCAGGTAGTGAACGTAGCGCGGGTCAATCCGATCCTGCCGGATAATGCACTGAAACTGCCGGCACGATTCGGCCACGTCATCGGCGTAAAGCCGCCCCTTGATGCCGCTGCCGGCAATCCACAGCAGGGCGTAAGGATCGGCGAACACTTGTTCGGCCGCGATGGTGTCGGCAACGATCAAATCGGTAAAGGCGAAGATGTTGCCGTCGGCGTCGGCGCGCAGCCCGTCGCGTTCGATGCTCGCCAGGTGTTCCGGGCGCGTGACGTGGTAGAACAACGTGGCCGGCTCGAATAGCCGGTAGCGCTTGGTGGGGGCTTTCATTGTCCACCCCCTTGAGGCTGGGCCTCTTCCGCCGCCGCCTTCGCGCTGGCCTCTTCATCCAGCCAGCGCCGCAGCGCGTCCACCGGGTAAAGGATCGTCTTGTTTCGCCGGACGTGGGGCACGTCGCCGCGTTGGGTCCAATCCCACAACGTGCGCTCACTCACGCCCAGCGCCGCCGCCGCTTCGCGGGGGCGCATCGCCAGGCAGGGCGTGGCCGGGTCAATCTTGGCCGACAGGATCGGCTCTTGGCGTCGGGGGGCGCTAATCACGGTTCACCCCCTCGCCCCGCAAGCCTTCGGCTTTGCGTGCGCCTCGCTGGGCACGATCCAACAGCACGCGCTCAACAGCTTCGGGATTCACCAGCAGCCGCCGGCCCACGCGCAGACAGGGCACGCGGCCGGCGTCGGCTTCGGCCCGCAGCCACGCGGCCGGCACGCCCAGGCGCACCGCCGCCCGCCTCAAGGGCAGGAACGATTCGGACAAAGGTTTCGCGTCGCTCATACTGGCTATTTACGTCAAACCAGTCGAGCAAATACGCCCCTTGTTCGCGCTTTGGGTTTCCGTTTGGTCTGTGGATTTCCGCTGGATTTCCGCGTGATTTCTACAGCTTGGCCAGCGCCGCCGCGCAGCGCTCTTTCATGGCGCGGTCGCTGGTGTTGTCGATGATCGCTTGCAGCATCGCCCGCACTTCATCGGCGCTGTATCGGTGATTGCGCTTGCCGCGCTGGGGCGTCTTGATGCCGGCCAGCTTC
>Ga0209172_10001075_pt1 | contig 63995 bp, 43 predicted proteins | sample LarsenN4metaG_FD_184113 | JGI IMG/M metagenome (GOLD analysis project Ga0209172, IMG submission 184113) | Hot spring sediment bacterial and archeal communities from British Columbia, Canada, to study Microbial Dark Matter (Phase II) - Larsen... ...
GGGTGAGCGTCAAGATCGTGGGTAAGACCCCGCGTGACCCGGCTGTCGTGTGGCACAGCCGCCCTCGGCTGTGCGGTCCCGGCCTCCCAGCCGTGGGCGGCTGGGCCACACCCACGATCTTGACGCTCACCCCTTCCCCACGCCGGGTCGCCGCTTGACCGCCGCCGGTGGATCGCGACACTGGCGGTCCCCCGACAAGGTGAGCTCGATGCCGCAGCCCTGCGAACCGCAGCCGGACGACGGAAAGCCGCCGAACGCACCGCCGTCCGGTCTGCCCAACCTCTGGCCGCGAGTCAAGCCGGAGTTCGAGATTGACGAGCCGCTGCCGGATGCCGGTTTTGAGACCATTTGTGCCCGATACGCCGAGAACCCGCAGCGGCAACTCGGCGCCGCCGCCCCGCCCGTCTACCAGACCTCCACCTTCATCTACCCAGACGCCGAGGCGTTCGAGCACCGCCGGACGGAAGCCGCCGCGACCTACGACTACTCGCGCTGTGCAAACCCCACCAACCAGATTCTGGAGGCCAAGCTGGCCCGGCTGGAGAATGCGGCCTGGGCCGACTGCTTCGGCTCCGGCATGGGGGCGATCAGCGCCGCCATCAACGCCTGTGTGAAGTCCGGCGAGCACGTCGTGGCCGTCGCGCATTGTTACGGCCCGACGCGCTGGTACCTGGAGCACCTGAAGCGCTTCGGCGTCGAGACCACGTTCGTGAACAGCGTGGAGCCGCGCGACTTCGTCGCCGCCATGCGCCCCGAAACGCGGCTGGTCTACCTCGAAAGCCCTACCAGCGGGCGATTTGACGTGCCCGAGGTCCCACCCGTCGCCGCGGCCGCCCGCGAGCGCGGCATCGTGACGATCTTCGACAATTCGTGGGCGACGCCGTACTTCCAGCGGCCGCTGGATTTCGGCGTGGACCTGGTGGTGCACAGTGCCAGCAAGTACCTGAACGGGCACAGCGACGTGGTGGCGGGCGTGGCGGCCGGGCGGGACGAGCGGCTGCGGCGGCGGTTGTGGAAGGAGGCCGAGCTGTGCGGGGCGATGCTGGATCCGTTCGCGGCCTGGCTGATGCTGCGCGGGCTGCGGACGCTGGCGCTGCGGATGGAGCAGCACCAGCGCAGCGGTCTGGCGGTCGCCCGCATGCTGGAGCAGCACCCGAAGGTGCGGCAGGTGCTTCACCCGGGGCTGGAGAGCCACGCGCAGCACGCCGTCGGTCGCAGACAGCTTCGCGGCTATTCCGGGCTGTTCAGCTTCGAGCTGAAGGATGGTTCGCGCGAGGCGATGCACGCGTTCCTCAACCGGCTCAAGCTGTTCGGCCTGGGCGTGAGCTGGGGCGGCTACGAGAGCCTGGTGCTGGGCGGCACGACGTTCAGCGACCGCCCCGACCGGCCGGAAAACCTGATCCGGTTGAGCGTCGGCCTGGAATCCATCGACGACCTCATCGCTGATCTCAAGCGGGCGCTCGAGGCGCCGCGAACGTCCTGAAGGGTGGTACGGGCGTCTCGCCCGTAGCTGGCGTCGGAACGTCTGATGGCATTCCCAGGTAAGGGTCGCACGCGCCGCACAGTCGCTGAAACCTTCGCCGCGCGCAGCGCGCGTCGTGCGAAAAGCGTCTTCGAACACCCCCTCGCCTCACGTTACGCCTCCGCCGAGATGCTGCACCTCTGGAGCCCGCAGCACCGGCACTCCACCTGGCGACGGATTTGGGTGGCGCTGGCCGAGGCGCAACGCGCGCTGGGCCTGCCGATCACGGCGGCGCAGATTCGCGCGATGCGCCGCGCCGTGGACGACATCGACTTCGCCGCCGCCGCACGATACGAGCGCAAGCTCCGCCACGACGTGATGGCCCACATCCACGCCTTCGGCGACGCCGCGCCCGCGGCCCGCGGGATTATTCACCTTGGCGCGACCAGCATGGACGTGGTCGACAACGCCGACCTGATCATCCTGCACGATGCGCTGGACCTGCTGATCGGGCGCTTGCAGGCCGCGATCGAGCCGCTGGCCCGCTTCGCGGAGCGCTACGCCGACCTGCCGACGCTGGGCTACACGCACCTGCAACCGGCGCAGCTCACGACGGTCGGCAAGCGGGCCTGCCTGTGGCTGGAGGAGCTGAGGCAGGACCTCTGGAACCTCGTTCGCGCCCGCGGAAACCTCAAACTGCGTGGGCTGCGCGGCGCGACCGGCACGCAGGCCTCGTTCCTGGCGCTGCTCGGAACGGCGGCGAAGGTCCGCCGGCTGGAAGAGAAGTTCGTCCGGAAGCTTGGCTTCCATTTCGCGTACCCCGTCTGCGGCCAGACGTACTCGCGCAAGGTCGACGCCGACATCGTGTTCGCGCTGGCCTCGTTCGCGGCCGGCGTGCAGCGTATCTGTAACGACATCCGGCTGTTGGCGTCGTTCAAGGAGATGGACGAGCCGTTCGAGGCCCAGCAGGTCGGCAGCTCCGCCATGCCGTACAAGCGCAACCCGATGCGCTGCGAGCGGGCCACCGGCCTGGCCCGCTACCTGCTCAGCCTCGCCACCAGTCCGCCCATGACGCTCGCCGCCCAGATGTTCGAGCGCACGCTGGACGATTCCGCCAACAAGCGGCTGGTGATGCCCGAGGCGTTCCTCGCCGCCGACGCCATCCTGATCCTGCTGCACAGCATCTTCGCCGGCTTGGTCGTCTACCCCGCGGTCATCCGCGCCCGCGTCGAGGCCGAGCTGCCCTTCATCGCCACGGAGAACATCCTGATGGAAGCCGTCCGCCGCGGCGGCGACCGCCAGAAGCTCCACGAGCGCATCCGCCGCCACGCCCTGGCCGCCGCCGAACAGGTCAAGCAGCACGGTCGGCCGAATGACCTGATCGAGCGGCTGAAGGCGGACGCGGCGTTCGCGCGGGTGCGCTGGCAGCGCGTGCTCGACCCGCGCAAGTACGTCGGCCTGGCGCCGCAGCAGACGCGTGAGTACCTCGAGAAGCGCGTCCGGCCGTTGTTCAAGTGGCCGATCTGGAAGCCCGCCCACGCACCGAAGCCGACAGTCTGACGGCGTTATGCAAGCACAGCCGGGGCGGCTGTGCCGCACCGCGCTACCAGCCGCATGTTCGCCCGCAGGTATGATGCCTAGTGAACCGCTGGCCCGCACGAGAGGCGACGCTTGGCCCTGCACGATTACCAGCGCAAGCGCGACTTTCAGCGCACGCCCGAGCCGCGCGGCGACGCCGCCCGCAGCCCCACCGGCCGGCTCTACGTCATCCAGAAGCACGCCGCCCGCGCCCTGCACTACGACCTGCGGCTCGAGCTGGACGGTGTGCTGCTGAGCTGGGCCGTGCCCAAAGGCCCCAGCCTCGACCCGCGCGAGAAACGCCTCGCCGTGCAGGTCGAGGACCACCCCATCGAGTACGGCAGCTTCGAAGGCGCCATTCCCGAGGGCGAGTACGGCGGCGGCACGGTGATGCTCTGGGACCGCGGCGAGTGGCTGCCGCTGCCAGACCCCGAGGCCCGCCGCCAGCTCACGCCGCAGGAGGCCTACCGCGAAGGCAAGCTGAAGATCGAGCTGCGCGGGCAGAAGTTGCGCGGCGGCTGGGCGCTGGTGCGGATGAAGGGCGAGGGCCGCGACCCGGGCAAGAACTGGCTGCTGATCAAGGAGCGCGACGCCGAGGCCCGCCGCGAGGACGAGTACAGCATCGTTGACGAGGAGCCGTTCAGCGTCGTCACGAACCGCACGATCCGCGAGATCGCGGCCGACAACGACAACGTCTGGACCGGCGGCCTGGGCGGCAGCGCGAGCTCGCCATCGACGGCCGATGCGGCGTCGCGACCTGGTTCGCACTGGGTGCGCCGAGCCGCAGCGATCCGCGCGGACGTCAAGCTGGACCCTGACCGGCTCGCAGGGGCGCGCCGCGCTTCGCTGCCCGAAGAGCTGGCCCCGCAGCTTGCGATGCGCGCGAGGCAGGTGCCCGATGGCGGCGGGTGGTTGCACGAGATCGCGCTCGAAGGTCGGCGGCTGATGTGCGTCCTGCGGCCCAAGCAGGTCGAGCTGCGCGCGTTCGGCGCCGTCACGGCCGCCCGCGCCGACGTAGCGGCCGAACGCCGTGGCGACCGTAGACGTGCGAACAATACCGCGTTTCCTGCGTCGGCCACGGAGGGCCGACGCTACGGGCTGGAGGACGACGATTGGGCCGGCCGGCTGCCGGACATCGCCCGCGCGGCTTCGCTGCTGCCCGTGGACGAGGCGGTGCTCGACGGCATGCTGGTCGTCCTGAACGCACGCGGGGCGAGCGATGCGGCGGCGTTGAATCAGGCGCTCCAGACACGCCGGCGCGAGGCGCTGCAATACTTCCTGTTCGACGTGCTGTACTGCGACGGGCTCGATTTGCGCAAAACGCCGCTGATCGATCGCAAGCAGTTGCTTCGGCGGGCGCTGGCCGCCGTCGCCGACCGCACGCCGCAGCTCCATTACGTCGATCACGTTGTCGGTAAAGGCGCCGCGGTGTACGAGCAGGCCTGCCGCCTCGGCGTCGCCGGCCTGGTCAGCAAGCGCGCCGACAGCCCGCACACCTCCGGCCGCTCCAAGACCTGGCTGATGACCCCCTGCGTCGCTGGTGAAGCGGCGCGCGATAACGTTGCGTACGCCGGCATCGGGGAGCGCGGGCGTCCCGCCCGCAAATCGCGCGCACAAGAGGAGCGCCCAGGTGCCACTGGCGGCTTGCTGCCAGTGTCCGAGAGCAGCCCCGCACGGGCGGAGACGCCGCCCGTGGCACCGGCTCCCGGCGCCGTAGCGGAGGCACCGCCAAGCCCGCCGCCTCGGCCGACCCCCGTCGTCGTCGAGCCCGGCCTCGACGTCTGCGGCGTCCGCATCACCAACCCCGGCCGCATCCTGTATCCCGAAGAGCGCATCACCAAGCGCGACCTGGCGATGTACTACCAGCACGTCGCCGACTGGATTCTGCCGCACATCGTCGGCCGCCCGCTCAGCCTTTACCGTTGCCCGTCGGGCCACGAGAAGGACTGCTTCTTCCAGAAGCACCTCAAGGACATGAAGACCGAGCACCTGCGCGATGCGCCGGTCCGCGAGGGCGAGGGCAAGGAGCCGTACATCGCGCTCGACGACGTGCAGGGGCTGATCACGCTGGCCCAGCTCGCCGTGCTGGAGATTCACCCCTGGGGCTGCCGCGAGGACGACATCGAGCGCCCCGACCGCCTGATCTTCGATCTCGACCCCGGCCCGGAGGTCGCCTGGCCGCACGTCGTCGAGGGCGCCCTCGCCCTGCGCGAGCTGCTGCGGGCGCTGGAGCTGGCCAGCTTCGTGAAGACCTCCGGCGGCAAGGGGCTGCACGTGGTCGTGCCGCTGGTGCGCCGCTGCGGCTGGGAGGAGCTGAAGGCGTTCGCTCAGGCGGTGGCCAGGCACATCGTCAAGCTGGCCCCGCACCGCTACACGGCGACGATGACGAAGTCCAAGCGGCCGGGCAAGGTGTTCATCGACTACTTCCGCAACCACCGCGGCTCGACCTGCGTGGCGCCGTACTCGACCCGCGCCCGCGCCGGCGCGCCGGTCTCGACGCCGATCGAATGGGAGGAGCTCGGCCCGCAGGCGGTGACGTACACGCTCCCCGCGGTGCTTTCGCGCCTGGGATCGCTGCAACGTGACCCGTGGGAGGGATTCTTCACGCTGCGGCAGTCACTCAGGGCGGGCATGATGGCCAAGATGGCGCGCTGACGTTTGGGCCTGGCTCCACCGCGTCGCGTGGCGCCGGCCAGTGACAATAGAATGACAAATGGAGCACCGGGGATTCTCTGGCGAGGCAACCCGTGGCAACGCGCGAGCAATGCACCGAGGCTCTCCGAACCGCGCGACGCGAAGCGAGGTGGTCTGGGCGTCGGAACCCCGCTGGGCTGGGCCTGCAAGGGCCGCAATAGTAGAACCGCCGGACGCCCATCCCACCCCAGCCCTGGAGAGCCGATAGCAAACCGATCCGGATAGAAGGGGTCACTGCCCGACGGAAGCGAGATCCTCCATCTCGCCGTCTCTCCTAACTCCCGATCCACCTGGACCAGCTCGCACCCGTAGCTAGCTCCACGTTCCTCCAGGCGTGGCGCCAGATAGGCGAGCGCAGACCCATCGTTCGACCACGACGCAGCCACGGCCCCGAGGTTGCCAAGGAATCGCTTTTCGCCATTAGCCAAGGCATGGATTGCAAGTGTTCCGTCGGACCATACGGCCGCGACCTCTCCGCGTGAGAATGAAGCGCTCACGACTGACACACCCGTTCTACGCCCTTCCAGAGTCAGCGTCCACGGGAGCCGTTCGCGTGCGCCTGCCCTGTGAAGTCTGATCTCACCCCAGGTCGTGACCTCTGCGATGTCCCGCATGGCCACAGTGGCGCACGAAGCGTTGCACAGCAAGAGTAGAACAAGAAGTGCGAGCGGAAGAGGATACATATCCTGGCTCCCATCTAAGGACACGGCGAGCCATCATGCGGTCGAGGCATATTGTCCCAACCAGGAGAAACGATATCATTGAAATCCGACGGCGGCGCCAGGCCGCCACCGCATACCATGTTGCACCACGTCACGGCGGAGTGGAGGGCACCGTTGGAGTTCGAGTAAGGCGGGGTTCCGAGGAATATATAGTTGCAGCAGGGCCCGTATTGATCGGGCAGGTTACCGCGCAAGCAGCCGCAAATGCAGTCGCTCGAGTTCTGCCACGAGCCGGAACTCCCGCCGGGGTTTCCGGGGTTGCGCCGATTCTCCTTACAGCAGAGAGTAAAGTTGTCGTCCCAGCCGTAATCAACGTTGCCTGTGCCCCAATCGTCCTCGAAATCGATTCGGCGAGAGGCCCTCGCGGCGGCAGATCTCCGCCAGCTTGGCGTCGCTTTGCAGCGTCTCCAGCGCGATCTTGAGCTTGCGCTCGGCGCCCCACCTGCGTCGTCCATTCTGGCTCATCGCCCTTGCCTCCGTGCGACAGACCCGCCGGCTTTCCAGCCGGCTACCCCTCCGTCCCCGGGAGGGGAACGAAGGAAGGAGGGGGGAGCCTGAGGGGGGAACCTGGGTACCCCGGTTGCCCCCTCAGCCCCTCACCGCAAACCGTCCGTTATTTCGAGCCGGCCAAGTGTCTCACTGCCTGTGAAGCCTTACAGTGGACGTGCGGCCCGAAGCGCTGCCCGTTGCATGCGACTTTCCTCCGAAAAGGGCGCCGCGGCGAGGGTCGGATACCGGCGCAGCCAGCCACAGTGTACATCCGCGCGGGCCGGGCTGGAATCTGACCCACGACGCCGGCCGGGCAAGTTCGTGTAACTCGCGGCTCGGACGTTGGTTATGACAAAAACGCGAAATCTGTACAGCGGACTGGAAATCCCGGAAGATCCCGTCCTAGCATCGGACGCAGACAACTCCTGCCTTTCCAGAGGGGAGCCGAAAGGTCGGGAGGAAGCACGGACTTGTCCCTGTCCTTTCCAGGGGAGCCGAGAGGAAGGGAGCACGGACAAGACAGAAGGAGGGTCGGTCCGGAGAGGCCGACCCTCCTTCGCTTTGCGCCGATGGCTCGGCTCGCCGCCGTCCCGCCCGCGTCTCCGGGCCGGCCGGCCTTCTACGGTTGTGGCTTCCGCTCTAACTCGCTACCCTAACGCGACTAACGGGGCCGCCGGTTCCAAACTGCATGTGCGCGGCGGTGCATGTCCCACGCCGCCGAACGACGGGCAGGTCGCACGTGACGTCCGACGAATTCACCGCCACGCGACTCAGCCAGGACGATGAGCTGCTCATGCAGCGGCTGCGGGCCGGGGACCCGAACGCGGTCGCCGCGATCGAGCGCCGCTACGGCGAGGAGCTGCGGCTGTTCTGTCGGCGCATGCTGAGCGACGCGGAGCTGGCGGCGGACATGGTTCAGGACGTGCTGGCGACGTGCTGCCGGCTTCAGGCCGAATCGTTCCCGACGCACAGCATCCGCGGCTGGCTGTATCAGGTGGCGCGGCGGCGGTGCATCGACGAGCAGCGCAAGCGGCGCGGGGCTGCGCCGCCGGAAGCGCGCGGCCCGCGCAGTCCGCAACCGAGTGTGGAGAGCGCGGTGGACCCGCTGACGACGCCGGCCGGCCGGGCGCTGAAGCAGGACCGTGCGGGGCGGATTCTGACGGCACTGCAGGATTTGGACGACGATCTGCGCAGCGTGGTGGTGATGCGCTACTTTCAGAACCTGTCGCGCGAGGAGATCGCGGAGGCAGTCGGGCTGACGGTGGCCGGGACCAAAGCGCGGCTGGGAAAGGCGCTGGAGGTGCTGCGGACCCGGCTGCGGCAACTGGGCGAATCTTCTGCGAGCCTATGACCTGCGACGAGGTCCAGTCGCTGCTGCTGGACTATGTCGAAGGCGTGCTGCCGGCGGCTGACGCGCAGAGCGTGCAGGCACACGTCTCCGCGTGTCCCGCCTGTCGGGCGGCCTACCGCGAGACGCGGCAGCTCATCGGCGAGCTGAGCGCGGCGCGTTCGGTCGAGCAGCGGGCCTGGACCGAGACCGCAGAGGCGCCCGCTCAGGCCGACCATCCGCCAACGCTCACGCGGCTGGGCGACTTCGAAATTCTGGAAGAGCTCGGCCGCGGCGGGATGGGCGTGGTCTACCGGGCGCGACAGGTCTCGCTCAACCGCATGGTCGCGCTCAAGGTGCTGACGGCCCGGCTGGTGCAGTCCGAACGGGCGATCGCCCGCTTTCAGAAAGAGGCTCAAGCCGCCGCCCGACTGCATCACACGAACATCGTTCCGGTGTACGCGCAGGGGCAGCAGGACGGGTGCTTTTACTATGCCATGGAGCTGGTCGACGGGCGTTCGCTGGACAAGCTGCTGCGCGAGTCTGACATCTTCGCCCGCGGCAGCCTCTCTCCCGCCGAGGTCGGTCACGCCCCGGATGCCGATGCCGACACGAGCGTACAACCGGCGGCCACCACACCGTCCGTCGCCCCGGACCGGGCCGCGCACGCTGGCGGTGGGACGCGCCTGCTCTCGCGCTCGGCTGCGCTGGTTCGCTCCGCCGCTGCGACGCTGTTGGGCAGCGGGATTCGCGCCGGCCGCCCGCCGCGCGACTACCGCCGCATGGCGCGGTTGGTCGCGGAGGCGGCCGACGGGCTGCATCATGCGCACCAGCAGGGCGTGGTGCACCGCGACATCAAGCCGCAGAACCTGCTGCTGGGTCGCGACGACCGGCTGCACATCACCGACTTCGGCCTGGCGCGGCTGCTGGACGAGCCGGGCCTGACGCTCAGCACCGAAATGGTCGGCACGCCGGCCTACATGGCGCCCGAGCAGATCGCCGGGGGCGGCCGCGGCATCGATCGCCGCACGGACGTCTATTCGTTGGGCGTCACGCTGTACGAGCTGCTGACGCAGCGGCGGCCCTTCGAGGCGGACAGTTACGAACGGCTGATCCACCAGATTCTGCACCGCGAGCCGCCGCCGCCGCGGCGCCTCGATGCGCGCATTCCGCGCGATCTGGACACGATCTGCCTGCGGGCGATGGAGAAGGAGCCGTCGCGGCGCTTCAGCAGCGCGGCGGAGCTGGCCCGCGACCTGCGCCGCTACGCCGAGCATCGGCCGATCGTCAGCCGCCGCATCGGGCCAGTGGGACGGCTGGCGCGCTGGGTGCGGCGGCACCCGGCCCGCACCGCGGCCATCGCGGCGAGCGTCCTGCTGGTCGCGACGACCGGCGTGGTGTTGAAGCTGATGAGCGCGGCGGCGAACGCGGCCATCGAGCGCGGCTGGCAGCTTCTGCTGGATGACTACCGCCAGGACGAGCCGGCCCTGCGCGAGTTGGAGCGCGCGGGCGGATGGTTTGGCGACGACTACCGGCGCGAGCTCGTGCGGGCGCTCGCGAGCATTCGGCGCTCGCCGCGCGAGTGCGTGCGAATCCTGGACGAACTGCTGGCGCGGCGTCCGGACGATCCGGACGCGCATTGGCTGATGGCGTGGGCGTACCGGCGACGCGCGACGCAGGAAGGCGCGGAGAGGATGGCCGAAGCGCGTGCGCAGCTCGACGCCGGAGACCGAATGGCTGCGCGAGCCACGGCGGAAGGCTGGTTTTTCCGAGGTCTGGCGTTGTGGGGTTGGGACCAGGACGAGGCGCTGCGGTCGCTGGAGCGGGCGATCGACCTGCGCTCGGGCTTCCATCAGGCCATGCTGCATCAAGCCCGCCTGTACAACAACGTCATGTACGTGCGGCGGGATCTGAGTCCGCTGGAGATGGTCGTCGGTCGTCTGAAGTACGTCTGCGAGGCGCAGGCGTCGAAGGCGTATCCGCGTTACCTGCTGGCGATCACGTACCAGTTGGCGGCGGAGTACTACGCGCAAGTGCACCCGCGGCGCGACGAGGCCCTTGAGCTGGCGCGGGCGCGTTACGAGGCGTCTCGTTCGCTGGCGCGCCAGGCCCAGCAGGTGGATACGGCCGATGCGCGCGGCTACGCGGCCGAGGCCGGCTACCTCGAGAGCCTCGGCAGCTACTGGCCGCTATTGGAGGCCGAGTACCACGGGTCGCGGAACGACTTCGCCGGCGCCATCGACGCCTGGAATCGCATGACCGCTCCCAACGTGCACCTGGTGCCGGACGACTACTCCGAGCGCTGCGCGTATCAGATGCGGCTGCACTTCTGGCGCGGCGAGTACGACCTGGCCGAGGCGCTGCGCGCCGGCCGCTACAGCCCGAAGTCCAACTACACCGGCGCGCCGTACGACCCGGACGAGCATTTCTATGCTGCCATCATCGCGGCCAGCCGCGGCGATTCCCTGGCAGCGGCACGGGACTTGCAGGCAGGCGTCGAGCGGTCCGCCGGCCGACATGAATCTCTGTTGCTGTTGGCCGCTGCTCAACGGTTGCTGGGTCTGGAGCCGAGGACGGCTCCGCCGCGGGCGCCGGTGCCGGCGGACGCGAAGCTGTCGCCCGGCTGGACGCCCGAGTGGCTGGAGACCCTCATCCGTTATTCCCTCGACGAGCTGAGCTGGGTGGACCTGGTTGCGCAGGTCAAGCAGCAAAGCGCGCCGCCCGACTCCTACCGCCTGTGGGCTGGGGCGTACTTCTACCGCGGGATGAAGGCGCTGGCGGCCGGCGACCGCACCACGGCATCGGAAGCCTTCCGCGACGCCTGGTGGCAATACGACCACGAGAGCTACTGCTTCCGGGCCAAGTTCTTCTACATCAAGCTCCGTGACGACCCAAGCTGGCCGGCCTGGCTGCAGGCGTCGCAGCCGACACCTCCTCGACCGTGACTGACAACGTGTGACCGTGATGCTTCCACCGGCCGCCGGCGTCATCGCGCGATGCCGAGATCGTCGGATGTGAACAGCCGTTCGTACGCGAAGCCGGCGGCCGCAATCGCCTCGCCGCCGCCTTCCAGCCGGTCGATCACGGCGACGATGCGGGCCAGCTTCGCGCCGGCGGCGGTCAGCGTGCGGGCGGCCTCGATCGCCTGGCTGCCGGAGGTGACGATGTCCTCCAGCAGCAGCACGCGCTCGCCCGGCTCCAGCCGCCCCTCGATCAGCTTGCCGGTGCCGTAGCCGGCCTTCTTGGCGTTACGGACGATGACGAACGGCCTGCCGGTCTCCAACGCCGTGGCTGCCGCCAGCGCTACGGCGCCCAGTTCCGCGCCGGCGATGCGATCGACCTCGGCGGTGACGTAGCGCGCGAAACGTCGCGCCAACTCGCGCAGCAGCGCCGGCCGCGTCTCGAACAGGTACTTGTCCAGGTAATAGCGGCTCTTGCGGCCGGAGCGCAGCGTGAAGTCGCCTTCCAGGTACGCCGCCTCACGCAGCGCTCGTGCCAGCTCGGCGTCGCTCATGGCGCGGACCTCCGCAGCCCTCGACGCGCCGCTGCGTGCAATAGGCCGACGACGATCACGCGCTCTCCATCGGCGGGCAGGTGCAGAACAGGTGCCGGTCGCCGTAGGCGTTGTCGATACGGTTGACCGGCGGCCAGAACTTGTGCTCGCGCAGCCAGGCGGCGGGGAAAACCGCCTGCTCGCGCGAATAGGGCCGGTTCCACTCGCTGGCGGCGAGGTCGTCGGCGGTGTGCGGGGCGTTCTTCAGCGGGTTGTTCTCGCGGTCCACGCGGCCCTGCTCGATGGCGCGGATTTCCTCGCGGATCGCGATCAACGCGTCGCAGAAGCGATCCAGCTCGGCCTTCGACTCGCTCTCGGTCGGCTCGATCATCAGCGTACCGGGCACCGGCCACGACATGGTCGGGGCGTGGAAGCCGTAGTCCATCAGCCGTTTGGCCACGTCCTCGGCCTCGACGCCGGCGGACTTCTTGAACGGCCGCAGGTCGAGGATGAACTCGTGCGCCACGCGTCCGCTCGGTCCGGTGAAGACGACGTCGTAGTGACCCTGCAGCCGCCGGGCCATGTAGTTGGCGTTCAGAATCGCGACCTGCGACGCCTTCTTCAGGCCCGCTTCGCCCATCATCGCAATGTACATCCACGGGATCGTCAGAATGCTGGGGCTGCCGTACGGCGCAGCCGCGACAGGCCCGATTGCGTGTGGCACAGCCGCCCTCGGCGGTGATTGCTCTGGCTCAAGCCTGTGCCACATGGTCACTGGATGTCCCGGCAGAAACGACGCCAGGCGCCCGGCCACGCAGATCGGCCCCATCCCCGGCCCGCCGCCGCCGTGCGGGATGCAGAACGTCTTGTGCAGGTTCAGGTGGCAGACGTCGGCGCCGATGTCGCCCGGACGGCACAACCCGACCTGCGCGTTCATGTTCGCCCCGTCCAGGTACACCTGCCCGCCGTGTTCGTGCACGATCCGGCACAGCTCGCGGATGCCCGGCTCGAACACGCCGTGCGTGGACGGATACGTGACCATGATCGCCGCCAGGCGGTCGGCGTGCTCGGCGGCGCGGGCCTTCAGGTCAGCCAGGTCGATGTTGCCGCGCAGATCGCACGCCACCGGCACGACCCGGCAGCCGGCCATCACCGCGCTGGCCGGGTTGGTGCCGTGGGCCGACATGGGGATCAGGCACACGTCACGCTGCCCCTCGCCGCGGCTCTCGTGGTAGGCGCGGATCACCAGCAGGCCGGCGTACTCGCCCTGCGCGCCGGCATTCGGCTGCAACGAGACCGCCGGCAGCCCGCTGATCTCCGCCAGCCAGCGCGCGAGCTGCTCGAAGAGCTGCGCGTAGCCGCGGGCCTGCTCCGGCGGCGCGAACGGGTGCAGGTCGGCGAACTCCGGCCAGCTCAAAGGCAGCATCTCGGCGGCGGCATTCAGCTTCATCGTGCACGAGCCGAGCGGGATCATGCTGGTGGTCAGCGACAGGTCGCGCGCCTCCAGACGCTTGATGTAGCGCAGCAGCTCGTGCTCGGAGTGGTAGGAGTTGAACACGGGGTGCGTCAGGAACGCGCTCGAGCGCGCGATCGCTACGGGGTAGTTAAGCTCATGCGTGCACGCGGCACATTCATACTCGAGTGGATCCCGCGTTCCTGCCCCGAACGCGCGGCAAATCGCGCGGAGTTCGTCCGACGTCGCCGCCTCGTCGATCGAGATGCCGATCCAGCCGTCGCCGCAGTCGCGCAGGTTCAGCCCGGCCTGTCGCGCGTTCTCGAGAACCTGGGCTGCCGAAAGCTGCCGCGGGCGCACGCAGATGGTGTCGAAGAAGTAATCCGCGCCGACTTCGACGCCGATCTTCTCCAGCCCGCGGTGAAGCAGAGCCGCCAGCGCGTGAATGCGCCCCGCGATCCGCCGCAGTCCCTCCGGCCCGTGATACACCGCGTACATCCCGGCCAGGATCGCCAACAGCACCTGTGCGGTGCAGATGTTGCTGGTGGCCTTGTCGCGGCGGATGTGCTGCTCGCGCGTCTGGATCGCCAGGCGGTGCGCCAGCCGCCCGCGCGAATCCTTGGACACACCGACCAGCCGGCCCGGCACCTGCCGCGCGAACTCCCCACGCGTCGCCAGGAACGCGGCGTGCGGTCCCCCGTAGCCCAGCGGCACGCCGAAGCGCTGCGCGTTGCCGACGGCGATGTCGGCACCGAACTCGCCTGGCGGACGGATGAGCGTGAGGGCGAGCAGGTCGGTGGCCGCCACAACCAGTGCGCCCGCCTCGTGCGCCCGCCGGCACAGGTCGCTGTAGTCGTGGATCGCGCCGTACGTGTTCGGATATTGCAGCAGCAGGCCGAACGTGTGGGACAGCCGCCCTCGGCTGTGCTCTGGCACCAGCTCCTGCGGCGGGCCGACGACGACTTCGATGCCCAGCGGCCGGGCGCGGGTCCGCACGACGGCGATCGTTTGCGGGTGGCAGTCGTCGGCGACGAGGAACGTCTGGCGGTCCTCCTTGCAGAGCCGGCGGCACATCTGCATGGCCTCGGCCGCGGCCGTCGCTTCGTCGAGCAGCGAGGCGTTGGCCAGCGGCAGGCCGGTGAGGTCGGCCACCATCGTCTGGAAGGTGAGCAGCGCCTCCAGCCGGCCCTGTGAGATCTCGGCCTGGTAGGGCGTGTACTGCGTGTACCAGCCGGGGTTCTCCAGGATGTTGCGCTGGATCACCGGCGGCGTGATCGCGGCGGAGTAACCCATGCCGATCAGCGAACGGAAGACCCGGTTCTGCCGCGCGATCTCCCGCAGCGCCGCCAGCGCCTCGTGCTCACTGCGCGGCGGATCAAGCCGCAACGGCTCGCGCAACCGGATGTCGGCCGGAATGGTCTGGTCGGTCAGTTCGTCGAGCGTGCGGCAGCCGACGACTTCGAGCATCTGGGCGATGTCGTGGTCGCGCGGGCCGATATGACGGTCAACGAATGCGTCGGAGGCTTGAAGGACGTCGCCACCGCCGTCTGTCTCCTGGTTCATCTTTTGAACCGTTCCGCTGCCGCGAGTGTCCCCGCCATGAGTCCCCCCTTGCCGTCCGATCCGAACCCGGAGCGGAAGCGACGGGCCTTGATGCACGAGCGGGCCGCGAGGCCGTGGGACGCTCCGAGCCAGGACCCCTCACTCTCTCGTTTGGGGTTCTGAGCCGTCATCGCCGCGCGGGCTGAAGCCCGCGGGCCTTTCGCACTCCCGTCAGGTCGCAATCATCTTCTCATACGCGGCCGCGTCCATCAGCTTATGCAGCGGGCTGACGTCCGTGCACTCGACCTGGATCATCCAGCCCTCGCCCTGCGGGTCATCGTTGACCAGCTCGGGGTGGTCGGCCAGCCTGGTATTGACGGCGACCACCTTGCCGCTGACGGCCGAGTACAGCTCGCTGGTGGCCTTCACCGATTCGATCTCGCCGAAGCTCGCCCCGGCCTGGATCGTGGCCCCGACCTCCGGGAGCTGCACGAACGTGATGTCGGTCAACTCGTCGGCGGCGAACTGCGTGATGCCGATCGTCACCACGCTGCCCTCCAGCTTGAACCACTCGTGCGTCTGGGCGTATTTGCAATCCTGGCGCACGGCCATGGCTGCTCCTGCGCGGCTCTGTCTGTTGCGTCCCGATCGCCGATGGCGGCGCGCGGGAGCGGTATTCTAGGCAGAGGCAGCCGCGGGGAACAGGGTTCGGACGCGCGGCGGTACGCTACGCGGCGTGGACGGCGTCTTCCGGGCGGCGCGCCGGTTCGCCGTTCTCCAGGACCTCGATTCGCGTGATGTGAATCGGGTCGCAATAGACAGAACGCTCCGGGAGCTGCTGCGAGCCGGTCGGCTGGATGCCGATCACCACCTCACGCCTGGTGACGAACAGATAGCCCGGGTGCGCGATGTCGCAGGGCGCGCTGTCCGACAGATAGATCCGGAACGGTCGAAACGGCTGTGCCCGGAGATGGCTGCGGACGTCCTCGGGACGCATACAGGCCATTATGGCCACCCCGGACGAGCCGCGCGGGGCCGCCAGCCGGTTGTGCTACGGCGCCAGCCGCTCGATCTTCCAGTTCCCGTCCGTCTGCCGCGTGTAGCGCAGCCGGTCGTGCAGCCGGTGCGGCCGACCCTGCCAGAACTCGAAGGCGTGCGGCTGGAGCCGCAGGCCGCCCCAGCTCGCCGGGCGCGGCACGGGCTTGCCGCGCAGGTGCGACTCCAGCTCCCAGAAGCGGCGTTCCAGCGCTTCTCGCGACTCGAGCACGTGGCTCTGGTCGGACACCGCCGCCCCAAGCTGCGCCTCGCGCGGCCGCGACTGAAAATAGGCGTCCGACTCCTCCGGGCTGACCTTCTCCACCACGCCCTCGATGCGCACCTGCCGCTCCAGCTCCGGCCACCAGAAGCACAGGGCCGCCTTGCGGTTGTCGGCCAGCTCGCGGGCCTTGCGGCTGTTGTAGTTGGTGTAGAAGACGACCCCGCGCTGGTCGAAACCCTTCAACAGCACCAGCCGCACCGACGGCTGGCCGGCGGTATCCACCGTCGCCAGCGCCATCGCGTTCGGCTCGTGCAGCCCCGCGCGGACCGCCTCGTCGAACCACACGTCGAATTGCTTGAACGGATCGGCCGCCGCGTCCCGTTCGCTCAAGCCCCGCAGGGCGTACTCACGCCGGATGCCACTGATTGGATGGTCCATGGGCGAACTCGCACGGGCGGAGCGAGGGCGGCCCCGCGCTAACGCACATTCTACCTCCGAACGGCCGGCTGCGCCCCGTACCCGCGATGCAGCGTTGCCGGTATCATGCGGCGGGGAAAGCGGCGTGCGGTCTGGTTTTGTTCCGCCGAGGTGCGTTCATGTCCGCCGCGGCTTTCGGGCCCGAATCTGACCCGCAGCGCGACCTGCTGTCTGCGCTGGCGGCCGGCGAGCTGTCGGGCGAAGCGCATCGCCGCGCCATCCGCCTGCTGGAGCAGAGCGAGTCGTCGCGGGCAGCCTACCGGGCGTTGACGGCCGAGCGTTTCCCCGACGTTCCGAACTACACGATCGTGGAGCAGGTGGGCAAGGGCGGCTTCGGCGTCGTGTACCGCGCCATCCATCACGCCAAGCAACGCTGCGAGGCGCTCAAGGTGCTCTTCAGCCGCACGCCGCTGCTGGCTGCGTACTTCCAGAACGAGGTGCACCTGGTGGCGCGGCTGCAACACCCGCACATCGCCACGCTCTACGAGGCGCAACTTGCCACGCCGCCTTTGTACTACACCATGGAGTTCGTCGAGGGCGTGCGGCTGAACGAGCACCTGCGACGGCATGACGTGTCGCTGGCGGAGCGCATCGGCCTCGTCGCGACGGTGGCGCGGGCGATCGGCTACGCGCACGCGCAGGGCGTCGTGCACCGCGATCTCAAGCCGCAGAACATCCTTATCGCCGCCGACGGTTCGCCGCACATCGTCGACTTCGGCATTGCCAAGCGGTTGGGTCTGGATGAAGGGGCGGCGGGTGAGGCGGATGAGGGCGGCGGGCGGCGGCGCGAGGGCGCGATCGGCACGCTGGGCTACATCGCGCCGGAACAGACGGCCGGGAAGGCCGTGGATGCGCGCGCCGACGTGTATGCGCTCGGCGCCCTGCTGTTCCACTGCGTCACCGGCGAGCCGGCGCGCCAGGCCCGCCAGAGCCAGCGGCTGCTCAAGCGGCTGCGGAAGCGACGCATCACCCGGCCCAGGGACCTGGCGGCGATCATCGCACGCTGCGTCGAGCCGGACCCCGACCGCCGCTACGCGACCTGCGTCGAGCTGGTCGCGGATCTGGGGCGGTACCTGGCCGGTGACCCGGTGCACGCGCGACGGGCGTCGCCGGTTTACCGTGCCGCGCGGATGTCGTCGCTGGTGTTGCGGCGGTATCCGTTGCCAGTGCGGGCGGTGATCGTGGCGACTGTCGCGGTAGTGATGACGGCTGTGTACTGGATGAACGAGGCGCGGGCGACGGCCGGCGGAACGGCGCCAGCCGACCAGACACGGATCATCGCCTTTCGGCCGAGCACGCTCGAGGCGATCCGCGCGGGGCGGATCGGCGCGGACCTCCCCGGGTTGAACGCCGACCGCCCCAAGAGCTTCCGCATGCTGCACGGCCGACTGATGGAGAGGCTGGCCGTCGCCGAGCCGCGCGTCATCGTCTGGGACTACTGGGCCGAGGACGCCCAGCCGGAATACGACGACGCGTTTGTGCGCGGCGTCCAGGCGCTGCGCGCGCCGGTGGTCATCGGCGCGCGGCGCTTCGATCTGAACGGGCGGCCGGCACTCTCGGAGACGATCCGGCGGGCCGTGTCCGCCTGCGGCAGCATCGTGAGTATCAAGAGCGAGTTCGCCCCGGGCGAACTGGAAGTTGTGTACTGCATTGAGCGCGGGAATGGATCGCCGATCCCGAGCCTGCCGGTCGCGGCCTACGCAGCCGCCCGGCGCCGGGGCTGGGAGCCGGTGCTTGAACTGGACGCGCCGCGGCTGGAACTGCAGGTGCGGTACGTCCGACGCCGCCCTGCGGAGGGCGAACCGTCCCTCCTGAAACAGGCCGACACGATTCCGCTGCTGCGCATCAACGAGCTCAAGGCCGGCGGCCAGCCGTTCGGCCCGAGTCTGGCGCGCGATGATCTGCGGCCGGGGGATCGTCTTGGGCAGGGCCGCGTACGCATCCGGCCCTCGGCTTGGTGGCAGGCGCGGACGGTGGCCTATGAGGACGTGCTCGGTGCGGCGCCGGAGCAGGTAGACGAGTGGTTCCGTGATCGCGCGGTCGTGATCGGAAATCAGATCCCCGGAAAGGACGAGCATCGCCTGATGAACGGCGAGCGAATCTTCGGCTGCCAGGTGCCTGCGGAGACGCTCGACGCGCTTCTGAGCGGCAGCTTCCTGCCGCGTCTTTCCGCCGGAGAGCTGGCGGCTCGTGTGGTTCTCTGGTGTCTGTTGGCCGGCCTTGCCATCAGCCTCATGCCGCAGCGCAAGGCGCGACCGGTGCGCTTCGCCGGAGCGGCGTGCGCGCTGCTGGCGCCGCTGGGATTCGCAGCGGCCTTGTTCGCGGCCCTGTTTCTGAAGGAAGGCTGGCAGATCGAGGCGGCGATAGCGCTCACCTCGTTGGTCACGGCGGGGAGTCTGACGCTGTGGGCCAGAACGGTCAGCGAGCGCCCGCTGCAACTTGCCCTTTCCGCAGACGAGCAGCCGGAGCGTCAGAGCACCGTTTCGAGCACGCTCTTGGCGGAAACGACGGCGTGAGGCGACGATTCGGCAGCTCCCGCGGCCCGCTGTGGAGCGCGGGAATCAGACGATCCGGATTGAAGCCGGCAGCGCGTCGGCGCTAGATCAGCGGCGGCAGGAGCGCCCAGGCGAACAGGGCGGCGACCTCGGTCAGGCTCAGCAGCCACAGCCCGACCGCGATGCGTCGGCCGAATCGCAGCTCCCCGACCGTATAGCTGGCATTTGCAGGCATGGCGGGGAGTCCTACATCTCGCTGCCGATGATCACATACTCGAACACGTCGAAGACGAGGTCAATGAGGTACCAGAGTGCGGACATGCCTCACCGTATCGTTCGACCGGACCATCACGTTCCGAACGGACTTGACCGTTATCCCTCCCATCGTCCGGTCTGCTGCACCACTTCAGCTTGCCGGCTGGACGCGCCGTTTTTGCGCGTTACCGGGCCTCCATCTCCGTGGCCCGGCCGAATAATGATGGTCGGCGGCGGAATACCCGTGCGCGTTGAGCCGCGCACGAGTCAGGGTTCGCGACGCGCGAGGCGCGTGCCGGTCGAGCGTTGCTTTCGCTAACCTGTGACGCGGGCGGCAGTTATACTGGGATCAAGTGAAGGCGACGGCCGGGCCTGCCCGGTCCGTCCAACCGTCGAGGCAATATGTTTTCCCGCTGGATGTTCGCGCGACTGCGGGCCGCCGAGAACGCCCTGCACCAGGGCCGGATCGACGAGGCTTTGCGGCGCCTGTCCGAGCCGGACGTCCGCGATGACCGCCGGGCGCAGAAACTGACCGACGAGTTGGCTCGCGCGCTGCTGGCCCGCGCCCGCGTGCAGGCCCAGGGCGGCTCGTACCGCGACGCGCTGAGCGACCTGCAGAGCCTGGAAGCACTCGGCCGGTTCACGCCCGACGCCGAGGCCCTTCGCAAACGCGCCGAAGACGAGTTGCGCGCCCGCGTCGGCCGGCATCAGGCCCGCGAGGAAGCGTTCGCGAAGGCGGCGGCGGACGTGCAACAGGGCCGGCTGGAGAGCGGCCGGCTGGCGGTGGAGAAGCTGGAGGACCCGCAGGGCCGCGAGCAGCTCCGCGAGGAGCTCGACATCCGCGTGCAGCGCAGCGCGCAGTTGCTCGACCAGGCGAACGAGGCGCTCAGGCGCGGCGACCTTCTGACCGCCTGCCGCCTGTGGGAGGAGGCCTGCGAACGGCACGGCCGCAGCCGACCGTCCGACGAGCTGGCCGGCCAGCTCGTGGCGGCGTACCGGACGGCGATGGACGAGTGGTTCCGCGCCGGCCGGCTGGAGCGCATGCTGGCCGGGCTCGATGCGACGCGCGCGTTGCGGCTCTTCGCGCCCGAGCTGAATGAGTATGAGAACCGCGCCCGGCTGCTGCGCCGCGCGGTCGAGCAGCTCGCCGGGCTGGATTCCTCCGGGCTGCACGACACGCTGCTGCGCCTGCGGGCGGCCGGCGACGCGGAATGGATCAGCCCGGTCATGCAGGCGGCGCAGCAGATCGCCGAGGCGCGCGGCGCGCTGCTGGCCTCGCCGCTCGGACTGCTGGGTCTGTCGCTACACAGAATCACGCTAATTGGAACCCCGCCCGCCAGGGGTGAAGGGCATAATGGCGGCGTGGAACGGCCGGCCGCCGGGCCGCCCGGCGCAGCGCTGGCCGGGGGCCTGCTGCTGCTGATCGACGGGACCGGCAGCAGCCTGCTGACGACGCGCGACCTGCTGCGCATCGGGCGGGCCGGCGGCGGACGCGAGATTGACGTGCCGATTCCGGCCGACATCCAGTCGCACCACGCGGACGTCGTCCGTGACGGCGAGGATTACTTTCTCATCGCGCGCGGGCCGGTGCGGGTGAACCGGCAGCCGGTGGTACGCAGGCTGCTGCGCGATGGCGACCGCGTGGTGTTCGGGCCGAACGCGAAGCTGACGTTCCGCAAGCCGAGCGTCAAGAGCGACACCGCCGTGCTGTTGCTTTCGGACCGCTGCCGGCTGCCGCGCGACGTGAGCTCGGTGGTGCTGTTCCGCGGGACGTGCGTGCTGGGGCCGCAGCCGAGCTGCCACGTGCAGACGCGCGAAGGCGACAGCCGGCTGGTTTTGTTCGAGCGCCACGGCGAGCTGTACGTGCGTAAGGCCGCGCGCGACGGCCAGCCGACCGGCCCGGCCGCGCCGCTGCCGATGCGCCAGACGAAGGCGTTCGGCGACGTGCGCATGACGGTGAGGGAGTACGAGCCAGGGTGAGCAGTGCAGAGTCCAAAGTTCAAAGTTCAAAGTGCAGAAAGCGAAGCCGGCGCCCGCTCGCGTGGCGCGATTCACTTTTCACTTTTCACTCTGCACTTTGAACTGCGGGAGCTGACGTGCCCTACACCTTCAAATACGGCGATCGGCCGCTGGACGGCATCAGCATCCAGCGCGCGGTAGGCCGGGGCGGCTTCGGCGAGGTGTACTACGCGCTGACCGACTCCGGCAAGCAGGTGGCGGTCAAGTACCTGCGCGAGAACGCGGAGGTCGAGCTGCGCGGCATCGCGCAGGTGCTGAACCTGAAGAGTCCGCACCTGATCACGATTTACGACGTCCGCCGCGACGCAAGCGGCGAGCCGTTCGTGATCATGGAGTACGTCAGCGGGCCGTCGCTGCGCGAGCTGCTGCTGGCCTCGCCGACCGGCCTGGGCCCGCAGAAGGCGGCCTTTTTCCTGGACGGCATGGCCAAGGGACTGAGCTACCTGCACGAGCGCGGCATCGTGCACCGCGACCTGAAGCCGGGCAACATCTTCTACGACGACGGCTACGTGAAAATCGGCGACTATGGCCTGAGCAAGCACATCGCCGTCAGCGCCCACAGCGGCAATACCGTCAGCGTCGGCACGGTCCACTACATGGCGCCGGAGATCGGCTCCGGCAGCTACACCAAGGCCATCGACATCTACGCCCTGGGCGTGATGCTCTATGAGATGCTCACCGGCCGCCTGCCGTTCACCGGCAGCAGCATGGGCGAAATCCTGATGCGGCACATCAACGACCGCCCGGACATGGCCGGCATCCCGGAACCGTTCCGCGGCGTGATCGTCAAGGCCCTGGCCAAGAACCCCGCCGAGCGCTTCCAGGACGTGAACGAGATGGCCGACGCGGTCACGTCCGTCGCCGAAGTCAGCGCGGGCATGGCCTCCTTCGACCCGACCACGCTCACGCGGGTCCCGCGCAGCCCGGAGGCCGCCGACGACCGCACGCGCACGTCCCCGGCGCATCGCGTCGCCGTGCCGCCGCTCGACGTCCGCGCCAGCGGTCCGTTACCCCCCATCCCGCCCATCCCGGACGTGTTCGGGACCGAGAAGCCCGGCGGTGGTGCGACTCAGGAAGGTCGTGAGCGCCGCGGGTGGTTCGGCCGGCGACGCAAGGCGGGCCGCGAAGTGCACCCCGAACCGCACGCAGCGCACTGCGAGATCGAGCAGGTGGTCAAGCCCTTCGTGCGCGCCCGCTGGCCGCAATTAATGATCATTCTGATGGCCGCCGTGGCGCTTTCGGTCGTCGGCGCGCTGGTGGCCGACGAGGATGTAGCCGGGCCAGCCGTCGGCCTGCTGATGATTGGCAGCCTGGTCGGCCTGCTGCTGGCGCACTTCAAGCTGGTCCGCCGCCTGCTCACGCCCAACCGCATGATCGAGCGGTTTGCGTATGCGGCGGCGGCGCTGGTGTTCATGGTTCCCGGAATCGCGGTGTGCGCCGAAGAGTTGAAGGGGCGCTTTGAGACGCTACCGATTCCCTTGGCCGTCACGCTCGTCCTGTTCGACTGGAAGCAGCGCATCGAGGACGGCCGCCGCCATAAGATCGACGGCGGCAGCGCGTTCTGGCACCTGGTCGCGGGTGCGGTCGTCGGCGCTCTGTTCAAGACCCACCCGGGCATGGCCGCGCTGATGTGCGGGGCGCTGCCGATCATGGTGCAGGCGGCGGCGGCCTGCTGGCCGGTGGGCATTATTGCACCGCCGCCCGGGCCCAAACCGCCCACCCCCACACCGACGAAGGAGCGGTCCATCGGCCAGGTCATCGGCGAGTCCGCCGGTGACGCGATGAAGGAAGTCGGAGCGGCGATCAAGGAGGCTCGCGACGGTTTCGTCTTCCAGGCCGACATCGGCCGGGGTGCGCGCAGCGCCGACGGGGCGGCTGCGCAGTCGGCGACGGCAGCCGCGGCTTCGGCGGAGCCGGCGGCCCACAGCGGCCCGCGCGCGTACGCGGTCGCGCTTCCGGCCCAGGCGTCGTTCGTTGGTCGCACGGCCAACGCGGGCATGTCGTTCCTTGGAAAGCTCATGCTGCTGTTCGGGATGACCGGCGCGTTTCTGTACGGAGTGGACTTGCAGGATCCGATCGTCGTCGATGGCGAGCCGGTATTCATGTACCAGACCGGTCACGTCACGCTCTGGGAGCGTGACGCGAAAAAACCGCACGAGCTCAGCATTCCCAAGCCGCTGGTGTTGCTGCCGTTCCTGGGCGGGATGATCTTCCTGGCGGTCGCGCGGCGCTGCGACGGGCCGATGCACTGGCTGCGGGCGTTCCTGGCCTGCTGCGTCGGGGTGGCGGCGGCGCTGGTGGCGCTGGGGCCGGCGTCAGCGGAGCTGGCGCTGTTCTTCGGCAACCAGTGGGACCAGATTGACTTCGATCCGTTCAACCGTTCCGGCACGTTGCTGATTGTGGAAGGGACGCTGGTGGCGCTGATGCTGGGACTGCTGTGGTGGCCCCGGAAGCGCGCCGGCGGGCCGATCGTCATCTGACATGCAGCCCGTGCGACGCCATCGACGCAACGGTATGCTCGAGACGCCTGGGGAGCAGCGCCATGCCCGCCAGCCAAACCGACGCCTATCTGATCGAAGCCGTGGCGCGCGGCGATCCACAGGCCTGGTGCGAGGTCATCGAGCGCTATCAGGGCCGGCTGTTGAGCTTTGCCCGCCGCCGATTGGCCCAGCCCAGCGAGGCGGAGGACCTGGTGCAGGAGACGTTTCTCGGCCTGCTGCGGAGCATCCCGAACTACGACCGCAGTCGGTCGCTGGAGACGTATCTCTTCGCGATCCTGCGGAACAAGCTCAACGATCAGTTCCGCAAGCTCCAGCGCGGGCAGCGGCAGAGCCTGGACGCGTGCGAGCTGGACGAAGCCGGCCAGGCGGCCGTCAGCGAGGAGACGCCCAGCCGGCGTGTCGCACGCCAGGAGACGGCGGACACGCAGCGGGCGGCGCTGGTGGCGACGCTGCGCGAGTGGGTGGAGCAGTGTCACGCGTCGCGCCGCTTCCAGGAGCTGATCGTGGTGGAGATGTTGGTGGTGCTGGGGCTGCGGAACAAGGAAGTGGCCGCCGATCTCGGGTTGACCGAGACCGCCGTCGCGGGCATCAAGTTCCGCGTGCTGGAGCGCTGGCGGCAGCTTGCACAGGCCTCGTCCGCGGCGCGGGACTGGCAGGAGGCGGACTTGGCCGCGGACAGCAGCGTGGCCCGCATCTGGCGCGAAGAAGGCGTCTCCTGCCTGAAGCGCTCGACGCTCGGCCGGCACCTGCTCGGCGCGCTGGACGACGAGTGGAGCGAATACGTGCGCTTCCACGTCGAGGTGGCCGGCTGCGAACGCTGCAACGCCAACCTCGACGACCTGCGCAGCGAAGACGAGCGCGACGCGGCGGCGCATGAGCGACTGCGCGAGCGCTGCTTCGCATCCAGCGTGGGCTTCCTCTCGCGCCGCCCGGAGGCGTGAGCGCTCGCGGCGCCCCTCTCAGGTTTTCCTTGCCCGCCCCGCAAAGATGGGTTATGATTCCCGGTACGGCCAGCGACGTGGATGCGAGCGTCTTTCGCTGGACGGCCGAGGAGGGGATCCTTCTCATCCCGCGTGCCTTCCCCGGGCAGTACACTAGTGTCGTCCCCTGGGACGTTTCCGGGGATGGGTCGGCCATCGTCGGCCAAGTCTACGGCAGCTCCCAGCACCACACGTTCATCTGGGATACGGACCGCGGGATGCGTGATCTCCAGCAAGCTCTGGTCGAGGAGTACAGGCTCAACCTCGATGGCTGGATTCTCAGCGACACAGTCGCCATCTCGCACGACGGGCGCACCATCGTAGGGACCGGCGTCGCGCCGCACGGCAGCAGCGAGGGCTGGGTCGCCTACCTCGGACGACCACCCTGCCCGGCCGACCTCAACGACGACCGCGGCGTCGATCAGCGCGACCTGATGGTGCTGCTGGAGTCATTCGGCCTCGACGCCGGCGGCGACACCGACGATGACGGCGACACCGACCTGACCGACCTGGCGATCCTGCTGTCGGCCTTCGGCACGGCCTGCCCGTAGGCATAACGGCGAGCACAGAGGCCGGCCGCCACGTGGCGGTGGGAACGGCCGGGACAGAGGCCGGCCGCTACAGGGCCGTCGCGGTCGGAGACCGCTCCTACACGGCCGCGCGGGGCGCGGGCCGCTTACACAGCGGGCAAGATGCCCGCCCTACCCGTCGGCCTTCGGCACGGCCTGCCCGTAGGCATGACGGCGAGCACAGAGGCCGGCCGCCACGTGGCGGTGGGCACGGCCGGGACAGAGGCCGGCCGCTACAGGGCCGGCGGTCGGAGACCGCTCCTGCACGGCCGCGTGGGCCGCGGGCCGCTACACAGCGGGCAAGATGCACGCCGCACCCGTCTTTGGATTTCACGGCGCGCGCCGACGGGCGCTCAATCCCTCGGCGCCGGGCAGGGCGGCGTCAGACGCAGGGGACGTGACGCTGCGGCTACCGGCCGATCACCGGGAGTGGCGGCCGGCTGCGTGGCTGATCGGGCGGCCGGCTGCGCGCCGGGCCCCCCTGGGCTCCCGGGCGCCGGTTGCGTGGCGGGCCTGGTTGACGGCGCGGATGGGGAGGTCGGTGCCCCAGCCGTCGGCACAGGCTGGGAGGTCGGCACAGGCCGAGTTGCCGGGGCTCCGGCTCCCGGCGGCGCATCTTCGTCGTCCGCGCCGGCTTCATCGCCGCCGCCCTCCCCGACGTAGCCGAGCCGCTCCAGCGCCGCAACCTGCTCCGTGGTCGCCCGCGTCTCCGACTCGAGCCTCGGCGGCCGCAGGTCCGCGCTGCACGCCGCGAACCAGCTCCGGGCGTGGTCGACAAACCGCCGCGCCAGCTCCGGCTGCTGCGTACAGACGTTGTTCTGCTCGTGCGGATCGGCGGTCAGGTCGTAGACCTCGACCGAGTCGTGGTCCTTGTTCCAGATGCCTTTCCAGCGGCCCAGCCGCATGGCCACGTTCACCTCGCCGCGCGTCTCGGCCCACGGACGGTAGTACTTCTTGACGTTGATGCGACATGCGACGACGACCAGTTCGTCGTCTCCGACGCGGTGCTCGCCGCGGATCAACGGCAGCAGGCTGCGGCCACGGGCGGCGTCGGCCAGTTCCGGCCGGCCAAGCTGCTCCGCCAGCGTCGGCAGCAGGTCCACCAGCGAGACCACGTCCGGCACGCGCCGCCCGGCGAACTCGCCGCGCGGGAAACGGATCAGCAGCGGCACGCGCACCAGCTCCTCGTACAGCGACTGCCCGTGGATGTAGCCGCCGTGCTCGTTGAACTCCTCGCCGTGGTCGCTCAGCAGGATGAACAGCGTGTCCTCCCACAGGCCGCGCTGTTTGAGTTGCTGCACGACTTCGCCCACGCGCTCGTCCGCCAGGCGCACGGCGGCGTCGTACAGCACTCTGTGCTCCGCCAGCAGCTCGTCCAGCTCGAGCAGCCAGCGGTCCTGCTCGGCGGTGTTGTCGGTGGTGCCCAGCGGCTGGCGGGCCTTCCAGTCCACCCGCATCAGCGGCTTGTACTTGAGCATGAGCCGGGCGATGCGGCGGGCGTCGGCGCGCGGCGCCTCGCCAAACAGGCGCACCAGGCGCGGCGGTGCGGTGCAAGGCTCGTGCGGCTCGAGGTTGTGGATGTAAAGGAAGAACGGGCCGGCGGGCCGCTGCTCCAACCAGGCGGCCACGCGCGTGCCGTCGGCGAACAAGGCGTTCTTCGGCCGCAGCTCGGCGTAGTCGAAGCCGCGGTCCAGACCCGTGAACGGGCCGACGTAGGGATTGGTGTAAAGCGAAGCGGTGTGGTAGCCGGCCTTCTTGAGCCGCTGTGGCAGCGTTTCGAACGACTCGTTCAGCTTCATGTGGTCGACGAGCAGCCCATGCTCGCAGGCGAACGTGGAGGTGAAGATCGCCGGCACCGACGGCAGCGTCCACGAGTCCGGCGCGTAGGCCTGCTCGAACAGCACGCACTCGCCGGCCAGGGCGTCGATGTTCGGCGTGGTGGGCTTCTCACAGCCGTAGGCGCCCACGCGGTCGGCCCGCAGCGTGTCGATCAGGAACAGGACGATGTTCGGCCTGTCGCCGGACGCAGGCGGCCTGCCGGGCTGGGTCGCGAGGGCCGGCGCTTCGGTCGCCGCCGCAGCCGGCCCGTTCTGGCCGCAGCCGCATGTCCACGCCGCCGCCAGCGCACATAGCGCGGTCAGCGCGAAGGGACAAGCGCGTCGAGACTGATAACGGAGCATGCCCGGCGGCATGGTTGAAGAACACCCGGCGGTTATGCTCAGGACATCGTATGGAGCCCGGCGTGCCTTGTCGAACGTCGACCGGCAGGCCCCGGCCGCCCGATGCCGCGCCCGCGTCCGGCGCGGCGTGCCGCAGGGCGGGTGGCACGCTCTCGCTGTACTCAGCGTGAGCATGCAGGCGCGAATCACGCACCGGAATCGATGGGCGCATAGTTCACAAGCTCGACCGCTGCAACTCCAGAACCGCCAGTGGCCGAGTAAGCGCGGCGTCCGGGACCATGATCGGCGGGCATGGTCCGGGCCTACATCAGCCACAGCAGGAGCGACGCAAGCAGGAGCGCTGCCAGTACCACAATCCAGATCGGCCGGCGTGAGCGGGCCGAGCCGGGCGTCACCCAGACGCCGCAGTGCGGGCAGCGCTGCGTCTCTTCGTAGACCTCGCGGCCGCAGCTCGGGCATGGCAGGGTTTCGGCGTCCGCGGCGTCGTCGTCGAGGTCGGCTTCCTGCGGAGCCTCCGTGTCCTCCGAGCGGTCCTCGTGTTCGTCGTCGTTCCACTTCCGGCGGCCTTCGGCCATATGCGTCTCATCGCACGAGCGGCAGCATGCGTCTGAACCGCTCCGTGCCGGCCCGCTCCATCATCTCGTAGATGGCCGACTCGACGGTCGTGACCACGACGCCGGCCGAGCGCATCCGCTCCAGGGCGATGTCGCGGTCGAGCGCGCGGCGCGAGCCCACCGCGTCCGCCAGCACGAACGGCTGCATCTGCTCCTTCAACAGGTCGAGCGCGGTCTGCTGCACGCACACGTGCGCCTCGATGCCGACGAGCAGCACCTGCGGGCGGGCGTGGGCGGCAAGATGTCGATGACAGGCTGCGTCGCGGCAGACGCTGAACGTCAGCTTCTGAACGCGAGCGGAGTCGAGGGCGACCTCCAGAATCGCGGACGCAGTCGGCCCCAGGCCCTGCGGGTACTGCTCGGAGACCGTGACCGGCAGCTCGAGCTCGCGCGCCGCGCGGATCATCCGCGCGATCTGTGCCACGACCGTCTCGTGCTCGTGGATGTGCGGCAGCAGCTTCTCCTGCACGTCCACCACGACGAGCTGGGCGTGCCGCGCTTCCAGCCGCTCGATCTCGGCCATGCAACACCTCCCGCCGCGTCCGCCGAGCGGGTCGGCAGACGCGCGACACCGGGAGTCTCGCACGTCCGTCGGCTGCCGGCAATGCTGTCAATCGGTCGTCTTGAGCCGGCGAGCGCCCCTGGGCTGGCGCCCGCGGTCGTTGCGCAGCAGCCGCCGCGCGGCGCCGCCGACGAAGACCTGCGGGCGCAACTGCGCGAGCTGCGCGAGCGACTGGAGCTGCTCGAAGCCGAAGCGCCTGGCGGGCAAGGTGATCGGGCGGCGTCCGTCAGGACGTTCCGCTCAGCCGTGCACAACTGGCTACGGCCCCGGCGGCTGGAATGGCTCGTCGATCCGCCGCGCGACCTTCTGGTATTGCGTCGCGGCGATATCGCGGTAGCGGTCGAACAGGCTGCCCTTCTGGCGCGACTGCAGGGTTACGCCGTAACGCCGAAACGTGGCTGCCCGGTTGGCCGACGTGAGGGGGGCGACGCGGATGTCCATGTCGTCGCTCAAGCGCACGTTGATGGGCTCCTGACCGCGCGGGAGATGTACGGGGTCGGCCGGCGCTCTGTCGCGCTCGCGGCGCGCTTGCCCGGCCGCGTACGCGAATAGGCCGGACAAGTATTCCAGGCCCTCGCGGTTGGCGACGATCACGACCTCGGGCACGGCCCGCTGCTGCTTGCCCGTCGCGTCGATCACGAACCCCTGCCGCAGGATGATCTCGGCTGAGCGCGACGGCGTCGGGAGCCGCGCGCCCGTTCCACCGCCCGCGGCTACGCCGCGTCTGGTCACCCCGCTCGCCGCGCGCTTTCCCACGCCGTGGCACCCGCGAACAGCAACAAGACCGCCGGCGACTGCCCACACCGGGTACACGTCACCGCGTTCGGAGAGTAGCATTCGGGCGGAGAAACGTCCAGCGGCGCGCACCGGGCGGCTCAGATAACCTCAACCGTCCGCACTACTTGCCACCAGCCGATCAGCAACACGTGCGCGAACACCGCCGCACCGGTGGCCTGCAAGGCCAGCTCCCGGCGGTGGCGGGCGGCGACCAGGACGACGGCGCTGAAGAACAGCAGCGCGAGCCCCTTGTAGAGCAACAGCGATTCGCAGCCGAAGGTCTGCGCCAGCCCGCGCGCGATGGGATTCAGCTCGGCGTGCAAGCCAACCGATGCGAGGAGCACACGGGTCTGCACGTAATCGTGGAGGCCCGCCAGCCAGATGTAGGAGAGTCCCAGCGCGACTACCATTCGAGTGCTCTCTGTGATTCGCGGGTCTGGCCGCGTTCCGTTGCGATCAAGGCCCCCGCCATCATTCCTCCGTGCTGGTTCCGCGATGCGATCCCCTCTCACCGAGGGACCGCGCGCTGTCGGGCACCCGCCGCGCAAACAGAGGGGGCGGCCGCGCGAACGCCCGCCCCCCCACATCAGGTCCCTGGCGGCAGGACCTTTCAGCCCGCAATCTTGGACAGCGCGTGAGCCCGCGCCCGTCCGCCCATGCATGCGACAGATCGCGGCAGAACCCTTAAGAAGGTCCACCCGCAAACCGCGCCACGAACCGCCGACCGTCCACGGCGCGGCGAGAACTTTGCTCTTGGTCACCTGCTGGATGAATCGCGATCGCGAGGGGCGAGCGTCCCGGCGGACGCCTCCAGCGGCCCGCCGCGACGCTGCGGGTCGTGGAAGTACAGAAACCGCAGCAGGCCGTCGAACCCGTGACAGGAGGTGCACACGTTGGGTGGAGAGAAGGGGCGGAGCTGGGCGCGCCGGGCGCGGCGCTCGGCGGGTGTGGGTTCAGGGGCGGGGTCTGCGCGCAGCGGTGTAGTCCCCGCCGGCGTCGCATCTGTCGATGCGGCGACGGCCGGCAGGTCCACGTCGCGGCCGTGCGGCAGATGGCAGGTGCGGCAGGAGATCTGGCCGCGCGGGTCCACCTGGCCGAGCTGGTCGAACAGCGGCAGGAAGCCGGGCTGCTCCGCGCGCGTTGGATTGAACAGCGGTATGGGTGCATGCGTTGCAATCTCGGGCGGGGCGGCGGGGCCGCCGACGCGATGACATGACGTGCAGTAATGGTCCGCGACCGAGCCGGCCGCACTCTGTACACCGTCGCCCGCGCTCAAGCTCTTTGGCCACAGCAGGGCGCTCTGCACGCTGGCAGGGCTCGCGTGCAACCGATGGCAGGGCTGGCAGGCGTCGGCCTGGAATCCGGCCGCGGCGAGGTTCCCGGCGGAGTGGGCAGTCAACTGGATGTGCTGCGCCTCGGTATGACAGTTCGCACAGACGTCGCTGGGGCTGCCGGTCTGTGTCCGCAGCAACCACGGCGTGTCTGCGCCTCGGTGCGGATCGTGGCACGTCTTGCAACCGATCTGCGGCTCGCCGGTCGGTTGCGAGGTCAGCGGCAGACCGTGCGCGACAGCGATCTTCGTCGCATCGCGTGGATGCAGCGCCGTTTGCTCCCCTGCTCCGTCCCATGCGCTACCTGCGTGGCAGGCGGCACAGCTCGCGTCGGCCGATCCGTCGAGGTCCGCCGCCGCGACGCGGAACAGGCTGCCGCCCGCTTCCGCATGCGGGCGATGGCACGCCAGGCACTGATCGTCTGCCTGCCGCGCGGCCGGCGGCCAGTTCGGCGGAATGCGAGCCGGGCCAGTCATGGCCCGGTCCGACCGCCCCGTGACTGGGGCGGCTCCGACCGTCACGTCGTGCGGTCCGCCCGCCAGCGACAGGTGGTCGGCGTGGCATTTGGCGCACACCTGGGCCGGGCGGGCGGCGAGGAACTTGCCGAACGTGGTCTCGTGCGGGTTGTGGCAGTCGGTGCACTTGGCCTGCGGGTGGTTCAGCGGCCCCAGCGTCCGCGACTCGGCGCAGCGACCCGGCTGATGGCAGGTCACGCACAGACCTATCGGATCGACCGGCGTCGGCTCCGGCGGGCGGGCGTACCGGTGAAACAGATGGCACGCGCTGCACGGCCCGGCGCTCTCAGCCGTCATGCCCAGCCGGTTCTTCTCCTGCGGGAACTTGAGGCGTAGATCGTGCGGCGTGCCGAAGAGGCTGCGGCGGTCCTCGTGGCATTGCAGGCAGAGGCGTCCATCGGTGAGGTCGTCGGCCAGCATGTAGCGTTCGCCGCGGCCGTGGTGCAGCTTGTGGCACGAGAGGCAAATGAGCTGCCCCTCGGGCCCCAGGCGGGTGCCGAGCCGCTCGACGGCGGCGGCCTGCTCGGCGTTGGCGTGCGGCTGGAGCGGGTGTTCGGTGTGCGCGCCTTCGCGGAACATGCCGGGCCGCATCTGGTCATGGCAGTTGAGGCAGAGCTGGTTGGAGCTGGCCCCCATCACGAGCAGGTGCTCGAACCTGGTGCCATGCGGTGTATGGCAGACCTGGCAGGTCAGCTCGCGCGGGTTCGGACCGACCTTGGCGCCGGCGTCACGCAGCGCCTGCGGCACAGGCCAGGGCATACCGCCGGTGGGGTGCGTACCGAACTCCGGGCCGCGGGTCTTGTCGGCGTGGCAGGTGACGCACAGCTCGCTGGCGGTGTTGGGCATGCGCAGGAACACGGCCTGGGCCATGTCGCCCTCCGGCTGACCGGTGGCGTGGGCTGAGTGGCACGTGCGGCAGGCGATCCGCCCGTTGATCAGCGGCAGGTTCGGCGGCACGTGCATGCTCTCCAGCGGTTTCACGCCCGTGCGATGGCCGTGCTCGGACCACACGCGGCGGCGCGAATCGACCACCGAGCCGTCGTGGCAGGAGAGGCACGTTTCCGCCCGACTGACCGCCGGATCGTCCGGCGTGCTCTGCGGCGCGGGGCGCAGCTCCGAGTCGCGCCCGTCGGCGAACGGCGGCATCCATTCCAGGTGGCAGACCGTGCAGGCGCGGGCCTGCTCGGCGGCACGCGCCGGCCTGCGCTCGGGCGGTCGCACCGGACTTACGGTGATCGCGAGGCGGCGGACGCGGTTGGCCGCCAGCTCGACCACGTACAGATCGCCCCCACTGTCAAACGCCAGGCCGATCGGCGTTTCAAAGGGCAGCGGCCGGCCGGACTCGTCGCGGAGCACATCAATCGCGCCGCCGCCAGGCGCGAAAACCTGGACGACGCCGAGCACACTGTCAGCAACCCAGACGGCGCCGCGGCCGTCGACCGCGACGCCTTTCGGCCGGTAAAGCTGACCGCGCTCGACGCCATACGCGCCGAGCGCAGCGACCGCCCGGCCCTGAGGATCAAACACCTGCACACGGCCGTTGAGCACGTCGCTGACCAGCACGTCGCCGCTGGGGGCGAGCGCGAGCGCGAACGGGTAATGAAGCTGGCCGAGCCCCTCGCCGCGCTGCCCGAAGGTGCTGCGCTGGCCGCTGGAAAGATCGATCCGTACGAGTTGATGGCTGTCGTTGTCGACCAGCCACAGTTGCTGGGCGTCCGGCGTTACAGCCAGGTCCGTCAAGTCGGGCGCGTGCTGGCCCACGGCGGGCAGGTCGATGACGCGCTCCAGCGCACCATCCGGCGTGCCGACGACGACACGATGGTTACCGGTGTCGGCGATCCACAGGCGTCCGCGTGAATCGACGCGAAGGCTCAGCGGGCGCGCGAGCGCTGCGTCCCCCAGCCGCCGAACCTCGCCCGCGAAGCTTCCGTCAGAGTTGAAGCGCAGCAGACGGTCGTTCACGCCGTCCGCCAGCCACACACCGCCGTCCGGCCCCAGCGCGACCGCCGTGGGCATCTGCACGGCCGGCGTTCGGTCGTACGCGTACACCTGCACCTGTCGGCCGACGTACGCGGAGTCCGCGCGGGCGGCCGCGGAAGCGGCCAGAATGACCCAAAGCAGGAAAGCCAACGCGGTTCGGCCGCGCATCGAAGACCCGTTCCCATGCGGACACGGCGGCAACAGTTTGCGGTATTCTACTTGCCGCGCGTCGCGCCGTCGCCGCACACGCCAGCGGGGCGCGACCTCACCCAGGTGCGTCATGGCCGAGTCGAATCCCAATCCGTCGGCGACGCCGAACCCGGCGCCCGCAGACGTCGATCCGCAGGCTTCCCGGCAGTCGCCGCCGGTCGGCCGGCGCCGCGGGGGTTGGGTGGCGGTCTTGCGGACGATCGGCATCGTGACCGTGGTACTGGTGGTGCTGGCGGGCGCAGGCCTGGGCGGCGCGGAGTACTACACGGCCCGGCCCGACTTCTGCGGCACCTGCCACGTCATGGAGCCGTATTACAAGTCGTGGAGCCACGACCTGCACGGCCGCAAGCTGGGCGTGCGTTGCGTGGACTGCCACTATGCGCCCGGAGAGCGCTTCACGTTCCACGCCAAGTTCAAGGGCCTCTCGCAGGTCGCCAGCTACTTCAGCGGCCGCTACGGGGCCGCGCGCCCGCGGGCACACGTCAGCGACGCGAGCTGCCTGGCCTCCAACTGCCACGGCGACGGGGCCTACCTGACCAAGGTGCTGCCGATCGGCGAGCCGCGCACCGAGCAGCGGATCGTGTCCGGAACGCCGGTGGACGTGCAGCGCGCCCCCACGGTGCAGTTCGTGCACGAGAAGCATTTGCGCGTGGAGGCCAAGCGTGCGGAGACCGACCAGCGCTACGAAGAACTCGAAGCGAAGCTGCGCGGCGCGCTGCCTGCGGAGGCGTTCGCGGAGCTGCACCAGGTCGCCGTCTCCATCGAGCCGGCCGAGCAGCGGCGCGAGACCATGAAGCGGCTGCTGGCCGAAGCGCAGCCCCCGGAGCTGCTGGCGGACGCGCTGGAGCTGATGGACCTGCGCCACCGCCAGACGCGTCTGCGGCAGCTCGCGGGGCTGACCTGCGCGGCCTGCCACATGTTCGACGCCTCGACGAACCAGCACCTGACGGTCAGCCGCGTCACCTGCTACACCTGCCACTTCGCGCACGAGGAGTTCAACCGCCGCACCAGCGAGTGTCTGCGCTGCCATGAGCCGCCCACGCGGGAGGTGCTGGTGCACACGCAGGCCACGGCCACGTCGCCGGGTCCGGTGTTCATGGATCACCGCGACATCGTGGCGCGCGGCATCGAGTGCGCGAGCTGTCATCTGGACGTGGTGCAAGGCGACGCGAGCGTGAGCGTGCGCGAGTGCGCGCACTGCCACGATCAGGCCCGCTACCTGGAAGGCTTCGCGGCGCGGACGCTCGACCAGGTGGAGCGCTACCACCGCGAGCACGTGGCCGAACAGCGCGCCCGCTGCGAGGACTGTCACCGCACCGTCGCGCACCGGCTGATCGACCCGACGCAGGTGGCGACCAGCGCGGGGTTTCTGGAGCCGGTGCTCAACAACTGCCAGCACTGCCACCCCAACCACCACGCGGAGCAGGTCTACCTGCTGATGGGCACGGGGGCGGCGGGGGTCGAGCGGCCCATGCCCAACCCGATGTTCGGGTCGCGGCTGAACTGCCGCGCCTGCCACATCCAGCCGGGCGAGGACTTCAAAGGCGACCCGCTCATCAAAGCCACGCAGGAGGCGTGCGTCGGCTGCCACGGCTCGGATTATGAGCGGCTGTTCTCGCAATGGTTGGGCGAGATCGATTCGTACGTGCGCGAGAGCGAGGCGGTCCGCCAGCGGATTGAACAGCGGCTGGAGGAACTGCGGGCCATCGGCCGGCAACCGCCGGAAGCGGTGCGCGCCCTGCTGAGCCAGGCCGACCAGAACCTGCACCTGGTCCGCATCGGCAATGGCATCCACAACAAACACTACGCGCTGTACCTGCTCGACACCTTGCGCGTGAAGTTGGACGAGGTCGCGCGGCTGCTGGCCGACGAGCGCAGGACCGAGGATCAGCCGTCGCCGTGAAGCCCGGCGGCCCGATCGGCGCCGGCCTCAGGGACCGGGCGGCGCGTCCCCTCCGAGCACGCCGGGCAGGTAGAACGGCTCGCCCGATTCGATACGCATCACCTGCTGCACGACCGGGTTCTTCTGCAAGTCGCGGACACGGCGCAGCGGATAGCCCAGGGCCGCGAAGTCGATCAACGAACCCTCCGCGCTGTGGCATTCCGCGCAGGTGCGAGACTTCTCGCGCCGCAACGGATGCACTTCGGCCAGCAGCCGCTCCCGCTCCTCCCGGCTGAGGCCGCCGCCCTGCGCCAGGTACTGCCGCACGGCCGCGGCCGTGTGCGGGTGCGCCAGGTGCGGCGGTCCATCGGCGCCGCGGCGCGCCAGCTTCGCCCCGTACTCACCGCGGAAAAAGCGCGGCAGCGTGTGGCGGGCGACGTCGAGCAACCGCAGGAACTCCTCGCTGCCGGCCCGCACGGCGGCAAAGTGCTCCGTCAGGCCGGCCAGCGACGGCTCGTCGTTGGCAACGCGCGTCGCCGCCCGCAGCAGCGCCACCAGATCACCCTGCTGCGCCCGCGTCAGCTCACCTGCCGGGTGCGCCGCGAGCGCGTCGACCCGCGCGTAGGCCCGCAGCAGCGGTGGCGGCCCGCACGCCTGGCCGTTCTCAAGCTCGTACCACGTCAGCGGCAGCGGCGTCTCGTCGCCTTGCATGTGGCACACGCCGCAGTGCATGCTGGTGGCGTGCATGTTGAGGAACGCGCGCACCTCCTTGCGCTGGGCATGCGGCAACGGGGCATGGCAGCCGCTGCGCGTGCAGTCGTTGAAGCGGTCGGGCTGGAACCAGCCGTCCAGGCGGTGGTAGTGCGCCAGCGGCGAGCGGGCATGCTCCGTGGCGACGACGCCGGCAAACTCGCGCTGCCGCGTCCGCAGTACGTCTCCGCCCAGGCGCGTTGGAAGCTGGGTGATCTGCGGGGGCGGCGGCGCAGCAAAGATCAGCGAGACGACCAGGTAGCGCAGTGCCCGCCAGCTCAGTCCGAGCACGACCACGATCAGCGCCAGCGCGTAGGCGCGGCGGATCAGCGATGCTGCCGCGCGGCCGATGGCGCGCAGCATGCCGCGGAGCACCTCGCCCGGGGGACGCCCGGGCGGTCGCGCGGGTTTGGGGGCAGCGTCCGTCATCGTGTCAGATCCGTTGAAATCCCGAGCTGCCGGGCAACCTCCAGCACCTGCTCCGAATGGGCCTCGGCCAGCTCGGCCGCCGGCGTCTCGCCGGTCAGCGTCGCCCGCGACAGCGGGAAGACGTTAGGCGAGAGCAGCACGTTGATCATGTGCAGGATCCCCACGTGGATGATCGCCAGGAACGCTTCGTACGTGTGCGCGATCAGCGCGATATTCAGAATGCGGCCGCCGAAAACGTGCGTGGTCAATTGCTCGCCCCAGAGCATCGCACCGGTCACCCCCAGCAGCACCGTACCCCAGAAGACGCCGATGTACTCGAACTTCTCCTTGACGCCGAAGCGACCGAAGGTCGGCGGCTCGCGCCGCAGGAACAGCAGGTAGCCCAGCAGGTGCAGCGCCTTTCGGGCGTCCGTCGGCCCCAGCCACATCGGCAACGAGAGCAGCGTCTCAAGCCACCCGGGCCGGGCGGCGCCCAGCGCTTTCCGCCGCCGCAACATTGTCCAGGCCGCGTAGACCACGTGGTACGCCACGCCGGCCACCAGCGCCAGGCCGCTCCAGTGGTGAATCGTGCGTGCCACGCTCAGGCCGCCCAGGGCTTCAATGATGATGCGGGACCACTGGCGGTCGGCGAACTTCATCGGAAAGCCGGTCAGGACCAGGAGTACGAACAGCAGCGCCAGCACCCAATGCTGAATCCGCTGATGCACCGTGAAGCGCGTCAGCAGGCGGCGGCCCTGCGGGCTCGCCAGCAGCGCCTGCACCAGGCGCTGGAGCTCGCGGTGTCCTTGCCGGGCGACGCCGATCAGCAGGTTGAAGAGCTCCAGCACGACGATCAACATCGACGGCCCGAAGGTCAGCACGGTCAGCACGATGAAGGCCAGCGCGACCACGAATTCCAGAACGCCGCGCCGCACGGCGAGGTCGAGGTGCACGCCGGCCGCGGCCAGGCTCTTGTCCGCGCCGGGGTGGCAGGCGACGCTGCGGCACGAATCGGCCACGCGCGCGGCATTGACCGCCGAGCGCGGATTCGCCGGCGCGAGCATCAGGTGCACGTTCTCGCCCGGCGCGACGTGGCAGGAGAGGCAGTTGGCGGTGCGCAGGTCGCCGAGCAGCGCCGCCTTGCCGTGAAAGCTGCGCATGTAGCTGGCGACCGCGTCGTGCATGGGGTGCTGGCCCAGAACGCCGGGATCGCTGTGGCAAACCGCGCACACCTGTGCCAGCTCGAGCGTGGGCCGGGCGGGCAGCAGCCGTGAGGCGATGTGCCGGAGGTAGTAGGCCACGTCGACCGGGACAGTGGACTGATGGCAGACCTCGCAGCGATCGAACGTGCGGGAGCCCAGCTCGGTCAACAAGGGGATGGCCCGCTCCGGGTCGCGGAACAGCGGCTCATCATGGCAGAACAGGCACACGGACTGCCCCGCCGCCAGCATCGGGCCGCGGGCGAACTGCAGCCGCCCCATCGCTTCGGGCAGGTGCGCGCTCTGTTCGAGCATGGGCGGGATGTTGTCGTGGCTGAAGCGCAGTTCCAGGCCGCGCGCGTCGGTAATGTGGCAGGCGCGGGTGCAGTCGACGGGTGAGACGGCCCGATGCGGGATGACGCCCACTTCGCTGCGCAAGTGGCAAGCAGTACAGGCGAGCTGTGCGTGCGATCCCAGCTTCCAGTGCTGGTAGTCGGGATTGACGTAGAACAGGTGCACCCGCTGCGCTTCGCCGTCAAAGCGGCCGAGACCGCGGTAGCGGTGGCAGAGCAGGCAGTTCTCCGGGTCGGACGCGAAAGCGGGAGCGGCAGACCCCACCGCTGCCAGCAGGGCAAAGACACACCCGAGCCGCGGGTGCGTTCCGCAGGTTGGGTGCGCTGGTTTGCGCATGGGGGATCACCGGTGAGACGCGCGGTACACCTCGCGCCACAATGTGCCCAGGGCGGCTGGATTGTGGCACAGGCCGCAGCAGGTGTGAAGATGGCCTCCAGCGGTTTGGGTAGGCTCGACTGGCGGGTTGTCTACCTCGAGGGGGGTGTGTGAAAACCCGCACCAAGTGTGGAAATCCGCGCACCCCCTGAGGGCCTGACCCGATTGTGTCCCCATTCCTGGGCCGCCAGCACGGTTGGAGGCCTCATTCCGAAGGTCAGGAACGGATCTTGCCAGAAAAGCTACGAAACTGCGCGCGTATCACGGGACGACGCAGAGGCGTTTCTGAAACTCTTTTCTACGGTGGGAGGACCCGCAAATGTCACGACGCCGCAGCAGGGTGAACTCGGTGCTGGTGTGCCTCGGCTGTATCGCCGGAGCCGCGCTTGGGACCGTAGGCGGCTGCCCGTTGCCGGGGCTGGACGGCAACATTGGGCCGCCCCCGGCCGACGATGGCGGCACGCCGTCAGTCCCGGGCAACAGCGGATTGACCGGCAAATTCATCGGGGCCAAGGAATGCAGCATTTGTCACAGCAAGCTGTATGAGTCGTGGTCGGAAACGCGTCACGCCAAGGCCTTTGAGAGGCTGGAGGAGCTGGGTCAGGAGAAGAACGAGGTGTGCCTGGCGTGCCACAGCACCGGCTTCGGCCAGGCGGGCGGCTTCGCTGACCGAGCCACCACCGACGCCTTGGCCAACGTGGGCTGTGAAGCCTGCCACGGTGCAGCACTCGACCACCGCGCCAACGTAGAAGACCGAACGCTGCGGCCGCCCAAGAGCATGTCGGCCGAGGTCTGCGGGCAGTGCCACAACGGGTATCACCACGCCACGTTCGACGAGTGGGCCGAGTCGAACCACGGGCGCGTCACGGCGGTACCCGCGGCGAGCTTCACGGCAGGCAGAAGCCTCAACTCTTGCGGCGCCTGCCACTCGGGCGACTTCCGTCAGGGCGCATTCATCGAGGAGGAGACCGTCCCGGATTCGCTGCTGGCCGGGAAGGCGCCCGAGGACATGAACGCGGTGACCTGCGCCGTGTGCCATGATCCGCATCAGCGCACGGGCAATGCGTTTCAACCGGGAGCGGGGCGCGACCTCCAGCTTCGCTACGTCCAGATCGCGTTCCCGACGCCCTCCAACAGCATCGCGGACGCCACCAATCCAGACCGTTTCAACCTGTGCGGGCAATGCCATCACAGTCGGGGGCGAACGTGGCAAACCACGGATCGCGCACCGCACGAGAGCATCCAGGGCAACTTCTACACGGGTGAGATGCCGGTGCCGGATGGGACCAGTCCGCTGCTGCCCAATGAGCGCACCGTGCACGCCTTCGTTCCCAAGCAGTGCTCGACCTGCCACATGCAGCACCACGAGTTCGTGGGCGGCGAGCCGGGCCAGACCCACGCCGGACACCAGTTTGCCGTCGTGAGCACCGCTGGCTGCTCCACGACGGGCTGTCACCCGACGCCGGAAGCCGCAGCGGCTGACAAGGACCGCCTGCAGGCCGAGGTGCAGGCGGCGCTGGACGACATCAAGGCGCGATTGGGCGACCCGGCGACGTGGGAGTACAGCTCCCAGGGCGGGCCTGCGGCCAGCGCGCAAGCCGGCGTGCCCGAGGCGGTCAAGCAGATTCGCTTCCTGTACTACTACGTGCTGCACGACGAGAGCCTCGGGGTGCACAATCCGGAGTACGCCCGCGCCATTATTCGCAAGGCGGACGAGCTGCTGACGAGCATCGGCCGCTAGTACTCCGTCAGCGTAGGTTTGCGGGTCTCAGCGCGAGGGCGAGGCTCCTGCCGAGCCGTGGCTCGCCAGGAGGCTCGCCCCCTACCATGAACCGCCAACCCCAAGATGATGCGAATGACGGACCAGTAGAGGCGCCAGGACCCTCGCAGGCCGGCGCGCAGATCGCTATCCTTGCTGCGGCACTTTCGGGGGAGGTTTTCATGCGCGCCCCAGTCCGACGCCGTTTCGGAGCCGCCCCAGTCATGGGGCGGTTCAGCCGGGCCATGACTGGCCCGGCTCGGATCCCGGGGGCACAAGCGACCCTTGACACGGCGGGTGCCGCGCAGCGGCGCCGATCGCTGCGCCATCGCCGAGCTACGCTCGGCCCGCTGAGTCACGGGCCGCTGACGCTGGCGCTGGCCCTCTTGGGCGCCGCGACTCCCTGCTTGGGCAGTGGCCTCGGCCCTGCGTGGTCGACGGCGACCGGCCAGGAACCTACGGCCGCCACAGAGGCCGGCCGCTACCTGAGCGTCGATTGTGCCGCCTGTCACACGCCACAGGCCGAACAGCTCGGCGCCTCGGTGCACCACGCGGCGGTGCGCTGTCCGGAGTGTCACGGCGGCGAGTGGGAATACGCGCTCACGTTCGAGCAACGGCGGCAATACCTGAGCGAATCTGCGACCCAGCCGTCCCCTGCGCCGCGGCCGGCCTTCGATCACGGCGAGTCGTTCCGCGGCAAGACTCCGCGCGCCGGCGTGCCGGAGCTGTGCGGGACGTGCCATTCCGACATCGAGCGGATGAACCCGTACGGCCTGCGGACGGACCAACTGGCGGGATACTGGGTCAGCGGGCACGGCAAGCGCCTGCGGCTCTTCGGCGACGACCGCGTGGCGGTGTGCACCGACTGTCACGGGTCGCACGACACCCTGAGCAAGGAGAACGCGCACAGCCGCACCTACTTCCGCAACATCCCCGACACCTGCGGGCGCTGCCACGCGGACCCAGAGTTGATGGGGGCCTATTCGCTGCCGGCCGAGATCGTGCCGCAGTACCGCGCCAGCATACACGGGCGAAACGTGCTCGAGCGCGGGGACGCCGGTTCGCCCAACTGCGCCACGTGCCACGGGAGCCACGCCGCGGCGCCGCCGGGCGTGGCTGAGGTTGGCCATGTGTGCGGGCAGTGCCATCGTCAGGTCGAAGAGTATCTGCTGGCCAGCGTACACGGGCGGATCGCCGTGCTGGCGCGCTGCACGGGCTGTCACGGCCCCGGGGGGGATCCGCGGAATCACCAGATTGAGAAGGCCACGCCGCCGCCCCAAATGCTGGTGGACGCGTACGCGGCGCTGCGCGCGCAATCCGCGGGCGATCCGGCGGGGCTTCAGGTCCGCTTTGTGGAGCAGGTGGATTCGCTTCCGGTGGGGCTGCGGTTTGACCAGGTGTGCTGGAACTGTCACGGTCCGGGCCGCAGCGGGGCGCACGCGGAGTTCTTCCGGTCGAGCGACCAGGCGGCGCGCGAGCGGGGTCAGGAGTTGACCGCCGTCCTGCGCGCCGCGCAGTTCGCCTACGCCCGCACCGCCGAGCGCGTGGCGCGGATCTCGCGCGGCGTCCTGCTGGTCCGCGACGAAGCCGTACGGGCGGAGGACGCCCGCACGGAGCTGATGGCGCTGCAGACCTTCATGCACACCGTCAACCGCGCCGAGATCGTCGATCGTAGCGAGAAGGTCAAAGCGATCTGCCAGGAGATTGACGCTTCGCTCGAACAGAAGGAGACCGAGCTGGCCTGGCGCACCCGCGCGCTGCTGCCCGTCTGGGCCTTCCTGGCGCTGTTCGCCGCCATGATGTACCGCAAGTACACCCTCCTGCGGGCCGCGCACGTCCGGCCGGCGGAAGTGCCGCTGCCGGTGCTGCCCTCGCCGGGCCGGCGACGGATGCTCGACCTGTCGCTGCGGGTGCTGGGAGCGGCCACCTGCCTGGCGCTGTTGTGGCCGGCGGTCGTGTATGTGCTGCCGGCGCGCAAGCGCGGCGGGGGCAGCGAAACGGTGGGTGTCGGAAAGGCGGAGGGTTGGGAGGTCTGGGACGCGCGCAAAGTGGCCGTGGCGGGCAAACCCGTGGTCGTCGTCCGCGTGGAGGACGGCTTCCGCGCGTTCTCGCTGGTGTGCACGCACCTGGGCTGCATCGTTCGCTGGAACCGGGAACGACGCGAGTTCGAGTGCCCCTGCCACGCCGCCCATTTCGACGCGAACGGACAGGTGGTCTCCGGGCCGCCGCCCCGCCCGCTGGCCCAATACGCCGTGAACGTGGCGCAAGGCGAAGTGATCGTCAAAGGCAGCGGGGCAGGGTGATCGCGGAGGGTGGGCGGTGGCGCGGCAACCCAGGCGCTGGGAGCTGTTCCTCGACGAGCGGATTCGCTACCTGACGCTGCGCGATTTCGCGCGCAAGCAGCTCTGCAAGCGCCTGCCGCCGCACACCGGCTGGGCGCACGTGTTCGGCAGCCTGGCGCTGCTGACGTTTCTGAACCAGTTCGTGACCGGGATTCTGCTGCTGCTGTACTACCGGCCGACGCTGAAGGAGGCGCACGAGTCGATCCAGTACATCACGGGCGAGGTGCCGTTCGGCTGGCTGATCCGGCAGCTTCACGCCTGGGGGGCGACGCTGATGATGCTGGCGGTGATCCTGCACATGACGCGGACCTACTTCATGGGCAGCTTCAAGCGGCCGCGCGAGCTCACCTGGGTGCTGGGCGTGCTGCTGTTCATGCTGACCATGCTGTTCGGGTTCACGGGCTACCTGCTGCCCTGGAACCAGCTCTCGTACTGGGCCACCACGGTCGGCACCGAAGTGGTCGGGGCCGTCCCGTTCGTGGGCCAGGAACTGAAACGAGTGCTGATCGGCGGCCCCACGGTCGGACAGGAGACCCTGTCGCGGTTCTTCGTCGTCCACGTCGCGCTGCTGCCGTGGGTGCTGGTGCTGCTCATCGTCCTGCACCTGGTGCTGATGCGCCTGCACAACCTGGCGACGCTGGAGGACGTCGGCCGCGAGAGGCCTTTTCCACCCGAGAGCGGCGTGCCGTTCTGGCCGGTGCACATGGCCAAGGAGGCCTGCGTGGCCATGCTCTGCTTCGGCACGCTGTTCACGCTCTCGGTGCTCTGGCCGTGGGAAATCGGCGAGCCGGCCGACCCGTTGCAGACGCCGCCGGGCATCAAACCCGAATGGTACTTCCTGCCGACCTACCAGCTTCTCAAGTACTTCACCGGCACGTACGGCAAGCCGCTGGGCATTCTGGTTTCCGGCGTGCCCTTCCTGCTGCTGCTGCTCTGGCCGTTCCTGGAGCGCGGCCCGGCACGACATCCGCGGCGGCGGCGCTGGGCCGTGCGCGTCGGCTATCTGGCCATCCTGCTTGCGCTGGCGTTCGGCCTGCTGGGGTACTTGTCCGAGCGTACGCTGCAGGTCGCGGGCTTCACCATCGAGATCGACATGTACGGGGTGCCGCGTCTGACCGACCCCCAAGCCCTGGCCCATACGACGCACTGATTGGCGGACCAAAAACACGGCGCTCGTTGCCAGCCTGTCCCCCGTCGGGTACGATACTCGCGCTTCGCCCGTCCAACGCGATGGCGCGTTTGGGAGAGGGGCGCGGCGGCGTGCGGTGCCACATCGACTCCAAGCAGGGAGGTAGTTCATGGGTCGCTTTGCTTTTGCCCGACCAAGCCGTACCTTGGCTGCGCTCTCGATTCCGCTTGTCCTGGCGCTGGCCCTGACCGCCGGTTGCCCGGAGCTGTTCCCGCCGGTGGACATGGGCGGCGACGAGGAGCAGACGCCCAAGGGCAACAGCGGTCTGACGGGCAAGTACGTCGGCTCAACCCGCTGCTCGGTCTGCCACAACAACATCCACGCGACCTGGTCGCAGACGCTGCACGCCCGTGCCTACGAGACGCTGGAGAAGATCGGACAGCAGAACAACGCCGAGTGCGTCGGCTGCCACACGGTCGGCTACGGCGAGCCGGGCGGCTGGGTCGACCGCGCCACGACCGACGACCTGGCCGGCGTCGGCTGCGAAGCCTGTCACGGTCCCGCCGCGGACCACGCCAACAACGTCAGCGACGAATCCCTGCGGCCGCAGATCAACATCTCCGCCAGCGTATGCGGCCGGTGCCACACCGGCGCGCACCAGCCGAACTTTGACGATTGGACGCTCTCGCACCACGCCGCCGTCGAGCCGCTGCTGGTGCCGCGCTTCGCCTCCGGGGCGTCGCCCTACCTGAACGCGTGCGGGAAGTGTCACTCCGGCGACTACTTCTACCACGCCATCCTCCAGGGCGAGACGGTTCCTGACACGTTCCTGCAGGGCAGGACGGCGGAGCAGATGGCTGGGATCACCTGTGCCATCTGCCACAATCCGCACGCCCGGACGGGCAATGCCGCAGCGCCGGAGGACGGTCGCGACTACCAGCTCCGCTATCCGCAGATCAAGTACACGACGCCGACCAACACGCTCGCGGCGGCGCAAGACCCGAGCCGCTTCAACTTGTGCGGGCAATGCCACCACGCGCGCCAAGTGGTGTGGACGGACTCGGCGCGCGAACCGCATCCCAGCGACCAGGTCAATGTCTTCTTCGGCGAGATGCCGCTGCCGGACAGCGATCCGACCCCGATCGTGCCCAGCCGTTCGTCGGTCCACCTCAACACGCCGGAGCAATGCTCGACCTGCCACGTCTTCCGCAGACAGGCGCAAGGCGGCGTGGCGCCGTCGATCTCCGGCCACACGTTTGAGGTCAACTTCGAGGCCTGCGCGGCATGCCACGGCAGCAAGGAAATCGGCCAGGCGAAGCTGGAAGGCCTGGCGGCGGAGCTGGACTTCCGCGCCGAGCTTGTGAAGGAGGCCTTGGACGAGTGGGGCACGCTGAACAACGTGGAGAACAAGGGCGTCCTGAGCTGGGAATACACCAGCGAAGGCGGCCCGGCCGCCGCCGGCCAGGCGCTCATCCCCGACAATATCAAGAAGGCCCGCTACATCTACTACTACGTGATCAGCGGCGGCGGCAACGGCGTGCACAACCCGGACTACGTGCGCGAGGCGCTGATGCTCGCGCTGGAGTACGTCGAGGCCGAGCTGCCGTAGGCGCCCGGGAAGCGCAACGCGGCGTTTTTGCGCACATCCGCGGGCAGTAGCGTCGCCCCCCCCCGCGGCCGACGTAGGGTGGTGGGACGTTTGCGTCGTCTCCGCGCGCCACAGGGGGCGGGCGCTACTTCGGGCCGGCTACGGCAGCTCGTGGATTCGGCCGGCGATCTCCGCCGCCCGCTCCACCGACAGGCCGAACACGTTCCCCTGGGCGTTGTGGCAGCGCAGACAGACGAAGTCCACCGTGACCGCCGCGCGGCCCTGCTCGTCACGCCGCACCTGCCCGCCGTCGGCGGTGAAGAACTGCGTGTAGTCAATCGCGTCCGTGCTGATGCGGAAGATGTGCGTGCGTGTGTCGCCGATGCGCCCGGTGCCGACCTGGTCGCCGTCGGCGAAGGCGATGGTTGTACTGGTGGCGCTCTTGGTCACCAGTGGCATGTGGCAGCTCTCGCAGCGCAGCGCCTCCTGATAATCGCCGCGAACGAACGTCTCGCCGCCGTGACCGGCCATGGTCATGTCGGCGTGGCAGGCGGTGCACTCGTTGCGGATCGCGTTCGCGCGGTCGTACGTGACCGAGCGGTGCGGATCGTGGCACACCGTGCAGGCAAAGCTCGCATGCCCGCCGCTGGCCCGCAACTCCGGCCACTGCTCGTGGTGTTGGATGAAGCCGCCCTTGGCGAGGATGACGCCGGTCTGATCGTTGAACGGGCGACTGTGGCACTGCTGACAGGTCTGACCGCTCGTGGGGTCGACGAAAATGCGGCTGCGGTCGATGACCACCTCGCTGCCCTGGGTTGAAAAGTGCGCGGAGCCGGGGCCGTGGCAGGCCTCACACTGGATACCCGCCTCGACCCACGTGCCGACGAATCCCCTGCGGTTCTCCTGAAACTCCGGGAAGTCCTCGTCCTGCGGCAGCGGCCCGGTCGTGTGGCACACAAAGCACGAGTAGTCGTACGCCTTGGGCGCCGTGCGCTCCGGTTCGTACGACGCGAATCCGGCGGTCGTACCGTTGGCGGGATAGTCCAGGTTCCACTGCGTCTTCACGCCGGCTACGCCGTCCACGAGAACGTAGCCGTCATGGTCGATGAAGCGGCCCTTCTTGGTGTAACCGCCGACCACATAGCTGATGTCGGACCACTCGAAGCCCTGCGGAGGGTTGGGCACGCCGGCGCGGGTGCCCTGTTCCGGGAAGCTCGGCGGCCCGCCCTGCACGCGCGTCAGTTTGTGCGCATGGCCGTGAATAAGCTGCCAGTTGCTGATGTCCGTGTGACACTGCCGACAGGCAACGGAACTGATGAACTTCGCGTTGGCATTCGTTTTGTCGGTTGTGTTCATGAACCCGGTGTCTTCCTCTTCCTCCGGCGGCGTGAACGGCGGGCAACCTGCGCCGACGCCGAATGCGACGACCGTCACCAGCGGAAACAGAACGATCCGGCGCGTTTGCGACGTGTTCACGATGCACTCCCTTCTGGCGGGGGCCCTGGGACGCGGGTCTGAAGCGGCCCCGTTCCTTTGTATCAGGTCTCCATCGTCCGGTAAACAACGCAACGCCGCGTTTTCACTCCTCCAGAACGCGCACGCTACGCCCCTTCAGGGGATATGACATTCCGTGCATAGCTCAAGCTGATCCATCCGTAACAGAAGCTCGGCATCCTGCGAGGTGCGGGCCACGCAGCCCAGCGGCGAATCGCCCGGAAAGAGTCCGGGCTGATGCGGATTGTGGCACGTGTAACACGCCACGCGCTCGTCGCTCAGCGGCAGCAGCCGCCGTCCTGCCAAGCGATCCCTCATGCGTGCGCTCACCAGCCGGTCCGCATGTCCTCCGGGGGCGTAGTCCCAGTGCCGTGCGTGGCACGTCAGGCAAAGCGCCGAGCCGCTCAGGCGCAGGTCCGGTTGCCCTGGCCGCCGCCCGTCCGCCGGAGGCTCGGGCTTGGCGTTGTGGCATAATGTACACGAATCCGCGTCCACGTCGCCGGCCGCCGTAAGCTGCCGGTGCGGGTTGACCCGCCACGGCTCCGCGCTGGTGTGGCAGTGGCGGCAGGAGGCCGTGCGGTCGCTTGGGTCGAAGCCGCGGACCAGGGCTGGGTTCTCCGCGGGCCGTCGCGCGCCCGCCTCGCAGTGTCGCAGGATGTCGTGGCACGTCAGGCACGTCAGGCGGCCGGCATTCAGGGGCCAGGCGGCCGGCGTCGCCAGGCCCGGGCCGGACGCCAGCCGCCCGATCGGATGCGCTTCGGCACCGGCGGCTTTGCCGTCATGGCACGACAGGCACAGCGCATCCACCTTCTCTGGGGCGATCGGCGTCGGGCGCAAATCCACCATCGCGTGGCACGCCCCGCAGTCCTCAGCCGACCAGTGCGGGTTGAGCGTGCCGGCCGCGTTGCGACGCGCCGCGGCGAGGGACTGACCGCCGGCTTGAAGCAAGTCCCGAGAGCCACGCGCGCCGCGCCACGCGAACACGCGGATGCCCGGGTCGCGCAACTGCTCGCAAACCAGCACATAGTATGCCGGCTCAAAGCCAGGCGGCGCCGTTCGCGTCATGGGCGGCTCACGCGTGATCGCGATCCCCGCTGGCAGCAGCAGCCCGGCTTCGCCGCTCTCCGGCCCGCCGAACGCCAGCAACGGCCGGCCCTGTGGGTCGAAGGCGTGCACGCGCTGCGACGCGGCGTCCGTAGCAAACACGGTGCCGTCGGGGCCGACGGCGACGTCCTTCGGCCGCCCGAATGTTCCAACCCGGTCGCCCGGCCCGCCAATCTCGCGCAGCCAGCGGCCGTCGGCGGCCAGCGCCTGCACGCGGGCGTTGAGCATGTCCACCGCCAGTACGTCGCCCGCGGGTGTCAGGGCCAGGCCGAGCGGCACGCGGAACTCCGCCGGCGCGGATCCCGGGCGGCCGATCGAGCGTGTGCGGCGGCCGGTCGTCGCGTCGAATACGTCGATGCGGTGGGCCGCGATGTTGCTGACCCACAGCTCGTCGCCGACCGACAGCACATCGGCGGGCCGAAACGCGTCGCCCGGCTGCGCGTAGGTCCGACGCAGCGCGCCGCGCGCGTCATAGCGCAGCACCGCCCGCCCGTCCGCGTCCGCCACCAGCAGATCGCCGTCGGGTGCGAACCGGACCGCGCTCGGCCGGCCCGGCCGCGGCGACAGCTCCAGCTCGTCGAGCACGTCGCGCTCCGCGCCCCAGCGCAGCATGGCGTTGAGCGACGAATCGACGATCAGGAGGTCGCGGCCCAGCGCCGCCAGGTCGAGCGGCTTGATCAGGCCCAGCGGCGGCTGCGGCTCGGCGCCGAACAGGAACGTCGCCAGCTCGATCTCGGCCTGGGTGGGCGGCCGGCCGCTGCGCAGATTGCCGAGCGCGACGACCTGCGGCGGCTGTGGCGGAGGGGGGTAGACGGCTGTTCGAGCAGCGACCGGCCCCCGGTCGCCGCCGGTAGTGCAGGCCCAAGGGGCAGACAGCATCGACATTCCGACGAGCGCAGCCAACAGGAATCTTGCCGCGAACGCAGGGCACCTTGAGCGTCGCGGCCAGATCCCTCGTCGCTTCGCTCTCCGGGATGACATCGAGCGGTCCCCGTGGGCTTCACAGCCGATGGCATGTCAGGCACAGCCGGCTGCGGTCGTTGGAGATCACCAGCATCCCGTCGTGTCGCCCGGTATTGTGCGGATCGTGGCAGCTCGTGCATTGCATCCGCCCGCCGGGCAGCTTCAGACCGCCGGCCTCGACCACGGGGATCGCGTGGTAGTCCTGCCGCGCGGTGGGATAGGCCACGCCCACCGGGTGCCCCTGCAGCCCGCCGAAGCCGAGCTGCGACGCGCCGACCTGGTGCGACAGCTTGGTCGCGTGCGACGACGTGTAGACCTCGGGGGCGACGACGCCGTCGTGGCAGCTCAGGCACAGCAATGATCCGCGGTCCAGCTCCACATCCAGGCTCTGGTACGTGCGGAACGGCTGCGTGGCGGCCGGCCCGCGGTCGAGGGCCGGTGGGCGGCCCACCGGCAGGTGCGGGGCGTGGCACGGCAGGCACAGGTCGCGCGGCCGCGGCTCACGCTGGCTGAAGTCGTGCTTGCTGCCGATCAGGCCGGTCAGAAACCGGCTGTCCACCTCGCCCGACGCCCGGTCTGCGGCCAATTTCGCTTGCGCCTCGGCCGCACCGGAGGCGCGTTGGGGCGCCTGCGATGCGCTTGGCAGGCTCGCGCGCGACCCAATCGCCGCGACACCCGTGAGGACGAGCACCGCAAACGCAGATCGCCGACGGATGATTCCCCGAACGGTTCGCGCCAACACCGTTTGCTCGCTGCTTGCGAAGGGCCCAGAGCGACTATAAGCGCGACCGCACAGCGACGACAAGGTGCGCCGCATCGCTTCCAGCCGGCTGTCGCCGAGCCTCGCGATCCCGGCCACAACGCGCACCCACACGCTGGACAGTGCGCCGCCGCAGCACTACGTTGCCGACAAGGCCCGCGCGCGGTCGGCGGGCAGCCCATCAAAACCGCAATGCCGTTTTGTTGGCTCATGGTGGGGGTGGGTCTGGCTGTGTGCCTGGGCACGACGGCTGCGGAGGCCGAGCCGCCGGCCCCGGCCAGCGCTGCGGAGCAGGCGCCGCCCGCGACGCAGCCGGCGGAACCGTACGCCGCCGAGCGCGAGGCCGAACCGGCCGGGCCGCGCCGCTGGCTCGATCTGGAGCAGCTCAGCTTCGACCTCGGCTTCGACGGGCGGTTCGAGAATCGCCAGGTCATCAGCGATCCGCGTCGGCGGGGCGACTTCCGCTTCCGCCAGACCAACGAGGAGTGGCGCTTCCGGGAGACGGTCGGACTACGGACGCGCGGCGACCTGTTCGACCCGCGCGTGCTCAACTTCGACGTCGCGGCCCGCTGGGGCCTGGAGCAGCAGCGCCTGCTGGAGAAGCGGCCCGGCCGGGACCTGGAGCAGCAGCCCACCGGCGATCTGCTCGAATACGACCTGCGGCTTGACATCCTGCCCGCCGGCAAGGTCTCCGGCTTCGCGTTCGCGTCGCAGGTCGAGGACCGCGTGCCGCGGCGCTTCCTGTCCAGCCTGGACCGCACGCGCGAGCGCTATGGCGCCGGCGTGGTCTACAACGACCGCACGCTGCCGATGCGGCTGACCTGGGAGCATAGCTTCGAGCAGCTCAGCGGCGCGGCGTTCGCGACGTTGGACGACGAGGACCGCCGCCAGGACGCGCTGCGGTACGAGGCCACGTGGCAGCCGAGCGAGTACCATTCGCTGCGGCTCGACTACGAGCACAACCGGCTGCGCGAGAAGTACAGCGGCACGGGCACGCGCTTCGACACGACGCGGAACGACTTCACGCTCGACCACACGCTGCGCTTCGGTGCGCAGCACGAGCACCGAATGGACACGTTCGCGCGCTACCAGGACGAGAGCGGCGACCTGGCCCGCGACATCGCCGAAGTCACGCCGCGCCTGCGGCTTCAGCACAGCGACGCGTTTTCGACCACATATTCCGCTCAGTACCTGCGCGAGTCGTTTCAACAGCTCACCACCGAGCAGTGGCGCGGCGACTTCGGGCTGAGGCAGCAGTTCGGCGATAGCCTGACCGGCTCGCTCGACCTCTACGGCCTGCGGCAGAACCTGGACGAGCACGGCGGCGGGCGCGGCGGCGGCGCGGACACGACCGAATGGGGCGGCAACGCGGGCCTATCGCTGAGCCGCGAGAATCCGCTCGGCCGGTTGTCCGGCAACCTGACGTACTCGCACACCGCGTTGCGCACCGCAAACGGCCGGCGCAGCGGGATCGTGATCGCTGAGGCGGTCACGTTCCGCGACCCGCAGCCGACGTATCTGGCCAACCGCGACATCGAGCCGTTCAGCATCCTGGTGACCGACGCGGGCCGCGCGCGCACGTATCTGCCCGGCCGGGACTACCTGGTCGTGCAGGTGGGCCGCAACACGTCGCTGGCCCGTGTGCGCAGCGGCCGGATCGCCGACGGCCAGACCGTGCTGGTCAGCTACACGTACCGGGCGTTTGAGGGCTTCGAGCTGAGCCGCGACCGGATCGACCTGCGCATCCAGCAGGACTTCAAGTTCGGCCTGACGCCCTACTACGCCGGCTCGATCCAGGACGAGGACATCGACCGGCCCAAGTTCCGCACGTTCCGGGCACGCAACGTGAACCGGCATCGCCTCGGCGCGACGTATCGCCGGCCGCGCTGGTCCACCGGCCTTGAATACGAATACAACGACGATGCCATCGATCCCTTCGAGGCGCTGCACTTCAACGCGGACTTCACGCTGCTGGACAGGGCCCGGCAGCAGCTTGCCGCCAACGGCCGGCTGTCACGCTTCCTGTTCGACGGCTCGGAGGACCTGCGGCGGCGCGACACGACGCTCGTCGACCTGGGCCTGACGTACCGCTGCCTGCTGGGCCGCGACCTGCACGCCAGCGCGGCGGCCGCCTACCGCTTCGAGGACGACTCGCGCTTCGGCCGCGTGCACGGCATCGACGTCACCGGGGCGCTGGAGTACCGCATCGGGCTGTTCACGGCTTCGCTGGAGGTCGAGTACGACGTGCTCGATCTGCCGGACTCGAACGACGAGACCATCGCCGTGTGGCTGAAGCTGCGGCGGGAGATTCCGGTGATCGGTCAGGGGCGCGGCCCCACGTGGGCAAGGCGAGATTGGTGACGTGATGGGCGTACGACGATCCGAGCTTGAAGCGCCAGCGAGGGCCGCGCGCCCAACGCATCGGACGCCAGAGCCCTCGCTTGCGCTGCGGGCTCTGTTGACGGCGCTCGCGTGTGCCAACACCGGTTGCCAGGCGACGCCGGGGCCGATCTTCCCCGACATCCGTCCGCCCATCGTCTGGCCGCCGCCGCCCGACCGCCCGCGCATCCGCTATGTCGGCCAGCTCGTCGGCGAGGCCAGCTTGGGCGCTCGGCCGAGCGGCATGGCGGCGCTGCGGGCGGCCCTCGAAGGCCCGCCGGCGCAGGGCGCGTTCTCCACGCCGACCGCCGTCGCCCTTGCCGGCGAGCGCGTGTACGTGGCCGACCTGCAGCTCGGCGCGGTGCACCTGCTGGACCTGGCGGCGCGCAGGTACGCCTCGATCACGGCCGCGGCGGGCGAGCCGTTGGAATCACCGATCGACGTCGCCGTTGCCGAGGACGCGCTGGCCGTCGCAGACAGCCGGCGGCAGGCGGTGCTCGTTTTCACGCTCGACGGCCGCGAGCTGCGGAGCATCGGCGCCGGCGTGCTTCAGCGGCCGGCCGCAGTCGCGTGGAACCCGGGCGCGCGCGAGCTGTGGGTGCTCGACTCGGCCGCGCACGCCTGTCTGATCTTCAGCCTCGCAGGCGAGTTCCTCCGCCGCGTCGGTGAGCGCGGCGCCGGGCCGCTGCAATTCAACTACCCGGCCGGGCTGACGTACCGCGCGCCGTTCGGGGCGGTGGTCGCCGACTCGATGAACTTCCGCGTGCAGTGCCTCGCGCCGGCAGGTGAGCCGCGGCTGATCTTCGGACAGAAGGGCGACGCGGCCGGGGACTTCGCGCTGCCGCGCGACGTGGCGGTGGATTCCGAAGGCCACATGTACGTACTCGACAACCAGTTCGAGAACGTGCAGATCTTCGACGACGCCGGCCGGCTGCTGATGGCCTTCGGCCGGGAGGGCCGCGGGAGGGGCGAGTTCTACCTGCCCAGCGGCATCACCATCGACGAGCAGGACCGCATCTGGATCGCGGACACGTACAATCGCCGCGTGCAGGTGTTTCAGTATCTGCGCGCGCCGGAGGACCAGCCGTGAGATTGGGCAATGGCATGCTGCTGGCGTCGATGCTTGTTCTCGCTCCGGCCGACATGCGTGCTGACGAGAACGTCGTGAACTCCAAGCACGACCTCTCGCTCCTCGGCCCCGGCCCGGTGCGGGCCACGCAGGAAAGCCAGGTCTGCATCTTCTGCCACGCCCCGCACAACGCCAGCCCGGCCGCCCCGCTCTGGAACCGCCACCACCCCACCACCTACTACCGTATCTACTCCAGCAGCACGACCGACGCCCGCATCGACCAGCCCGGCGGCACGAGCAAGGTGTGTCTGAGCTGCCACGACGGCAGCATCGCCCTGGGCATGGTGCTGAGCCGTCCGCCGACCGACCCGATCCACCTGAACCAGCCGTACATGCCGTCCGGGCCGAGCAACCTGACCAATGACCTGTCCGACGACCACCCCATCGGCCTGCGCTACGACCGCCAGCTCGCCAACCGCGATCCGCAGATTCGCAATCCCGAGCTCGTCAGCCGCGAGCTCAAGCTCGGCCCGCGCGGCGAGCTGGAGTGCATCGCCTGCCACGACCCGCACAATAACGAACTGGGGGATTTCCTGCGCATCACCCAGCGCGAAGGCGCGCTGTGCGCCACCTGCCACCAGCTCGACGGCTGGCGCACCAGTTCGCACGCCCGCAGCGCCTCGGCCGTGCCCGCCAGCGTCACCAACGGCGAACTGCTGCCGTTCCGCAGCCTGCACGACAACGCCTGCCTGAGCTGCCATCGCTCGCACAGCGCGCCACAGCGCCAGCGGCTGTTGCGCGAGCGCGCGTTCGACCTGTGCATCGGCTGCCACGACGGCCTGACGGCGCGCGACGTGCTTTCCGTCCACAACACGCGCAGCGGCCATTCCGTCAGCCGCCTGCGCGACCTGCACGACCCGGCCGAAGACCCGCGGACGATGCGGCCGCACGTGGACTGCGTCGATTGCCACAACCCGCACGCTGTGCAGGACAACCCGCTGGGAAACTCGCAGACGCTGAGCCGCACGCAGCAGCCGGCCCTGCCGCCCGCTATGCAGCACGTGCCGGGCGTCACGCTGGCCGGCACGTCGATCGACCGCGCCCGTCTGTACTACGAAGTCTGCTTCCGCTGCCACGCCGACCGACCGGCGCCGATCCGTGAGCGCATCCAGCGGCAGCGCGACGACGGCGGCAACATCCGCCGCCAATTCCTGCCGACGGCGGCCTCGGCGCATCCAGTGACGTTTGCCAGCCGCCCGGACAGCGACACGCCCAGCCTGCTGCCGGAGCTCCGCACACGCGCGCAACTGAGCTGCCAGGACTGCCACAACAACCCGGACGCGCGCCAGTTCGGCGGCGGCGGGCCGAACGGCCCGCATGGCTCGCGCTTCGACTTTCTGCTGGCCGCCCGCTACGACACCGCAGACTTCTCGTCCGAGTCGCCGCAGTCGTACGCGCTCTGCTACCGTTGCCACGACCGCAACTCGATCCTGGGCGACGAGAGCTTCCCGCTGCACCGCGTGCACATCGTCCGCGGGCAGTCACCGTGCAGCGCTTGTCACGCACCGCACGGCGTCAGCGGCAGCCGCACCAACCACGACCACCTGATCAACTTCGACCTGTCGATCGTGAGCGGCGAGCGGCGGTTCGTGGACACGGGCCGATTCAGCGGAAGCTGCACGCTGACGTGCCACGGCGTGCGGCACGTGAGCTTCACGTACGGGCCGGCCGGCGGCGTGGCGTCGGCGCGATAGGGCGCTGTCTTGTGGATCCGTATGAGATCGCGGTCGCGTACCACGAGCGCACCAAACATCACTTCCATCGCTACGCGCGCTCGCTCGGATACATGGACTGGGCCAATCAGCCGGACCCGTTCCGCCGCTACGCCGGCGCCCCGCTGATCCCGCTGCCGCAGACCGAGGCCGACATCACGCCGCCGTACGACGACCTGTACCAGCCGGGGTGCTTGCGCCCGCAGCCGGTGACGCTGGCAACAATCTCCGAGTTCTTCTTTCTCAGCCTGGCGCTCTCGGCCTGGAAGCAATACCGCAGCGAGCGCTGGGCGCTGCGCTGCAACCCGTCCAGCGGCAACCTGCATCCGACCGAGGGCTACCTCGTCATCGGCCCGGTCGAGCGGCTGAGCGACTCCGCCGGCATCTACCACTACGCCCCGCGTGCGCACGCCCTGGAGCTGCGCTGCAGCTTCGAGCCGCGCCTGTGGCAACGTCTCACGACGCCCCTGCCGCCCGACGCCTTCTTCGTCGGACTGAGCTCGATCCATTGGCGCGAGGCGTGGAAGTACGGCGAGCGAGCGTACCGCTATTGCCAGCAGGACCTGGGGCACGCGATCGCGGCGTGCAGCTTCGCCGGCGCCGCGCTCGGCTGGCGCGTGTGTCTGCTGCACAGCGTCGGCGACGCGGACATCGCCCGGCTGCTCGGGGTCGACCGCCACGCCGAGTTCCATGAGCGCGAGCACGAGGAGCCGGACGCGCTGCTGGCCGTGATCCCACAGGCTGACGGGGTCGACGCCGCCACGGTTCTGCCCCGCGACGTGATTGACCGGATTGCCGGCGGCCGCTGGCATGGCCGCGCAAGCCAGCTCAGTGCGGCACATGTGCACTGGCAGATCATCGACGCCGTCGCGGCCGCGTGCGTCCGCCCCGCCGGCGCGGCCCTGCCCGGCGGGTTCCCGGACTTCACCGAGTCCCCGCCCCACCGTCGCACCACCACGTCGGCCCGCACGATCATCCGCCAGCGGCGCAGCGCGGTCGCATTCGACGGTCAGACCTCCATCGCGGCGGACGACTTCTTCGCCATACTCGACCGCACGCTGCCGCGCGCCGACCACCCGCCGTGGAGCACGCTCGGCCCGCCGGCTCTGATTGATCTGGCGCTGTTCGTGCACCGCGTGCGCGGGCTGACGGCGGGGCTCTATTGCCTGGTGCGCTCGCCCGCGCGGGCCGACGCGTTGCAGCAGGTGATGCGGCCGGAGTTCGCGTGGCGGCCGCCGCCCGGCTGCCCCACCGCCCTGCCGCTGTACCAGCTCGCGACCGGCGACTGCACCGCCTTGGCCGCGCGCGTGAGCTGCCACCAGGACATCGCGGGCGACGGCGCCTTCAGCCTGGGGCTGATCGCGGAGTTCGAGCAGCCGCTGCGCCGGCACGGGGCGTGGGTCTACAGGCGGCTGCATTGGGAGGCGGGCGCGGTCGGCCACGTGCTCTACCTGGAGGCGGAGGCGGCCGGCGTCCGCGGCACGGGCATGGGCTGCTACTTCGACGATCCGGTGCACGACGTGTTCGGCCTGCGCGGGCAGCAGTTTCAGTCTGTGTACCACTTCGCCGCCGGCGGTCCGGTCGAGGACGCCCGGCTGACGACCCTGCCGGCGTACGGCGGATCGACTTCATGAAGCTAGCCCGGGTCGCAAAACAAAATTGACGATCAATTGACGAGCTGACTGGTCGCCTCGATCTCGGCCTGCGCGGCGTCGGCCGCAAGTCGTTGCCGGAAAAAGAGAAGCGCCCCCACGGGGATTCGAACCCCGGTCTCCAGGATGAGAACCTGATATCCTAGGCCACTAGACGATGGGGGCGGGCCTGCCACGCCCGGCGCCGGGCGGCCCAGAAAGCTATCCACACCCGTCGGGTGTGTCAAACCGCAAGTCCGGCGCGCCGGGTATCGTGTGGCACAGCCGCCCTCGGCTGTGCGGTGCGGCCGTTGCCAGCCGTGGCCGGCTAAGGCTAGACGCGCGATCTTGACGCTCAGGCTCGTGCTAGACCGGGGAATCGCCGCCAATGCGCCCCACCCAACGACCGCCGTACTGCGTGCACCTCCTCGCGCACGCCAACCCGATCGGCAAGGACGTCCGCCGCTTTGGCTTCGCGAATACCGCCGCCTATCTGGCCTTCGTGCGCGCGCATCTGCCCGCCTCGCTGCGACTCACGTACAACCGCCGCGTGCTGGAGGCCGACGAGAACCAGAACCGCGGCGGCCGGCGCGATGACGCCGCTCGCATTCGCGACTTGCAGCACGCGCTGAGCGACCCGGCCACGCTGGCCATCGTCGCGCTGAGCGGCGGGGCGTACTTCTCGCGCACCCTGCCACAGGTGGACTTTTCGGTGCTGCGGCGGCGAACGGCGCCGCTCTGGGCGTTCGGCTTCAGCGAGATGACCAGCCTGGTGAATCTCGTGGCGGCCTATCCGCAGGGTCGCGGCGTGTACTGGTTGTGCCCGAATTACCTGGCGTGGAAGGTCAAGCCGCCCGCCGCGGCCCGCGCTGCGTTCGCGGAGTTCTGGCGTACGCTGCCGGCGCTGGTCGGCGGCAAGGTCGAGTCGGCCGGCGTCTCAGTCGCCGACCCGCAGCGACGATACCTCGATCTGTCGGCGATCCGCGGCAGGCTCGTCAGCGGGCAGGTCCGCCCGGGCCGCGTGCGGCTGATTGGCGGCTGCCTGAGCGTGCTGGCGGCGTTGCTGCCCGGATCGCAGTTCCGGCGCGTGAAGCCCGACGGCCGCTGGCTGATCCTGGAAGACGTGAACGAGGCCCCCTACCGCATCGACCGTTACCTGTCCGCGCTTAACCACGCCGGCTGGTTCCAGCGCATCGCCGGCGTGCTGGTCGGCGATTTTCACACCGCCGGCGAGCCGCAGACCAGGGCCGCCGTCGAGATGCTTTGCTATCACCTGCCGGCGCGGCGGAACGTGCCGATCGTCACGACGCACAGCTTCGGCCACACGTGGCCGATCGTGCCGGTGCTGCTGAACCGTCCACTGCGATTGCACGTCCGCGGCCGGAGCGTGACCATCGACGGGCCGAGCGACCCGACGTGATCGACGGCAACGAATGGCGAAAGAATGCTGTTTCTCCCAGAAAACAGGCCGCCACACCGGGGCGGAATCACGTGCGCCGGCTCACGGCCGGGCGACGCCCGCGTCCACGAGCGTCAGGCAGACGCGCGAGAAGAAGTCCGGCGCGAGCTCGCCTTCTGTGAGGACCGCGAACGCCAGCGTCACGCCGTCGTCGCGCGTGATGTACCCCGCCAGCGTGTTGACGCCCGCGAGCGTGCCGGTCTTGCCGCGCAGCCGGCCGCGGAGGGCCGGCTGGGTGAAGCGGCGGCGCATGGTGCCGTCCTCGCCCGGCTCCGCCAGCGACTCCAGATATACCTCGCGCGCCGCATGTCGCCACAGAATCGACAGCAGCCGGGCCGTCTGTTCCGCGGTGACGCGGTTGTTGTGGCTGAGTCCGCTGCCGTCGCGCAGCGTCGCCCCGTCCAGCGACAACCCAAGCTGTTCCAGAGCCGCCCGCTCGACCGCGACGCCGTCCGCCCACGTCCCCGGCCGCCCGCTGCGCCGCCCGTTCTGCCCGTACGCCGCCAGCGATTTCAGCAGGCACTCCGCGAACAGGTTCTGGCTGAAGTTGTTCGCCCGCCACAGCACGTCGTGCAGCGCCGTCGTGTGCGTCAGCAGCGCTGTCGCGGCTGACCGCGCTTCGGGTGGAACGACCCGCCGCACGACCTCGCCACGCACTTCGATCCCGCGCGACGCCAGCCCCTGCCGCAAGGCATGGCCGAAGAACACGCTCGGCCGCCCGGCGCTCACCGGCGCCAGCTCGTCCTCGCGCGCGGCCGATCCGCGGAACTCGAAGATGTCGCTGCCAAGCACCCGGCGCACGACCGGCTCGTGATCCTTCGACGCCGCCAACCCGTTGCGGAAGAAGGTCGGCGGCAACTGGGGTTGCAGCAGCAGGTCGACGGTCCCGCCCGCGACGCGTACGCGCGCGTCAAGGCAGTTGTCGTTGTAGTTCAGTCCGCCGACCGGCGCCTGATACCACGCCTGCTGCTGATCCTCCGGCCAATCCGGGTGGCGGTGTTGCTGGTCGAAGATCGAGTCGTCCAGCACGATCTTGTCGATCGCCGCGACGCCGCGCTCCCGCAGCCCGTTCGCCAGGTCGTCGAAGAACGCGCTGCGCGCGCGGCCGTGACGGTCCGCCAGCCGCTCGTCGCCCAGCCCCGGATCGCCGGCCCCGATCACCCACAGCTCGCGGTCCCGCAGATACGCGGCTGTTTGAAACTGAAACTCGGGGCCGAGGTGCACCAGGGCGGCGGCGGTGGTGAAGAGCTTGAGCACGCTGGCCGGCCGCAGCGGCCGGTCGGGATCGCGCTGAAACCACGGCTCGCCGCTGTGGGCGTCGAGCACGGCCAGGCCGACCCGCACGTGCGGGCCGAGCTTCTCGCAGATGGAATCCAGCCGCTGACGCACGGCGTCGCGCGCGGCGCCGGCGTCGGCCGCCAGCGCGCCGATGGATGATGTCAAGACAAGGAGGGCAATCAGCGCAGCGCCGCCACGGCCTCGCTGCGCGAAACCGTGCCACCCGGCCGGACGGGCGAGACGCCCGTACCACGCGGTCCTGAACCCTGAACCCTGAACCCTGAACCCTTGCTCAGGAGACACTCCGCGCCCTCCGCAGCAACGTGACCAGCTTCTTGAGCTCTGTCTGGAACGGCGCCTCGATCTCCAGCGGCGCCTCACGGATCGGGTGCCGGAAGCGAATCTTCCACGCGTGCAGCGCCTGGTGCCTGAGGAACAGCTCGTCCGACCCCTCGCCGGCGATCAGCTTCTCGCTCACCGCCCGCCCGCCATACAGCGTGTCGCCCGCCAGCGGGTGCCCGATGTACGACATGTGCACGCGGAGCTGGTGCGTGCGGCCGGTCTTGGGATAGAGCTTGACCAGCGTGTAGCCGCGGTAGCGCTCCGCCACCTGGTAGGTGGTCAGCGCGCTCTTGGCGATGTCGAGCTTGTTCTCCCGGGCCAGCACGGCGAATTTCTCACGCACCACGGGATGCAACCCGATCGGCGCATCGATGGTGTCGCTGTCCAGGCGCAGCTCGCCCTGCACCACCGCCAGGTAGATCTTCTCTACTGTCCGCCGCTCGAACTGCAGCGACAGCCGCCAGTGCGCCTCGTCGCTCTTGGCCACCAGCATCACGCCGGTGGTGTTCTTGTCCAGGCGGTGCACGATGCCGGGCCGAAACGGGTGCGAGCCGTGGCTGAGCTGGCTGGCGTAGTGCACCAGCGCGTTGACGATCGTGCCCGTCTGCTCCGCGTGCGCCGGATGACAGATGATCCCCGCCCGCTTATTGAGCGCCAGCAGGTGCTCGTCCTCGAACAGAATGTCCAGCGGAATGTCCTGTGGGATGACCTCCGGCGGCTCGGGGGCCGGCAGCCACATCTCGATCAGGTCGCCGCCCTGAATCTCGTGGCTGGCCTTCGTGGCCTGGCTGTTGATCGTGATCGCCCCCTGGCGGATCAGCCTCTGGATCATCGTCCGCGACATGTGTGGGTAGCGGCCGTGCAGATACTTGTCCAGCCGCCGGCCCGGCAACGTGCGCTTGATGCGCAGCCGCACGCGCCTGGCGGTGCGCGTGTCGATGCGGATCGGGCGATCGAGGATCTCGTCGTCGGGGTTCACGGCTGACTGGGTTCGGCGGGCGAACTGGCGGGCGGCGGCGCTTCCGAGCCGCGCGCCTCCTGCCCCGTTGGCTGCTGCTCCACCGGCTTCGACGGCGTCGCCGCCGGCTGCTCACGCCGCTCGTACTCGGAGGCCGGCGCAGACGTCGGCAGCGAGGGTTGTGGCGCCGCGTGCGGTGACGACGCCGACGGAGCCGATGCCGGTTTCGAGGCCGGCGGCGGCAAGGGCGCCAGGCCGGGCTGGAGCTCGATCCTGGCCGCCAGCTTGTCGAGCAACTCCAGGCGGTCGGCGGCCAACTCCCGGAATGGCACGCCCTCGAAGCGGCTGTCATCGCGAAGCCGCTCGTACACCTGCCGGGCCTGGTCGAACTCGCGCCGCGTCTCGTACACCTTGCCGAGCTTGAACAGCGCTGCGGCCGGCATGGCCGGCGGTACGTCGGCCGACTCGGCCACCGCGGCCAGCTCGCGGACGGCCTCGTCCAGATAGCTCGAGCTCTCCGCCGTGTTCTCCCCCGCGCGCTCGAACAGCGCATTGCCCAGCCGCAGCCGGGCCGCCGCCACCACACGCGGGTCGGAGTTCTCGGAAATCAGCCGCCGCAACTGCTCCAGCGGTGCGTCGCCGTGCTTGGTGGAGGTGTCGAGCGAGCGCAGCGACTGCCACTCCAGATCGAGCGCGGCCCGCGCCTGCCAGTTCCGCAGCTTCCAGCCGAAATACAACACCACCACCAGGCCCACGCCCACGATCCAGTACCACAGCCGCCGATCGCTGAGGTCGATGCGACTGAGCAGTTGCACCAGCTCGTTGGTTTTCAGTTGATGCCTGGTATCGGCGTCCATTGCGTCCCTGGTTCAATCGCGGCCCTGTCGGCCGATCGGGTGACACGTCACAAGTGACACGTAGCAGAGTGCCGCCGCACCCCGAGTCAACTAGTCACGTCACGTTCAGCCCGCTCGGCGCACCGGCGGCGGATTGTCGCGCTCAGCCGGGCCTTGCGGCTTGGGTACTACCTCGATGTTGATCACGGTCCGCCAGCCGCTCTGCCCAATCTTCACCACGCACAGCTCGCTGTTGCTCTCGAAGTTCAGCAGGTACGTGCCCTTGTCCAGGCTCCACTGCCTGAGCGTGAACCCCGCCGAAGGCATGTACTCCTCATAGAACCGCTTCACGCCCGCGCGGTCCGTGTCCCCCCGGTACTCGCACTTGGCGATGCGGTACTGGCCGGCGGCGACCGCCTGCGTGTTCTTGTCCACCAGCTTGAAGCCGGCCGGCTTGGGGATGTCGCGGATGACCGGGTCGTGCACGGCCGAGGCGGCGGGCGACTCCCCGCCCGAGCGACACGCGGCCATCAGCAGCCCCGCCAGACATAATCCCAGCCCCCACGCCGGCTTGCCTCCCACTCCCCGCCGCTCGCTCCGTCGAGTCTGCATAGGTCCTGCCTCCTTGCCAGGTGCGACCGATTGTACGACCCGCATGCGTCGCGTCAAAGCGCAGGGGGAAGCGCCGGAGCACGGGGCGAACTGCGCCAGCCGTGGAGGCGCCCACCCGGTGATTAACGGTCGCGTGGCACGGGCGCCGCATCGCAGCGGGCAGGATCTCGACTCAACCCACCGCGCGATGGAGCAATTGCCGCAGTAGCCACGCTGACCCGCGCGGAAAGCTCGATGACAGCCGCGGGTGACGCGGCATAGAATCCCGCCGATGCTCGCCCGCATCCACAGCATGTCGCTGGCCGGGATCGACGCGCGCACCTGCGAAGTCGAGGTCGACGTGACCGGCCGCGGCTTCGGCACCCCCACGCTCGTCGGCCTGCCCGACTCAGCCGTCAAGGAAAGCATCGACCGCATCCGCAGCGCGCTGAGCAACTCCGGCTTCGGCATCCCGCGCACGCGGACCACGATCAACCTCGCCCCGGCCGACGTGAAGAAAGAAGGCCCGGCCTACGACCTGCCCATCGCCCTCGGCCTGCTGCTGGCCGACGACCAGCTCCGCAGCGACCGCGTGCAGCAGTATCTCGTCGCCGGCGAGCTGGCCCTCGACGGCCGCGTGCGGCCCATCAAGGGCGCGCTGTGCATGGCCCTGCTGGCCAAAAACAAGGAGTTCGCCGGCCTGATCGTCCCACGCGAAAACGCCGAGGAATCCGCGGTCGTCGATGGCGTCGAGGTGTACGGGGTCAACTCGCTGACCGAGGCCGTCGGGTTCCTGACCGGCGAGCTGCCGCTGGAGCCGACCTCAGTCGACCGCGACGCGCTGTTCGCGACCGCCAGCCGCTACGACATCGACTTCGCCGACGTCCGCGGCCAGGAGCACGTCAAGCGGGCGCTGCTGGTCGCCGCCGCCGGCCGGCATAACGTGCTGATGATCGGCCCGCCGGGCACCGGCAAGACCATGCTGGCCAAACGGCTGCCGACCGTTCTGCCGCCGCTGTCCCTCCAGGAGTCGCTGGAGACCACGCGCATCTACTCCGCCTCGGGCAAGATGCCCGACGGCGTCAGCCTGATCGCCACGCGTCCCGTCCGCCAGCCGCACCACTCGACCAGCGTGCCGGCCCTGGTCGGCGGCGGCACGATCCCGACCGCCGGCGAAGTTTCCCTGTCGCACCACGGGGTGCTGTTCCTGGACGAGTTCCCGGAGTTCGACCGCAGCCTGCTGGAGTCGCTGCGGCAGGTGTTGGAGGAGGGGGCGGTCACGATCGCGCGGGCGCACAGCGCCGTGCGCTTTCCGGCGGACTTCATGCTGGTGGCGGCGATGAACCCCTGCCCGTGCGGCTACTTCACCGACCCGCGCAAGCCGTGCAAGTGCTCCGCGCCGCAGATCGACCGCTACCTGGCCCGCATCAGCGGCCCGCTGCTGGAGCGGATCGACATCCACGTGGAAGTGCCGGCGGTGCCGATCGCGGCGTTGCGGGCCATGCAGCCGGGGACGGACAGCGCCACGCTGCGGCAGCAGGTGCAGCGGGTGCACGAGATGCAGCGCGAGCGGTTCGGGCGCGACTCCACGAAGACGAACGGCCGCATGTCGTCGCGCGACCTGCGCAAGCACTGCCAGATCGACGCCGACGGCGAGCGCATCCTGCGTCAGGCGGTCAGCGAGCTGGGCCTGAGCGCCCGCGCGCACGACAAGGTGCTGCGCGTGGCCCGCACGATCGCCGACCTGGCCGGCGACGAGCGCATCTCCGCCACCCACGTCGGCGAAGCCATCCAGTACCGCCGCCTCGACCGCTCGCTGTGATAACAACACGAGGGCGAGTACTCCGACGGCGGGCCAAAAGACAACATTCTACTTTTCCCGTTCCCTTCGCGGACGGCCGCGCGGGCGCAAGCTCGCCTCCAACCCCAGAGACACCGCCGTCCGCAGCCGCCACGCGTCCTCGCCGAACGGGCTGCCGCGGTGCACGCTGGCTCGCACGGCCGCCAGCTCGGCGTCCGTCTGCGGCTGGTTGACGCGCTGCCTCCAGTCGCGTGGGCGGTCCACGGGCCAGGCGGCCAGCAGCGTCGGC
>Ga0209172_10001077_pt1 | contig 63967 bp, 70 predicted proteins | sample LarsenN4metaG_FD_184113 | JGI IMG/M metagenome (GOLD analysis project Ga0209172, IMG submission 184113) | Hot spring sediment bacterial and archeal communities from British Columbia, Canada, to study Microbial Dark Matter (Phase II) - Larsen... ...
GCGCCCGAGATCAGCCCTGACGTCGCAGCCTTCCCACCCGTCATCCTCGACCGAATCGATCTCTCAGCCGCCGCACTGCTTCCGCCGGTCAGTGGAGGGAGTGGGGAGAATGAACCCGACGCTCACATGCGCGGCGCCTAGTCGAACAGCCGGATCAGCACCACGCTTTCGCCCCGGCCGGCGGCGCCGATCTTGGCCACGATCGTCTTGGCGTCGGGCCCGAACTCGAAGTCGGCGGCGATCGTCGCCGCGCGGGGGGCTGAGGCCGTCGGCGCATTGTACCAGGTCAGCCGCCGCTTCTCCCGGCCGTCGGGGGTCATGATCCAGTAGTCCAGGCGCAGATCCCGCGGGTCTTTGCGCATCGCAATCCCCTCACTGCTGGCCCAGACGATCGCCCGCCCGTCCGGCGTGAAATGCGCGTGCTCGTCCCACTCGCGATTCCGGGTCAGGCGTGTGAGGTGGCCGGAGGAGAGGTCGTAGGCGTAGATCTCCAGGTCGAAGTAGTCCCCGCGCCGCATCACGCCGGAGAAGAGCAGCTGGCGGTCGTCGGGGGAGAAGCCGTGCGTCTCGTAGAGCTGAAGGTCCCCCGGCCGCACGGTCCGGATGGTGGTGATGCGTGGCGTGCCGTCGGTGAAGCCCGCCTCGGCGATCTTGATCGCCCACTGTCCTCCGAGACCGCGGACGGAGGGATCGATGACTTCGCTCCACACGAGCACCCGGCCGTCGTGGGAGAACCGCGGGTGGAGCACGCCCCCCCTGACCCCGACGCTGGTCACCTTCCAGGCGCGGGCGCCGTCGGCGGTGAGGAGCCAGATGTCGTTGTTGATCCCGATGCCGGGCGTTCCCAGGTAGCGCTCCTGCGGTCCCGCCCCCGGCTGCAGCGCCGGATTGTGAGCCTGCAGCGCCAGGTACTCCCCCGACGGATGCCAGGCCGGATTTCCCCGATGCGAGCGGGGGAGGGCGTGCTGCCCGCAGGTGACGCAGCGGGTATCCGTTCCGTCCGGCCGGATGGTGAAGATCTCGTATGACCCTGCCGATCCGATACGGTCGAAGGCGATGAGATCTCGCGTATGCGACCAGGCGACGCGCCCCCCGTTCTCGACGAGCACCCGGTACGCCCGCGAGTTCGAGCCTGACGGCGGCTCGCTCGACGGAGGCGACGAACCCGAGGGCGGCTGCGACGACGGTGGGCGCGGTACTCCGGCGGTGATGAGCGCCTTATAGGCCAGCCCAGTCTGCGTGAAGCGGCCCGCGGCCATCGCCTCGCCGGATGCGCGCGTGGACAGCGCCACGAGTTGCCGCGGCGACAGCCCCTGCGCCTGATCGTACTCCACGTAGGCGTGGAAGTACTTCGTCCAGTAGGGGGAGAAGAAGAGCAGCCGCTCGGCGTGCGCGAAGGCCACCATGACCTCCAGGAACTTCCGGTCGAGCGGCTCCCAAAACGACAGCGCATCCCGCCCGAAGATGTCTTCCGCCGTGAAGCCTCTGGTCAGCTCCGCGCTGCCCGCCTTGTACAGCCAGGCTTCGGTCATCGCCACCGACTTCCCGGCGCCCTTCGCGATCCGGGAGATGGTCACCGCGCGATCGAGGTAATCCCGGTTTACCGGATACACATGGATGTCGATGAAGTCCACGCCGGTCGCGGCAAAAGCCCGCGCGAAGGCGTCGTACTGCCGGTGCCACGTTCCCACGCCTGCGCCCACCCGGACGTTGGTCAGGCCGGCGTTGCGCAGGGCGGTAAGGACGGAGGTGACGACGCGCACGCTGTTCGCCGTCGTGTTCATGGGCAGACCGGTCTGGTCGGCCTCGGTGTCCGGTTCCATAACCACGGCCAGGTAGTCGGGCCGAAGTTCCCGGGCGATGACGCGGGCGACCTCCGTCCGCCCGCGAATGTACTCCTCCAGCGTCAGGCGGCGGTAAAACGAGCCCACATCCCACGTGGTCCAGCCGCCCTTGCTGAAGATCGCCTGCGTCTTGACGATGAGCTTCATGCCGCGCGCCCGGACGGCGGCGGCCGCCTGCCGGTACGCGGTCAGATAGGCCGTGAACTCCTCCTCGCTGCGGTAGAAGGGGCGATATAGCATGGGAAAACTGATCTGTACCGTGGCCGCCTGCATGCCGAGCGCCTGGAAGGCGTCCAGCGAGGTTTCGATCGCCCGCTCATGCCCCGGGCGAATCAGCGCGTCGCCCACATGCCCGTTGGCCGCGAGCAGTTCTCCGCTGAAGAGCACCGGCGCCTTCGTCCCGTCCCACCGGGCGCGGAGGGCGGCGTCGAACCGCGCCAGCTGCCCCTCCAGCTCGTCATAGATCCCCGTGTACCGCTGAGGCACGGAGCGTGGCGCTCCCAGCACGGGTACGGCGACCGTGATGATACACACCGTTGTGATCCACGACATGAGCTTCCGCATCATGACGCCGTCCTTGTCGAGGGTAGACAGAGGAACCAGGCCCAACAACGCCCTTCCCCCGTCCCAGGAGCTATAGACGGCACTCCGAGGACACAGGTTGACCTAGCGCTGGCAGCGCGGGCAGAAGAAGGTGGTGCGGCCGCCGATCCGGCCGGTGCGCAGCGGCCCGTGGCAGCGGGGACAGCGGCCCTCGCGCTCGCGGGCGTCCAGGAAGACCCCCACGGCGCGTCCGTACCGCGAGAGGCGGCGCACGGCGCGATCGAGCACACGGCGGATGATGCGGTGCAGGGCGGCGATCTGCTCCTCGCGCAGCGTCCCCGTCGCCCGCGCGGGATGCAGGCGCGCCTGCCAGAGAATCTCGTCGGCGTAGAGGTTGCCGATGCCGGCGATGAGGTCCTGGCGCAGCAGCAGTGCCTTGAGGCCCATCCGGTGTCCGCGGACGATCTCGCGAAGGCGTATGCGGGTGAACTGCGGCCCGAGCGGTTCCACGCCGAGGGTGGAAAGCCCCGGCAGGCGCTGCAGCTGGCGCGGAGTGAGCAGATCCATGTGTCCGAAGCGCCTGAGGTCGATGAAGCGGAGGTGGAAGCCGTTCATTTCGAAGAGGACACGGGTGTGGCGATGGACCGGCGCACCGGAGTCGGTGATCTCGAAGTCCCCGGTCATGCGCAGGTGCACGGCCAGGGTCAGGTCGCCCCGGAGGCAGATCAGCAGGTACTTGCCGCGGCGATCCACGCCAACGATTCGCCGGCCGCGGAGCGCCCGGGAGAACGTCGCCGGATCCGGATGGCGGATGGTGGACGGGGTGAGCACGCGCACGCGGCGGATGCGCCTCCCGCGCAGCCTGCGACGCAGCCGCCGGGCAAGCGTCTCGACGTCGGGAAGCTCAGGCATACCTGGGCAGGGGCATCCACCGCCGGCGCCCCGAGTAGATCTCGATCACCGGACCCTTCGGGTGCCGCCGACGGAAGGCGGTGAAGCGGGTGAGGAGCCGGCGATACCGGGCGTCGGAGCTGCGCAGCGGGCGGTGCGGGATGTCGATTAGGAACTTCTCCACCTTCCACATGTTCTTCCGGTTGAACCGCCAGTCGTAGTTCCCCAGGTTGCGGAGATCGACCAGTTGATAGCCGGTCAGCCGGCCCGTCCAGTCCACGTAGGGATCGAAGTAGCTCCAGGCCAGCGCGCGGAGCGTGCGGAAGACCGGCTTCCGCCCGTGCAGCCCCGCGTCCCGCGAGCGGGCCACGGATCCCCACCGGCCCCGGCGGCGGAACACAAAGATGACGTGGTCGAGGTTGTCCTGGGACTCGAAGCTCAGCACCAGCGGCGGGTAGCCGTGCTGCTCGAGGATCACCGCCGCGGCGAGCGCCGCCTCCAGGCAGTGCGCGGTTCCGCGGCGGACCACCTCGCGGAAGGAGCGCAACGTCTCTCCCCGCCTCTCATGGTTGTAGGGGAGGGCGTTCAGGAACCGCTGGACCCGCTCGGGCGTACGATGGCGCCGGATGATGGCCCACTCCGCCGGTGTGAACGCCTCCTTCGGCGGCGGGGCGGAGCGCGAACCCACGGGCCGTGATATTCGCGAGGGAGGATGCGCTCCCTACGCCAAGTAGACTGAAAGGGCGCAGATCGTCAGACGACGGGAGGAGTCCGATGTCCACGCGTGAGCCTGCGTTTGCCTCCCCCGCCGAGGAGCGGGAGTATCTGGGCAAGGTCAAGGACGAGCTCGACGCCGCCCGCACGAAGGAGGACGTCGTGCAGGTATGGCGGTCACACTACCTCAAGATCGGCCACCGCAAGCTCGGCCGGCTGCTGCTCGGCCGTGCCGTGGACGACGTAATGCGCGGCCGGGGAGCGGAGCGATGATCGAGGTGGTAAAGCCGCGGCGCGGGCAGGCCGGGCCGCCAGATCGCCCCGAGTACTTCTCGGGGACGGTGCGGTTGCATCATCTGGTCCGCCCGGCGGAGGCCGGGAAGGTCGAGCTGATCGGCGTGTTCTTCGAGGCCGGCGCGCGGACGATCCCCCACGTCCACTCGACCGATCAGGCGCTGTACGTTGTGGAAGGAGAGGGCATCGTGGCCACGGAGCGCGAGCGTCGCATCATCCGGCCCGGGGACATCGCGGTGATTCCGGCCAGCACCTGGCACTGGCACGGCGCGACGCGGACCAGCGCGATGATGCACCTCTCCATGCGCCCCGCAGGCCCGACCGACTGGACGGTCGAGAAGAAGAACTGGGATGACTACTGATCAGATGGCGTCTGAGATGATGGCCCACTGGCCGGCCGGTTTGAGCTCTTCGTGCAATGCCCTGTCGGGGGCAATCGCTCGTGTTCGGTATCAACTCGGTTTGAACGGAGTTGATGCCGAACAGGCCGGATTGACCTATCTGGGGGATTGTTCGATCGCCGCGTTCAGCCTACGCTTGGCTGAGTTACTTTGCGTTCAGGGCTTGCGAGAAAGCAGGGGATCCGGGCGACAACTGCTCGACGCTGTGGGCAGGGATCGGACCGGAGAAACGTCCGGGTTGCAGGATGGTTGCGAGAATCTCCAGCCCGACCACGATGCGGGGGCCGGGCCGGTTGAAGTACGCCGACGCGTCCGTCAGGTAGACGCGCCCGGTGCGGACGGCGGGTAGATCGTCCCAGCCCGGGCGGGCGGTCAGCAGGTTCACTTGTCGACGCGCCCGCGGGAGGTCGAAACCACACGGCATCAGCACCACCACGTCAGGCTGCGCCTCGACGACCTGCTCCCAATCGACCACGCAGGACGGTTCTCCCGCACGGCCGAGCACGTCGCGTCCGCCCGCGATCTCCACCATCTCGGGCACCCAGTGCCCGCCGACGAAGATCGGCTCCAGCCACTCGATGCAAATCACGCGCAGTGGCGAAGCGCCAGCGACCGCGCGCTGGACGGCATCGATCCTCTCTTGCAGGTGATCGACGATCGTCCTGGCCTGCCTGCTTGTGCCGGTCAGGTCCCCTACCAGCAGGACATTGTCCAGGATGTCCCGCAGCCCGCGTGGCTCGAGAGACATGATCCGGGTCGCTGCGTCGAGGACCTTCGCCGCCTGCTTCACCAGCGTGTACGACGGCGCGCAGACCTGGCAGAGCTCCTGGGTCAGGATGAGCTCGGGCCGCAGCCGGGCGAGCTGCGCCTCGTCCAGGTGGTACACGCTCCTGCCGCGGTGGAGGTGGTCGCGGATGCGCGCGTCGATCGCGCCGCTCGGCAGATCACTCGTGACGATGGCTTCGCTCAAGACCGGGCGAGCACGGACCTCCGGCGGGTAGTCGCAGTCGTGTGAGATGCCGACAAGCGAGTCCGTCAGGCCGAGGGCGCAGACGATCTCGGTGGCGCTGGGCAGGAGCGAAACGATGCGCATACCCAGCGCCATCCTACCACGTCACGCCTCAGGCGTAGAGGTTCAGCGGGTGGCGCTTGAACGTCGAACCGAGCCTGCGGCGCAGTTGATCGAAGATCTCGATGTCGTGCTGGCCGACGAGCGTGATCGCCGTGCCCGAGCGGCCGGCGCGGGCGGTGCGGCCGACGCGGTGGATGTAGGTTTCCACATCCTCCGGCGCGTCGAAGTTGATGACGTGCGAGATCTCCGGCAGGTCCAATCCCCGCGCGGCGACGTTCGTCGCCACCAGGACGGGCGTCCGCCGCTCCTCGAAGTCGCGCAGCGCCCGCAGCCGCGCGTTCTGGCGCATCCCGCCGTGCAGCACGCCGACCCGGCGATGGCGGCCGAGCTGCGTGGCCAGCCGGTCCGCCCGGTGCTTGGTGCGCCGGAAGACCAGTGCGCTCTCGACCGCTTCGTCCTCGAGCAGCCGCCGCAGGGCTTTGACCTTGTCCTCCTCCGCGACCTCCACGTAGAACTGCTCCACCGTCTCGACCGTGGGCGCGGGCGCGGCGATGTGCACCGAGACCGGATTCTGCATCTGGCGGTCGGCGATGGTCCGCACGTCCGCGGGCATCGTGGCCGAGAACAAGGCGGTCTGACGGCGCTGCGGCAGGGCGCGGAGGATCTGGGTGACGTCCGGCAGGAAGCCCATGTCCAGCATCCGGTCCGCCTCGTCGAGGATGACCGTCCGAACCTGGCCGAGCGACACGGTGCCGCGGCGCATGTGGTCGAGCAGCCGGCCGGGCGTCGCGACTGCGATGTGCGGTCGGCGCCTGAGGTCGGCGAACTGCCGCTCGATCGACTGCCCGCCGAACAGGGTGACGACCTTGATGCCGCGGTATCGCCCCAGCGCGCGGACTTCATCGGATACCTGGAGGCTCAGCTCCCGCGTGGGAACCAGCACCAGGGCCTGTAGATCGCGCGTCGGTGGGTCGATGCGCTCGACGAGCGGGATGCCAAAGGCGCCGGTCTTCCCCGAGCCGGTTTGCGCCTGGCCGACGAGATCCCGTCCCTCGATCAAGAGGGGAACGACCTTCTCCTGGATCGGGGTGGGCTGCTGCCAGCCGAGGCTGTGGATCGCGCGGAGCGTCTCGGGACGAAGCTGTAGACGCCCGAATGGGGGCGGCGGCGTTGGCCGGGGCGCCTCACCGCGCTGATGTGCTGTCTGTGATGCTGCGTGCATATGAAAATGCCTCCTTCACGTCCGGGGTCACCGGACTGGCCCGAAGATTCGGGCCGACGAATTGTGCCGGCATCTGCGCGTGTCTCGCCAGCAACAACCCGCCCGAAGAAGGCTCGCGACACACCGCGAGGGATGCCGGATGCGCATCCCTCGCACAACGCATCTATGACGACGCCGTTAGTCTATCAGGTTTGCCGCTCAGCCGTCAACTTCAGGCCGTGCGTCAACGTGCGTTAATACCGCTCGCGGTGCCATCCCCGTCCGCCGCGACGTGCGCCGCCACCTCCGCTGCCGCCACCGGGGCCTCGCCCGCCGCCGCGCCGACCGCGGCCGCCGCCTCCACCACCCCCGGGGCCTCGCCCACCGCCGCCGTCACGCCGGAATCCACCACCGCTGTCACGGTTGAACCCACCACCGGCCGGGCGGCGCTCGCCGCCGAAGGACGGCTGCCGCGGACGAGCTTCACTGACGACCAACCCCCGTCCCCAGTGCATCGTGCCGTTGACCTGCGCGATCGCGTCCGCGGCGCGGTCCTCGGGGACCTCCACGAATCCGAAGCCGCGGCCGCCGATGAGCTGCACGTCGCTCACCGGGCCGAAAGGTTCGAACAGGGCCCGGAGGTCCTGTTCGGTGACCTCGTAGGGAAGATTGCCCACGTACAGCCGCTTGTTGGCCATGTGCCCCTCTATCCTCTGCGGTGTGCTCTATCCACGGCGGCGCGGCCGGAGGCGTCCGCTGCGCGCGGCGTGTCCTGAGGCGCGCAGGGTCTGGCGAAGGCGATCCAGACGGGGGAGGGAGCGAGCCGCATCACGATAGGCGAAACGCACCACACGCGAGGCCGCCCGACCGGTATAGGTGAGCCTGCCCGTTCCGTCGCGGCGAACGGCCACGGTGCCCTGACCCTCGGCGTGAGGCCGCAGGGCTTTGCGCAGGGTCTCGAGAAATGCCGGCGGCCCTTCGAAGACCACCCGGCCGATCGAGGCCGCCGCCGACGGCGTCGTCCGCGTGCCGAACGGCGGAGTGCCGCGTCCCCCCTCCAGGTAGCCGCGGACGAAGTGGGGGAGCAGGGCGGCTGGGACGAAGCGGAGCGGCACGGATCCGGTCCGATCACCCCCCGGGATCCCCCAGTGCAGGAGCAGCCGGCCGAGGTCGCGGTCCCTGATGTAGGCCTGCAGGCCGCGGGCGCTGCTCTGGCAGAACTCGCAGCCGAGGTGCCGTTCGCTCAGGTCCTGGAGCATGGTTTCGACGTGGGGGACGTCCCGCGGATCGACGTCGAGCACGACCGTAGGAACAGGGCCGTCGTAGACGGCACCGCAGGCGGCGACGTAGCCGACCCAGTACAGCAGCGTGGCGTCGCGGCGGTCCGCCCTCCGCTGCGCCAGCCCGTAGGGGTCCGGCAGGGCGGACGGATTCCCGTCCCGGCGCAGCGCCAGGGTGACCGTGTACACCGGGAGCGAAAGCCTCTCGGCGATCTGGGCTGGAGCCAGGCCCGCGGCAAAATCGGACTGGATGCGGTATAGGAGAACGGGATCCCGCCGCGGGGAAGGGCGGGTGGAAGCCATCGGTATTACTATAACATGACGATCAGTGCTTGTCCTGTCCGGAAACGAACCGGCCGGCTCGAAACAGGTCGATGGGATGGCGGGTGTGGCCGTAGATGGCCAGTTCGGCCAGAATCTCCCCGACGACCGAGGCGAACTTGAAGCCGTGCCCCGAGAACCCGCAGGCCAGGACCACCTGGGGATGGCCGGGGTGGCGGTCGATGATGAAGTGGCCGTCCGGCGTATTCGTGTACATGCAGGTCACGGCCTGCAGCAGGTCCCCGTTGAGGGCCGGCAGGGTGCGGGTCAGGATGTCCCGCATCCGCCCGACCTCCTCAGGGGAGACCTCGCGGCGGATGTCCTCCGGCGTGCAGAACTCCCCGCTGTGGTGGTGGGCCACCTTCACGCCCTCCCCTCCGACCTGGGGAAAGCCGTAGATGAAGGCGTCTTTGCGGTACTCGTAGATGTAGATGGGCATCCGGTTGGGCGCGAATGGTGCGGGGTCGGCCGGCTGAAACCAGTACATCACGTTCCGCTCCACCGCAAGGGGCAACGCCAGGGCAGCGAGGACCTCTCCGGCCCATGGTCCGGCGGTGACCACCAGACGGTCCGCGGCATAGAGACCGCGATCGGTACGCACCTCCACTCCACCATTGCGCGGATGCCAGGAGAGGACCCGTTCTCCCGTCCGGATGTGCGCGCCGCTTCGCGTCGCGCCATGCAGGTGGGCCAGGACGCAGGCTTCCGGAAAGAGCACGCCGGCGCGGGGCTCCCAGACCGCCACGGCGTCGTCGGGGACCCGGAACGCCGGGTAGCGCGCGCGCAGCTGTCCACTGTCGAGCAGTTCATAGACGAGATGATGCGTGCGCGCACTGACCAGCGCCCCCTGGACCAGGGTGCCGTCGTGCGGCCCGATCATCAATCCGCCCGTGGGAAGGAGCAGCCGGGAGCCGGTCTCCTCCTGGAGGGTCCCCCACAGCTCATAGGCGCGCTGGATCAGCGGAACGTAATCCGGGTGCTCGAAGTACGCTTCCCGGATAATCCGTGAGCGGCCGTGGGACGATCCCCGGTCGTGGGCCGGCGTGTACTGCTCGATGCCGACGACCCGCGTTCCCCGGCGGGCCAGATGGTAGGCCGCGGCGCTGCCCATCGCGCCCAGCCCGAGGACGATGACGTCGGTCCTGCCCGGCTCATCCACCGAATATCAGCCTCTGCTATACTTCCATCTGCCCTGGCGTGAAGGACATCGCTTACGCTATCATAGGACGCACATGGCGCGATCGAAGCTTGCCGTCCGACAGACCATTCGACGTCCCACCTCCGGCAAGCTTCGCGCAATCCTCGAAGACGTCGGCACGCCGCCCGCCGCTCCGTTCGTCCCCGCCGCATTTCAGGAGGCCGCCCTCGTCGCTGTGCGCACCGGCGACGTGCTGGTGGCGGCGCCGACGGGCAGCGGCAAGACCTGGATCGCCGAGCAGGCCATGGCCGAGCTGCTGTCGCGGGGCGGCCGCGCCTGGTACACCACGCCGCTCAAGGCCCTCTCCAATCAGAAGTTCCATCGCTTCAGCGGGCTGTACGGCACGGAGTCCGTCGGGCTGCTCACCGGAGAACGCCGCATCAACGCCCAGGCGCCGATCATCGTGGCCACGACCGAGATCCTCCGGAACGCCCTCTACGGCGCCTCCACCTCGCCTGAGTTGATCGTTCTCGACGAGGCGCACTACCTCGCCGACCCCGAGCGCGGGACGGCCTGGGAAGAGATCCTCATGCTGGCGCCCAGGCGCAGCCGGCTGCTGCTCCTCTCGGCCACCTTCCCCAACGCCGAGGTGGTGGCCTCCTGGCTGACCGAGCTCCGCGGTACCAGGCCTGAGGTGATCGTCGAACGCCTTCGCCCCGTGCCGCTGCGCTACATCCTCGCCGACGGACGCGGTCGCCTCATTCCGCCCGATGCGCTTGGTCATCTCCCCCCGGGCGGCCGGGCGGCCGGGTGGCTCCAGGCGCTGTTGCGCGACCTCGAGCATTACAGCCTGCTGCCGGTGATCCTCTTCTATCCCACCCGCCGGCAGTGCGACGAGGCGGCGCGGGAGCTGGCGTCGCTGCGGGCCTTCGGGCCTGAGCTGCGCGCAGCGGCGATGGCGCGTTGGGAGAAGGACTACCCGATGCTGCGGCAGCACGCCTTCCGCAACGCGGTCATCGACGCCGGGATCGCCCCGCACCACGCCGGCCACACCACGGCGTGGCGCCTGGTCGTGGAGGACCTGTTGGGACGAGGGCTCATCCGGGCCGTCTGCGCCACCACGACCCTGGCCAGCGGTTTGGATGTGCCGGCGCGGACGGTGGCGCTGTCCACGCTGGTGCGGAACAGCCCGGACGGCCCCGTCCCCCTCACGCCCACGGAGTTCCACCAGATGGCCGGGCGTGCAGGACGCCGGGGCAAGGACACGATCGGCGTGGTCGTCATGCCTGCCGCCTCTCGCGAGGAGGCCCGCGAAGGCCTCGCCCTCATCGACGCGGAGCCCGAGCCCGTGCTGTCCGCTTTCACCCCAGGCTACGTCCAGGTCCTGAACCTGCTCCGGCGGTCGAGCCTGCAGGAGGCGCAGCACGAACTCAGCCGGTCGCTGGCCGCCTATGAGCGGCGCGACGAGGTGGCGCGGCTGCGTCAGGCCATCGTCTCAATTCCACCCGACGAACTCGTCGAGCGGCCCTGCGACGATCGCCTCCTGACGCGGGGACGGTACGAGCGGATGCGCGACCGTCTGGCCAGGATGCGCCGGCGCGACGCGCACCTTCCCGAAGAGGGGATCGCGGCGGCGCAGCAGGAGGTCGCCGGCTGGCCCTGCGCGACCTGTCCGGTGGAGTCGCGCTGCCTGGCCACGATCGAAGCGCTGCGAACGCGAGAGTTCCGCCGCTCCTCCCTGCGCCAGGCCCTGCACAACGTGGAGGGGACGCTCGTGGACGAGTTCGAGCGCCGGGCCGCGGTGCTCCGGCAGCTGGGTTATCTGGATCCGGAGTACCGCCTGACCTCCGACGGCCAGTGGGCGGCGGAACTGCGTCATCCCCGCATCCTGGTCCTCGCCGAGGCCGTCCGGCGCAGCCTGATCGGCGCGTCCACGGCGGCCTGGGCCGCGGTCGGGGGGGCGATGGCTACCGAACGGGCTCCCCGCCGCGGTGGAGAAGCGGGGCTGCAGCCGCTGGCGCGCCTGGCGAAGGAACTGGCCGACCTCGAACGCCGGCAGGCCCTTCCCGCCGATCCTGTGATCGTGCAGTTCGAACCCGAATGGGATCCGGTCTCACGGCGCCGCCTGCCGCCGCCCGCCGACCGCCGGGCCGATGCGGTGGTCGCCTGGATGCGCGGCGCGGACTGGGCCCGCCTGACGCGCGAGAGCCAGAGCGAGGAAGGCGACCTCCAGCGGATCATCCTGCAGGCGGCTGAGGTGCTCATGCAACTGGAGGGGTTGCCGTTCCCCGACGTTCGCGCCGCCGCGCGCGACGCGCGGACGCGTCTACTGCGCCCCCCCGTGATCTAGCCCGTTCGTCCCGATCTGGCCTGTTCGTTCGGCAGGAAGGTGCGCTGACCGCACCTAATCCCAACTCGCCCATGCGTGCCTGTCCGGTCTGCGCGTCGGAGATGTCGCCGCGGTTCGGCAGCGAGTGCGAGCCGCCGATCGCCTGGTCGTGTCCGGAATGCGGGCTGTTCCAGCTGGAAAGCGGCGGCCGGCCATTCAGCCCGGAAGATGAGGCGGCGATCGCCGCGCTCGGCGCAGCAACCGCCGCACCGGGCCGGCGTCTGGCCGCGCGCAGCGCGCGCGCGGCATCGCAGGCGCGTCAGCTGCTCGAGACGTTTCCCGCGGACGTCCCCGTGGATGTCGAGGGTCTGGCCGAGCGGCTCGGCTACCCGGTGCGCTGGCGGGTGCTGCCGCCCCGACAGCGAGGCGGCATCGAAGGCGCCCCCGAATACCCCCTGCTGGTGCTGAACCGGGACTACCCGTTCCGCAGCGACGCCGAGCGGCGCTGGGCCGTCGCCGAGGAACTGGCGCACGCGGTCCTCGGACACACGACGCTCGTCGCCAGCGACGCCCCGGCTCAGCCGCCGGGGATGGTCGAGCCAGCCCGGGCGATCCAGGAACGCGAGGCGCGCGCCTTCGCCGCGGAGCTGCTCATGCCCGCCGGCGCCGTGCGCCGCGCCTTCGAGCGCGAGCAGGCCATTATCCTGCGCGCCGTGGGGGCGGAGGAGCGAACTCAGGCCGTCCGGATCGTGATCGGCGATCTGGCCAGGCAGTTTCATGTCTCCCAGCAGGCGATGCGCATCAGGCTGGCCGAACTCGAACTGCTGCCCTGATTGACGGGATGTGAAGTGACGCCTGTGAGGCGCAGAGCCGATCATGCTCTGCGCCGTTCGTTTTTCTGACATGCCTGGTGGAGGGAGGCGGATGGGGACGCAACAGATCGGCCGCGCCGTCGCCGTCCGCCGCTTCGAGGAGCGCGATTATCTCGACCTGGCCCGGCGCAGCGGTGTGACCATCACCACCCTGGCCGCCGAACGGGTCAGGGACAGGTTCGGCTTCGTCCGTCAGCCGGCGTGGGTGACCGTCGTCAAGGCATACGGGGAGGACGTCGATGGTGCACATCGCTGAACACGTGGAGATCAGGCTCCTCCGCGACGAGGACTTCGAAGCCGTCGCCGCGATCTATCGGGCGAATTTTCCCGATGTGCCGCTGTCGGCGTCCGAGGTGCGCGAGCAGTACCGGCGATTCGACGAGAGGCGCTTCGCCCGGGAGTGGGTCATCGCCGAGGAGCGCGGGGGGCAGGCCGTCGGGTACGGCTTTCATGCCCACCTGCCCTGGTCGTTCCATCCGGAGAAGTACCAGCTCTTCGTCGCTGTGCACCCGCGGTCGCACCGCCGCGGGATCGGCACCGCGTTGATGCGGTATCACCTGGACCGGCTCGGCGCGCGTGGGGCGACGCGTGTCAAATCATGGGCGCGGGAGGACCACGCGCACGCGGTGGCCTTCCTCCAGCGGTTCGGCTTCGAGGAGCATGCCCGGACCTTCGAATCCCGGCTGGCCGTGGCCTGCGTGGTCCTGGCGCCCTTTGCCGCCTACACCCGCCGGGCCGAAGAGGCTGGAGTGACCTTCACGACGCTCAAGGACGAACTCCGGCGCGATCCGCACTGTCTGGCCGCGGTCTACCAGGCGCACTGCACGCTGGACATCGGGGCCCCGCGCGAGGACCCCGACCCGCCTACGCCGCCCTCGTTCGAGCGGTTCGTGGAGGATGAGGTGCGCCATCCGCAGGCGCTGCTCGACGCCTTCTTCCTGGCCAAGAAGGGCGACCTCTACGTCGGGGAGAGCGCGCTCAAGCGCAGCGAATCCGACCCGGGCGTCCTGTGGCAGCAACTGACCGGCGTGCTCCCGGAGTATCGCGGCACGGGCATCGCCACGGCGCTCAAGCTGCGCACCGTGGAGTACGCGCAGGTCATGGGCTATCGGGAGATCCGCACCTTCAACAGCAGCCGTAACGCCCCGATGCTGGCGATCAACACCAAGCTGGGGTTCGCCCGGCAGCCGGCCTGGATCGACTTCATTCGCGAGCTGCGGGCATGAGTTCGCCGCGGACAACGCGAAAGGAGGGACTCATGCCCGAGCTGCCTGTCCTCGAGTTGCCCGGCGCGCCACACGCGGACGGCCTGGCCCACGGCTCAGCCTGCGGCGCGGCGATCGCGGAGAACCTGGAGATCTACTACGACCGCTTCCAGCGGGAGGCGCGCCTGACGCCGCAGGAGACGCGTGAGCGGGCCCGGATGTACCTGGCCGTGATCGATCGCGAGGAACCGGCCTACGGTGAGGCCATGCGGGGAGTCGCGGAGGGCGCCGGGATCTCCCTGGACGACGTGGCGGTGCTCAACGCCCGCTACGAGATCCTCTACAGCCAGTACTCCAGCATCAATCAGGCCGAGGCGGAGCCCCGCGGCATCCCCGCCGGGGGCTGCACGGCCTTCGCCGTCGCCCCGGAGGTCTCGGCGGACGGGCACCTCTATCTCGGGCAGAACTGGGACTGGTTCCCGGCCGTCCGCGGCGTCGTCCTGCGGCGCGCCGTCGGCGAGACGCGCGTCGTGGCGTTCACCGAAGCGGGCATCGTCGGCGGGAAGATCGGGATGAACACCCACGGCCTGGGGCTGGTGATCAACGGTCTGTTGAGCTCTCAGGACGACTGGTCACACCTGCGCACGCCGTTCCATGTCCGCACCTGGCGGATCCTCCACGCGCGCTCGCTGCGCGAGGCGACACGGGCGGTGACCGACGAACTCCGCGCCTGCTCCGCCAACTTCCTGATCGGCCAGGCCGACGGGGTCGCCGCGGTGGTGAACATCGAGGCCGCGCCCGGGGCCACCTGCACGCTGGCCCCGGAGAACGGCGTGCTGGCCCACGCCAATCACTTCACCGATGCGGACCGGCTCCAGGTGTGGCAGCCGCTGGCAGAGGAGAAGACCTCGACCTATCGGCGCGCCGACCGGATGCACCGCCTCCTCACCGAGGGCGCGCGCCGGCGCACGCTGCACGCGGCCACCCTGATGGACATCCTCCGCGATCACGAGGGCCGTCCGGACTCGCTCTGTCGGCACCCCAATCCCGCGCTCCCCGAAGAGGAACGCGTGGAGACGGTCGTCTCTGTGGTCGAAGACCTGACCGCCGGCCGCTTCTACGTCGCCGGCGGCACGCCGTGCACGACCCCGTTCGTGGAGATCCCCCTCCGCTGACGTGGAGCAGTCCCTCGCGCTGAACGGGGCCTTCGCCGCGGTGCTCGTCGTCGTGGCCTTTGCCGCGGCGGTGAAGAGCGCGCTCGGCTTCGGCTTCCCGTTGATCTCCATTCCGATCGCCGCCAACCTGATCGGCCCGCGCACCGCGGTGTTGCTGATCGCCATCCCGGTGGCCGTCACCAACTTCGCGATTCTCCTGCGCGGCGGCGGGCGGCGGGGCGACCTGCGGCGGTTTGCGGGGATGCTCCTGGGGGTGGTCGGCGGGACGGTGCTGGGCGCACAGTTGCTCGGCCGGCTCGATCCCCGCTGGATCGCGCTGGCGGTCGGGGCCACCGGCGTCCTGTTTGCGGTGATGAGCCTTCTGAATCTCGTGCCGGCGATCCCGATCCGGGCCCAGTCCTACGCGGGGCCGGCGGTGGGGCTGTTGTCGGGGGTGATGGGCGGCACGACCGGGATCTTCGCCCCCCTCATCGCCGCCTACATCCACACCCTCCAGGTGGAGAAGCGGGCCTTCGTGTACTGGCTGACGGCGTCGTTCCTGCTCGGCGGGTTGACCCAGGTCGTCAGCTACTACCGGCTCGGCCTGTACACCGGCTCTCTCGTGGGATACGCCCTGGCCGCCTGTGTGCCGGCACTCCTCGGCACGCAGCTCGGGTTCTGGGTCCAGAACCGCCTGAGCGCCGTGCTCTTCCGCCGCGGCGTCCTGCTCCTCGTCCTCCTCAGTTCGCTGAACCTGTTGCTGCGCGCCCTCCGCTGAGTCCCCGCGTCAGGCGCGGGTGGCCGCGTACAACTGGTCCGTCTTCGCCGCCATGATGAAGTCGTTGCGGTGAAGCCCGCGGATCTTGTGCGTCCACCAGGAGACGGTGACTCTGCCCCATTCCGTGAGGATCGCGGGGTGGTGCCCTTCCTCTTCGGCGATCCGCCCGACGCGGTTCGTGAAGTCCAGAGCCTGGACGAAGTTCCGGAAAGTGAAGGTCCGCTGCAGCCGCTTGATCCCGTCAGGCGCGACGACCTGCCAGTCGGGGACCTGAACCTTCGTCTGCGCGATCTCCGCGTCGGCCATCGGCGGTTCGCCGCCCCTGCAGGGCACACACCGCTGATCTGCCAGGTCGGCCATCGTCGCTCCTCCATCCGTACGGTCTCCGGCCGTCTCTCTCACCAACGAAACGGCCCCGGTCCCTCCTTCCTGGCTACCCCGCGACCTCCACCGGCGCTCCCGTCCGGGCGGCACGGCGCAGCGCGTCCAGGGCCCGCATGTTGGCCACCGCGTCCTGGGGAGGATAGCGGGCCGGCTCGCCAGCGACCACGGTGGCGAAATGCTCGATCATCCGGACATACTGGTTGGTCCCCGGGATCTCGAGCCGCTCCTCCGGTTCTCCACGCGCTCTGCGGATGACGATCTCGGCCGGGTCCTCTTCGGGCTGGAACGGCCGGCGAAGCAACAGACTCCCCTCGGGCCCGACCACCTCGCACACCTGCCGGTAGGGCGCGCGCAATCCGCAGTCCACCAGCGCCATGCGGCCGCCGTTGAAGCGCAGCGCCCCGGCCAGCCGCACGTCCACGCCGCCCTCCTCGTCCGCGGTAGCGAAGGCCACTGTGGGTTCGCCCAGGATGAGGCGGCTGATGTTGACGCAATAACAGCCGACGTCGAGCAGCCCCCCGCCGCCCAGCGCCGGCTCGAGACGGATGTTCGGCCCGGCCCCGACCCCGAAGGTAAACGCCGACCGTACGAGCCAGGGGCGGCCGATCGCGCCGGAGCGGACGAGGGTTAGCAACCGCTCGATCTGCGGGTGAAAGCGGTACATGAACGCTTCGAGCAGGACGACGCGGGCACGGACGCATGCCTCCACCATCGCCGCGGCGTCATCGGCGGTCACCCCGAGGGGTTTCTCACAGAGGATGTGTTTGCCTGCCGCCGCGGCCCGCTCGGTCCACGCGCGGTGCAGGCTGTTGGGGAGAGGGATGTAGACGGCGTCCACCTCCGGATCCGCAAGCAGCGCCTCGTACGAGCCGTAGACGCGCCTGATGCCGAATCGGCCCGCAATCTCACGGGCGCGGCGCTCGTCGCGACTGGCGACGGCCTGGAGGACGCCGCCCTGAGACCGGGCGATCGCCGGGATGAGCCGCCGCACGGCGATCGACGCCGCCCCGAGCACTCCCCATCGCACCAGTGCGGCCGTCATCGCCGTCCGAGGAGCAGGTTGAGCAGCGCGTACAGGGTGCCCAGGCCGAAGGCGATGAGGAGCAGCACACCGACGGCGAGGAGGAACCCGGCAAGCAGGAAGACGGCGTCCCGGTTCAACTGGCCGATCCCGAGCAGCAGTACGGCCAGGGCGGGCACGGTGTTCAGAAACGGCAGCGGGAAGAACAGGACGATGCCGAGGACCAGGACGACCAGCGCGACGGCCCGAGCCGTGATGCGGTCGTCGAGGGACAGCAGGCGCGGCCGCGAGAATCGCTCGATGCGGCGGAGCAGCGGGACCCCTCGCTCACGGAGGGCGGCAATCGCCCGCCCGCTCAGCCGGTAGCGCCGCAGTCTGGCCGGAAGCCACGGCTCCTCCAGCCCGATGAGCATCTGGATGGCCAGGATGACGTAGAGCAGGCCGATCGCCGCGGCCGTGCCCGGGGGAAGGACCGGAATGAGGGTGGGCAGGGCCAGGGCGATCATCAGCAGGCCGAATCCGCGGCGCGCCAGGTGGTCGAGGAGTTCACCCAGAGTCACGGCTTCGTCGGCGATCGTCTCCGCCAGGATCACCGACAACGGCGGGGCTTGGCGATGGACGGCCATCGTGTGGTGGAGAGTTCCACGGAGGGGGCGGAAGGCCCCTCCGTGGGTCCCACAGGAGAGTCCTGCGCCGATGGGGAAATGGTCCCAACACGATGCTCTGGCCGCTCGCCCTCGTCCTGATCGTGATCACCGGCGCGGCGACCAGCGCGCAGCAGACGCCCGGCCCGGAGGTCATCGCCAGGAATCTGGCGGAGAACGTGCTGGGCGAAGGGACTGTCAGGTCGGTCCGGGTCTCCTCGGGCGGCCGCCGGATCGACATCGTGTGGGATGCGGTGTTGTACCGGCCCACCCAGACCGTCGCGCGGAATCGCGAGCAGCTCCGGGGCGAGGCCGAGCTGGCCACGGGATCGATCATGGGGATTCTGCGGCCCGGGGTCATCCGCTTCACGATCATGCTGGGATCTCGGATCATCGCCCGGGGCGAGCGCACACAGGGGCACTTCACGATCACGTATGCGAAGGACCTCGGGGACTAGCCCCCTGACACCGGAGGACCGGCGCTTCCTGGCCGCCATCGTGCACCAGGTCTGGCGGGCCGCGCAGACTTTCGTCACGGTCGCCGTCGAGCGCGGCCCCGCCGCGGCGCGAGACATCGTCGACGAGCTGGGCGAGTGGGCGGGCGCCCAACGACGCCTGCTCGGCCAGCGACCGACCCGCACCGTCACCGCCGCCGGCCTGCGCGTCGGTCGGGATCTGCTGGAGGACGTGGATGCGATCTGCCGGCGGGTGGCCCACCTGCTCGGCGCCCTGGACCATTCCGCCGTGAGCCGGGAGAAGGCGGAGGAGGAGGCGCTGGCCCTCATCGAGGGCGTCGTGGCGTGGACCAGCCTGATGGCGTCGCAGTTGGGTCTGGCCCGGCACCTCCGCCCGCAGATCCTGGAATACGAAGGGTGATGCGCTCGGTCGTCGGATTCGGGCAGGCGCTTGACGAGCTCGAGGCGCTGGTCGCCCGGAGCGGGTCGGCCGCCGCGCAGGCCGTCGTTGACTACCTGCACGACCGGTTTCCGCACTACGCGTGGGTCGGTCTGTATTGGGTGGACGGGCCCGACCTCGTGTTGGGGGAGTGGAAGGGACCGGAAGCCACGGAGCACACGCGCATCCGCATCGGCACCGGCGTCTGCGGCGCGGCTGCGGCGTCGGGGAAGACCGAGGTCGTCGCCGACGTTTCGCAGGACCCGCGCTATCTGGCGTGCTTCCCCTACACGAAGTCGGAGATCGTCGTCCCGATCTTCCGCGACGGGCGGGTCATCGGGGAGATCGACATCGACGGCACCCGCCTCGGTGCCTTCGGTCCCGACGACCAGACGTTCCTGGAGCGCGTCGCGGCGCTGCTGGCGCGCCTCCGGTGACTAGTCCCACGGCCTGCATGACGGCGTAGCAGATCGTCGGTCCCACGAAGCGAACTCCGCGGCGCCGGAGCTCCTCCCGCGCCGGCGTGTACCGGGCGACCTTCCGTGGATCGAAGTTGCCGAACGCGCGGCGGAAGTTCTCCCGCTTGCGCAGGATCGTCTCCCCGCTCAGGCCGCGCCGCATCCCTTCCAGGATCAGGAACTCGAAGAGCGTCCGGTCGTCGTGGCGGGGCACACCCCACTCGGTATCGTGGTGCGCTACAAGGGCCGCGCCGTGGACGGCGTCAACACCGACGTCGGCTACATCACCCAGGACGACAACCTGCTGCCCTGGCGCTCGCTGCTGGAAAACGTCGAGGCGGCCCTCGAGTTCCGCGGGGTTGCTGCGGAGGAGCGCCGGGCCCGGGCCCACCGCTACATCGAGCGCGTGGGCCTGAGGGGCTTCGAGCACCACTATCCGCACGAACTCTCCGGCGGGATGCGCAAGCGCACCGCCTTGATCCGCACGCTGATCTACGAGCCGGACGTCATCCTGATGGACGAGCCGTTCGGCCCCCTCGATGCCCAGACGCGGGTGATCCTGCAGGATGAGCTGCTGCGGCTGTGGGAGGGGACAGGCAAGACGATCGTCTTCGTCACGCACGATCTGGTCGAGGCCATCGCGCTGTCGGATGAGATCGTCCTGTTCAGCCGCGCCCCGGGCACGATCAAGCAGGTCTACCCGGTGCCCCTGTCGCGGCCGCGCGACGTCTTCCGCATCCACGCCGATCCGCGCTTCCCCGCCTTCTACGACCAGCTCTGGCGGGACCTGAAGGAGGAGATCACGATGGTCGAACAGGAGGCCGCCGCCGATGGCCACGCATGATGCGGTCCTCAAGCCCGGGTCGCCGGTGCGCCCGGGCCGCCGGCTGCTCGAGCGGGTGGAGCGGGAGGAGGGGGTCCGCGCCCGGGCCGAGCGGCGCGCGACCCTGCTGGGGCGGGTGCTCTTCGCCGCCGTGTTCTTCCTGGGCTGGGAGCTGAGCAGCGGCCGGCTCGTGGAGCAGTTCTTCGTCAGCAAGCCCTCGGCCATCGCCTCCTCCCTGTGGGCGATGCTGACGAAGGAGTCGCTGCTGTATCACCTGCAGTTCACCATCATCGAGGCGACGGCCGGCTACCTGGTCGGCGCCGCATCGGGATTGATACTCGGTTTCGCCCTGGCCCGGGTTGAGGTGGTCTATCGCATCATCGAGCCATTCCTGGTCGCCTTCTACGGCATCCCGCGCATCGCCCTGGCCCCGCTCTTCATCCTCTGGTTCGGCATCGGCATTACGTCCAAGATCGCCGTGGCCGCGGTGATGGTGTTCTTCATCGTCTTCATCAACACCATCGCCGGCGTGCGGGCCGCGCCGCCCCAACTCCTCCAGGTGGCGCGGGTCATGGGCGCCTCGGAATGGGACCTGATCCGCAAGGTGATCTTCCCGGCGGCGACGCCGTTCATCATTGCCGCCCTGCAGATTACGGTGCCGCAGGCGATGATCGGCGCGATCGTGGGCGAGTTCATCTCGAGCAACCGCGGGGTGGGGCACCTGATCAGTCGGGCCGCGGGGTGGCTGGACACCCCGGGTCTGTTCGCGGGGATCTTCGCCCTGCTTGTCGTCGTGCTCTTGATGAACCTCGGGATCAACCTGCTCGGCGGCTATCTGATGCGGTGGAATCCGAAGGCGAGCAGTCTGCGGGACGTGCCGTGACACTCGGGGGAGGTGGGGAGTGATGCAACGGAACCGGTGGACGGCGGCGCTCGCCGTCCTGATCATCCTGGCGGTGGCGATCGCCACGGGCCGGGCCGCGGCTCAGGGGACGCGGGTAAGGATCCGCGAGGCGCATACCGGGACGCTGTTCATGGCGCCGGTCTACATCGCCGAGGCCGCGGGGTACATGGCGGAGGAGGGCATCGACCTGGAGCTGTTCGAGGTGGACAGCGGCGCCCTGGGGATTGCCGCGCTGATTTCCGGCCAGGTCCAGTTCTTCGACGCGGATCCGTTCCAGGCGGTGCAACTCCGGCGGCAGGGCAAGCAGATCCTGTTCATCTACAACCTGACCAAACGAGTGACATTAGACATGGTCATGCACCCCGAGGTGGCTCGGGCGCGCAACGTCAGCCGCTCCACACCGATCGCGCAGCGCTTTGCAGCGCTGCGAGGACTCAAGCTCGGCATCACCCGGCCCGGCGCGGCCACCGACGTCTACATGCGCTACTACCTCAAACTGGCCGGATTGAACCCAGACCGCGACGCGCAGCTCATCGCCGTCGGCGGCGGCGGCGCCCTGCTGGCCGCCCTGCGCACCCGGCAGATCGACGCCTTCCATCTCTCCGCGCCCACCCCGTATCTGGCCGAGAAGGACGGTTTCGGCACGGTCGTGATCAAATCGTCGGCCGGCGACGTGCCGCAGCTGGACAACTTCATGTACACGGGGATCGCCGTTCACAACGTGTATGCGAACCAGAACCCCGACCTGCTGCGGCGCTGGGTGCGCGCGGTGAACCGGGCGAACCGGCTGATGCGCAGCGACCAGGCCGCGGCGGTGCAGCACCTGCGCAAGCACTTCCCGCGCACCGACCCGGAGGTGCTGGCCCTGGCTCTGCGCGAGATCCTCCCCGCCCTCTCCGAGGACGGCCGGATCACCGAACCGATGATGGACAAGCACCTCCAGTTCATGCTCGACGACGGGCAGATCACCCTCAAGCCGTCGGCGAAGGAAGGGCTCCTCTGGACGAACCGCTTCATCGGGCCTTGAGCCGCTGTCGCGACGCGACGTCGGACGCCCGTCCCGAACGTGGGGGACGGGCGTCCGATCTCAGGAGAGAGAATGTCAGCGCGGGGCGGCGACGCGGTTGCGCAGGACGCCGATCCCTTCCACCTCCGCCTCCATCACATCCCCCGGCTGCAGCCACTTCGGAGGCGTCATCCCTTTGGCCACCCCTTCCGGGGTTCCCGTGGCCAGCAGGTCGCCGGGCTCGAGGGTCATCCCGGCGGACAGCACGGAGATCAGCTGGGCGACGGTGAAGATCATGTGCGCCGTCGTGGAGTGCTGGCGCACCTCGCCGTTGACCCGCATCGAGAGGCTGAGGCGCTGCGGGTCGGGGATCGCCGAGCGATGGACGATCCAGGGGCCCATCGGCGCGAACGTGTCCAGCGACTTGCCCTTGAACCACTGCTGGTGGCGGTCCTGCAGGTCGCGCGCCGTCACGTCGTTCATGATCGTGTAGCCGAAGACGTGGTCCAGGGCCCGCTCCGGCGGGATGTCTCTCCCCCGCCGCCCGATCACCGCCACCAGTTCCACCTCGTAGTCCAGTTGCTGGGTCACGGCGTGATGCACCACCGGGACCTCCGGGCCCACGACCGCGGTCGGCGGTTTGGTGAAGAACACCGGCACCGCCGGAGGCTGGTTGCCGGTCTCCCGCGCGTGCTCGACGTAGTTGCGACCCATGCAGGCGATGTTCTTGCGCGGCCGGGGAATCGGCGCGAGCAGCCGGGCGGAGCGGAGCGGGACCGCGGGCCGCCCGGCGTTCGCCCACTGCGCGGCCTCCCGGGACAGCGCCCGAAGATCGGCGGCAGACACGCCGGCGATGAGGCCGAGCATGTCCTGGGGGACGGTCCGCATCTTCCGCCGGCGGGCGATCGCCTGGAGATCCACCACCGCGTCGTCCGTGACGATGCCCAGATGGGCTTCCCCTTTGGTCAGGTAGGTGCAGAAGCGCATGAGGACCTCCGACTCGGATGAGGTGTTCGGCAGGGGAGGGTTCTGCGGGCACCGAACGCTACCCTCCGATTCTCCCCCGGAGGCGCAGCGATGCCCAAGGTCATGCTGTTGACAGGCACAACGGACGGATTGTTTGTCTTCGAAAGCGACGCGAGGCGTTCCACCTGGCGCCGGCGGGGTCCGCATCTGAGAGGCATCTCGGTGAACCACTTCTCCTGGGACGGGAAGACGAAGACGCTGTACGCGACGACGAGCACCGAGGGTATCCTGGCCAGCCGCACCTTCGGCCGCGCCTGGACACCGCTGAATGACGGCCTGCCGATCCGCAAGGTCTGGACCGTCGCCGTGAACCCGAAGGAGCCCCGGGAGCTATGGGCCGGCACGCACTTCAGCTACCTCTTCAAGAGCGACAACCGCGGAAAGACCTGGCAGCTTGTCCCCGGCTACCTGAACGCCCCCGGCAAAGAGGAGCGGTGGGGGGACTGGGGTTTCGGGACGATCGGCAACTCGCTGCACGGGATCCACTTCGATCCCCGGAATCCGGTCCGCATGATCGTCGTGAGCAGCACCAACCACGGGGCGCTGCGGACGGAAGACGCCGGCGAGACGTGGGAGTACGCGCGGGCCGGCGTCTTCGAGTCCTGCCCGGACGCCGACCGGTCGCTGCGCGGCAAGGAGACGACGGCGGAGGAACGGGCCAGGACCGTCGAGGCGCACCTCTCGCAGGTGCACTCCTGCACCCACCGCATCGGCATCTCCCCGGCGGCCACGAACACCGTCTATCGGCAGCAGCACTGCGGAGTCTACCGCAGCGATGACTTCGGCCGCACCTGGATGGACATCTCGGCGGGATTGCCCGACCGGCACGGCTTCCCCCTCGCCGTCCATCCGCGCGAGCGGGAAACCGTCTACGTCGTCCCCGCGTACCAGGGGCAGTGCAAGAAGCACAACTCCTGTATTCAAGGGGCCCTCGAGGTCTACCGCAGCCGCACCGGCGGCGCGCACTGGGAACGGCTGAGCCGGGGACTGCCGCGGAAGGTGCACACCGTGGTGCTGCGCCACGGGATGGACGCGGACACCATGAAGCCGGCCGGGATCTACTTCGGCACGACCGCCGGCGAGATCTACGGCAGCGCGGACGAAGGCGACACCTGGCAGTTGCTGGCCCAGGGACTGCCGCGGGTCCAGGGCATCGTCGCCGTTGTCGCCTGAGGACCTCGACGCGCCTTCTGGGACTACTGTTCCTGGAGGCGCTGGACGTGGCGTAGCGGGCCCGAGGATCGGCTGGCGCGGCTCATCCGACGGAGACCGGGACCCGCTCCAGGACCTCGAAAGTATGGTCGAAGTCGTCGCCGCTCCCGCGGCGATGCATCGTCGCGTGGACGACGCGCCACTGCGTGGGATCGATCTCGGGGAACACGGTATCCCCCCCCGGCGCGGCGTGAACACGCGAGCGGTAGATGCGCTGAGCCTGGGGGAGGGCCCGACGGTAGACCTCCGCGCCGCCGATGACGAAGACTTCGCCCTCACCCTGAACCAGGGCCAGCGCCTCCTCCCATGACGCCGCGACCAGGCATCCCTCCGCCGCGATCGACCGCCGCGAGAGGACGATCGTCCGGCGGCCGGGCAGCGGTCCGCCCAGCCGCTGAATGATGGCGTCGTGCGTCCGGCGTCCCACGATCACCGTGTGTCCCCATGTGAGTTCGCGAAACCGGCGCAGGTCGGTCCGCAGGCGCCAGGGAAGATCCCCGGCCCGGCCGATCACCCCGTTCTCAGCGACGGCCACCACCAGGGAGAGGATCATACCGGCGTCGGGATGCGGCGTCGGGCCAGCCGCGGGAAGTAGTCCGCCACGGTGAAGTGGTGGGGCCGGAAGGCGAAGATGTCGCGGACCGCGCCATCCAGCCGGACGGTGGGCAGACGCTGCGGCTCGGTGGCCAGCATCTCCTCGACGTCCTTCGTCTGGTTCAGGTAGATGTGCGCGTCATCGATGAAGTAGACGAGTTCTGTCGGCCGGTATCCGGTGACCTGCCCGAGCATGAGGGCCAGCGCCGCGTAGTGGATCAGGTTGAAGACCAGGCCGACCGGCGCATCGGCGCTGCGCTGCCGGTGGCTCAGAATGAGGCTGCGCGTGGTGGGATTGACATGGACATGCACCCAGCCATGGCAGGGGGGGACGACGGCCCGGCGTCTGCGTCCGGTACGCTGGAGCAGGTCCTGCGGGATCCACGGCGTGAGTTCGTGATGGCGCAGGTGCGGCGCCGTCCTGATCTGCTCGATGAGATGCGCCACCTGATCGAAGGCCGACCCGTCCGCGGTGGGGAATCTCCGGAATGCCGCGCCGTAGCTGGCCGGACCCAGATCTCCGGGAGGCAGGCCGAACTTCGCGCACTCTTCGGGCGTGACCCACTCCGCCCACCAGAAGCAGCCGAAGGCTTCAAGCTCCTCCTGCGTCTGCGCGCCGTTGAGGAAGGCACAGATCTCGGCCACGGCCTGGTGGAACGGCGACGGACGGGTCTTGGGCTTGCCCAGCAGGTCACGCTCGGTGATGATCGGGAAGCCGTTGTCGAGGGAGAAGCGCATGAGATGGCCGACCACCCGCAGCGCCGGCACACCCTGCCGGGTCGGGACCTCCTCTCCCGACCGCAGGATTCGTGTCAGGAGATCCCGGTACTGCGTATCGACCATCCGCTGCTCGAACGGCTTGTAGGCGATCATGCCGCACCTGGCTCCCGGGCGCACGTACAATGTGCGGGAAGAGCAAACCGACCCCAGGGAGGAGGTGCAGGCAGAGGAGGAGTGGTATCCGGATGCTGCTGTGTGGGGAGCCTGTCGTGGACGGTCAAGCCCAGACTCGTGGCTCCTCCCCCCTGAGGGTCTCTAGGCATATTCACGGCGGTGAGGGCTGATTCCTCCCATATATTGTAGAGGGACAGATGGCATCCCGCAATCCGCGGCGTCGAGCGAATGTTCGGGTTTCGGACGATGACGGAGGACCTCAGCGCGTTGATCCGACGCCGCCTGACCGGCCGCAGCCGGCGCGTCATCACTGACCCTCAACAGCGTCGCGCCGCCGTCCTGGTGCCCCTGTTTCGCGAGGGGGCGGAAACGTATGTGTTGTTCACGCGCCGCACCGAGACGGTGGAGCACCACAGAGGGCAGATCTCGCTGCCGGGTGGAGAGGAGGATGCCCTGGATCGCGGGCCGGCGGAGACCGCGCTGCGCGAGACCGAGGAAGAACTGGGCATCCCGCGGGGCGAGGTCCGCGTCCTGGGGCTTCTCGATGACGTCTACACTTTCGTCAGCGGCTTCGTGATCACTCCGGTCGTCGGCACCATCTCCCATCCCATCACGCTGCAGGTCAATCCCCACGAGATCGCCGAGGTGCTCTCCGTCCCTCTCAATGTCTTCCGGGATCCGGCCAGGCAGCGGGTCGAGGTGCGAGAGCGGCCGACCGGGGAACGTGTCGAAGTCCTGTTTTATGATCACGGACCGCATGAGATCTGGGGGGCCACCGCCCGGATCATGAAGATGTTCATCGATGCGGTCTTCGGTGAGGAGGAACCGTGATCGCGGTCATCGCCGATATTCACGGCAACCTCACCGCCCTCCAAGCGGTCCTGGCGGAGATTCATCCGGAGACTCCTGATAGCCTCCTTCTGACCATCTGTGGCCAAGAGAGGTCGAAATTCCACGTCCAGAACGCCGGCTCTCTTGATTTCGCTGAAAATGACCCGTCCAGGCCCCCTTTCGCGTCTCTGTTCGGCTGTTCCGATGGGGTCTCCACCGTTGCTATACTGGAATCGGGCAGGACAGGAGTCGAAGGCCATGAAGCAACAGACCCAGCCGCTCTTCACCGTATCCGTCGCCAGCAGCCTGGCAGGGGTCTCTGCGGGGACCCTCCGGCGCTGGGAAGCGCGCGGCTTGATCGCCCCCGTGCGGGAGCCCTCCTCGCGACGCCGCCTGTACACCTGGCGGGACATCGAACGGGCTCAGCAGATCCGCTACCTGGTGTTGCGACGGCGCGTCCCCCTCCGGGACGTGAAGGCTCACCTCCGCGTCCTCGCCGCACGGGAGGCCTCTCGCGCCGCCGAGATGCCGCCCGCCCGCGGCGGTACGCCGCTGGTTCCCAGGGTCGCCCTCGCCATCTCGCGCTGATGCGGGTCTACGCCGACCACGGCGCCACCACGCCGGTGGATCCGCGCGTCGCGCAGGCGATGCTGCCCTACTTCTCTGAGAAGTTCGGCAACGCCAGCAGTATCCACGCCTGGGGACAGGAAGCCCGGGAGGCGGTGGACCGCGCGCGCGAGATCCTCGCCGGCGCCCTGGGTGCCCAGTCGCAGGAGATCGTCTTCACCGGCGGCGCCACCGAGGCGGACAACTTCGCCATCATCGGCGCGGCGCTCGCCAACGAGCACCGCGGAAAGCACATCATCACCACGGCGGTTGAGCACCACGCGGTGCTCGAGCCGTGCCGCTTCCTGGCCTCGCGCGGCTTCGAGGTCACGGTCCTGCCCGTGGACCGCTTCGGCCGGGTCGATCCGGACGCCGTGCGGGCTGCGCTGCGGCCGGACACCATCCTGGTCAGCGTGATGCACGCGAACAACGAGATCGGGACGATCGAACCGGTGGAGGCGATCGGCGAACTGGTCCGTGGCCGCGGCGCACTGATGCACACCGACGCCGCCCAGACGCTGGGCCTGCTCCCGCTGGACGTGAAGGCGCTGTCTGTCGATTTGCTCTCGATGTCCGCGCACAAGCGATACGGACCCAAGGGCGTCGGGGCGCTGTACGTGCGGCGCGGGACCCCGCTGGCCCGGATCCAGCACGGCGGGTCGCACGAACTCAACCGCCGCGCGGGGACGGAGAACGTGGCCGGCATCGTGGGGTTCGGCGAGGCGGTGCGCATCGCGCTGGAGGTGATGCACGACGAGGCCGCCCGTCTCCGTGCCTTGCGTGACCGTCTGGCCGCGGGGCTGGCGACGATCCCCGGGGCGAGGCGCAACGGTCATCCCGAAGCGGCCCTGCCCGGCGTGGTCAACGTGTCGTTTGAGGGGACCGACAGCGAGTCGCTGCTGATGGCGCTCGATCTTCGCGGCGTCGCCGCGAGCAGCGGATCGGCCTGCACCTCCGGGAGTCTCGAGCCCTCGCATGTCCTGTCGGCGATCGGTCTGCCCCCAGAGCTGGCGAAGGGGACGGTGCGCTTCTCGCTGGGTCGCGGCACCACCGACGCCGACGTCGACTACCTGCTGGAGGTCATGCCGTCGATCGTCGAGCAGGTGCGGGCGGTCGAGGGAGCCGCAGTCCACAGGGCGTTGCGGGCGGAGTGATGGGCGAGACCGCCTGACGGCCCGATCCTGCGGGATCACCGACACGCCGAGAGCACCGGCCGGGCTCCGACCGGGCGGCGTTGACACCCCCCACCATCTCTGTAATCATCGTGAAGGAAGCGACTCCTGCGGGGACGCGTGGTGGGGGATTACCTTCCGATCTTCGTTTACTTCAGCTTCATCGTCGCGCTCGTCGCGGTCCTGCTCGCGCTTCACGCGCTTCTCGGCCGCGGCCGTCCCCTGCCAGGCAAGACGGAACCCTACGAATCCGGCGTCTGGCCCATCGGTTCCGCGCGCGAGCGCGTGCCCATTCGCTACTATCTCATCGCCATGCTCTTCCTGCTGTTTGACATCGAGGCGGTCTTCCTCTACCCGTGGGCGGTGGTCGCCCGCACCCTGGGGCTGGTCGGCCTGATCGAGGTGCTCACCTTCATTGCCGTGTTGGGGATCGGCTTCCTCTACGCCTGGCGCCGGAGGGCCCTGGAGTGGCAATGATCTCCCGCACGCGGCATCCCGCGGAGGCCACCGACGCGGACGCGGCTGCCCTGGAGCGCAACATCCTGACCACCACCGTGGAGCGGGTGGTGGGGTGGGCGCGCAGCAACTCGGTCTGGCCCGTGCAGTTCGGGCTGGCCTGCTGCGCTATCGAGATGATCTCCGCCGCGCAGTCCCGCTACGATATCTCCCGCTTCGGCAGCGAGCTGTTCCGGGCCTCACCACGCCAGGCCGATCTGATGATCGTCTCCGGCCGGGTCAGCCAGAAGATGGCGCCCGTGGTGAAGCACATCTACGAGCAGATGCTCGAGCCGAAGTGGGTCATCGCCATGGGGGACTGCGCTTCCTGCGGGGGCGTCTTCAACAACTACGCGCTGGTCCAGGGCGTGGACAAGCTCATCCCGGTCGACGTCTACGTGGCCGGCTGCCCGCCGCGCCCGGAAGCCCTCCTCTACGGTCTGACGAAGCTGCAGGAACTGATCGCCGCCGGTCCCGCAGCCCGGAGCGTGCGGTGACCACCGGACCGGACGACCTGGCCCGGGCCTTCGCGGGCCTCGCCGAGGGTGAGGTGCGCTTCAGGGACGAGCGGACCCTGACCGTGCCGCGGGAGCGGATTGTCGAGGCCTTGCGTCTGGCTCAGCAGCTGGCGTTCGTCATGCTCACCGACCTGACCGCGATTGACCGTCATCCCGCCGAACCGCGTTTTGAGGTGATGTATCTTCTCACGGCTCTCGACCCGCCGGCGCGACTGCGCCTCAGGGCGGCCCTGCCCGGTGCCGATCCAGCCATCGCCACCGCGGTCGACGTCTTCGCCGCCGCCAACTGGTTGGAGCGCGAGGTCTTCGACATGTACGGCATCCGGTTCATCGGTCATCCCGATCTCAAGCGCATCCTCATGCCGGACGACTGGGAGGGCCATCCGCTGCGCAAGGACTACCCGCTGGTCGAGGAGCCGGTGCAGTTCTTCGGGCACACTCCCCAGCCGCCGAGCGCGATCATCCCCAAGACGCCGCCGCGGCCACGCTGAGATGAGCGAGCTCGCGCGCGAGACCATCGTCCTGAACATGGGTCCCCATCACCCGAGCACGCACGGGGTGCTCCGGCTCATCGTGGAGCTCGAGGGCGAGGTCATCCTGCGCACCGAGCCGGTGATCGGCTACCTGCACACGGGGTTCGAGAAGGAGATGGAGACCCGGACCTACCACCAGAACATCGTCTTCCCGCCGCGCATCGAGTATCTGGCGACGATGATCGAGGAGCATGCCTATGTGCTGGCGGTGGAGAAGCTCCTGGGGATCCGGCCCCCTCGCCGCGCCGAGGTCATCCGCGTCGTGCTGGCGGAGCTCTCGCGGATCGCCTCCCACCTGGTCTGGCTGGGCACCTCGGCGATCGATGTCAACGTGACCAGCCTGCTGATGTACTGCTTCAACGACCGCGAGCGGATCCTGGACATTCTCGAATCCGTCTCCGGCCAGCGGATGATGCACGGCTACATGCGCATCGGCGGCCTGCAGTGGGACGTTCCGGACGGGTTCAGCTCGCGCGTCGGCCAGGTGATCGAGGACATCCCCCGGCGCCTGGAGGAGTACGAGCGGTTGCTCAGCGACAACCTGATCTGGCGCGAGCGCACCGAAGGCGTGGCCGTGTTGACGCGGGAGGACGCGGTGCGGTACGGCTGCACCGGACCGATCGGCCGCGGTTCCGGGCTGAACTACGACGTGCGCAAAGCCTTCCCCTACGGCGGCTACGAGGAGTACGACTTCGAGGTCCCCCTCGGCCGGCGGGGCGACGCCTTCGATCGCTACCTGGTGCGGATGGAGGAGATGCGGCAGTCCTGCCGGATCATCCGCCAGGCCCTGGATCGTCTGGAGCCGGGGCCCGTCCTGGTGGACGATCGCAAGGTCGCCCTGCCCCCGCGGCGCGAGCTCGTGCGGAGCATGGAGGCGGTCATCCACCAGTTCAAGCTGGTCAGCGAGGGGATCCAGCCGCCCGCCGGCGAGGTCTACTCGGCCGTGGAGTCTCCGCGCGGGGAAAAGGGGTACTTCATCGTCAGCGACGGCAGCAACCGTCCCGTACGCGTGCGGGTCCGCTCACCGTCCTTCAACAACCTGCAGGCGCTGCCGCTGATGATCTTCCGCAACTACGTGGCCGACGTCGTCGTGGCGATCGCCTCCATCGACATCATCCTGGGAGACGTCGACCGATGAGCGGCCTCTCCCCCGACGCCAGGGCCGCAATCCGCCGTCTGGCGGCCACGTTTCCCGAGCGGCAGTCTGCGCTGCTCGGCGCGCTGTTCGTGGCGCAGGAGGAGGCGGGCGTGCTCTATCCGGAGGTCGTCGCCGATGTCGCCGAGGTGCTGCAGATGCCGGCGGCCGAGGTGGCCGCGGTGGCGTCGTTCTACCACCTCTATCGCTTCAGGCCGGAGGGACGGCATCTCATCCAGGTGTGCACGAACGTGAGCTGCATGCTCAACGGATGTCAGGCGGTGCTGACGCATCTCCAGCGCCGCCTGGGCGTCGGGCTGGGTGAGACGACATCGGATGGACGCTTTACGCTCAAGGCAGCGGAATGTCTCGCCGCCTGCGAGGTCGCGCCGATGATGATGGTCGGCCCGGATCGCCACGGCCCGCTGCGGGTCGAGCAACTCGAGGAGATCCTGGACAGGTATGCCTGAACCGTTCTTGCTGAGGTACATCCACGAGCCGGACCAGGGCGAGATGGACGCGTACCTGGCCCGCGGCGGCTACGAAGGGTTGCGCCGGGCGTTGACGATGGCCCCCGAGCAGGTCGTCGAGGAGGTGGAGAAGTCCGGTCTTCGCGGCCGCGGCGGGGCCGGCTTCAGCACCGGCCGCAAGTGGAAGTTCCTGCCCCGGGATCCGGCCGTGACCAAGTACCTGGTCGTCAACGCCGACGAGGGAGAACCCGGCACCTTCAAGGACCGCACGCTGATGGAGGGCGATCCGCACCGCCTGATCGAGGGCATGGTCATCGCCAGCTACGCGATCGACGCGCACCAGGCGTTCATCTATCTCCGGCGCGAGTTCCACCAGGCGCGGGCCGCTCTGGAGCGGGCGATCGCCCAGGCCTACGCGCGGGGCTACCTCGGCCGCAATATCGGAGGCAGCGGGTTCCACCTGGACGTCATCATCGCCACCGGCGCCGGCGCCTACATCGCCGGGGAGGAGACGGCGCTGCTGGAGTCTCTGGAAGGCCGGCGCGCCATGCCGCGCCTGAAGCCGCCGTTCTACCCGGCGGTGAAGGGGCTGTACATGCAGCCCACGGCACTGAACAACGTGGAGACGCTCTGCCACGTGGCCTGGATCCTGGCCCGGGGCGAGGCGTGGTACCGCCAGCAGGGATCGCCGATCCTGTTCTCCGTGAGCGGACACGTCCAGCGCCCCGGGGTGTACGAGTTGCCCCTGGGCACCACGATCCGCAGGGTGATCGAGGCGGCCGGCGGGCTGCGGCCGGGGCGGACCTTCAAAGCCTGCTTCCCCGGCGGGACGTCGTCGGCGATCCTCCCCGCGGCGTATCTCGATACGCCGATGGACTACGACCTGGCCAGGCTGGACGTCTACGGATCGATGCTGGGCTCGGCGGCGCTGATCGTGATGGACGACACCACCTGCATGCTCGAGGTGGTGGCGCGGACGATCGAGTTCTACCGCGATGAGTCCTGCGGCAAGTGCACACCGTGCCGTGAGGGCACGGTGTGGCTGACCCAGGTGTTCGATCGCATCCTGCAGGGGCAGGGACGGATGGAGGATCTCGAGCTGCTCAACGGCATCGCCCGCGGGATGACCGGGACGTGTTTCTGCCCCCTGGGGGAGAGCGTGCCGCCGGCGATCTACTCCACCGTGCGGTTCTTCCGAGACGAGTACGAGCACCACATCCGCGCCGCGAGCTGCGACGTGAAGGCGGCCGTCCGGGTATGAGCGGGGCCGCGCCTACCGTCACCTTGTCCATCGACGGCCGGACGGTGACCGTGCCGAAGGGCACCACGATCTGGCACGCCGCGCAGCAGCTCCGGATCGACATTCCGATCTTCTGCTACCACGATCGGATGCCGCCGCTCGGCGCCTGCCGGATGTGCCTGGTGCAGGTGGAGCAGTCGCCCAAACTGGCCACCTCCTGCACCCTCGAGGCCGCCGACGGCATGGTCGTGCACACGGCGACGCCGGAGGTCAAGGCCGCCCAGGAAGGGATCCTCGAATACCTGCTGATCAACCACCCCCTGGACTGCCCGATCTGCGACAAGGGCGGTGAGTGTCCGCTCCAGGACCAGACCTTCCGCTACGGCCCGGGACGCAGCCGCTACGTCGAGGTGAAGCGCGACTTCGCCAAGCCGGTGTCGCTGGGATCCGTGCTGGTCCTGGACCGCGAGCGCTGCATCCTGTGCTGGCGGTGCGTGCGCTTCGGGGAGATCATCGCCGGCGACGACGCGCTGAAGGGGTTCGAGCGGGGCTTCCATAGCGAGATCAACACCCCGTTCACCCTCCCGGTCCAATCCAAGTTCATCGGGAATGCCATCGCCATCTGCCCGGTCGGCGCGCTCACCGCCAAACCCTACCGGTTCGTGGCCCGGCCCTGGGACAACCGGCGCGTCTCCAGCGTCTGCACGCTGTGCGGGGTGGGGTGCGCGGTGGTCTTCGACGTGCGCGGGAACGTGATCCAGCGCACGCAGGCGCGCGAATCGCGCGAGGTCAACGACATCTGGCTCTGCGACCTGGGATTCTTCGGTCACGGCTACGTGCGGCACGGTGAACGCCTGACGGAGCCGCTGGTGCGCCGCGATGGCGCCCTCCAGCCGGCGTCGTGGGACGCGGCGCTGGAGCTGGTGGCCCGCAGGATCCGCGCTTCCAGAGGCGACCGGGTGGCGCTGCTCGGCGGGGCCAGGATGACCAACGAAGACGCCTACGTCGCCGCGCGCGTCTTCCGCACCGTCGTCGGCACGCCCCATCTCGACTGCCGGCTGGACGCCCCATCGGGCAGCCCGAGCCTGGATCTGACGTGGGGGATGACCACCGCCATCGCCGAGTTGGCCGACCGCGACGTCGTCCTGCTCGTCGGATGCGACCTCACCGAGGAGTATCCCGTGCTCTGGCTGCGTCTGAAGGAGGCCATCGGGGCCGGGGCGTCGGTCATCGCCGTCACCCCCAAGGGTCTGGAGATCGACCGCCACATCGCCCACCACCTGGTCCACCGCTACGGTGAGGGGAGCGCGGTCCTTGCCGCGCTGTGGCGCGCGATAACCGGCGGTCCCGCCGGCGCGGCGGTGGGCGGCGTCGAGCCGGATCGTGTCACGGCCGCGGCCGGGGCGCTGGCCAGGGCGAGCCGGCCGCTGGTCATGATCGGGAGAACGGCGCTGGATGCGCCGGACGGCGCATCTCTGCTCGGGCAGGCCCGGGCCATCTGCGCGCGCCTGGACGCGGCTCCGTCGGTGATGCGCGGTCGCGGCAACGTCTTCGGCGCGATGCTGGGCGGCCTGCTGCCGGACACGGCGCCGGGCGGGCGGCCGCTGGCGGACCTGCGCGGCGAACTGGAGCAGGTGTGGGGAGCGCCGCTCGCCCCGGGACGCGGGTTCACGGCGCCGGAGATCATCGAGGCCGCGGGGTCCGGGCAGGTGGACGTGCTCTACGTGATCGGCGGGGATCCGGCGACCGACCTCCCGGACCGGTCGCGGTGGACGTCCGCGCGGAAGCGGGCGCCGTTCGTCGTCGTGCAGGACGCCTTCCTCACCGAGACCGCCCAGGCCGCGGACGTCGTCCTGCCGGCCCTCGTCCTGCCCGAAAAGGACGGCACCGTCTCCAACCTGGAGGGCCGCGTGCAGCAGATCCGCTCGGCGGTTCAGGGGCCGGGCGCCGCGCGCGGCGACTGGCAGATCCTCAGTGCGCTCGCCCGGGCGCTCGGCACGATGGTGGCGTACAGCGGGTGGGAAGAGATCTTCGATGAGATGCGCTCCCTCGTCCCCGAGCTGCGCCTGGGTGAGCGGGCACCGCTTGTGCCGCGTGCGCGTTCCTCGGGCGCTGAGGCGGTCACCTTCGCGCAGGGGCCGGCGGCATCGCTCGAGGTGCCGCGGAGGCGGGCCGGCCCGCCACCCCTGGACCCGGCGTTTCCCCTCACCCTCATCGTCGGGGAGGCGCTGTTCGATCAGGGCGCGATGAGCGCCCGGGCCGGGGCGATCGCCGATCTGGCCGGCGAGCCCTGGGCGATGCTGCATCGTGACGATGCCGCGCGCGCCGCGATCGCGGAGGGGGATCCGGTGATCGTCACCTCCCGCCGTGGATCGATCGCCCTCCGGGCCCGGCTCTCCGCGGCGCTGCTCCCGGGGCAGGTCTACGTGCCGCGCGGATTCGACGCCGCGCCGGTGAACGCCCTGGTCGATCTCAGCGAGCCCGTGACCCGCGTCCGGGTGCAAAGCCTATGACCGATCTGTTGATCGCCGCGGCAAAGAGCGGCCTGCTCATCCTGCTGCTGCTCACGACCTTCGCCTACATGACACTGCTCGAGCGGCGGCTGCTGGGGAAGTTCCAGGTGCGCTACGGGCCGAACCGGGTCGGCCCCGCGGGGCTGCTGCAGCCGCTGGCGGACGGGGTGAAGCTCCTCTTCAAGGAAAGCTTCCGCCCGGCGCAGGTAGACGTGATCATCTACCTGGTCGCGCCGGCGATCAGTATGACGACGGCGCTGTTCGTCTACGCCGTCATTCCCTTCGGCCCGGAAGTCTCGGTCTTCGGCCGCCGGGTCACCCTGTACCTGGCCGACGTCAACGTCGGCATCCTGCTCGTGCTGGCCGCCTCCTCCATCGGCGTCTACGGGATCATCCTGGGCGGCTGGTCCTCGAACAACAAGTACTCGCTGCTGGGCAGCCTGCGCAGCAGCGCCCAGTTGATCAGCTACGAGCTGGCCCTGGGGCTGGCCGTGATCGCCGTGGTCCTCAGCGCGGGCACGCTGAGTCTCGTGGAGATCGTGCAGGCCCAGGCGCGGATGCCGTTCATCGTGCTGCAGCCGGTGGCGTTCCTGCTCTTCCTCGCCGCCGCCGTGGCCGAGACGAACCGGGCCCCCTTCGACCTGCCGGAGGCGGAGCAGGAGCTCGTCGCCGGCTATCAGACGGAGTACGGCGGTTTCAAGTTCGCGATGTTCTACGCCGGCGAGTACATCGGCATCGTGACGATGAGCGCGCTGGCGACGACGCTGTTCCTGGGCGGCTGGCAGGGCCCGCTGCTGCCCCCGCCGGTCTGGTTCGTGCTGAAGACCAGTGTCTTCATCTTCTTCTTCATCTGGCTGCGGGCGACGCTGCCCCGGGTGCGGCACGACCAGCTCATGGCCTTCGGGTGGAAGTTCCTGGTCCCGATCGGGCTGCTCAACATCGTCGTCACCTCCATCATCATCCTCCTGAGGTCCGCATGACGGCGGGGGAGGGGCCGGCCGTGCGGTACGTGCGCCGGGGCGCGGCGATGCTCAAGGGCCTGGGCATCACCTTCCGCTATCTCTTCAAGCCCCCGATCACCATTCCGTACCCGGAGGAGAAACGCACCGCGGTGCAGCCCCGCTTCAAGGGCCGGCACTGGCTCACCCTCTACGACGACGGGATGGAGCGCTGCGTGGGCTGCGAACTGTGCGTGATCGTCTGTCCTGCGCAGGCGATCTACGTGCAGGCCGGGGAGAATACCCCGGAGCACCAGGTGAGCAAGGGGGAGCGGTACGCCGAGGCCTTCCAGATCAACGAGCTTCGCTGCATCTTCTGCGGGTTCTGCGAGGAGGCCTGCCCCACGGGGGCGATCGTCCTGGGACGGGAGTACGAACTGGCGGGGTACACGCGTGAGTCGATGATCTACACCAAGCCGATGCTGACGGAGCCGTATCCCGGCGCCTCGGGACGCGATCCGCAGCGGGAAGTGTAGCGGCGGCCTTCATGGCGGCGATCGAGGTCGTGATCTTCGGCGCGGCGGCCGTGGGGGCGCTGGCCGGCGGGCTCGGCGTGGTGCTGGCGCGGGCCCCGATTCGCGCCGCCCTGGCCCTGCTCCTGGTCCTGGGCAGCCTGGCCGTCCTGTACCTGCTGCTGGCCGCGCAGTTCATCGCCGTGCTCCAGGTCATCATCTACGCCGGGGCCATCGTCGTACTCTTGCTGTTCGTCGTGATGCTCCTGCACGCGCGCACGGGCGAGGCCCGCCCCACCAAGCTTCCCCGCCAGCGGCCGGTCGGATTCCTGCTGGCGGCGGTCTTCCTCGCCGCGGTGGTCACGGCGCTGCGCGACGCCGCGCCGCCCCCGCTGCCGGCGGTCGGCCAGGGCTTCGGCACCGCCGAATCGGTGGCCGGGGTGCTCTTCACGCGGTACGTCCTGCCGTTCGAACTGGCCTCCATGGTGCTGGTCGTCGGCATCGTCGCCGCCGTGGTCATCGGCCGGGGCGCGCGACCGTGATCCCGATCCCGTACTACCTGGCCCTCAGCGCGGTGCTCTTCACGATGGGCGTGGTCGGGGTGCTGACCCGGCGCAACGCGCTGGTCGTCTTCATGTCGATCGAGCTGATGCTGAACTCGGTGAATCTGACCTTCGTCGCCTTCGCCCGGCAGCTGGGGTCGCTGGAAGGCCAGGTGACGGTGTTCTTCGTCATGGTCATCGCCGCCGTGGAGGTGGTGGTCGGCCTGTCCATCATCATCGCCATTTTCCGGATACGCGACACCGTGGACGTCGACGACGTGGACCTGCTGCGAGGCTGAGAACCCCGTATGCTCCTGATCCTCATCATGGCGTTCCCCCTGGCAGGGTGGTTGCTCAATGGCATCTTCGCCGGCCGGCTGCGTCGGCCGGCGGTCAGTTTGATTGGGGCCGGCAGTGTAGGTCTCTCCTTCGCCGCGGCGCTTATTGCCGTCCAGCGTCCCGAGGTCGCCTCCGGCTGGCGGGTCCCGCTGTGGGAGTGGATCAGCGCCGGCGACTTCAGCGTCCGCCTCGGCCTGCTGCTCGACCCGCTCTCCACCGTGATGGTCCTGGTGGTCAGCGGGGTCGGATTCTTCATCCACGTCTACTCCATCGGCTACATGGGAGACGACCCCGCCTACAGCCGGTACTTCAGCTACCTGAACCTCTTCCTGGCCTCCATGCTGCTGCTGGTGCTGGGGGATTCGCTGCTGACGTTGTTCGTCGGGTGGGAACTGGTCGGGTTGTGTTCCTACCTGCTGATCGGCTTCTGGTTCGATCGGGAACGGGCGGCCAGCTCCGGCCGCAAGGCCTTCGTCGTCAACCGCATCGGCGACGCGGCGTTTCTGCTCGGCATGATCCTCCTGGCCCTGACCGTCGACACGCTCGATCTGACGCGCGTGGCGGAGTCCGCGTCCATGGTCGCGCCCACCACCGCGGCGGTGATCACCCTGCTGCTGTTTGCGGGGGCCACGGGGAAGTCGGCCCAGTTACCGCTGTACACCTGGCTGCCCGACGCGATGGAAGGCCCCACGCCGGTCTCCGCGCTGATCCACGCCGCGACGATGGTCACGGCCGGCGTGTACATGATCGGGCGCGTCTACCCGCTGTTCCTGCGGGCGGAGGTGACGCTGCCTGTGGTCGCCGTCGTCGGGGCGGTCACCGCCCTGTTCGCCGCGACGATCGCCCTGGTGCAGTGGGACCTCAAGCGTGTGCTGGCGTTCTCCACGATCAGCCAGCTCGGCTACATGTTCCTCGGCATGGGGATCCTCGCGCCCGAGGCGGGGATGTTCCACCTGACGACGCAGGCCTTCTTCAAGGCGCTGCTCTTCCTCGCCGCCGGCAGCGTGATGCATGCCATGGGCGGGATCATCGACATGCGCCGTCTGGGCGGCCTGAGCGGCCCGCTGCGCTGGACGATGTGGGGGTTTCTCATCGGCGCGCTGGCCATGGCGGGCGTGCCGCCGTTCGCCGGCTTCTTCAGCAAAGACCTTATCCTGGAAGCGGCCTTCGAGCGGACGCAGGGGAGTCCGCTGATTCTCGTGTGGCTGGCGGGTGTGGTGACGGCGTTTGTCACCTCCGTGTACATCGCGCGCGCAGCGATCATGACGTTTGCCCCGCCCGCCGCGCACCACGCGCACCCGCACGAAGCGCCGAGCGTGATGGGGTGGCCGATGGCGACGCTGGCGGTGCTCTCGACCGCCGGCGGCTTCTTCGGGGCACAGGTCGCCGGACGCCCCCTGCTCCAGAGTCTCGAGCGGTTCTTCGCCATTGAGGTACACGAGCAGGGGGCGCCGACTTGGCTCATCATCCTCGCGCCGGCCGTGGGGCTGGTAGGTGTCGTGCTCGGATACTTCGCCTATCGCGGGCGCCGCGAGGTCCGTCTGGGCGCGGTCGGGACCTTCTTCGAGCGGCACTGGCTCCTCGACCCGCTGTACGATCGCGCGATCGTACAGCCGGCGAAGTGGCTGGGGCTCACCCTGGCCACGGGCGTGGAACTGGGCGCGATCGACCGCGTGGTGAACGGCGTCGGCGCCGTCGTGGCCCGGACCGGGGGTGCCCTGCGCCGCCTGCAGACCGGCTACGTGCGGAACTACGCGGCGGGGATCCTGGCCGGGACCGTCCTGCTGCTGGGGTACTGGCTGCTGCGATGAAGATCCTCTCCGGGCTGATCTTCCTGCCGCTCGCCGGCGCCGTGGTGGCGGCCCTGCTGGATCGTCGGCGCGAGGAGGCCATCCGCTGGACGGGCCTGGCGGCGGCCGTCGGCGCGCTGGCCGTCGCCCTGGTGGTCTTTGCGCGCTTTGCGCCGGGCACGCCCGCCCTGCAGTTCGAGGAGCAGGCGGTCTGGGTGAGTTCTGTGGGGATCTCCTACCATCTCGGGATCGACGGGATCTCCCTGCCGCTGGTCATGCTCACCGTTGTGATCATGCCGCTCGCGCTGCTCTCCTCGTGGACCTCCATCACCGACCGGGTGAAGGAGTTCACCGTCAGCATGCTGGCCCTGGAGACGGCGCTGCTGGGCACCTTTCTCAGCCTGGATCTGGTGCTCTTCTACGTCTTCTGGGACGCCGTGCTCATCCCCATGTATTTCATCATCGGACTGTGGGGCTCGGCGCGGCGGAGGTACGCAGCGTTCAAGTTCATCCTCTATACCATGGCTGGCAGCGCCCTGATGCTCGTCGCGATCATCGTGCTTTACCTGCACAGCGGCCCGACCGGGGCGCGCACGTTCGACTGGCTCGTCCTGCGCGAGGCGCCGCTAGGGATGCCCCTGCAGGCGTGGCTGTTCGGCGCCTTCGCCCTGGCCTTCGCCATCAAGGTCCCGGTGTGGCCGCTGCATACCTGGCTCCCCGACGCGCACACCGAGGCGCCCACGGCGGGCAGCGTCGTCCTCGCCGCCGTCCTGCTGAAGATGGGCACGTACGGCTTCCTGCGCTTCCTGCTGCCGCTCTTTCCCGAGGCCTCCCGCCAGTTCGCGCCCCTGCTGAGCGTCCTGGCCATCGTCGGCATCCTCTACGGCGGCGCGGTGAGCTGGGCGCAGCAGGACATGAAGCGGCTGGTGGCGATGAGCAGTGTGAGCCACCTCGGCTTCGTCACGCTCGGCGCCTTTGCCTTCACCGTGGAGGGACTGCAGGGCAGCCTGCTGCAGATGGTCAACCACGGCATCAGCACCGGCGGCCTGTTCCTGCTGGTGGGCGTGCTCTACGACCGCACGCACAGCCGGCAGCTGCACGACTTTGGCGGTGTGGCCGCGCTGATGCCGCGCTTCGCCGCAGTGGCCACGATCGTCATGCTGTCGTCGATGGCGCTGCCGGGGACCAACGGCTTCGTCGGAGAGTTCCTCATCCTGCTCGGCGCGTTCCGCGCCGTCCCGACCTACGCCGTCTTCGCCGCCGGCGGGGTGATCCTCTCCGCGGTGTACCTCCTGTGGATGTACCAGCGGGTGATGCACGGGCCTGTGTCCGTGCGGGAGCCAGCGCGCCTGGTCGAGATGAACCGGCGCGAGATGCTCGTCTTCGTCCCCCTGATCGCGCTTATCTTCTGGATCGGATTGTTCCCCCAGGCCCTGCTGGCGCGCACCGACGCCTCCGTGCGGGCGCTGCTGCAGCGGGTGGAGGCGCGACGCTGATGCCCTCCGCCGGCGACCTTCGCGGCCTGTGGCCGGAACTCATCGTGGCGGCCGCGGCGCTCCTCGTCATGGTCTGGGCCACCTTCCTTCCTTCGCACCGCCAGGCCGTGCTGCGCTGGGTCTCCGCCGGCGCGCTCGGCGCCGGGATCTGGGCGACCCTGGCTCTGGGTCCCGACCGGCCGTCGCTCTTCGCCGGGATGTATGCCCGCGACGGGATGACCGTGGTGCTCCAGGTCGCCGCGCTGGTCACCGCGCTGCTGGCGCTGGCCCTGGCCGGGGACTACGTGACGCGAACGCGCCTGGACGCCGGGGAGTTCTACGCGCTGCTGCTCACCGCGGCGCTCGGCGCGATGGTCATGGCCGCGAGCACCGATCTGGTCATGGTCTTCCTGGGGCTGGAAACGCTGTCCATTCCGCTGTATGTCCTGGCCGCCTTCGCCCGCGCGGATCTACGCTCCCAGGAAGCGGGGATGAAGTACTTCCTGCTCGGCGCCTTCAGCACCGTCTTCTTCCTGTACGGGATGGCCCTGATCTACGGCGCCACCGGATCGACGAGCCTGGCCCGGCTCGCCGACGCTACGGCGCAGCCGCTGCTCCTGAGCGTGGGCGTGGGGCTGCTGCTGGTCGGTCTCGCCTTCAAGGCCGCCGTCGTGCCCTTCCACACCTGGGCTCCCGATGTCTACGAGGGCGCGCCGCTTCCGGTGACGGCGTATATGTCCGTGATCGCAAAGGTCGGCGCGTTCGCCGCGCTCCTGCGAATCTTCCCGGCGGCGCTGGGTCCCACCGCAGACTGGACCGGCGTCCTGGCGGTGCTGAGCATCCTGACGATGGGGCTGGGGAATCTCGCCGCGCTGCGGCAGACGAGTCTGAAGCGGCTGCTCGCCTACTCCAGCATCGCGCATGCCGGTTTCCTGCTCATCGGCGTGGCCGCGGGGACGGATCAGGGCGCCTGGGCGGTCGCCTTCTATCTGCCGGTCTATGCGTTCATGACGCTCGGGGCCTTCGCCGTGGCGCTGATGGTCGCCCGGGCCGGCGGGGAGGCCGACCAGATCGCCGACCTGACCGGGCTGGCCTGGCGGTCCCCTGCGCTGGCCGCGGCGATGGCCGTCTTCATGGTCGCGCTGGCCGGCCTGCCCCCGACGGCGGGGTTTGTGGGCAAGCTCTACATCTTCGCCGCGGCGCTGGATGCCGGTCGGCCCGCCCTCGCCCTGGTCGGCGTGCTGGCCTCGGTGGTCTCCGCCTATTTCTATCTTCGGGTGGCCTATACGATGTTCACCGGCGAGCCGCGCGGCGACGTCACCTTCACCGGGGATCGCTGGCTGGCCGGCTCACTGCTGGTCGCGGTCGCCGCCGTCCTCGCCCTGGGGATCTTTCCCTCGCCGCTCACCGTGTTCGTGCAGCAGCTGGCGCAGGTGTTGCGCTGACTCCCTTCCACTGATCGCTGATACGGACCACCGAGGCCCGGGATCCGCGTTGACGGCGGTCCGGCGATCCTCTATTGTAGTTACATCACTACACTGCATGCGGAGGGGGTCATGCGGATCGGGCTGCGAGACGCCAACCAGCGCTTCTCCAGGGCGATCAAGGCCGTGAAGGCCGGCGAGGAGGTCGTCCTGACCGAGCGGGGCACTCCCATCGCGGTCATCAAGCCTCTGGCCGTACAGGGGCGTGATTCCATCCTGGAGCGCTGGATCCTGGCCGGGGTCGTGCGCGTCCCCCCCAAGCGTGCGCCGATGCCGGCATGGAAGCCGCGCGTCCTGAAAGGCGCACCACTGTCCCGGACGATCCGGGAGCAGCGCGATGGCTGAGGCCACCCGATGGGGGTACTTCGATACCAGCGTCCTCGTCAAACGCTATGTCAGGGAGCCGGGATCCGCCCGGGCGCGAGCGCTGCTGCGCCGCTACGGTTTCCTCTCGTCCGCGGTTGCCCCGGTGGAACTCCTGTCGGCGCTGCAGAGGCGGTGGGCCACCGGAGAACTGGCGCCGGCCAGTTTTGAGGCGATCCGGACCCGGATCGGCCGGGACCGCGCGCACTGGGCACTGGTGGAGGTGACCTCGGCCGTGCTGGATCGAGCGGAGTGGGTCATCGATCACACGGGGGTGAGGACCCTGGATGCGATTCACCTGGCGTCCGCATGGCACGCCCGCGCGACCGCGGGGGCACCGCAGTCCCGAATTCCTTTCGTGACCGCGGATCTGCCTCAGCGCGTGGCCGCGCTACGCCTCGGTCTGGACGTCCACTGGGTCGGCTGATTGCCCCCGGCGCCGTCGGAGAAGGAACCAAAGGCCGAGCACGATGATAGCCGCCGCCGGGATCTGCCCCAGGGTGATGACCCACCAGATGCGGTCCTCGCTGCGCAGCAGATCCAGGAGGATCCGCCCGATGGATGTGAGCACCAGCACCGTCCAGAAGAGCTGCCCAGGAACGGCGCGCCGTCTCGTCATCGGCACCGTGACGGCGAGGATCAGCACCGCAAACAGCATCTCGTAGATCTGCAGCGGGTGGCGGGGGCCGGGCACGCCGGGGAACGTTACCGCCCAGGGCAGCCGGGTCGGATCCCCGTACAGCTCGCCGTTCATGAAGTTGCCGAACCGCACGAAGATGTTCCCCAGCGGCACCACCCAGACCACCGCATCGGCCAGATCCCAGAACGGCAGCCCGTCCCGGCGGGCCGCGATCCACACCGCGAGCAATCCGCCGGCAATCGCGCCGTGCGAGGTGAGGCCGCCGTGATCGATGCGGACGATTTCCGCCGGATTGGTGAACTCGCCCGGATGGGAGAGCACGTAGCCCACCCGCGCGCCGACGAAGGCCAGGATGATGAACAGCACCGACAGGCGATCCACCACGGCCGTGCTGACGCCCACGCGCGGGCCGATGCGATAGGCGGCCAGGAGCGCGGCGATGATCGTCACCGCCATCATCACGCCGTACCAGCGGAGCGTGAGCGGCCCCAGTTGGACGAGAATAGGATCCACGGCGGGCGTAGTATACACTAGAAAGCACGTCGATGCGCATCGTACTCGGCTCCACCAGCGCGTCCAAACTGCGGGCCGTGCGTGCCGTTTGCGGCCGGGCGTTTCCGGATGCGACCGTCGAGGCGCGCGAGGTCTCCACCGGCGTCGCCGCCCAGCCCGGAAGCGAAGACGAGACGATCCGCGGCGCGAGATCGCGGGCCCGGGAGGCGCGGTCGCGGGCGGACGCGGATCTCGGGATCGGTCTGGAAGGAGGCGTCTTCCGCGACGCGCACGGCCTCTGGTTGTGTGCCTGGGCCGCGGTGGTGGATCGGGCCGGCCGCGAGGGCCTGGCCTCGGGCGTTCGCTTCCCGCTCCCGAGCTGGATCGCGGCGAGGGCGCTGGCCGGCGAGGAGCTGGGGGCGATCGTCGATGCCTATCTGGATCAGCCGGAGGCCCACGAGACGTTGGGAGCGGTGGGGCTGCTGACCCGGGGACTGCTGGACCGCCAGGCCGCGCTCGAGCAGGCCCTGCTGGCGGCGCTGGCGCCGTTTCTCTCCGCGCCGCTGTACGCCGGCCCCGCGCCTACTGAGGTGAAACACCACGGGGGATGAGCAACACCGGTGGTCACCGAACGCCTGTACTACGGGGACTCCTACCTGCGCATCTTCGATGCGCAGGTGATTGACGTCCGGCCGCATGCGAGGGGTCACGCCGTGGTCCTCGACCGCACCGCATTCTATCCCACCTCGGGCGGGCAGCCGAACGACCGCGGCGTGATCGGCGGCGCCACCGTGCTCGACGTGGTAGACGATGAGACTTCGATCCTGCATGTCGTAGACGCCCCCGTCGAGGGAACGGTGCGCGGGGAGATCGATTGGCCGCGGCGCTTTGATCACATGCAGCAGCACACCGGGCAGCACATCCTCTCACAGGCCGCGTTGCGGACGTGCCGCGCCCAGACCGTGTCCGTCCACTTCGGCGCGGAGAGCTGCACGCTCGATCTCGATCGTCTGGAGATGACCGCCGGCGTGGCGGGAGAGATCGAGGATCTGGCCAATGCCGTGGTGGTCGAGGACCGGCCGGTGCTGGTGCGCATGGTGGAGGAAACGGCGCTGCCGGCGCTCGGCCTGCGCCGGCCGGCGAAGACGCGCGGGGAGATCCGCGTGATCGAGGTAGCGGAGTTCGACCGCTCGGCCTGTGGAGGGACGCACGTCCGCCGGACCGGTGAGGTCGGTCTGATCAAGATCCTCGGGTGGGAGCGCCACAAGGGCGGCCTGCGCCTGGCGTTCCTGTGCGGCTGGCGGGCGCTGCGCGACTACCGGTGGAAGAGCACCCTCGTCACCGGCCTCGCCGCGTCCTTCTCGGTCAAAGACCGCGAGGTGGGCGAGGCGGTGGCGCGTCAGAGCGCGGCCCTGCGGGACAGCGAGCGCGCCGCGGCGGATCTGCGGGCGCGGTTGCTCGCCCGAGAGGCCGAGGAGTACCTGGCGCGCGCCGGCGGGTCGCCGAAGATCATCGCGGCGGTGCTCGATCGGCCGGTGGACGAGGCGCTGGCTCTCGTCGGGAAGATCGTCGCGACGGCCGAGGCCGCGGTCGCCTTCGCGGCACGCGGCCGGCTGATCGTCGCCCGCTCCCCGTCGGTGGCGATCGATGCGGCGGCGATCGTCCGCGCGGCGCTTGCGCCGTTCGGGGGCAAGGGCGGCGGCCGGCCTGAGTTTGCTCAGGGCGCCGTCCCGGTCGGCGCCGAAGGCGCGGCGGTGGAGGCGGCGCGCACCGCGCTTGTGCAGGCTCTCGATGCCTGAGTTCCCGTTCCTCCAGGTCTTGGCCGAGAATCTGAATGCGCAGGCGCGCGGCCGCGTGATCACCGCCGCGCGATTGCATTCCGTCTCGCTGCTGAAGAGCTACGATCCCCCGCTGGCCGCAGCGGCCGGCCGCCGGATCGAGGGCGTGAGGCGCGTGGCGAAGCTCGTCGTGTTCGATCTGACCGACGATCTCTCCCTCGTCCTTCACCTGATGCGCGACGGCCGTGTACAGTTGGGAATGCCCCGGGCGAGGGCGGGGAAGGATCTGGCCCTGGCCCTGCGCCTGGACGACGGCCGGGAACTTCGCTTGGTCGAGCTCGGCCCCAAGAAGCGCGCCTCGGCCCATCTGCTGCCGACCGGCGACATGCCCGAGTGTGAGCCGCTGCGCGATCTTGGAATGGATCCATTCGCGCCCGCGCTCACGCCGGCCGCCCTGTACGAGATGCTCCGGGGAGAAAGCGTGCAGACCAAGCGCTTCCTCACCCTGCAGCGCTACGTGACCAGCATCGGCAACGCCTACTCGGACGAGATCCTGTGGGAGGCTCGCCTTTCACCCTTCGCCCCGGCCAAGACGCTGACCTCGGACGCGGCCGCGCTGATGCTGGGGGCGATTCGGCGCACCCTGGAGCGGGCGCTCGAGGAGCACAGGGCGTACTTCGGCGGGGAGTTGCCGCAGAAGGAACCGCCGGAGCTGCTGCGTGTGCACCGGCATGCAGGCGAGCCCTGCCCGCGATGCGAGACACCGGTGGCGCAGGTCGCCTACGCGGAACGGGAGACGTACTACTGCCCGACGTGCCAGACGGGCGGGAAAGTCTACGCCGACCGCCGTCTGTCGCGCCTGCTGAAGTGAGCGATGCCTGAGCTCCCGGAAGTCGAGACCGTCCGGCGCACACTGCGGCCGCTGCTGGGGCGGACGATCGCCGCGGTGGACGTCCGCGCCCCGGCGGCCGTGCGCACCCATCGTCCTCGTCAGTTCGCGACGCTGCTCGTCGGCCGGCGGCTGGTCCGCGCCGAGCGGCGGGGCAAGGCGCTGCTCATCGGTATCACTGGCGGGCTTGTTCTTGTCGTGCACTTCAGGTTGTGGGGGATCCTCCGGTTCTCGCCTGCGGAGATCAGCGCGGACAAAGACTCGGCCGTCGTCCTTCGGCTGAAGGACGACGGCGCACTTGAGTTCCGGGAGCTGCAGCTGTCCACGCTCGAGCTCTATGCCCAGGACGATCTCGCCGCCGTCCCGCACCTGGCGAAACTGGGGCTGGATCCGCTCGCCCCCGCGTTCACACGCCCACGGTTCACCGCGCTGATGGCCGGTCGCGCGACGATCCATGCCATCCTCACCGATCAGACCCGCATCGCCGGGATCGGCAACCTCTGGGCCCACGAAATCCTCCACGCGGCGCGCCTGAGGCCCGGCCGCTCCGCCGCCCGGCTCGCGCCGCGTGAGCGAGATGCGCTCTACCGGGCCATCCGATCCGTCCTGCGGCGGGCCATCCGGGCCGGCGGCGAGCCGGAGTTCAGCGACGTGTCCGGCCGGAAGGGCCGCGCCGTGCTGGCGGTGTATGGGCGGGCGGGGCGGCGCTGTCCGCGTGGAGACGGCACGATCGTCGCCGCGCGGGCCGGCGGGCGGCCGTCTTTCTACTGTCCGGCCTGTCAGCGATGAGATGAGCTCGATGGTCAGCATCGATCACGACTTTCTGCTCGAGGTGCTGCGAGGGTTGGTGCGCACCAACTCCATCAACCCGTCGCTCGTGCCGGGTGCGCCGGGCGAGGCGGCCATCGCCGCCTACGTGGCCGGGGTCTGCCGGGACGCCGGCCTCGAAGCCGAGGTCGTCGAGGCCGCACCGGGCCGGCCGAACGTGATCGCCACGCTGCGCGGCGACGGTGGCGGGCGGGCGCTGATGCTCAACGGACATCTCGATACGGTCTCGGTGGAAGGGATGGCGCAGCCGTTCGATGCCCGGGAGGAGCGCGGGCGTCTCTACGGCCGCGGGAGTTGCGACATGAAGGGGTCGCTCGCCGCGATGATTGCCGCCTCCGCCGCGCTGCGGGCACAGGCGCACCTGGCCGGGGATCTCGTGCTCACCTTCGTCGCCGACGAGGAGTACGCCAGCCTGGGCACCGAGGCGATCGCCCGGACGGTGCGTGCGGATGCCGCGATCGTCACCGAACCGACGGCCCTGCAGATCACGGTGGCGCACAAGGGCTTTGCCTGGGCGCGGTTCGAAACCGCGGGCCGCGCGGCGCACGGCAGCGACTACGGCCACGGGCGCGACGCCATCGCCGCCATGGGCGACGTGCTCGTGGAACTGCGGCGCCTGGAAACGAACCGCCTCCCGCAGCACCAGCACCCGCTGCTGGGCCGCGCCTCTGTCCACGCCTCGCTGATCACCGGGGGCGAGGGCCTGAGCACCTACCCCAGCCGGTGCGTGCTGGAGGTGGAACGCCGCACGCTGCCGGGCGAGACGGCCGCGGAGATCGAGGCCGAGATGCGCGAGGTGCTGGAGCGCGCGGGCGAGGGCACGGTCGAACTCGTCTTCTTCCGCCCGGCGTACGAGATCGCACCTGACGCGCCGGTCGTGACCGCGCTCGCCTCCGCCGCCTCCCGCGTGCTCGGCGCGCGGCCCAAACTGGTCGGCATGGCGCCCTGGATGGACTCGGCGATCCTCGGCCCGGCGGGAATTCCCAGCGCCATCTTCGGCCCGGCCGGCGCCGGGGCGCACGCCGCGGAGGAGTACGTGGAGGTCGAGAGCTGCGTGCGCTGCGCGGAGGTCCTCGCCGCCGCGGCCCTGGAGTTCTGCGGCAGCTCATGACGTCGACGCTGATCACCCTGCTCAGCGATTTCGGGTCTCACAGCCCGTATCCGGCGGCGATGAAGGCCGTCCTGGCGGCCTACGGACAGCACCTGCTGGTGGATATCAGCCATGACGTGCCCCGGCACGACATCCGCGCCGGCGCCTACCTCCTCGCCACGATCGTGCCGTTTGTGCCGGCGGGGACCGTGCACCTGGCGGTCGTCGATCCGGGTGTCGGGACGGCACGGCGGGCGCTGATCGTCGTTGCGGGCGGTCAGTACTTTGTCGGACCGGACAACGGATTGCTGCTGCCGGCCGCGCGGAAGGTCGGCCGGCCCCGCGCCTACGTGATTACCGACGAGCGACTCCTCCGGGGCGTGCGGTCGAGCACGTTTCATGGACGCGATCTCTTCGCCCCGGCCGCGGGTCTGCTGGCGCAGGGGACGCCGCCAGCGGCGCTGGGGTCGCCCGCGCCGGAGATCATCGATCTGGAGATCGGTGAAGGACGCCTCGAGCGCGGCGTCCTTGTCGGGGAAGTGGTCTACGTGGATGCTTTTGGCAACCTGATCACGAGCATTCCCGCCGCGCTACTTCCGCCGGAGGGATCCCGGCTCGCGCTGCGCGCAGGAAGCCGCCTGGCGGCCGCCACGGTCGGCCGGACCTACGCCGATCGCCCGCGCGGCCGCCTGGTCGTCGTGCCGGGAAGCGACGGGCTGGTCGAGATCGCCGTCCGTGAGGGGAACGCGGCGGCGACCCTGCGCGCGTCCGCGGGAACATTCGTACGCCTCAAGATCCGTCGCTGAAAAAGCCTCCCGGGGCGAGACTGCGTCCCGCGGACGACGGGCATCAATCGGGCAAAGGACCGACTTCCGGAGCGGCTTGTCGTTCCTTTACAATACGGTGCTAGGTTCGGGAGCATGGAACGCGTCCGACGTCTCCCCGCGTATCTCGGATGGCGAGTTGCGTGGGCTGCCACCGCCCTCGTGGCGGCAATGCTGCTGGCGCTGCCGCCAGTGCACGCGGCGCCGCGCCCGGCCCCGGCGTTCACGCTGGAGTTGTTCGACGGCACGACGTTCCGGCTGGCGGACCGGGCCGGCTCCGCGGTCGTGCTGCTGTTCTGGGCGCCGTGGTGAGTGACGTGCAACCGTGACGCCCCCGGGTGGGAGCGGACCTGGCAAGAGTGGAAGGGGAAAGGCGTACGGTTCGTCGGGATAGGATTGCTGGACTCGAAGGAGGCAGCTCTGGCATTCGTGCAGAAGCACGGCCTGACGTTTCCAAACGGCTATGACGGCGACGGCAGAGTGGCGAAGCTCTACGGCTTTACGCATCAGCCGTTCTGGGCGGTCATCGGGAAAGACGGCACGCTGATCCGGGCGGGGTTCGGCCCCTCCGGCGAGGCGGAACTGGTCGCCATGCTCAGATCAATCACCAGATGACGGAAGTCAGCCTGATCCTGGCCTTCGTCGCCGGCGTGCTGGGGTTTGTCTCGCCGTGCATCGTCCCGCTCATCCCCGGTTACCTCTCGTTCGTGTCTGGCGTGTCTCTGGGGGAGATGGATCTGGCCGCCAGGCGGGCCAAGCTCGGCCAGGTCCTCTCTGCCACCGCTCTCTTCGTCCTGGGCTTTTCGATCATCTTCACCGCCCTCGGCGCCTCGGCCAGCGCCCTGGGGTCGTTTGTTCTGGACAACCGCGTGGCGCTGGGTCGCGTGGGCGGGATCGTTGTCGTGCTGCTCGGGCTCACGGTGCTGGGCGTGGTCCGGGTGCCGGGGCTGTACCGCGAGCGCCGGCTGCAGATGGCACGCCGTCCCGGCGGGCTCCTCGGGGCGGTCCCTGTGGGGATGGCCTTCGGCTTCGCCTGGACGCCCTGCGTGGGGCCGGTGCTGGCCGGGATCCTGACGCTCGCGGCATCCGCCCAGGGAGCTGGCGGTGGGGCGCTGCTGTTGTTCGCCTACTCGCTCGGTCTGGGCATCCCGTTCCTGGTGGCTGCAGCGCTCATCACCACGGCCGTGGACGCGACGGGCTGGTTCCGGCGTCACGGGCGCGCCGTCGAGGTGTTCAGCGGCGGCTTCCTCGTGGTGATGGGCACGGCGATGATCTTCGACCTGGTGTTCCGGCTGAACACCTGGATTCTCCGCATCTTCCCGTTCCGGCCCGCGCTGTGACCGCGGTTCCCCACCGCGGCACGGGGCATGAGACAGGATAGTCGCAGTGCATCTCGGCAGAGGCAGGTGACTCCATGAAGGACCTGAGAGCAACCATGCAACGCGCCCTGGCCGCCATCGTCGTGCTGTCCGTGCTGGCGCCGGTCGCCGTGGCACAGACCGCGACGGGGGCGGAACCGACCCTCGTCTTCGAGGCGCTGCGCGCCCTGCAGACCAACTACGTCGATCCGGTTGATGTGGTGAAGGTGCTGAACGGCGCAGCGGAGGCGCTGCGGACCCAACTGTCCCAGGCCGGCATCAGCGTGCAGGTTCTCACCATTCCTCCGGGGACCCCGGAGCCCGAGGCGCGCCGCCTCTTCGGTGAGCAGTTTGCGGCGGCGGTCGCCGCCGGCGGGACATCGCTGACCTCGACGCAACTGTCCTACGCCGCGATCCGGGGCATGACGGAGTCCTTCAAGGACTCCCACACCGGTTTCATGACCCCGCAGCAGAACCAGGAACGCCGCCTGCGGCAGCGCGGCCAGGCCGGTTTCACCGGCGTCGGCATCATCCTGCTGCCGAAGGAGGAGAAGTTCTACGTCTGGGCCGTGGTCCCGGGCGGCCCGGCCGAGTCGATGGGTGTGCGCGAGTTCGACCGGATTGTGAAGATCAACGAGGTGAGCACGGTGGGGATGCAGGTGGAGCAGGTCTCCGGCCTGATCCGCGGCGCGCCCGGAACGCCGGTCACCCTCACGTTGCAGCGGCCCGGGGTGGCCGACCTGCTGGCCATCACGATCACGCGCGGCCCGATCGTCGTTCCCTCTATCTTCCGGGCGGAGATCCTCGACGGCGGGATCGGCTACATCAAGCTGTACCAGTTCGTGGAAGGCACGGCGCGCGATTTCCGGTCTGCCCTGACCCGGCTGCAGGGCCAGCGCATGCGGGCCCTGGTCCTCGACCTGCGCGGCAACGGCGGCGGCTACCTGCATGAGCTGAACGGGGTCCTCAACGCGCTGTTGCCGGCCAACCTGCCGGTCTACACCGAGATGCGCCAGGGCGGGCAGACACGCGTGCAGCGGACCAACGCCGCCCCGCTCCTGCCGACCACGATACCCCTGTACGTCCTGATCGATGAGGGGAGTGCCTCCGCTGCTGAACTGCTTTCGGCCGCGCTTCAGGAGCATAAGCGCGGCCAGCTAATCGGCGCGAAGACCGCCGGCGCGGTAGAAGCCAGCATCATGGTCGACCTCTCGGACGGCTCGGCCCTGAGCATCACAACGTTCCGCCTGGCGACCGGCCGCGGCGTCCGCCTGGAGGGCGTCGGCGTCACGCCCGACGTCGAGGCGGTCCTGACCGCCGCGGACATCGAAGCCGGGACGGACCGGGTGCTGACCGCCGCGCTACGCGCGGCCAGGCAGGCCCTGGCGCAGACCGGCCGGTAGAGGCACGACAGGAAGTTTCCGCGTACAACATGAAGAGGGAAGGGGGCAGCGACCTCTTCCCTCTTCCGCCTTCTATGGACCACGCCATCCTGGACCAACTCGAGCGCCGCCGCGCCTCGGTCATCGGCTTTCTGGCCAGCCTGGTGCGCGCGGAGTCCGTCAACCCGCCGGGCGACACGCGGAAGGTCACGGATCTCATCGCCGCCCGCCTGCGCGGCGCGAGCATCGACTTCCAGGTCCTGGGGGACGAGCCGCGCAAGCCCAATTTGATCGCGCGGCTGGGCGCCGGCCGGCCCGAACTCCTCTTCACCTCGCACATGGACACGGTCCCGGTCGGCAACGCCAGGGCCTGGCGGTATCCGCCGCTCAGCGCCGAGATCGTGGGGACACGACTGCACGGCCGGGGATCGGCGGACGCCAAGGCCTCGCTGGCCGGGATGGTGGCCGCGATGGAGGCGCTGGCCCAGGTCCTGCCCCTGCGCGGCACCCTCACCCTGACGGCGGTGAGCGACGAGGAGGTCGGCGGGATCAAGGGCACCGAGTACCTGGTGGACCGCGGGCTGCTGCAGCCCGACGAGGTGGTGGTCGGTGAGATCACGGACAATCGTCTGGCCACCGCGGAGAAGGGCGTGCTCTGGATGCGCGTCGTCACCCACGGCCGGGCCGCGCACGGCAGCACGCCGTGGGAGGGCAGCAATGCGATCTCGACGATGCTGCGCGTGCTGCGGGCGATCGAAGACCGGGTCGGGGATCGCCTCCGCACGCTCTCGCACCCCCTCACGCCGCCGCCGTCGCTCTCTATCGGCACGATCCGGGGCGGGGTGGCGACGAACGTCGTGCCGGACTGGTGCGAGGCCACGCTGGACCGCCGCACCCTCCCCAACGAGAGCATCACCGAGGCGATCGGTGAGGTGGAACGGATCATCGCCGAGTTGAAGCGGGATGATCCCGAGCTGCAGGCGGACGTCGAGATCCTGCAGAGCGGACCGCCGATCGAGACCGCGGTGGAGACGCCCCTCGTGCGGACGGCGCAGAGCGTCGCCCGTGAGCTGGCGCTCCCGCCCGAGCCCGTCGGATACCAGCAGGCGAGCGACGGGCGCTTCTTCGCCGAGCGGGGCGTCCCGACGATCCTGTTCGGGCCCGGCGATCCCGCCCTGGCGCACACCCCTCACGAATCGGTCGATGTCAACGAGGTCATCACCGCCGCGAAGTTCTACGCGCTGCTGGCGTTCCGTCTGCTGACCGAGTCCGACCGGAGGAGGTAGACGATGGAGTTCTCGCTCGCCGAGCACCAGCGGATGGCCGCGCAGATGGTGCGCGAGTTCGCCGCCACGGTCGCCCCCCGGATCAAGGAGCTGGACCGCGCGCAGCAGTTCGACCGCTCCGTTCTCACCGACATGGCCCGCCTGGGGATGCTGGGGCTGTGCCTGCCGGAGCGCTACGGCGGCGCCGGCATGGACTACGTCAGCCTGGGCCTGGCCTGTGAGGAACTCGAGTACGTCGACACCTCCCTGCGCGTCATCATGTCCGTCCACGTCGGATTGAACAGCCTCACCCTGCTCAGCTGGGGGACCGAGGAGCAGAAGCAGCGCTACCTGGTCCCGCAGGCACGCGGGGAGAAGATCGCCACCTACGGCCTCACCGAGCCGGCCGCGGGCAGCGACGCCGTCGGCATCCGGGCCACCGCGGTGCGCGACGGGCGGCACTACGTGCTCAACGGCGAGAAGCTGTGGATCTCGCTGGCCGATGTCGCGGACCACTTCATCGTCTTCGCCTGGACCGATGCGGCCAGGCAGAAGGCCCGGGATCACGGCGGCCTGAGCGCCTTCATCCTCACGCGGGAGATGAAGGGCCTGCGCACCGGGACGATCCACGGCAAGCTCGGGATCCGCGCCGGCAATACCGGGTCGATCGTGATGGACGAGGTCCGGGTCCCGGCGGACAACCTCCTCGGCGAGGAGGGGGAGGGCTTCCGCATCGCCATGTTCGCCCTCGACCAGGGGCGGTACACGGTGGCGGCAGGGGCGACGGGACTGATCCGCGCCTGCCTGGACAGCAGCGTGAAGTACGCGAAGGAGCGCACCACCTTCGGCCGGCCGATCGGCGAACACCAGCTGGTGAAGGAGATGATCGCGGGGATGGTGCGCGACTACGAGGTCAGCCGTCTGCTGTACCTGCGCGCGGGATGGATGAAGAACCAGGGGATGCGCAACTCCCGGGAAACCTCGCTGGCCAAGTGGTATGCGACCGTGGCCAGCGAACGCGCCGCCGGCGACGCCGTCGAGGTGCACGGCGCGTACGGCTACTCGGACGACTATCCCGTGGAACGCTTCTACCGCAACAGCAAGGGCGCCGTGATCTATGAGGGCACCCGCGAGATCCACACCCTGATGCAGGCCGATTATGCTCTGGGCTACCGTCGGGATCGGCCGACGCGGGTGTCGCTCCCGAAGTGGCCGTTCGAATGACCGCGCCCTTCGAGTGCGAGGTCCGCTTCTACCTGAGCGACCCAGAGGTGTTCCACCGGCGCCTGGAACGTCTGGGGGCTCGACTACAAGAGGCGTACGCGTTTACTGATCATTATTACCGGCCGGCACAGCCGGCCGGTAGCAATTGGAACGGACGCAGCCAGGCGCTTCGGATCAGGCAGCATCACGTTCCGGATTCAGGGAACGAAGTGCTGCTTACGCATGGTGATCTCTCGTCGGCCGGCGGACTGCCGTTCAAGCGTTCGCGCTTCCCGGAAGGCAAGGTCCGGCTGTACGCGGGCGCCCTCGCCGACTGCAGGGCGATCGTCGAAAGCCTGGGTTTTGCGCCCTGGATCACTGTGCGCAAACTCGAGGGCCGCCTGATCGAGGTTCCCGATGTCGGCACTCTCGTCACCGAGCGCATCGAAGGGGTCGGCTGGATGTGCGAGATCGAACAGGGAGGCGGGGACGTCGCCCGGGCCGTGGAGGGCCTCCGCTCGAAACTCGCCCGCCTGGGCGTGAGCATCGACCAGGTCACCGGCGAGCCGGTGGCCGCGCTGGTCGCCTCGACATCTGCGGCATCCGCCGCAGGCCGCGCCGCGCCGTCAGATCGCACCGTCGGGCGGAAGGTGTACTTCTGCGGCTCGATCCGCGGGGGACGGGGCCGGCAACCGCTCTACCGGAAGATCGTCGACTTCCTCCAGGGCCTCGGCTATCAGGTCCTCACTCCGCACGTGGCCGATCCCGACGTGCTCGACCGCGAGCGGCGGGAGGGTGTCACCGACCGGGACATCTACGAGCGCGACCTCCGCTGGCTGGCGGAGAGCGACCTCGTGATCGCGGAGGTCTCCACACCCTCGCTGGGAGTGGGGGTGGAGATCGCGGAAGCTACCGGATTGGGCAAGCCCATCATCGCGCTGTGCCAGGCGGGAGTCGCGCTGTCCGCGATGGTCGCCGGCAACGCTGCGCTGCGGGTGGTCACCTACGCCGATCAGGCCGATCTGCTGAGCACGCTGGCCGGGGAGCTCCCGGGTGGCCGGATCACCGCGCGCTCCTGCGGAGACGACTGAGAGCGCGGTCGAGTGGAGGGAGGAAGCGGGATGTCGATCGAGGCCAACAAGGCGATCGCACGGCAATTGGAACGGGATCTCCTCGGACTGATGGAACAGCGCGGCGCCGTGACGCGGCGGGCCTGACGATGGAGGTCCCCTGGGCGGATGACCGCCTGGCGATGCTCCCCTGGGAGCGCCTGCGCGACAAGATCCTCACCGTCGACGGCAAGCCGTTCGCCGCCTACCAGACACTGGAAGGGGCCTACCGCTTCGAGCGGTTTGTGCTGTTCATCGAGGCCGTCAACATGGAGCCCCCGGGCGCGCCTTCGCCGATCCGGGTGCGGGTGGACCAGGCCGAGGCGCGGTTTCCCGCGGACCTCTCGTCCTCACCGGTGCGCCGGACCGCGCTCGAGGACTACATCGCGCGCCGCTTCCTGGACAGCGCGCGCCGCATCACGCGGACGCGGGGCGGCCGCGCCGGGATCTCGATCGACGCGGGCGGGCAGACGATCCTGCCGCGGACGTCGTGCCGGGTGGCGGAGGACTACGTCGAGGTGCGTGCCGAGATCACCCTGCCCTCGGACGGCCGGAAGGCCAGCGCCAAGGCGGCGCAGGCGCTGCTGTTCGACGACCTGGGGCAGATCGTGGACGGGGCGTTGCTGTACGGCGGTCTCAACCCGCAGCACCTCGCCCGGCACGTCGAGGCGGCGGAGGACGCCCAGGCGCTGCGCGGCGCCTTGGCCGAGCGGGGCCTCGTCGCGTTCATCGCGGATGGCGCCGTGCTCCCGCGGGAGGGCGATGGCGACCGGCCGCTCCTGGCGCGGCTGGTGCCCTTCCACTCGCCCGACGAACTCCGCGTGGCGCTGCGCGTCCCCCACCGTGGAGAGATCAGCGGGATGGGCATCCCCCGCGGCGTGACGGTGATCATCGGCAGCGCCTTCTCCGGCCGCAGCACCCTGCTCCGCACGATCGCGAGCGCGGTCTACGCCCACGTTCCTGGAGACGGCCGGGAGTACTGCGCGACCGTCCCCGACGCGGTGTTCGTCCAGGCCGAAGAGGGCCGCCGCGTGGAAGGCGTCAACCTCACGCCGTTCATCTCCGCCCTCCCCACGGGGGAGGATCCGGCGCGGTTCCGCGGCGACCACACGCCGGCGCTGCTGGCGCAGGCGGCCTCGGTCAGCGAGGCGCTGGAGGCCGGCACCACGCTCCTGCTGTTCGATGAAGACACCAGCGCGCCGAGGCTGCTCACCCGCGACGTCCTCTGGCGCCACTTGGCGCCGGAGGCGAGGGATCCCGTCACGCCGCTGGCGGATCTGGTGCGGCCGCTCTACGCCGAGCACGGCGTCTCGTCCGTCATCGTGGGGGGCGCCGGCAGCAGCCTGCCCGGCGTCGCCGACACGGTGATCGCGATGGACGGCTTCCGGCCCCTCGCCGTGACGGCACGGGCGAAGCAGCTCGTCGGCGAGTGGCCCGGAGTGCGCGTCGCCGAGTCGCGGGGCTTCGGAGGCATCCACCACCGCGTCCCGCTCGGCGACAGCGTGGCGTTTCTCCGCGGGAGGCGACAGCGCGCCGACGCCCCGGCGCCGCGCACGCTGGCGCTGGCCCGCGAGGTCGTGGACCTGCGTGCCCTCATCCAGCTGGTCGATCCCGGCCAGGTCCGGGCGATCGGCGCGGCGCTGGTGTACGCGGTGGAGCGCGGCTACCTGGACGGATCGCGCACGCTGCGCGAGGTCCTGAGCCTGATCGAGGCCGACATCGCCGCCGGCGGGCTGGACATCCTCTCGCCCTCCGAGTTCCCCGCGGGCGGATTCGCCCTGCCGCGCCGCCAGGAACTTGCCGCGGGGTGGAACCGCCTGCGGCCGCTGCGCGTCAGGAACTGAGTTGGCCCCACCGCGGCCGAATCGATCCCCGGCCCGATTCAGTCGTCTCTTTCCTGCCATGACGGACGCGGCGGCGGTGGGCAGGAAGTGCCCTGAGGCGAACGAACTCAATTCGCTCAACATCCCGCAGGGCGGAGGGACCCACGATGGCCGAGACCGTCAAGTATGTGCTGGACGAATCGCGGATTCCCAGATCCTGGTACAACATCGCCGCTGATCTCCCGGTGCCGCTCCCGCCGGTCATCCATCCCGGCACAAAGCAGCCCATCGGCCCCGGCGATCTGGCCCCGCTGTTTCCGATGGACCTGATCCTGCAGGAGGTGAGCACCGAGCGGGAGATTCCCATCCCCGAGCCGGTCCGGGAGATCTACCGACTGTGGCGGCCGACGCCGCTGTATCGCGCGCGCCGGCTGGAGCAGGCGCTGGACACCCCGGCCCGGATCTACTACAAGTACGAGGGCACGAGCCCGGCGGGCAGCCACAAACCCAACACCGCGGTGGCGCAGGCCTTTTACAACAAGCAGGCCGGCGTGCGCCGGCTCACCACGGAGACCGGGGCGGGGCAGTGGGGCAGCGCGCTGTCCCTGGCCTGCCGGCTGTTCGGGCTCGAGTGCACGGTGTACATGGTGAAGGTGAGCTACGAGCAGAAGCCCTATCGCAAGGTCATGATGCAGACCTGGGGCGCCGAGGTCATCCCCAGCCCGAGCCTGCGCACGAACGCCGGAAAGGGCATCCTGGCCAGGGATCCGCAGTCGCCGGGCAGTCTGGGCATCGCCATCAGCGAGGCGGTGGAGGACGCCGCCACCCACGACGATACGAAGTACTCGCTGGGCAGCGTGCTCAATCACGTGCTGATGCACCAGACCGTCATCGGCCTGGAGGCCAGGGAGCAGATGGCGATGGCCGGGGACTATCCCGACGTCGTCATCGGCTGCGTGGGCGGGGGCAGCAACATGTCCGGGCTGACCTTCCCCTTTCTGGCGGACAAGTTCAAGGGGAAGGCGGTGCGCGTCGTCGCCGTCGAGCCGGAAGCCTGCCCGAGCCTGACCCGCGGGGAGTACCTGTACGACTTCGGCGACACCGCGGCCACCACGCCGCTGCTCAAGATGTACACGCTCGGCCACGGCTTCATCCCGCCCGCCATCCACGCCGGCGGGCTGCGCTACCACGGCGATGCGCCGCTGGTGTGCCTGCTCTACCATCACAAATACATCGAGGCCGCGGCGTACCACCAGCGGCCGGTCTTCGAGGCCGCGGTGCAGTTCGCCCGGGCGGAAGGCATCGTCCCCGCGCCGGAATCGGCCCACGCCGTCCGCAAGGCCATCGACGAAGCCCTGGAGGCCAGGCGCGCAGGCAAGACCCGGACGATCCTGTTCAACCTGAGCGGCCACGGGCACTTCGACCTGGGCGCGTACGAGGCGTATCTGGCGGGCAGGCTGGAAGACTTCGCCTACCCGGAGGCGCAGGTCAAGGCGGCGATGCGCGAACTCGCCGGGATCCAGCCCTAGCAGACGCGGATCCGGGCGGCCACTTCGCGGCTGATCGCCCGCGTCACGCCACCCACGCGGAGGCTGACCGGGCCGTTGAAGGGGGCCATCCCTCCGAGGACCACCGTCGTCTCAGGAACGAGTCCTTGCTCGACGAGGTACTCGAGTAGCGCGGAGTCCTCTTCCGGGACGGAGGCGATGCGAGTCTCCTGTCCCGGAGTCAACTCGATCAGCGGGCGTGTGGGCACGACGCGCTTCGCTTCTCCGGGGATCGGGAGACCGTGCGGGCAGGTCGCGGGATGACCCAGCACCGCGGCGAGCTTTTCCTCCACTTCGTCGCTGATCACGTGCTCCATCTTGCAGGCTTCCTCGTAGACCTTCGGCAGCTCCAGCTTCAGCACATCGGTGAGCAGCCGCTCGGCCAGGCGCAGCCGGCGCACCACCGTCGTCGCCTTCTCCTGACCTGAGGCGGTGAGGTCGAATCCCTCGTCCGCCCCGCGGACGTAGCCCTGCTGCTCCAGCCGGCGCAGCATTTCCGAGGCGGAGGGCGCGGAGACCCCCATGAACTCCGCGACCTTGGTCACGGTGGCCGGCGGGGCGGCCTGCTGGAGGGTCAGCACCGCCTTCAGGTACATCTCCATCCGCTCGGTCTTGGCGATGTCGTGGGTGGTCACGAGCGGCACTCCGCGCAGACCCCGCGGAACACGACGTCCTGTTCGGTGATCACGAATCCCTGGCGCTGATCCGGCGGGACATCCACGAGATCGACCACAGCGAAGACGTCCTTGATCTTGCCGCAGCGGAGACAAACCAGATGGTGATGACGCTTCGGATTGACGCAGAAGCGTTTGCTGCCGGTGCCCAGATCGAGGGAGCGAATGGCCTTCATCGCTTCGAGCTCGTCGAGGATAGCATACACCGTCCGGAGGGAGAGCGACGGCATCTGGCGGGTGGCCCGGACATGGATGGCCTCTGCGGAGGGGTGATCGGCTCCCATCTCCTGCACCAGGCGGAAGACGAGGGCCCGCTGGGGGGTGACGCGGAGCCCCCGCTGCCGTAGTGCCGCCTCGTTCTCTGAGCTCGTTGTCATCGTTCCGCGCTTGCTAACAACGATTGTTGACCCCGCCCCTCAACTTCGCGAAACCCGCATCAGATGGGGGCGATCGCGGCGTTGAGCGCCATCGGGCGTCGGACTGAGGGCAGTCAATCGGGTGCGGATAGGATTGACCCCTCTCATGGATTAGGATAGCCTAACCGCGCCACTCGGACAAGGAGGGGGGTCGGCGGTGGCCGCATCGCTGTTGATCACGCTTCGGGAGGGCCTGGAGGCCGCCCTGATCGTCGGTATCATCCTGGCCTATCTCGCCAAGACCGGGAATCGCGCCCGGAGCGGACCCGTCTGGGTAGGGACGGTCGGCGCAGTCGTGATGAGCGTGCTCGCCGGCGGCCTGATCTTCCTCACGGCCGGGAGCATCGAGGGACGCGCGGAGGAGCTGTTCGAAGGGACCGCCATGCTCACCGCCGCCGGCGTGCTGACCTATATGATCTTCTGGATGCGCCGGCAGGCGATCAACATCAAGGCGCATCTCCAGGCGCAGGTGAACACCGCGCTGGAGTCCGGCTCGGCGCTGGCCCTCGGTCTTCTCGCCTTCGTCGCCGTGGGGCGCGAGGGGATCGAGACAGCCCTGTTCATGTTCGCCGCGACGAAGGCCGCCTCACCCTTTGCCGCGACGGTCGGCGGGCTGCTGGGCCTGGCCGCCGCCGCCGTGCTGGGCTACCTCCTCTACCGCGGTACCTACCGCCTGAACCTGCGGGCGTTCTTCAACGTGACCAGCGTGCTCCTGCTGCTCTTTGCCGCCGGATTGCTGGCCCACGGCCTGCACGAGTTCCATGAGGCGGCTGTGATCCCCCCGGTCATCGAGGAGGTCTGGGATCTCAACCCGATCCTGAGCGAGTCCTCCACGCTGGGCGGCTTCTTGAAGGCGCTCTTTGGCTACAACGGCAATCCCTCGCTGGTTGAAGTCCTCGCCTGGGGGGGGTACCTCGTCGTCGTGGGCTGGGCCTACTTCCGCCCGCCGACGCGCCGCGAACTGCAACCACAGCAGGTTCGGGCGTAGAGCGGAACTGCCCAGTCTTCGGCGAAGCAATCCTCCCGTGGTCCCAGGGAGATTGCTTCCCGTCGCCTTGCCGCACGTCACACCGGTGTGACGATGACCACTGAGGAGATCATGGCCCTCGCCCTCGAGCTGGCCGGGCTGGACCGCGTCCCCGAGGACTCGGCGATCTTCGTCCCCGGCCGCGATATCCGCCGCGTACTCTTCGGCGTGGACGTGGGCGCCGCCGAGGTGGCCGCGGCCAAGGCGCTGGGGTTCGACCTCGTCATCGCGCACCACCCCACCGGGGTCTACGTCGACGAGTGGAAGGTCCTCCTGCGCCATGTGGAGTTCATGACCGCCGCCGGCGTCCCCGAGAAGACCGCGCGGGCGGCGATCGCCGACCGGGTCGAGGCCACGAAGCTGCGCGGGCAGATTTCCAACGTGGACCAGGTGCCCTCGACCGCGCGGTTGCTGGGCATGCCGTTCATGAACATCCACGCGCCCCTCGACGAGATCGGCCGGCGACGGATGCGGGCGCAGGTGGACGCGGCGCTCGCCGGCGGGCGGGCGCGGGTGACCGACGTGGTGGAGGCCCTGGCCGCGCTGCCGGAGATGCGCGCCGCGCCGACCACGGTGCAGCTGCTGCTCGGCGATCCCGGCCATCCCGCGCGTACCGTCGTGATCGCGCACGGGGCCCTGACGAACGGCGGCTATCCCGTCGCCCACACCTGCTTCGCGCACGGGATCGATGTCGTGGTCTACATCCACATCGACTTCGGCGAGTTGCAGCGGCTGCGGGCCGAGGGGCGGGGCAACCTCATCGTCACCGGTCATCTGGCCGGCGACTCGCTCGGCTTCACGCCTTTCCTCACCGCCCTCCGGCAGCGCGGGCTGGAGGTCACGACGTTCAGCGGGGTGATCGAACCCGGTTCGTCGGCGTCAGCGAGGTCGGGCTCTCCATCGCCTCTGTCCTGATCCTGCTGGGGCGGGCTCCGGCGCGCGCCGGTCCGCGCACTGGTAGAATGGGGAGTAATGGCGAGGACCGGGTGGCTTCTGAACCTGGACCAGGGACTGACGCCGTACGCGGAGGCCTGGGCGCTGCAGAAGGCCCTCGTGGCCGCGCGGCAGCAGGACGCCATCGCCGACGGGCTGATCCTGCTGGAGCACGAGCCGGTCTTCACGATCGGACGGTCCACGAAGGCCGAGCATCTGCTCTTCCCTCGTGATGCGCTGGCGCGCCAGGGATTCGGGATCTACGAGATCGAACGCGGCGGCAGCATCACCTACCACGGGCCCCGCCAGCTGGTCGGGTATCCGATCCTGGACCTCCGCGCCTACCATGAGGACATCGTGAAGTTCATGCGCTCGCTCGAGGAGACGCTGCTGCGCACGCTGGCCGACTTCGGCATTCAGGCGGAGCGTCAGCGCGCCTTTCCGGGGGCGTGGGTCGGCGGCGAGAAGATCGCGGCGGTGGGCGTGGCCGTGAAGCGCAAGGTGACGATGCACGGCTTCGCCCTCAACGTCGACCCCGACCTCGGTCATTTCGGCCTGATCAACCCCTGCGGATTGGGGCGACCGGTGACCTCGATGGCGCGGGTGCTGGGACGACCCGTGTCCATGGCCCAGGTGCGCACCGCCTGCGCCCGGCGGTTTGCCGAGGTGTACGGGCTCGACCTTGCCCCCACCACCCCTGACGCGCTGCAGGCCACCATCGGCGCCGTGTCCGTGGTGTCTCCACCATGACGCGGCGTTTCGAGACGCGGGCCATCCATGACGGCCAGGCGCCCGATCCGGCCACCGGGGCCGTCGTCCCGCCCATCTACCAGACCTCGACCTTCGCCCAATCCGCGCCGGCCGAGCACAAGGGGTACGAGTACGCGCGGACGGGCAACCCCACGCGGACGGCCCTGGAGATCGCCGTGGCTTCGCTGGAGGAGGGCAGCTACGGTCTGGCCTTCGCCTCCGGGATGGCGGCGATCACCGCGGTCGCCTACCTGCTCAACCCGGGCGACCATGTCCTGCTGCCCGACGACGTGTACGGGGGGACGTACCGGTTGTTCGTGCGCGTGCTGCAGCGCTACGGGATCCAGTCCTCCTACGTGGACATGACCGACCTGACGCGGGTGGAGGCGTCGCTCGGGCCACGGACCCGGATGGTCCTCGTCGAGACGCCGACGAATCCCTACCTGAAGATCCTCGATCTGACCCGCATCGCCGAGCTGGCCCACGGCCGCGACGCCCTGGTCGTCGCGGACAACACCTTTGCCTCGCCGTACTTCCAGCAGCCGCTACGCTTCGGGGCCGACGTCGTCATCCACTCCACGACCAAGTACCTGGGCGGTCACAGCGACGTCGTCGGCGGCACGGCGGTCACGTCGAGCAAGGAGATCCATGAGACGCTGAAGTTCCACCAGAACGCCGCGGGCGCCGTGCCGGGCCCATTCGACTGCTGGCTGGTGTTGCGCGGCCTGCGCACGCTGGCCGTGCGGATGGAAGCCCACGCGCGAAACGCCATGCGCATTGCCGAGTTCCTCAGAAGCCACCGTGGCGTGTCGCGCGTGTTCTATCCGGGGTTGCCCGAGCACCCGGGGTATGAGATCGCCCGTCGACAGATGAGCGGATTCGGCGGGATGGTGTCGTTCATTGTGAAGGGAGGAGAGGATGCCGCCAGGGCGGTGGCCGCCCGGGTGCGCGTCTTCACACTTGCCGAGAGCCTGGGCGGCGTGGAGTCGCTGCTCGACCATCCCGCCAGCATGACCCACGCCAGCCTGGCCGGTTCGCCGCTGCAGGTCGATCCCGCGCTGCTGCGCCTCTCCGTCGGAATTGAGC
>Ga0209172_10001078_pt1 | contig 63929 bp, 58 predicted proteins | sample LarsenN4metaG_FD_184113 | JGI IMG/M metagenome (GOLD analysis project Ga0209172, IMG submission 184113) | Hot spring sediment bacterial and archeal communities from British Columbia, Canada, to study Microbial Dark Matter (Phase II) - Larsen... ...
AACGAGCCGTTGATGTTGCTGGCGTTGCCCTGCACCAACAACAGCCCCTGATTGATCAACGGCGCGTTGATCGTCGTAAACGTGATCGTTAAAGAGTTGGCGTTGGTCAGCGTGCCCGGCCCGTTGAAACTCGTTCGATCCATGCCGAGCGCCGTCTCACTGTTGCTAAAGTTGGTGCTAAAATTCGCCGTCACGCTGTTGAAGATCAACGTGCCGGCACCGCCGAGCGTGCCCCCCTGTTGGTTGAACGTGCCGCCGTTGACCGTGAGTGTTCTGCCAATGCCGATCGTGATCGTGCCCGTGTTGCTAAAGCTCGGCGTGGTGCCCGACTGGTTGAGCGTGAGACTGCCACCGAGCAATTCAATGGTCGCGCTGTTTTGATGGGCCGCAGAGCCTTTACCGATCGTCAGACTTTGCTGGATGCTGAGCGTGCCCTGGTTGTCCAACTGGGCATTTAAGTTTCTGCTGCTGCCATTGCCGACCAGGCTCACGATCGTCGACAGATTGACCAGCGTGCCGCTGTTGACGTTGAGCTGGGCGTTTTGGCCGCCGCCGTTGACCGAGGTCAACTCTATGGTGCCGTTGTTGGTAAAACCGCTGGCTACATTGAGGATCGCTTGATCAAAAAAGCCGTTGCCCTGAATGCGCAGCGCCGATCCCAAAGCGGTCGTGAACGAGCCGTTGATGTTGCTGGCGTTGCCCTGCACCAACAACAGCCCCTGATTGATCAACGGCGCGTTGATCGTCGTAAACGTGATCGTTAAAGAGTTGGCGTTGGTCAGCGTGCCCGGCCCGTTGATCGTGCTGCTGGTAAACGATGAGGGGGCATTGAGTTCGGAGTCCGCGCCCAGCGTTACGGTTGCCGAAGAGAGAACCAGAGACTCGTTGGCGAGCAGGCTACGAACCGATTGGTTCGTGCGAATGGTGATGGTCGGATTGGCGGCGCCGCGATCGATCAGCACGTCGTCGTCGGCAGTCGGAACGCGAAACACGCCATTAATATCTCGCCAATTGCTGGCGACATCCCAAAAGCCGTCGACGTCAGAAATCCAGGAAATGGTCGGTGCGAGGGTTAAGGCTTCGCTCTGTGGAGGGCCGTTGGCTACCCGAAGCGTATCGATCAGTTGTTCGGTGATGCTCTTGGCATCAAGAGTTTCGAGTTCCGGGTTTCGGGTTTCGGGTTGATTCCACTCCCCACTCCCCACTCGACCCTCGACACTCGTCGCCTGCGACTCGACACCCGACACTCGACACTCCAAGTTCACGACACGCCGTATGCCCGGCCGAATCCCGGCCTGCATGAATGCCGCCGCCGGCTCACTACCAACAGCGTGCTGTAATCCTAGGTAGTGCCCCAGCTCATGCGTGAGCACCGTCAACAAATCGATGCGATCTTCGGCTTCGCTTCCGGCGATCGCTCGAAGTTCATGTTCGTCTTGGACGAATTCGGAATTGTCGGCGGGACTCGGATCGATATACCAATCAAAGCCATTGGCGTTGCTATCTATCTTAATGCCGTCGTCGCTCGCTTGCGCCAAGGTCCATGCGGGAAGGTTTACGATCTCGATCTTCGCCTCTCGCGCCCGCTCCAATTCCTCGGCGCTGAATCCGATTCGGCTCAATTGATCGACGGCTTCTGCGATGAGGGGGTTGAGGGACGGGGAGTGAGTGTCGAGTGTCGCGGGTCGAGGGTCGAGGGTCGGGGATGGAGGGTCGAGGTGAGATGACTGAGGGTCGAGTGACGAGGGTTGAAAGGTTTCGGGTTTCGAGTTTGGGGTTTCGAGTTGATTCCACTCGCCACTCGCCACTCGGCCCTCGTCACTCGTCAACACAATCGCGCCGTCGCTCTGTTCTGGCGCCGTGGAACCGAGATCTGGCTGCGGCAGGAGTTCGCCGCTCAGCAGTAGCCGCGGCTCGAGCTGCTCGATGCGAAAACGGGAGGTGCGATTTGGCCACGTCCGAGTTTGGGCCTTAGCATCCTTCGCTTGCCGAAACCTCGAAATCGCAGCACCTACAGGACCCCAAATCCTCATTGCCTGGGATATTTGGAGCTTAAAGGAGTTCTTTGTCGTTTCTGAGCTATTAAGAGATAGTTCGCGCCACGCAGTCCGCTTTATTCGATCGCCATTTCGCTGTCAACAGTTGCACAAAGATTTCAATATCAGCCTAAATACAGCTCAAACGGTGGGCAAATTGCCGACCGCCGGTCGCCTCTACAATGTTGACTGTTTCGAAGTCGACGTATCTGGGTGCGCGATTCGTCAGCCGCTAGAAGGAAAACTTCGCCTGGGCGAGCATGCCGGGGCGGATGGTGCCATTTAAAGTGGGAACGCTGACTTTAACCCGGATGGTGCGGCTGGCGGCGTCGACTTTTGGATTGACGTAAGTGACCCGCCCGTCGACCTGGCCGCTCTTGCCGAGCGCTTCGTTTTCGATTTGCAGCGCCACTCTCTGATCGCTGCGGATTTTTTGCGCCTGCGCGCTGGGCAGCAGCAACTCGACATAGAGGCGGTCGAGGGCGACCAGCTCCAAGACCTGGGTCTCCATCGGTTTGAGCGTGTCGCCCCGATTGATCACGATCTGCGTCACCGTGCCGGCGAAGGGCGCGGTCAACTGGGTGTCGAGTAATTCTCGCTCACGCAGATTCAATTCCTCCTTGGCCTGGGCCAGTTCGGCGCGTTGTGCGTCGAGGTTGGCTTCGAGCCGAGAGACCTGATCGATGCGATCTTCCAGTTCCTTGCGCGGCAGGGCGTCGGCGGCGATCTTCACCCGCTCCACTTCCTTGCGCGCGTTGTCCAACAGCACCTTGGTTTCCGCCAGCGAAGCGCTCGCTCGCGCCAGACGGCTGCGGGTCAGTTCGACGGCGATTTTTTGCTTGTCGTTCTTAAGCTCCACCAGGAGCTGGCCTTCGCGCACGCGTTCGCCCTCGCGCACGGCGATGCGTTGGACGATGCCGGGCACTTCGCTCCGCAGCACGACCTCCTCCTGGGCTCGAATCACACCGGTCAACGTGAGCTCAGCCGCGCCGAGCACTTGATAGCCGAGCATTAATCCTGCCACAGCGAAAATCGTCAACCGAGCAATCGGAAGTTTCCATAGCGTCCTCTCCCTCGACGGGAGAGGATAGAGGTGAGGGTGCGTGATCGGATCCCCCTCACCCTTGCCCTCTCCCGCAAAGGGAGAGGGAACTCTTTCGGTCATCGTTCCGCGAAAAAAAGCGAACTGTTTTTGGGCTGGCATCTTCATTCTACGTTCCCGGGCTATCAACCACGTGTTTTTCAAGCCAAATCGCCAATACGCACCTTCGCGTGCTTTGCGTGAGAAATTCCGGATGTACTTTGCGCTCTTTGCGTTCTTTGCGGTTAATTCTGCCGCTCCGAATCATTGATCGCGGAATATATAGCGCGGCGTCTTTTTCAATTCGATGTTGAAATTTTCCAACACCGATCCCTCGGCTAGACGCAGTTTACTCTGGCCGACGTTATAGTCCAGCACGGCGCGATTCTCGTTCGAGCGTGCTTTTTCCAGATCATCGATCACTTGCAGGACTTCGTAGCTGCTACCGAGTCCGGCCTCGAATTTTCGCCGTGAGCCTTCGAGCTGGTCTTCGACAAACTTGATCGTCTCCAGAGCAGCCTCCATGCGCTTTTTCGCGCTCGTCGTCTCTCTAACCGCGTCGCGCACTTCGGTTTCAATTTGATCGCGCGCGGAACGCAGCCGGACTTTGGCGTCGCTGACCCGCAGGTTCGCCTCGGAGAGCTGAGCGTTGGCGGTGCGATTCCACAAGGGTATTTGCAGCTTGAGTTCCACCGACCAATTATCGAACGGGTTGTGGGTGAAAAATTTGTCGAAGGCATCTTTGGGCCGTCTTTCGCCTTTGAATATCGAACCCTCCACATTATTCCCGACCGGTATACAAATTGACAATGTCGGGTCGACGCAAGTCTGGTTCGGTCGGCCCGAAATACCGTTCATCCCGTACTGCACCGTAAAGTCGAGCCGTGGCAGGGTCTGATTGGCGGCGAATTTTTGTTCGAGATCGCGTTGCTCAAGCTCCAAGTTTAGCGCTTCTATTTCGGGCCTTTGTTTGAGCGCACGCTCAACACTTTTGGCGCTGTCTAGGGCGATGTCGGTCTTGTTTGGCTGGTCAACAAGCGAGATATTGGCTTTGCCCGGATCGAGCTGAAGCAGCAATTTCAGCCGGTCCTCGAATTTGTTGAACTCGCGCTCGGCGACGATGAGCGCTTCCTCGCGCGCCGCCACTCCCGAGCGCGCTTCGAGTACGCCCACCGCGGCGAGCCGTCCCGAGCGAAACAGGTCCTCGCTTCTGCGCAGCAGCTCGCGGGCGATCTCGAAACTTTTTCTCCTCACGTCGTATTCCTGCCGCAAATACCAGAGGCTCCAATAGCCCTCTTCGACCTGCTGGATCAACTGGCTGGTACGCAGCGTCAGATTGCGTTCGGCGATGGGCTCGCCCAAGGAAGCGACGCGCAGCCGCGTCGTGTTCACCCCCGTACCAAAATCCCGAAGCAGCGGCTGCGTCAGCGTGAGCGCGAAGATCGCCGCATATTGAGGGCTCAGGGTCTGCGTGTTTGAAGACGAAGCCAAACGTTTGAAATCGAGGTCGATGCCGAAGCGCGCGCCGGTGTAAAATCTCGATTGCAAGCCGATGCCTTGCGCGCGTTCGGAGTCCACGTACAGTCCCGTGGGATAAAACCGGCTGGCTACCACGTTGTCCTTGCGCGACACCGATCCGCGCAGATTGAAGACCGGATCGTAGTTGCCCTTTTCCTCTTCGATTTTGCCGCGCGCTTGCTCCACACGGATCTTTTCGACCACCAAGTTAGGATTGCGCTCCAGCGCCAATTCAACGGCGCCGTTGAGCGTCAGCGGTAAGTTTCCTTCGATAGCTTTTTTCTCTAATTGGATCTCGACCGTATCACTTCCCAACTGGGCGGCGCCGGAAGCGGGCATAAACCAGAGCAGAACAAGGGCGGGCAACAAAGCAAAAAGTTTGATCATCCTCTTCTCCTTCGATGGATCGACAAATCTTGAGGATTATAAACCGCCCAGACGCAGAAAACATGGAGAAAAATTTCATGGTTGCGCTGGTGCATTTTTTTTCGGGTGAATCATGCTGCTAAGATTCTTCGCGCCAAACGCCCAAATTCGACAAATGTATTTCTATCCTTGACAGCCGTTGTGTTCTCTTGCGCGAGATACTCGGAATTTCCTTCGCTACTTGCACTGCATTGGGCGGTCCGCTCACTCCGCGCGCCCGGAGAACGCCAGCGCCGCGGCCAGTTGATCGTCACTCTTGAGCAGCTGGCGACGCATCCGATAGTGCAGTCGCTCGGCGGCCCGTTGGGCCAGAGCCAGCATCGCCGCCCTCGCCCAGTCGTTGGCACCGTCGCCCGAGCGCGACAAGAGCGCGGTCAGCTTGCGCCAGCCGCTATGGGCATAGATGCGCACCAGCTCATCTTCGAGCGAAATGATCGCTTCGTAGGTCCCCGGATCCCCTTGGCGCCCGCAGCGGCCAAAGAGCTGTCGGTCGATTCGCCGCGCCTCGTGAAGTTCGGTCGCGATGACATGAAGGCCGCCGACGTTGCGCGACGATTGCGGCAGACGGATATCGGTTCCGCGGCCGGCCATGTTGGTCGCCACGGTAATGCGGCAGCGTTCGCCCGCAGCGGCAATGATTTCCGCTTCCTCGCGGTCTTGGCGCGCATTGAGCACCCGGTGGTCGAGGCCGCGCGCGCTCAGTAACCGGCTGAGATGCTCCGAGGCGGCGACCGATCGGGTGCCGACCAAAACCGGCCTGCCGGCGTTTTGTTGTTCCTCGATTCGGCTCACGATCGCACGCCACTTATCATCGGCGCTGCGATAGACGCGAGTGGGAAATCCCCGGCGCTTGAGCGGCCGGTGCGTCGGCACCGAGACCGTGGCCAGTTGATAAACCGACCATAGCTCGCCGGCCACTTCCCGCGCCGTGCCGGTCATTCCGGCAAGCCGCAGATAACGGCGGAAAAAGCGCTGGTAGCTGATCCGCGCCAGCGGATCGATGCGCCGGGTCACCGCGCAACCTTCCTTAGCCTCGATCATCTGGTGCAGTCCATGCTCCCACGAGCGGTCGGGCATGACCCGCCCGGTATATTCGTCGATGATCTGCACCTTGCCGTCCTTGACCAGATACTGCTTGTCCCTGATAAAAAGATGCAGCGCCGCAAGCGCCTGGCGCGCCAACTCCTCGCGCCACTGCCGGCGAATCCAAACTCCGCCGAGAGATTCGGCGCGAGCAGCCAGCCGACTGAGTCCCGCCGGCAAGATCCGAATGATGCGCTCGCGTCCCTCGATCACGAAATCGCGATGGATCTCAAGCTCTTTCGCGAGCGCCAAAGCGGCGCGATAGCTTTCCTGCTCCGCGCTGTCACCGCCGGCAACGCCGGAGATGATCAGCGGCGTTTTGGCTTCGTCGATCAACACGCTGTCCGCTTCGTCGACGATCGCATAATGAAGCCCGCGCAGCAGCAATCGACCGAGTCTCGGCCGCTCGCTGTAGAGCAGTTCCAGTTCGAGCTGCAGCCGGTTGGCTTCCCGCCCCAGAACGATGCGATCCTTGAGATAGTCGAAGGCCAATTCTTTATTGGTGCAGTAGGTAACATCCGCGCCATAGGCGGCGCGGCGCGCTTCCGGCTCCATGCCGTGCACGATCTTCGCCACCGAAAGCCCCAACAATTGATAAATCGGGCCCATCCATTCGGCGTCGCGGCCGGCGAGATAATCGTTCACCGTCACGACGTGCACCGGTATTCCGGCCAGAGCCGCGGTGCACGCCGCCAGAGTCGCGGTCAAGGTTTTGCCCTCGCCGGTCGCCATCTCGGCGACCATACCCTCGAGCAGTATTCGGCCGCCGATCAGCTGCACATCGAAATGGCGCTGGCCGATGGTCCGCGCCGCCGCTTCACGCACCAGCGCGAATGTCTGCGCCACTGCGGCTGTCGGAAAATCGCGCCGGCGCAGCGCCGCGCGCAAATCGACCGCCGCCGCGGCAAACTCCTGGTCGCCGAGCTTTTTCGCCCAGGGATCGAAGCTCGCCACTTGTTGAACAAACGCCGGGTCGTGGACGCGTTGGGCGGAGAGCCGCCGAACCACTGGAGCGCTGAGCCGGGTCAACCCGCGGTCAAGCCAAGTCGTCCGTGCGTCAATCTTTTCTGCGTAACCTCGTTGCGCCAATGTCATGCCTTAGTGTGGCTGCGGATTCAGATTATGATTCCTCGCGTCAAGCTCTTAAGAAAATAGTTTTTCCTTACTTTGCGTCGACAACGAGTACAGCAAATCCCCCCTCTTTTCCCCCTTTTTCAAAGCGGGACTACTAGTAGAGAGGTCAGGGGAGATTTGTGGAGTTAGCCGAGGGTTCATAATTTTTTTTACAGCTCCAGCGGGATGAAAGGGGCTTTTCACGCGCTATGTCGTACCGATCGATACATGAATTACTTTGCGGGAATTATCCCGATTCCGAATCTTCTATGCGTTCTTTGCGCATGCTGCGATAAATTTTCCGCACTAAAAATTAAAGCGCGACAAAAAGAGCTGCCGAATCTGCCTGTACCACTGAGTTCCGAGCGGCGCCCAACCATGATCGAAGCGCACGTAACTGCGGCCGCCGAGATTGACCAGCTTGGCATGCGAGGCCAGCTCCAAGTCGATTTGAAATACTTTTTGCACCGCGGTGAGGCCCTGGCGATCGTTCGGGTCAAGTGCGACCCCGCCGCCGCCTTCCGTGCCCAGCGCCCGCGTCGGCAGCTTCTCGCTGGCGCCCGGAACGATACGCCGGATGACTGCGGGAACCGTTTCGCCGATGCGCTCCGAAAGCCGCACCTCCACCGCTCGCGTGCCGGACCGAACCAGATCGAAGATCGCCTGCGATACCACCGTGCGCACCGTCACGGTGCCAAGCTCGACGACATGACCCAGCAGTTCCCCCTTTTTAGCAAAACGGCCGGGCAAATCCTCCGCCGCCGGCAAAACGAAAGTCCCGGCCGAACGGCTGCGGATCGTCAGATCGGCAAGCTGTTCGCGCACGCGCGCCAGACGGCTGTGGGTGTATCTGATCTCATCCCGAGTCATGTCGGCCTTGACCGGATCAAACAGCAGATACTGAATGTGGCGCGCTTCGAGTTCGCGCATGCGCCCCGCCAGCAAGCGTTCCTCGGCCGAGAGCGTGGGGTTGGAGAGGGTAAGCAGAACGTCGCCGCGCCGCACATAAGAGCCCGGCTGGACGACGACCTCGCTGATAAATCCCTCGGCGCCGGCGCGCACAAACGCTTCGTCCGGTATCCACACGACGCCTTCGGCATCCGTGCGATAGGGCAGCGGCACTAGGGCGACGATAGCGGCGATCAGCAGCGCTAGCGCCGCACTGACCCAAATGGCGCGCTGGCGCACCAGTTGAATGCGCGGACTGTTGAAGAGAAAATGCACCGCTTTGCCCAGCGGAATCGCGCCCCACACCAGCGCCGCCGCAACCGCCAGCAGCGCGCCGAGACTGAACAGGTATTCGGCAAGATAAAGCAAAATCGCGATCACGACGACAATGCGGTAAAAAAACGACAGCACGCCCCAGCCGACAAACCAGGCTTTTTCCTCGGTGGTGGCGGGCTGCGCCTCGGCGTTGTGGCTGCCGAACAGATAGCGCTCGCAAAGATAACCGAGATAAGCGTTGGAGCGCCCGCGCAGGTTGGGGATCTCGATCAGATCCGCAAGAATATAGTAGCCGTCATAGCGCAGCAGCGGATTGGCATTGAACAGCACGGTCGATAGGCCGGCGATGAAAATCGTGTTGTAAGCAAGGCCGCGGACGATGCCCGGCTCGACGGCCAACCAGATATAGAGCGCCAGCGCGGCGAGAAAAAGCTCTATCCACATGCCCGCGGCGCCCACGAGCACGCGCTGCCACTTATTGCGAAACGCCCAGGCCGAAGAGGCATCGACGTAGGGCACCGGCGTCAGCACGAGCAACATGACGCCCATCTCGTGCACTTCGCCGCCAAACGCCTTGGTGGCGAACGCGTGGCCGAACTCATGGAACGCCTTGATCAGCGGGAAGAGCAGCCAGAGAATGAGCAGGTTCTGCGGCAGCAGAATATGATCGAGCATATTCATCGTCAGGTCGGACCAATGCGCCGCGCCGAGCACCGCCGCCGGCAGCACCGCCGCGAGCCAGACGAGGGCGCCGACCCATCCGAACGCGGGCCGCACCGCGGGCATCAAGCGGCGCAGCAGGCGCTCAGGATCAAAAAGCGGAAAACGCCAGGAGAAAAAACTAAAAAGCCGGCTTTGAAGTTGGCGCCGGGATTGTTCCTGGTGCCGTTTGAGCAGCTCGGCGGCATCGGGGGTGACGTCGCACTGAAGCACGTCGGCGCGGTAGAGCTGAGTCAACAACTGGATTACTTCGTCCTGCGTCGGCGCTTCGTCGCCCAGGCGATTGCACGCCTGGCGCCAAAGCTCTTCGACCGTGCGCTCGCCGTCCATCATGGCGATGATCGAATTGACCGCCGGGGAAAAGCGCAGAAAGCGCTCCATGGTGAGATCTTGCAGCACGTACCAGATGTCGCCCCGGTATTGATGGCGATGCAGCTGGGCATGGCTGCGCAGCCGCGGCTTGAGTTCCGCCACCCGATACCAAGACGCGCTGAAGATCGTCGTCGCCATAGGTTCTAGTTTTGGAGATCCAAACGCCGTTCAGACTTCTCAATAATAGATCTTGACCGCATCGGATTCTCTTACCACTGGAACTCTTGGAACATCTGGAACAATTGGACGGCTTGCTCCGGTTTACGGCAGCCAGTACCAGACTTTCAAACGCAGCCAGTCCGTCACTTCATGGGTCCAGATCCAGATCAAGCGGCGCCGGTCGATTTCGATTTTGCCGACGCCTTCCATGCCCGGCTGGACGCCCGCGGTTTTGCCCATCAGCTCGGCTTCGACGCGAAAAAAGTTGCGCCCTTCGCTGGCGGTCGAGATCGGCGTGATTTGCTTGACCGCGAACGGCAGCGGCTGGCTGGGAAATCCCGACAAGATGATCTGGCCGCGCTTGCCCAGCGCCACGTCTGCAATGGAGCGCTCATCGACCTGTAAGATCACCCGGTACGCCTCCAGCGGCGCGACCTCGAAGATCACCTGGCCGCGTTCGATCGGCGCGCCGAGCGACTGGCTCCAATCGCCGGCGACGATCACGCCGTCGAACGGTGCGGTCACTTGAATGCGCGCCAACTGATCATCGATCAAGGCGACTTGCGCCCGCGCCTGATCGATCTGCGCCGCCAGAACCTGCGCCTGCGCCGCGTTGCGATTGCCGAGCGCTTCGTAATACTGCTTGAGACTCTGCTCCTCCTGGCTGTGCCAGCGGGCGCGTTCGAGTCGCAACTCGCGGTCGTCGAGCTTGGCGAGCAGCTGTCCCTGCCGGATTGGATCGCCGGCGCGAAAACGGGCTTCGGCGATGTAACCGTTCACCGGCGCGGCCAGCGCGCGCCGGACTTCGGGCTCGACCACGGTCTTGGCCGTAACCCGGTAGTCGCCCTTTGCCAACGCCAAGAACGAGATTAAAAGCAGCGCGCCGAAAACCGAAAACTTCAAAACCATGTGACGCGGCCCGATCAAATGTTCGAGCTGGGTCCGGCCGGCGTCGAGAGTCTTGCGCCATAGCGGCCGGTCGTCGCGCTGCTGGACCTGCAAGATCGGCCCCGCCATGCCGACCACCGCTTCGCACAACTCCACCGTCGCGCTGTCGAAAGGCTGATCGATGGGGCGTTCGAACGTCACCGCGCCGCAAACACCTTCGGCCGAGCGGATCGGCACCGAACAGATCGCGCCGTTGCCGTACTGGCGCGCCAGATCGGCGTGCGCCCGGGTGCCGGTCAATTCTCGTTCGGCGCGCAGTGGAAATACCACCGTGGCTTGCTGATCGAGCGCCTCTTCCATCGCCGCGGCGATCGCGCGCAGCAGATTGGTGTCGGCGCCAAATTGAGCGCTGTGCGACAGGGCGGCGATTTCGATCGCGCCTTTGCGCTGAAAACCGAGGCTCACTCGATCGCAGGCAAGCTTGCTCGCCAGCGCCGTGACGAAGGCTGTCGCCGCGCCGCGAAATTTTTCCTGACCGACAATCGTCGCCATGCTATCGACGACCGCCTGTAGCCGCTCATTGGGCGCCGCGCTCCGGCTCGCTCCGCTTCGATAATGCAGAACCTCGAGCCAGGCCGAGCCCCACTGGAGCTGCCGCATCACTTCGTTCAGTTCGGATTCCGGGCGCGGATCGATGTCTAAAGCAACCACGCCATAGAGCCGCTGATGAGTTTGAATCGGATAAGCGACGTCGAAGTGAGTACGCCCGCCGGCTCCATTGCCGTTATCCGACCTCTTAAGGATCAGACCGCGTCGCTCCGCCAGTGCCCGCTCGGCAACTTCCGCAAGGTGTTTGAGATTGCGCTGGCGGTCGGGCCAAAACGCCACCGGCGTATACGGCCGGCCTTCGGCCGGCGCTCCGAGCAGCACCACGCCGCCGGCAACCCCCGCGACCATGCGGCACTGCAAGGAGAGCCAACTGGTGCAGAAACTTTCCTGCGTGGTCGCCTCGGCGAACTGCCGCCAGCTCGCGCTGTCGGCATGGCGCGCGTTCGCTCCGGAGCCGTTACTCGAACCCGCTTCGCTAACGCTCACGGCTCACTTCCATGGCCTTCTCGGCGGCACGATGACGCTTCCATCATATCGATTTTCACGTTCAGTGCTTGGCACTCCTTGGCAATTTGCCGGTATCATACGGGATTTAGCGGAACTTTCGCGTCTCTTCTATCGAGAATCGATACGGCCGTCAACCAAATATCACAACCATTTTTTACCTGCGTGAAGCGTAATTTCACGCTTCGTTAACAATCTCGCCAAGTTGTGCGTTTCTGCCCTGATTTGTCTCGATTTGTCCTTTAAGATTCGAATTTTTGGCACGCCGCTCATAAAAGGTAAACTGTCCAAACAAACACGCCGTAGCTGCTGTAGTCAGCAGCTACGGCGTTTAGGCTAGGGTTTCCAAACAGATGGGCTACGAAATTTTGAGCTGACCGAAGCAGTCATGTGGGTTAACAGCGCGACAGACGTTTCCCTTAATCAAGCTTTGTTTACCGGTCATCAAGATCTCGCGATCGGCAAATCGCGATTCCAGCGCCGCAACCGTGACCAGGTGTAAAAAAACTACAGCCCGATCAAGTGGTCCATACACAGCTGATCGAGATCGAATGGTCATCGAGAAACGGCATTGATCGCTCAGGCACGAAAAAAGGTGCCAGGAACCTTTGTTTTCGAGGTGCGGCAAAAAAGCACAAGGGCTGGCCGATTAGAGCGCGTTGACACGATCTCCAATAATTGTATATTAATTATACCTAATGAATTTTGAGTTTGATTCAGTCAAAAGCGCGGCTAATAAGAAAAAACATGGCATCGACTTCGTTGAGGCTCAAGCCCTCTGGCACGATCCGGATCGATTAGAAATTCCCGCCAAAACACAGGATGAGGCTCGATCTCTCGTCATCGGGCAGATTCACGAGAAGCATTGGTCTGCATTTATCACCTATCGGGGGGAAAGGGTTCGGATCATTTCCGTCCGACGATCTAGAAGAAAGGAGATAGATTGGTATGAAAGCTAAATTGTTAGATAAAAAGTTTGATTCTGGCGAGGACATTTCCCGGCACCTAGACTTGTCGAGGGCCACCCGTCCAGGTCAGAACCAGAAGAGAGTCAATGTGGACTTTCCTGTGTGGATGATCGATTCCCTGGACAAGGAAGCCAAACGCCTAGGCGTTACTCGTCAGTCCATCATCAAAGTCTGGATAGCCGAACGCTTGCAGGAAAAATCCGCTTAAAGCGACAGCAAAGCGATTGAAAACATCTGCCGCAAGAAAAATAATCCAGATTTCTATTTCCCGTCACAGAGATCAGCCAAATAAAAACGTCTTCGCCCTTGTGATTGAGCAACAGGGCTACGGCGTTTGTGTTTAATGTTTGCGCGGCAGCGCGTGGGAGACTTTTTCGTTAGACCTTGGCTGCGCTAACCGATATTGATCTGGCCGAAACGCTCTTCATGCTGCTTGACGATGTTCGTGAGCAGCAGCGACAGGCGCTTGGCCGCATGCGGGCTTAAAATAATCCGGTCGGTCAACTGCACGGTCACTTCTTTCTGTCCGGCGTGCCACGCCTGATTGACGCCGAACATCATCACCACTTCTTCGCGTGTGCTCATGACGTTGCACACGTTGGCGTACGAACTCTTCATGTTCGTGTCGTCCCACTTCACCTGCATCTGCTGCTGCGCTGCAGCTTGGACGGCCGCCGCTTGTTCTTTAGCTTGATCCTTCGACATCGATTTCTCCTTTGCTGGTTTACTTTGTTCGCTTCTCGTGTTCGTCTCTCGTGTTCGTACTCGTTGCTACCGCCGCCTCACCATTCTCCCCCGCATCCGCCGGAGACGGATCAGCCTCGGCTAACGCGGGAGGAAAGAGAAGGGGGAATTATCAATTATCCATTTCCAATTATCAATTAAATCTCAATCCATCACTCGAGACGCCTGCCGTGACGCTTGCGACTTCTGGAGCAAGCGTCACGAGCGGCGCGAAAACCGATTGGAATACTCGGCTTGGAAAATTTTACGAAACTAATCGCTAGCGCGGGAGGAGCTTTTGCTCTGATCCGGATCCGGCTGATTTCGGCGCCGGCCAAGCGAGCTCTTTAATTTTCCGCCGCGAATCCGCTGGCGCGCAAAGTCGGGGTCGACGCCCAGATGCTGGCAGATGTTTTCGAAGGAAAAGATCCAGTCGCGATCGCGGCTGAAGAGCCACCTTGCCGCGGATCGATATTCACGCCGGGCCGCTTCGCTTTTGGCATTGCCGTAGCGCAGATAACACGTGATGGCATCTTCCAGGATCATCGCCATGAGCTTCAATTCGGGCTCGGGCGGGAGCCCGCTGTCGATGCCGAAGGATTGCAGACGATCTGTCAGACCATCAACCGGCGGCTCAGCCGTGGAACTGGCGGGAAGTGACTCCGATCGACCCGATTCGCTCATGGCGGCATGATATCACAATTCCGCCCTTTGGGGTTAACGCTTTTGGGATGCGTGAAACCGGCTCTCTCCGGAGGGGAATCGCCGACGCGGCAGCGGCCCGCGTCAACAAAAAATCTTTTGGCAGTGAAGTCTGAGTGAAATCTTTCGCGGTCGAGGTTGGGACTGCGTGGAGGCGTAAGCGCAATCGGTCAATTCCACGTCACGGGATCGGTGATCACGATCTCCTCCGAAGAGACCAGCGAGCGCGTACCATCGTCCCAGCACACGTTGACCAATTGTCCGCCTTCGCCTTCGAGCTCATACACAATGGTGCCCTCGGTAGCCTCGCCGATCGTGCCGCCGATATCGAGAATTTCCTGCGCGGCGCGGCAGCGTACTCCTTTCAAACTGACATCGATCATCTCTCGACTCCACGACTAAAAAAACCGGCGCATTTAGGCCCTCGAAGCCACGCACTCAATCATGGTTGCATGTCTATTTCAACAGGAAAATGGAAAAAATTTACGAGCTTTTTTGGCGGTTTTAGAACTGCATTTTTCTAAGTAAATCAGCAAGAAAATTCGTCTATTTTTGGCGCAAACAGCGCTGCCTTGGGCAACGCTTGCGAAGCTCAGGCGATCAAGCTCACCTGCACATCCATGACATTGGTCAACGTCGGCCCAATCACCAACAGGTCGCCGGTGGCGCAAAAAAATCGGTACGAATCGTTGCGCGCCAGGAATTCTGCCGCATCGAGGCCCAGTTCTTGTCCTCGCGTGACGGTCGTGCCGTCGATGATCGCGCCGGCAGCGTCGGTGGGGCCATCGCTGCCGTCGCTTGCACCGCTCAGCACGACGACGTTGCTTGTCGCGCCGATTTCAATCGCCGCCGCCAGGGCAAATTCTTGATTACGTCCGCCGAGACCGTCACCGCGCACGGTCACAGTGGTTTCGCCTCCGGAAATGAGGCACTGCGGCGGCTCAGCGGGATTTTTTTGCCGAGCGACCGCTTTTAAAAGCGCCGCGTGCGACGAAGCCACGATTCGGCTTTCGCCGGTCATCGTGCTCGAGAGCACTCTGGTCCGATAGCCGAGCGCTTCGGCGTGCGCTTTCGCCGCGCTCAGCGCCGATTCGTTAGTGCCGATGATCACGTTGTGTACGTCGCGAAAAAATGGCTCCGTGGGCTTCGGTGTCTCAGCGATCTCGCCCCGCGCGCCGCGCTCGAAGAGCTCGAGCACCGACTGAGGAATTTTGTCCACCAGGCCGTAAGCACGGAGCATTCGCAAGCAATCGGCGTAGCTGCTCGTGTCGGGAACTGTAGGTCCGGACGCGATCGCATCGAGATCGTCGCCGACCACGTCCGAAAGAATCAACGCCGCCAGTCCTGCCGGCTGCGCTAGCTCCGCCAAACGACCGCCCTTGAGCCGAGACAGATGCCTGCGCACGGCGTTGACTTCCTGGATCGTGGCGCCGCTCGCGAGCAGTGCCTGGGTGGTCTTCTGTTTATCCAACAAAGACAATCCGGCAACGGGTAGTGGAAGCAACGCCGAGCCTCCTCCTGAAACGACGAACAGAATCAGATCGCCGGCTTCGGCTTCGCTGGCCAGCTTTAGAATCTGCCGCGCGCCGTCGACTCCGGCCTGATCGGGAATCGGATGGCCCGCTTGAATCACCTCTATCCGATCCAAGCGCAGGGCGTGGCCGTACTTCACGATCACAACTCCGCCGGTGATTCGAGAGCCGAGGATCTCTTCAAGTGCGCGCGCCATCGGCGCAGCCGCCTTACCGCACCCGGCAACGAGTATTCGGCGCATCGCCGCTAAATCATAGGTCCCTCCGGCGACATGAAGAAGATTGCCGCTAACCCTAACCTTGCGCTTGATCAACGCCGCCGCATCGGCCCCTCTCAGCCCAGCCTGGAAAATGAGTTGTGCGTCGCGGCGCAGTTCGGCGAGCGGCTTCACGCCGTTAACTTAACAGGCGCGAAGGCCAATGAACAGGAGCGGTTGAGTAGAACGGAAACGGGTGAAGCGGAGCAGCAGGGCTACTCAGAAGGTCGAGCTGCGTTGGCCGACTCAAACAAGCGAAATCCGCCGAAGCCGTACTCGCCGATCCATTTGTTGTCGCCCGCGCTGTAAATGTCGATCAGCATATTCTTGTCGGGATGACCGGCGAGATAGCGGGAAAATATCTCGATGAACTCTTCCTGGGCGTCGGCTTCCGCGCGCAGGAAAGACTCGCCCACGTATAGCCGGTGCGGCCGCTTGCTGCTATCGAGGCGCAGCCAGTAGCGCGATCCGCTCGAGCCGGCTTGCTCCAGCCAGGCACGGTACCATGAAATGCGTGTCTGAATGTCTTTGATGAGGTCGACCGCCTGCGGCCAGGCGGGCTGAGCAAACAAAAATGCGGATGCGAGGATCAAGATCAATCCTTTACCTCGCATCCGCATTTTAGACCCTGCAGTCAATCGAGCTAATTGACTTTGATCTCGACGCGGCGGTTTTTGGCGCGCCCTTCGCGGGTCTTATTGTCCGCGATCGGTTTGCTTTCGCCAAATCCTTGGCCTGAAATCCGCCCGCCGTCGATACCCTTTTTGACGACGTAATCCTTGACGGACGCAACGCGGCGCTCGGAAAGAGCCTGGTTATAGGCGTCCGTGCCGATGCTGTCGGTGTGACCTGAAAGCGTGGCCTTCTTGTCCTTGTTCTCGTTCATGAAGGCAACCAACCGATCCAAAATCGCCGCAGCATCCGGCTTAATGTTGCTCTTGTCGAAGTCGAATAGCACGTCGTCAAGAATAATCGTCCGCTCGACCTTGGGCGCCGGTTTCGGCTTCGGTTTTTCCGGCGGCGGCGGTGGCGGAGGTGGTGGCGGAGGTGGCGGTGCCGGTTTCGGTTTCGGTTTCTCCGGCGGCGGTGGTGGTGGTGGCGGCGGTGGTGGCGCCGGCTTCGGGTCCTGCGTGATCAAATAAGCCAGGCCGCCGCAAAGCAGAGCGCCGCTTACCGCGCCGATAGCGGCGCCGGCCGCTTCGTTACGATGTTTGCCATTGATCCCGTTATGCGCGACCGCGGCTCCCGCCCCGGCGCCCATGGCGCCGCAGACGCTCGCGCCGACGAGCGCTGCCTGGTTCCTGGTCATACCAGTGCAGCCCGTCACAAAAAAACCTAGCGCCGTCAACGCTAGATATTTCTTTTTGTCCATCTCTTTGCCTCCCAGCAATGAAATACAAAATTTTTGGCCACGTTAGTACAAGGGCCAAAAGTTGTCAAGAATAAATTACGACTTTTTTACCACTCTGGTATCTTTTGGCACGCCATGGTCAAGACAAATTTCGCCCTCGGCGGGGCGGATTACGGCCGGTCGAACAACAAGCTCTCGCGAAGCTCAAACGCTATTTGAGATCCGCCGTGCAATGGGCGCACTTGATCGCCTTAAGGGGTACGCTCGATAGGCAAAAGGGGCACTCCTTGGCGGTCGGCGCAGCCGCCGCCTCAGGCGCGGGTCTTTGCAAGCGGTTGATTTGTTTGACCAAGATGAACACGGCAAACGCGATGATCAGAAAATTGATCAGCTGGTTAATAAACATGCCATAGTTCAGAGTAGCCGCGCCGGCCGCCTTGGCGGCTGCCACGCTCGGAAAATCCTTGCCGGAAAGATTGATAAATAAATTGGCAAAATCGACCTGGCCGAGCGCCAACCCGATCGGCGGCATGAGCAGGTCCTCGACGAACGACGTGACAATCCTGCCGAACGCCGCCCCGATCACCACCGCGACGGCCAAATCCACGACGTTGCCGCGCATGACGAATTCTTTAAATTCTTTCATCATTTTCCTGCCCCCTGCGGGACCGAAGGGCACACCCCCGATTATGCCGGGAAACTCGTGGCTTATACGATGAGGATGCGGCTTAAGTCAATCTGAATTTTTACCCCTCAAAAGGACTCGGCAGTCCCGGGTGGGAGACGGCCGGCTCCCGGATCATCCCGTATACGCGTCTAATTATCGGGCCTGCTTGCTGGCTCCCATTCTAGAAGCTATCGTTTTTTCATGCAGGCCAGGGCGCGCACCGGCACAAAAATTCTCGCCGTCTTGCTTGTCTTTTTGGTGCTCGCGGCCATATCGCTGGCAGCGGTTCTCCGTTCCGCGCGCTTCAAGGACTGGCTGGTGGCGGAGATCTCAGAGCGAAGCGGATTTACGGTGGGCGTCGAATCCATCGGTTTCGCCCTCCCGCTGGTGCTTATCGGCCACCGCGTGGATGTAAGAGAGCGGGGGCAATTTCATTTTTCGGCTCTCAATGTTCGCGCCAGTTTGAACCCGTGGTCGCGCAGCGTCACGCGGCTGGTCATCGACCAAGCCAAGCTCGCCATTGATATCGATGCCGTCAAATTGACTTCGAGCGCGGGTCCGAGACAAACCGTACTGCGCGATCTCGTTGTGAAAGACGGCGCGCTCCTGATCAAGCGCGGCGAGCGGACCCTAGTCGAACTGGAAAAAATCAATTTGCGGGCGCAGGACCTCAATTTCGGCGCCGGTTCGGGCCTCAAGCTCGCCGCCGACGTGCCTCAGCTGAACGGAATGGCGGAGGTCCATGTTAGCGGCCGGCCGAGCGAACTTGATGCGGCAGTCATTCTCCGAACCAAACCGCAGGCCGAATCGCGAGCTCGAAATCCGTCGCGCGAACTGATTCGGCTCGACGTTAAATTGCGCGCGCCGGACCGACAGCCGATTGATGCCTCGCTGCAAAGTCAATTTCATGCTGTCCAATATGCCGGCAATCAATTTACCGGTAGCTTGGCTGCCGAAGCCAAAATAGAGTCCGATTTGAGCGCCGCGACGTTTACCGGCCGCGGCGTTCTTGCCGATTTTCCCAATAGCTTTCGCGCTCTCCCGATCAACCTGCCGAATGGCGCTCTGAACCTAGGCATCGCCGGCCGCTACTCTAATCCGGATAAGCTGCTAACGGTCGAGTCAGCGCAGTTGTCGGCGCCATTCGCCACAGCCGTCGTCACTGGGCAAGTTGAATTCGGCTCGGACATAACCATCTCCAAAGCTAAACTCGTTTCTCCCGACCTTCCATTCGCCCTCGTGGGCGGGCACCTGCCCCTGCCTTTCAGGCGATGGTCCTATGACGGGTTGAGTCGCTTGACGCTCGAAGCGCAGGGACCGTGGCGCTCGCCCGTCCTGAAGGGTCTGATCGAAAGCGATTCGGTGCGTTTGAGCGGCGACCATATTGCAGCCGCTTTAGCGCTCAATGCGCCATTTGAATGGACCGGTCATGCGCTCCGCATCGGAGAGTTAAAATTGAGCGCGGCCCGCTTCGCTTATGCGCCCAAAGCGGGCTGGCAGGGCGGGGCGGAAAAACTTGAGCTCCTCTCCACGCTCGACTACCAAGCCGGACAGCCGACAAAAATGGCTGGTCGCATCGGCGTCTCGGGGGGCAAATTCAACTCCCCGGAGAACACCGAGCTGGGCGAGAAACTGAGCTTTGCCGGTCCCTTTGAACTTACCGCTCACCCCGCTCAAGAAACTACCACGGTTAGCGGCAAGTTCACGGTCGATGCCGGCGAGCTTTTGTGGGGCAAATTTTTCGGCGACTTGAAAAACCAGCGGCCGGTTCTGCAGATCGATGCGGATTACCGAAGCGGCGTAGACCGGCTTGACTGCCGGCGCTGCAATCTCCATCTCGCCACCGTTGGCTCGATCGAAGCCTCCGGTTCGGTCGAGCGCTTCAGCAAAAATCCGGAGCTCCGCCTCAAAGCGGCCAGCAAAGATTTTTCTCCCGGCGGGTTTTTCGAATTCTTCGTCCGCGAAACTTTCAAACGCGAGTATCCTTTGCTTGACAAACTCGCCTTCGGCGGTCAGATGGCCTTCGAGTTTCAGCTCGACGGCCAAGTCGACCAACTCAAAGCGGCGGGATTACTCACCCTGACCGGCGGCGCGGCGCGGGCCCGGTCACCTGAACGCATCGACTGGCGGATCGGCTCCATCGCGCTCAATTTGCCGCTCCGAGTTCATCGAGGCAGCCAGAGTAGAGCGGCAGCGGGGGCGCCGCGCATAGGCACGCTGGTCCTCGACGGCATCCGCTTCGGCGCTCAAAGCGTTGCGCCCGTCGCGGTCGCCTTATCGCTCAGCGACAACGAGCTGCGCGTGCACAAACCGATCTCCATCGCTGTTTTCGGCGGCAGCCTGGTCATCGACAAGCTTTTCTGGCCCGACCTGATCAATGAGCCCAAGCGCGTTTCCTTTGCCGCCGAAGCCAAGCGCCTGAAGCTTGACGAGTTGACGCAGGCGATGAACTGGCCGCGCCTGAGCGGCACTCTGAGCGGCTCGATCCCCGAAGTGCAAGCGACGGACACCCTGCTCAGCACGCGCGGAGAAATTCAAGCTGAACTGTTCGGCGGCAGGATTGGCGTGAGCAAGCTGGAAATCGCCGACCCGTTTTCCTCTCTCGCATCGATCAAATTCGACGCCAGAGTCGAAAACATTCACATGGAGCAACTAACCCAGACTTTGGCATTTGGGCGGATTTCAGGCATCCTCGAAGGCGCCATTGAAAACCTGGTTCTGGTCGACGGCCAGGCGGCGGAGTTTCGCGCCGATTTTCATTCCGTGGACCGCGGTGGCGAACAGCGCATCAGCGTGGAGGCCCTCGATAAGATTACCGTATTGAGCTCCGGCGAGAATGCCGGGGCATTATACGGGGGGCTGGCCCGCTTGTTTGACAGTTTCCGCTATAGCAAACTCGGCTTCAAAGCGACATTGAAAAACGATCGGCTCACTTTGCGCGGCGTCGAAAGCCGCGGCGGACAAGAAATGCTCGTGGTCGGGAGTCTCTTGCCTCCCACCGTCAACATTGTCAGCCATACGCAGAACATCGCCTTCTCCGAGCTCATGCGCCGTCTCGATCGAATAAACAAAAGCGACAAACCGAGCGTCAAACAGTAGATGGGAGGCAGCATGCTTAAGCGGATTTTCATCCCGGCCGCATTTTTCCTTGGCGCGTGCGTCACGGTCAACATTTATTTTCCGGCCGCCGCAGTCGAACGCGCCGCCGATCAAATCGTCAAAGAAACTTGGGGCGGCACGAGCGAGCCAACTCAGGCGCCGCCCAAACCGCAGAGCCTGAACCGCTTCTCCCCCGTCCGGTTCGCCTCGTTCAAGTTTGTCGGCTGGGCGAACGAGGCCCACGCCCAGGAAGCCGATATCAATATCTCCAACCCCGCTATCCGCGCGCTCAAAGACTCGATCAAGCAGCGGAGCAGCGCCATCAAGCCGTTCATGGACCGCGGCAACGCCGGTATCGGCCAAGATGGTTTGCTGGTGATCCGTAGCACCGATGGCTTGAGCCTCAAGGAGCGCGCCGAAATTAAACAACTGATCGACGCTGAAAATCGCGACCGTGAAAATCTTTACAGCGAAATAGCCAGGGCCAACAACATTTCGCGCGAGAGCATACCTAAGATCAAGATGATCTTTGCGAAAAGCTGGATCGATCAAGCTCAGCCGGGCTGGTGGGTTCAAGATGCCCAAGGGGCCTGGCGGCGCAAGTGACGGGAAGTGGTTCATCCTGTCCAGCCGCTCGGCTCGCGGAGCCTGGCGGAGATGCCGAACGCTGGCTCGGCAAAAACGGCGCGGCCGCAATGGCGGAGCGCGAAAGGAGAAAAACCGTGAAGCCGCTGGTGGTAAGAGCATTCTTGGCGCTCTTGTTGTTTGCCGCCATAAACGGCCCGGTTTTCGCCCAGACTACCCGCGGCACTTACGTCATAACGGCAGACGTGCCGCTGCGCAGTGGCCCGGGCGCTGAGCACGAAGTGATCACCATCCTGCCGCGGGGGATTCAGGTCAATGTCGTCAGTAAAGAAGGTTACTGGTTGAGGATTGTCTCGAATCATGGCGGGCGCCCGGGCTATATCGACGAACAATTTGCCCGGCCGAGCGGGCAGTCGAGCGCCGCCCGGGCGAACGACACCGGCGCCTCGGTCGCCGGCCCCTACCGGACCTTGAGAGAAGTTGAATTACGTCAGGGTCCCGGGACAAAGCATCCAACGCTCGTGCGAATTCCCGCGAACGTTAAAGTCCACGTCACTCGCGCCGAAGGAGGCTGGCTGCGGGTCGAATCCAAGAAAGGCGGCAAGCCCGGATATCTGGAGAAACGCGACGTCGAGCGCTGGATGGACAAATGAAATTTATTAAACGTTCCCATCGTTCGAAAAAAGTTCGGGTCGCTCGCCTCGTCCTCAGCGGCGCGCGGATGGTTCCGCAAACGTTTGACCATTGAACCTTTAAACGAGTTTAAGGAGTCACCCCGTTCGCCTTCAGAGCGGCTTTGTAGCGTTTCGGAATCTCGGGGTCTTCCTGCTCGTACGGAATCATCCAGCCGCCTTCATCGACGCTCCGAAAAACGTCGTCGTCGGTTTTCTGATGTGAGACTTTGAAACCAAGCGGATGGATGCGGCTGCCGTACCGCACCGCGAGATGTCGCGCCGGTTCTTTTCCGGTATTAAAGTGCTGGTGGAACCAATCCCCCGGCGGACAGTAAATGCTTCCCTCGCCCCATTGGATGTCGACGACTTTGTCCTCGTGGCCTTCACTGTACGGATGTATGCCCCATTGTTTGTGCCACAAGAGCACGTAACCGACCGATTGCGTGCCGACGATGATCGCGCCCGGTCCGTGGTAGTGCGCTTTGTGATACTTGCCGACCGGCCATTCGCCCAAGTGCCCAACCAGCGCGTTCCCGGCCATTTCAAACTGCGCCAGGCGCAACCCGGCGCCCTTTACTTCGAGGCTCTCCAACAGGGCCGATTTGATGTCGGGGATGAAGTTGGTCTCCCAAATATTGATCATGCCGCTGACGTAACGCTTTTTGCCGACCTCGAAGTAATCCTCTTCGCCGTAGTAGCGGTCTTTGAAGCTGTAGGGGCAATTGAAAACGAAATTCTCGTCGCGGTAAATATCGAAGGCGAGCGGCGCATTGGTGACGGCGAGAAACCGGACCGGTTCGCGCGAGCCGTTGACCAGCCGATGGGTCGTGTTGAGCGGCGGCGCGAACAGACTCCACTTGTTCCACTCGAACATTTTCTTATTGCCGTGATCGTCCCACAATTCGGTTGCGCCCTGGCCGTTCAGAATACAGATGACTTCCTCGTAGAGATGGCGTTCCGGCTTGAGCGCGTCGCCCGGCGCGATCTCGCCGATATACCCCCCGGTAATTCCCTGCATGCCGTGAAGTTGAATAAACGCCGCCCTGCCGCCCATGCGCGCGTAGGGGGCGGTTGGGAGCGCGCGCAAATCAGCCATGCCGTGACCCGTATGAATCGGCAGACCTTGACTCTTCATCCAACGCACATAACCGGTTTTCTGATTGAGCGGCGCGATATCCATACATTCTCCTTCGCTCGATTCTGCTACCCTCTGCGGCGCGCCATCCGAACGGCGCCCGGCTAATCCGGCCGGTACCAGAACTCCGGATGGCCCTTGAAAATTCTCTTGGGAATCTTGGCGTAGACGAGATTCACGACGTCGACGGCTTCGCCGATGCCCAAATCCACCGCCAGACTCGACAGCGCATAGGCGTCGGCCGCGCTCAGCCCTTTTTCGGTTTGCAGGAAATCGACCGCTTCTTCGAGCGCGATCCGCGTCGCCACGTTCAAATCGACGTCGAGCCCCGTGGTGAGATAATCGGTGGCGGTCTCCACCCGCGGCTGCTTGATCGTTTTTCGCTTGTGCAAGATAAATTGCAGCGTTGGTTTGAGCGAGATCTCGATGGCGCCGCCGTCGACTTCGCCGTCCCCTTGCACCGCATGGCCGTCGCCGGTGAAGAATTGACCGCCCCTATTGAAAACCGGAAGAAACAGCGACGAACCGATGCCGGTGAATTTTAGATCGATATTGCCGCCCCAGGCACCGGGAGGCGTCGAGGAAACCAGTCCCAGGCTCGTCGGCGGCGACAGCGCCATGATGCCCATAAAAGGATTCAGCGGGATCTCGATCGCTTCGGAAAAAAGCGCCACGCGTCGCTCGAGATCGACGCGAATCAGTTTCGCCGTCGCTTCTTTGAGCAGCTTTGGCAGAACGCCCTTGCCTGGGCCGGTATTATTCACGCCGTAGGGAACCCGGAATTTGATATCGCGCACGCGAATCTCGAGCGTATCTCCCGGTTCGGCGCCTTCGACGTAGACCGGTCCGGTGAGGATGTGCACGCTCGCCCCTCGCGGCCGCTTGACTTCGGCGTAGACGCGCTTGGCATCAGTAAGCACTTCATGTGCCGCGATGCCATAGCCGGCGAAAAACTTCTCCGGATCTTGATGGGTCGTGAGCCCTTGATGCGACAGCGCTTCAATCTCGACGATCTGCCCTGAACGCACCGTCAGTGCGGGCGGCAGATTGGCCGCGATATATCCCCACAGCACGGTTTCCGGAGTGGACCTCAGAACGGCATCGGGCGCGATAGATTCGCCGATCGCTACTTGGTTCATATGGGTCCTGACGGTACCTGAACAATTTGCCGACTGTCAACGCACGATGACGCCGAAAACTCTTGGTGGGCGTCGTTTTTGCAGGCGTCAACCCACGCAAGCTTTTCGGCTTCTCCCTTGCCTCACAAAAAAGGCGGCGAGCTCTCCTGCTCCACCGCCTTTCGCGCTGCCCGGCTCCGATCAATCGCGGATCGCGAGGGCGCCGCCGTCGACCGGCAGATCGATCGCATAGATGAAATCGGATTCATCGGAAACCAAAAAGACTGCGGCTTTGGCGATGTCCATGGGCACGCCGCGCCGTCCGGCGAGATTTTTGACGAACCGATTTTCCGGCACGTCCTGCTGACCCACCGGAGAGCCGATCCGATTGGGCGAGATGGAATTGACGCGAATCCCTTCGGGCGCGAGCTGCACGGCGATGGAGCGGGTCAAGTTGAGCACGCCGGCTTTGGCAGTGGTATACGCCGTCGCCTCCTTTCGGCCCCAGTGACCGGAAGTAGACGCGATATTGACGATTCGCCCTTTGCGCTTTTGCTCGATCATCGCCTTGGCCGCCGCGCGCGTGCAATACCAGACACTCCGCAAACAAACGTTCATGGTCCGGTCCCACTCCTCTTCGGTAATATCGAACAGGGTCTTGTGATCGGTCCACGCCGCGTTGTTGACCAGAATATCGACCGCGCCGAACTGTTTCACGACTGTCTGGACCATGCTGTCGACCGAAGCCGCGCTCGCGACGTCACACACGATCGAAATCGCCTTTCCCGGGTGTTGAGCGTTGATCTCGTCCGCAACCTTGCTGCCGCGTCCGGGATCCAAGTCCACCACGGCCACTTTGGCGCCTTCTTGGACGAACAGTTTGCTGATGTCCTCCCCGATATTGCGGCCGGCCCCGGTGACGATCGCTACCTGATCTTTAAGCCTCATGATTTCCTCCGGTTACTGAATGCTTGCTGCTTAGCAGAAGTTCAGACCGACTTCCACCATCGGGAATTGTTCGCACAGATAAGCCTTACCAGAAGACGCGAAAGAATCGCGATCCTTAGGTCAAAAGCGCGGCGCTCGACTGGACCCGGTTAGAGACTCACTTTTTCGACGTAGAGATCTTTCAGAAACTTGCTGCCCTTTAGCTCGTCAAAAAAGCGCGGCTCGATGATATCGCTCGGCTTGAGCTTGGCGGTGCGCTGATCGGCGGCGGTGCTGACATCGATGAGCGCCTGGAGCGCTTCGTTGTTCATCTCGGGCAAAGGGCGAAGCTGTGCCGAAAAGGCGTCGTACATGGCGTCAACACCGACGCCGCGGTCGGCGGGAAAATATTTCTTTAGAATGGCCAGGCTCTCAGATCGCTTCGAGACAAAATGCTGAATCGCCGCGGCGTAGCCTTTCATGAACCGGCGCAAGGTTTCCTCCTCGCGTTTGATCACCGACCGGGTGGTCACCAGCAGGTCGGTAACCATGGGCACCGATTTTACATCCAGTACCTTGATGCCGATCTTCTGCGCCTCCGCCACGAGAGTTTGATTGAAGGGTGCGCCCTGCACCAGATTTTTCGACAACGCGGCCGCGCGAGCGGGCGCTAGGCCGGCGGCCACCATCTCGACGTCTTTGGATGGATCCAACCCGTGCCGGCGCAAAATCACCCGGGCGACCAGGTCGGAGCGCGCGCCGAGCGCCGATACGCCGACTTTTTTCCCTTTCAGTTCCTTCACGTCGTTGATCGAAGAGCCCACGCCCATGCCGTACTGATCGAAGCTTACATGAGTGCCGATCAAGGCGAGATCGGCGCCGCCGGCAATCGGCAGCAGCACCGCGAGCGGGCTGCCAAAACCGATCAGTAAATCAACTCCCATGAGCGACTGCACGCCGGCCGAGAAAGTATCGCGGATCGGCAGTTCTTCCACTTCGACCCCATACTGCTTGAAAAAGCCGCCATCGACGCCGATGTAAGCCACTGCCGTGCCGATCTCCCAACCGGCGTAAGCCAAACGAAGCTTCCTCGGGTTCTCGGACGGCGAGACGTCTTTCGGCGCAATCAAGAGCAGCAAAAATGGCAGAGCAAACAGGAAGCGCCACTTAGGGATCGGCAACATTCGGGTCATCATGATTCATCATAAACCAACTGTATTCACGCGCCAAGTCCCCGCCAAAATTGATCGCGAACGTCATTTTTCAGCCGCCGAGCCGGCCGCGACCGGCGGCTCGGCCGCCGGTCGGTTCGGGGCGAGCGCTGCCGCCGGACGGAATCTCAGACGGCGAGCGGTTTATTGCAACGCTTCCGGAATTCATCTACGATACCGTACAATTTCACGCCAGCTACGATCAGCTGCTGCTTAGGGGGAGCGGTTTCATGGCAACGATGATCGCTAATGATTGCATCAATTGCGGCGCGTGCGAGCCCGAGTGCCCGAACAACGCGATTTCGCAAGGCGATCCGATCTTTGTCATCGATCCGAAGCTGTGCACCGAATGCGTCGGCTTTCACGACTACGAAGCCTGCGCCGCGGTCTGTCCGGTCGATGTCTGCATCACCGATCCGAACAACATCGAATCCGAAGAAGTTCTGATCGCGCGCGCTCGGCAGCTTCACCCGGAAATGAACTTCGGCGCCGATTTCGAATCGCGCTTCCGCAAAGGCCAAGGCAAAGCTCCCGGCGCTCCCGCGAGCGCCGCCGCTCCGAACGCGCCAGTCCCGGCAGCCAGCGCGCCGGCTGCGGCCGCCGAGGCTGCGGCGGTGAGCGAGCTTGCCGAGGCCGACGTCAATTACGTTGAGTTGCCGCCCATCGACTCGTGGAATATTCCGTTGCGCTGCTACAAGTGCAACCAGGTACACGAACAGAACGTCAAGAATTTTACCATCGGCAACGTGATCTTCTGTCCGCACTGCCACAAGTCGACGTTCGTGCGCGATAATCTCAATTACCACATCCGCACCCTGCTCAAGAACTCATACGAGAAGTGGGACAAAGAACAGGCCGAGTTTGCGGCTCGGCGCGAGCGGGAACGGGCGGAGTTTCTCGAACGGCGCGCCAGCGAAGCGGCGGCTTTCGAAGAGCGCCAGAAAAAGGACCTGGAAAAGATCCGCCGCGAGCTTGACGCCATCGGCGATCACTACGATGCCGCCGGCAAGCCCTACAAAAAAGGTGCAAGCTTTAGCTGGGGTTGACCGAACCCCATGCTCTATTCCTGGCTCCACCTGGTTGCCCTGATCGTCTACCTTGGCGCGGTCATCGGTTTTTGGCTGATGCTGCTGCCGTCGACAAAAATCCTCGAAAAGCATGACGACAGAGTGCGCTTTTTCGCGCGCGGTCTTAAATTTTACAATCCGCTGCAAATCGGCGGGCTCGGAGTCGTTTTATTTAGCGGCGCCTTTCAATTGACCGAACTCAAGGCCGCTTACCGCGAAATGTTTATCAAACAGTTCGCCTACGACCTGGGCATTAAACTGTCGTTCGCCTTTCTTCTGGTTCTCGTGAGCGTTTATCAAGCGCTTGGGATAGGCCACCGGTTCGTCAAGCGAGTGGAAGGCGGCGACGCGGTCAAAGCCGATGAATTTGCCGCCGTCGTCCGGCGCATGCGAAGCGCCAATTGGCTGATCTTGTTCTTCGCCGGCCTCACTGTTTGGCTCGGCATGCGGCTTCGCCAGTAGTCGAACCGCCGGTCCCACCTGCCGCCATTCGGCCACGCCTGGACGCAGAGAAGGGTTTGGCGTTTTCTTCTTGCCAGCGACCAGCGGCAACCGATACGCTTCAGGGCCGTAAGCCACAAAAAAAGGCGGAGCTTTTGCTCCGCCTTTTTTGCATTGCCTCCGACTGACAACCGACGATTAACGCTGCGTGAGCTTCTCTCCCGACGGCTGCGCCTGGCTGGAAGAACGGGGGGCGGACGGCTCTGCCGTTGGTTGCGCCGTTGATGCGGCCGTGCTGGTCACCGCATCGCGATAGACCAAAATTTCGACGCGGCGGTTCTTGGCCCGCCCGGCCGCTGTCTTGTTGTCCTCGACCGGCGCACTCTCGCCGTACGAAACCGGCACGACGCGGAGGGGATCGAGGTTCTTTTTAGTGATCAGATAACGGCTCACGGCCTCGGCGCGCCGTTTTGCCAACTCATAGTTGTAATCTTCGGCGCCGACGCTGTCGGTATGACCGGCGACCATGAAGACCATGCTGTCAGCACCGCTGGTATCGCCTTTGAAATCGCTGAGAAAGCTGTCGATTTCGCGCTGTGCCTCTTTGGGCAAGCTGGCCGAGTTGAATCCGAAGTTCGCGCCTTCTTTCATATCGATGACCAGCTTACGCTCGAGACGCAGGTTGCTGATGGCGCTAAGGGCGCGCTCAGCCTTGGCGTCCACCTGCCCTAGGCGACCTTCAAACTGACCCATTCTGCCTTCAAACTGTCCGAGCCGTCCCTCGACGCCGCTCATGCGGGTCCCTAACGTGCCGATCTGCCCTTCGGCCTTCTCAATACGGCCCTCGCCCTGCGAAATCCGGCCCGTCAGCGGGTCCTGGACGTTTTCCCTAACCCAGTCGCGGGTGGCGAGACATCCCTGGCTCAACAAGAGCGAGCCCGTCAACCCCGCCCCGACCAAATAGCGACCGACCGTTAATCTTTTCATGTGATTCCTCCCTTTAAAATGGTTAATAATTTTTCAACGCTTTTATGAACCGCATTTGTTTTTATTCCGCAGGCGTTACCTCCTCCGCCAAAGTCACTCCTGAATCACCGGCGCCAAATTCGGCGGGAGCCGCCAGCAGTTGCCGGAGCAATCTTTGAATATCCGCATCGACACCGGCAAGAAGCTCCGCCTGCTCGCGGGTGAGCGAGCCGCTGAGCTTTTCCCGAATCATCCCGGTATAACTCACCATCAGCCGCAGAGTGTTCTCCACATCGTGGGTGAGATCGGCAAGTTGCAGCCGATGTTCTTTATGACGCTGGTATTGCCGGACCACCCATGCAAGCTCGCTCACGAGACTCTGCAGGACGAACAGCTCGGCGGCCGAATAAATCCGCCGGTTCGCGTGCCCGAGCATCAAGAAACCCACCGGCTTTCCCGTCGGCGGCGTCACTGGCGCAACCACCATACTGCGAAAACCGAATTCCGCTTTAACTTCGTTCCAGGTAATCGGCGCGCGTGCGTGAGCTACCAGGCCGAGACACCGGCGCGCAAAGTTGTCCGGTAACTGTTGCAGTCCCGCTTCTGGGACCGCGGCGAATATCAGCTCCTCGCCGTTGAGCAGTCCGCCAGCGCAAAACTCGGCGCCGTAAAAGCGCCGCAGCCTGACGGAAAATTGGAGCATCAACGCCTTGGAATCCTCGTATGTCTGCTGCCACAAAAAAATTCGAATCAGGTTTGAGCGGTCCCAGAGCCCGCTCAGTGAGGACCATTCTTCGAGCGCTTGCTGCGATGCTTTCGCCGTCGACATATCGCGCCTCACCTCCTCTGCTCTTACCTCCGCCTCATGACTGGCGGCTATAAAATCGCCCTCATGGCTCAGCTCGATTCCAAGTTTCATTCCACGTCACGGCAGCGAGTCGGCGGGGTAATTTTGCGTAGTTTTAACCATTTCTGCGCCAACCCAGCCGTAACCAGCGAAGGATTTGGCGTACACTTGTGGAGGAATTTTCGAGTTTCGCTCGTGTGATCGAAGCGCGATTAGGGTCGACTCCGGCTCTGATAGCTTGCTTCGGAAGCGCCTGCCAGCGAACGCCGCCGCGCTATCCCTTTGTTCAGCAATTGACAGGCGAGGACCGGCAGATTTGACTTCCCGGCCTTTTCGCGACTCGGGGGTGGCGTGCTCTGCAGGGATTACCTTCGCTGAGAAGAGCCGGTGTAGGATCGAGCCGCCAGGTGGAGGATGCTAGAGCAGAGTAAAGTAACATCGAAGCGCTGCCCGGGCGCCGTAAGGCGAACGGCGACCCGATCGCGGAGAAGACCGGATCGGCCGATCAGCTGGTGACCGAAGTTTTGGTCTTTTTAAAGTCGTCGGCGCGCAGCTCATGCTTTTTTAAAAGATCGTAGAAATCCGCGCGATACTTGCCGGCCAACTTGGCCGCATGGCTGACGTTCCCTTCGGCGAGCGCCAAAACTTGGGTCAAATAATCCCGTTCGAAGGCGTCGCGAGCGTCTTTGAGCGATGGTATGCCCTCGCTTGCCGTCAGGGCGTGCTCCCGCGCCGCGGTTAACCCAAGGCCCGTTTCCGCCACGCTCGTTTTGGTCGGCAAGACGTAGTCCGCGTCGATCATGTCATTGCGCGTCATCGCCACGGCGTACTCGATGGTATTTTCCAGTTCGCGCACATTGCCGGGCCAATCGTGCAGCATCAGTTTGCGCAACGCCTCCGGCGTTAGACCCCTCACTTCCTTTTTCATTTGCTCGCGGCACTTCTTGAGAAAGTGCTCCACCAGGGGAACGATATCTTCCTTGCGCTCGCGCAGCGGCGGCAGGTGCACCGGGATCACGTGAATGCGGTAAAACAGATCATCGCGGAACAGCCCCTTGCGCACCTGCTCCTCGAGATTTTTGTTGGTTGCAACGATCACGCGCACGTCCACGGCCGTGGGTGCTTCGCTGCCCACGGGATAAAACTGCCGCTCCTGGAGCACGCGCAAGAGCTTGGACTGCGTGGCCAGCGGCATATCCCCGATCTCGTCCAAAAAGATCGTACCCCCATGCGCCTGGGTAAAAAGCCCCTTGGTGCTCTTGACTGCGCCGGTGAACGCGCCCCTTTCGTGGCCGAATAACTCGCTTTCGAGCAACGTCTCAGGCAACGCCGCGCAGTTCAGGGCGACAAAGGGCTGGTCCTTGCGCGCGCTGGCGAGGTGGATCGCTTTGGCTATCAGTTCCTTGCCGGTGCCGCTTTCGCCGTCGATGTAGACGGTCGAATCGAGCGACGCGATGCGCGTCACGGTATCGATAATCGCGCGCATCTTGGCGCTGTGAGCGATGATATTGGCGAAGTTGAAGCGCTCGTTAAGGAGCTCCTTCAGCCGTTTGATTTCGCAATTGAGGTGGCGGTGCTCAAGCGCCCGCTCGATCTGCAAAAACAGATCGCTGCGCTCGAAAGGCTTTGCCAGATAGCTGTAAGCCCCCCGTCGCATGGCCTCGACCGCGCTCTCGATCGTACCGTGGGCGGTCAAAATGATCGCCGGTACGTCGGGCCGGATCGCGCGCAGCTTATCCATCAGGGTCAAACCGTCGCCATGGGCCAGCATCAAATCGATGATGCAGAGATCGAATACTTTTTCCTTGAACAGGCTGAGCGCGCACTCGTCTTCGGCGGTGGCGCTGACGAGATAATCCGCGGACTCGAGGCGGATCTTGATCAGCTCGAGCAGATTCGGGTTGTCGTCGACGACTAAGATATGGGCACGGGGCATGACAGTGCTCAACGGGACGCTACGCGCCTTCAGTGGTTTTGCCAGCGCCGCAGGAGCATTCCCTCAACCTCCTGAGCATCGGACTAGCGCCCCCTCACGCGGCGCTTTTCCTCGATTTCGATGTCCACCTGGCGAGATTTTTCGATGATTTGCCGAGTTCGTTCAAGCTCCTGGCGCGATTTTTCGGCTTCCTGTTGTGACCTTTCCAGTGCCTGACGGTTGCGTTCGCTCTCCTGGCGCGCCGCTTCGATGAGCTCTGTTGCTTTCTCCAGATCCCGACTCGCCGCTTCCGCTTCGTTCACAAGGGCGATCCAAACGCGCGCCGGCTCCGACCAAGAGCTGTCGGGAAATCGGCTGACAACCCGCTGAAATGAACCGAGCGCATTTTGGCGGTCCTTCCTAGGATTGTGCGGATGTAGATAAACAATTCCCATCATGTACCAGGCTCTGTCCGCGGGGGCTTGCTCGCCGGCCATTTCAGTGACCCCTTCGAACGCCTTCAAGGAGCCGTCAAAATCACCGCTACGCAACAATTGATCGGCGTTCGTGAGAGCATCCTGGACGACCCGCTGCCTCTCGAAATCATCCAACAAGCTGCAGCTGCTTAACCCTACTAACAAGGCAAGACAAAGGTAAATTTGCTGCCATGTCCGACCTGACTTTCCGCCCATATTTTTCCACCATGGGACACAATGATGCTTTTGGCTAGGGCCAACCCGAGCCCGGTGCCTAGCGGCGCGCCGCCGTTGGGACGACTCCCTTGGTTAAACTTTTCAAATATCGATAGCAAGCTCTCGGCGGCGATTCCCGGCCCCGAATCCTGGATAGAGACTTCCAGTTTGCCTGCCTCCACCTTGGCGCTGATCCGTACTTTGCCGCCGTTCGGCGTAAATTTGACGGCGTTGCCGAGCAAATTGCGCAGCACCTGGAGAATCCGCTCGCCGTCCATGCGTACCGGCGGCAGCGCTCGATCCAGGCCATTTTCGAGGAAGATTTGTTTGGCTTCCAAAAGCGGCGCGATTTCGCCTACGGCGCGTTTAAGCAAAGGTTCGAAAGGCGCGACGGTAAAATCATAGGACATCATGCCCGCTTCCATTTTGGAAAGGTCGAGCAACGAACTCACCAGGCCGATCAAGCGCTTGCTTTCCTCTGCGATAATCTCCAACAACTTGCGCTGTTTGTCGGTGGTCGGACCGCCCACGCCTTCGAGCAGCAGCCCTGTTCCCTCCTTGATCGAAGTCAACGGCGTTCGCAACTCATGCGACATAGAGGCGAAAAAATCCGCTTTCATGCGATCGACTTCGCGCAGCTTTTCACCCATGGCGTTAAGCGATGCCGCGAGCGCGCCGATTTCCGGGGGCGATCGGATCGGCGCGCGCGGGGTGAAATTACCCTCGGCTATCTCCCGGATCTGCTCCTTTAACTGCGCGATCGGGCGGGTGATGGTCCGCGTCATCAGCAGCGACATGAGCAAGATCGCCAACAGGCAAACGAGCGTGGCGATCACGGCAATTCCCTGAGCGCGGTCCGCGACTGCAGCCAGGTTAGCGACCTTGGCGTGGATTGCCCGTTGCTGGCTCACCCGGAGTTTTTCAAAACTACCCAACATCGCGTCGACCAGGGCGTCCTTGTCCCGCTTATACTGCGCCTCGGCATAAGGTTTGCGGGTGCGCAGGTAGCGCGCTTCTCTTTCTACGAGAGCCAGATAACTTCGATACTTCCCATCGATCATTTCCAGGATCGGCCGCACGGGGGACTCGTGCAGAGCCAGCGCGCCTTTGATACGCGCGTCAAAATCGTTCCTCAACCGGATGAACTGAAGATACCAGGCCTCGTCGCGCGTGATGACGAACTTTTGCTCGGCGCGGCTTTGACCGAGCAAAAGGTCGGCAAGCACCCGCTCGTGATCAAGCATTTGATTATCGGTTTCCAGAATCGACGCGGTAAATTCGCGCACCTGCCGCAACGTCAGAATCACGTAGGATCCGGCGGCCGCGACCATCAAAAAGACCGCCAAATAACCGAGCGAAAGTCGACTGAACAAACTCAAGCGCAACTCGAAAACTCTCCGGGTCAGGCGCCCGACGCATCCGCATCAAGTTGCCGGTCCCGATTTGACCCATTCCGCCGACGCCGGCAGTTCCTTCGGCTCCGCCTCCGCAGACGCTAAACGTTGGGCGAACTGCTCTAACCGGCGTTCCGCGTTCTGAAAACTCGCTTGCATGCGGCTCAGGTGTTTTCCGACGAGCGTGAACTCGTCGCGAAACTTGTCGAAATCGCCCTGGAGCCGGGCCAGATAAGCGACGACATCCTTGGCGCGGTCTTCGATCTTTAACCCTTTGAGCCCCAGCACGATTGCCTGTAGATACGCATAGAACGAGTTCGGCGACACCGGGATCACGCGTTTACCGAGGGCATAGTGCGACAAACTCTTGCCATCCGGCGCTTGGTCTTTGATGATGGTTTCATAGTAGACATTTTCCGCCGGTATATACATCAGGGCGAAATCATATGTCCCCTCGTCGGGAAGAATATACTTCGCCGCCACTGAGTCTATGTGCTTTTTCACGTCCGCGGCAAACTGGCGCCGAGCGCGGCTGCGCTCTTCATCGCCCGACGCTTGCAGCACGCGCTTGAAATTCTCCAACGGAAATTTTGCGTCCACCGGCACCAAGCAAGCGCCGAGTTTCACCACCGCGTCCACTTTCTCGCCGCTGCGAAATCCGTACTGCATAGAAAAGTGTTGCGGCGGCAAAATTTGCCCGAGCAAGTCTTCGAGAAAAAACTCGCCCCATCCGCCCCTGAGCTTCGGCGCCCGCAAGATCTCTTGCAGCGAGGCGATGTCTTTGCCTACTTCGTATATCTTGCGATTGGCCTCTTCAAGACCGCCGAGGCTGCGCTGGACCGACCCGACGACTCGCGCCGCGTTGTCCAGCCGTTCGCTCAAGCTCTGTTGGGTCTGTCCCAAGATCTCGCCATTCTCTTTGAGCCGCTGCTGCACCTGGCCGAGCCAATGCGCTAATTGGTTTTGCATCGCCTGCGCGTTCTGATCCAAGCTCTGGCTCAGTTGGACGCGCAGCTGATCGATCTGCTGCTGCATCAAGAGCAGGGACGGCTCTTCCGATTTCTCCAGCAGCAACACCTTCAACCGGGCTAGCCAAAGCCAGCCGAAGGCAATCAGGCCGAGCAATGTCAGGGGAATCAGCAATGAAAGATCCACGATGGACCGTGGCGCGATCAGAGCAGTCTCAGAGCGTATTCGAGGATTTCGCTGAGTTTACGGATTTGCGTCGCGCGCATGGAGCGCTCTTCGCGCGGAGCCGCGAAATAGTGATCGACGCTTTTCTTGAGATTCCATTCGAGCAACTCCACGCATTGCTCCATGCTGACTTTTTCAGAACGGCGCCGGCGAGCCTGGTGCAATTCCTGGAGTTGAATGAGTTGACCCATACCAGCGGCTAGGATAAGTCAGCACCATAATTTGTCAAGGGCTGAGCCGACGATTTCCCGCCTCTCCACAAACGCAAAGACTGAATCGCTGTTCTTGCAAACCCGCGTCGGCCTCACCGCGGCGCCGGCTCTTGCTGGGTGACGCAATGAATCGCGCCCAAGCCGGCGACCACTTCATTACACCGCAGTCCGATGACGGTCCGATCGGGAAAATGTTCCTGCAAAATGCCTAGCGCTTGTCGATCGTGCCGGTCGTCGAACACGGGCACGATGACGACCTCGTTGGCGATATAAAAATTGGCGTAGCTCGCCGGCAAACGCGCGTCGCCGGAATAAATCGGATCGGGGCAAGGGAGCGTGACGACGTTCAATCTGCCGCCGTTCTGATCGCGGGCATTTTGCAGTCGCTCGTAGTTTTCCCGCAAAGCTCGGTAATTCTCGTCCCGCGGATTGGACTCGAGGATGCAAGCCACCGTCCTTTGATCGAGAAAGCGCGCCATATCATCGACATGGCCGTCGGTATCGTCGCCGGCGACCCCCTCTCCGAGCCAGATAATCTGAGTTACGCCGAGGGAGTCTTTAAGAAATCGCTCGATCTCGGCTCGGCTGAGATGGGGATTGCGATTGGGGTTGAGGAGACACTGTTCGCTGGTCAAGCAGATACCCGCGCCGTTCACCTCGATGGATCCGCCCTCAAGGACCAAATCATGCTCGAACGCCGGCAGCTTCAGCAGCGAGGCGATCTGCCGCGCCACGGCATCATCCGCTTCATAGTCCTTGTACTTGCCGCCCCAGCCGTTGAAAACCCAGTCGTTCAAGGCCAGCCGATCGCTCGGACCGGAGCGGGTCACAAACGTCGGTCCGTAGTCGCGCATCCAAACATCGACGGTTGGAATTTTGAAGATCTCGACGTTCGCCAGATCGCCTTCGGCGCGCCGCAAGCGCGCCCACACCTGCTGCTCGGTCGCCGCGTCATTGACCAGCAAACACACTCGCTCGTGACGGGAGAGGGCGCAAATCATTTGGATCCAGATCTCGCGCACCGACTCGATGTGCGTTGGCCAGGTGTCGAGATTATGGGGCCAGGCAAGCCACGTCGCGCGATGGCGCGACCACTCCGCCGGCATCGAATATCCGAGGGCAGCCGGCATGCGGGCCGAGGAGATCGACGGTTGCATTAGCTTCGCGCGCTCAGTGATCCTGCATGCGCGTCAGCAACAAGCCGTAGGAGTCAATCCGGCGGTCGCGCAGGAACGGCCAGCTCTGGCGCGTCGCTTCGATCTTCGCCAGATCGCATCGGGCGATGACGATTTCTTCGCGTTCGCCGCTCGCGCGCGCGACAATCTCGCCGAAGGGTCCGGCAACGAACGAGCGCCCCCAGAATTGGATCTTGCCTTCCCTGCCGACGCGATTGACCGCTGCCACAAAGATGCCGTTGGCCACCGCGTGGGAGCGTTGGATGAGCTCCCAAGCCTCGCGCTGCGCCTGCGCTACGGCGCGCGGTTCGTTGGGAATCCATCCGATGGCGGTGGGATAAAAAATCACTTGAGCGCCCGACAACGCCGCCAAGCGCGCTCCCTCGGGAAACCACTGGTCCCAGCAAACCAGGGCGGCGATTTTCGCATAGCGCGTTTGAAAACTCGGAAATCCCAAATCGCCCGGAGTAAAATAAAACTTCTCGTAATAGAGCGGATCGTCGGGGATATGCATTTTGCGATACTTGCCGGCGAGGCTGCCGTCGGCGTCGATAACGACGGCCGTATTGTGGTAGACGCCGGCCGCGCGCCGCTCGAACAGCGACGCCACGACGACGATTTCCTTGCGGCGCGCCACCTCGCTGAACGCCTCGGTGCTCGGACCCGGAATGGTTTCCGCCCATTGGAAATGGCGCTGGTCTTCGGTTTGGCAGAAATACTGCGAGCGAAAGAGCTCCTGCAGGCAAACGACTTGGGCTCCGCGGCTCGCCGCGGCCTCGATGCGCTCGACCGCTTTGGTCAGATTGGCCGTTGGATCTTTGCCGCAGCTCATCTGCACAAGCCCTAGTTTGATCCGCTGAGAGCGATCCGTACGCGCCATGATGTCGTTAGTCTAGCGGAAAGCGGCTTCGGAAACAAAAAGAAGAACGCGTTTTTCGTCTTGCTCTCCTTTCCTTGCGCCGAAAGTCGCGCCGATCATGGGTTGGTGGACAGGGCTAAGGCGGGAGTCGTGCAACGCGCGGCGGCATCCGCAGTCAAAGCCCGCGTGGAATAACAAGGTCAGCACCCGTTATCAACTGCTCACTAAATGCTGCGCGAAAAACGATTTGGTCTAGCGTCGTGCGCCGATTTTTCGTGATCGCTGCGCGTTCGTCACAGAAAACGTCGGAAGTCTTGAGTTGAATGGTCGAACTCGAAACTTCCGTCACAAACCTCCTCGGAGCTAGAATAAAAGCGGCCTTCGTCTATCAGATCTGGCAAAAGGGGTCCATACCGCCGCCCCAGGATAGCCCGAAAAACGCTGTTCAGGCGAAACAAGCGCGCGTTCGCTCGCACAGGCAAATATCGCGAAACGCCTAGCCGAGACGGGTCCGGAGTTTTTGCGGCCGCCACATCTGGTGCAGCAAATGACACGCCAGCAGCCATGGCGGCATGCGTAACCAATGCTGGCGCATATACAGGGTCCACGCCGCAACGGTCTTTAACAGCCCGGGCGCTCCGCTCAAGCGATCGTTGACGGCGTGGCCGACCAAACGATCCATAATAAGGCATGCCAACTTGACCGGTGCAAACCGTTCGGCCTCCTCCATCACATCGCGTGGTACCGGAGTATGGAGAAGCGATCGGCTGTAACGCAAGGCGTAGTAAAGCGGCCGGGCGAGGTCGAGTTCGACGCCGCGACGGAGCAATCGATCCCAGAAATCAGTTTCGGCGGCATGATAGCGCAGCAGATCGTCGAGATCGACCAGGTCGCGCAATCCATGCACGAGATCGCCGTCTTGAAAAGCGTGGGCGGCGCTGTGCAGCACCATGTCGGCGGGAGCCAATATTTTGTAATTCGAACCCTCTAAAGCGACCGCTTCCGCCAGTAATTTTTTCGGGTCAGGATGACAGCGGCCGGTAGGCGGGAGAATCGTGTGATGGACGTCGATGGTCGTGTACCGTTCCCGATGGCGCAACGGCGGCAACTCATGCGACCAGGCGCGATAATAATATTGATCATACTCGTCGATTTTCAGATGCTCCCAGCCGTGCTCAAGCAGCAGGCGTTCCACCGCCGCTAAATCTGCTTTGTCCACCAGAATGTCGATGTCGCTCGAAATCCTGCCCCTGGCAAGCGGTAAACCGGCGAGCAGATACGCCGCGCCTTTGAGAAAGATGACCGGCTTGCTCAAATCGCTCAAGGCCCGCCCAATCCGGCCAATCTCCCAGCGCATGATGCGCTGTTCGTTATCGGCAACGAGGCGCGCCGAGTCGAGGTGAAGCCTGGGTTGCGGCGGCACAGCCTCGAGGGAACCGCGTTCGGCAAGCAGCGCTTGAATGCGCGCCAAAAGACCCAGGCGCCGGGCCGACGCGATCAATCGATCCCACTGCGAGATGTTGAGCTGCGCCAGCGATTCCGGATGAACCAAAGCGCGCTCAATGAGCGGATCGAGCTGCATGACGATATCAACCGGCGGCCGATTGTCGCGGTGGCTCAAGCTCGTCGAACCAGGCGACCGCATCGTCCAAGTCGCTATAACTGAAGCTAAAACAGTTCGCACGGTCGATCAGCCGGGTCAACGCCTCAAATCCCCGCGCGCCCAAAACCGCATAATTCACCAGCCCGCTAGAAAGCCGCATGAAGGCCTGTCCCTTTGGCAGCAGCGCCGTTTTTGTCGGCGCCTTGGCGACATATTTCGGAAAAATCAGCCAGCCGGGAACGGCGCAATCATGCATGCGTCGAACGCTCTCCGCGGGCGGACGCATATGGGCGATGGTGCCTTTGACCGTGTGGTAAATTTTTGCACCGAAGGTCTCTCGCGGAGCGTACTCGCGCAAGACATCGATGGCATCGTTTTTCAAGCTTATCGGGCGAGCCAGTGGAGAAATGGATCCCGACTCGGGCGCCAGCAGGGTCAATTCGTCCGTCAGCAAGCGCCACCCGCGGCTCACCAGCGCAGCACAGAGCGTACTTTTGCCGGATCCCGGCGGCGCCGTAAGAATCGCGGCATAGCCGTTTCGCTCGACGCATGCGCCATGAATGATCAGATAGCTGTAAGTGGTTTTGTAAATCGACCAGTTAAGAAGGCTTTCGAAGGCGGCAAAAGCCTGGTCGCTAGGCAGCGGCGAAAAAGGGCTATCGCCATTCAAGTAGCAAGTTACTTGCGGCCGCCAGAACCGATGAACATTCCTGGGACGCACCAGCTGCAAATAAAAATCGGCGAAACCCTCCGGCTCGCAAGTAAAATCCTGATAAAAGGTCTCGACGCCTTCCGCAACCGCGGGTAAAGGTGACTGCAGGTGACAGACGAACGGGCCTGTGCGAATCCGGATACCGGAGTTCCTCAGAGACCGGTACAGCTCAGCCGCGCCAAGTTGACACACCTTCACGGGTCAGAGGTTCGATCAGCCCTAAAGAGTCGAGCTGGTGCAACAACAGCTCGATATTATAGTGGAGTTCGGGGTCGGCTACTAGGTTATTTTCTGCCGCAAAGCGAATTGAAAGATCGAAAGCGGGGGCGGGATTCTCGGACAGATACTTAAGAATTTCTCCGGCGGCCGAAGTGAGCAGATGCGTGCTGCCCGATTCCAGGTTGTAGACCGCCACTCCATCTTCCCAGCACTTTGTGAGGAGCGGGGCTGCCTTCCATAACAGATTTGGCGCCACGCTCATCTTGAGCGGTTCAGGTTGCCGGTGCCTTGACTGGTGTTGCCGTTGCCCGTCGCATTGCCGGTACCGGGCTCACCGCCTTCGACGCAGTGCTGTTCGTATTGCTCCTGAATGTAAGTGGGACCTTTGTGTTCCCAGCCGTTCTGCAGATCGTGTACCGAGCCGCCGAGCATGACTGAAGAGAGCAGTGAACAATTGACATTGGCCTGTCCTAAGGCCGAGCGATTGGTCAATGAGAGCAAGACCGGCGTCGTAGCCAGTCCGGCGATCAGCGCGCGGCGCCTGAGATCGGGCGAGCGGTTCGCTGACAGACGCTCTTCGGTTTTCCTTGAGTCCGCAGCGGCGGGGGCCGCGGCCTGGCGCGACTCTTCGGTTTCGCTCGCCCCGTCGTCGCGTTTCTTGAAACCCATGATGTCTCCTGCCGAAGTTTAGCTCACACCCCTGCCCGCTCTTGCTGGGCGCATGCGGGCGGCATCAAGCCTCGGCTGCCAGAGACGCACAATCAATGCCAGACGATATGCCGTAGAATTAAGAAATCAGAGCGAAAGTTTGACCCTACGATTGTAAAGCAAGCTGACACTTTTTTGTCACCGACCGCTGCTTAGCAAACGGCGAATTTTGAAGGACAATCTGCTCTCAGATTTGCAAACTATTTTTACACTAGCCGCCATCGCTGACAGGGCTTTCACGACCGCCAGTGAACCTGTTGGGAAATTTGGGTCGATTCGGCGGGCGCTGGTCGAGAGCGATTCCCTTAAGACCCGAGAGAGCGTCGCAAAAGACAGTGCGACTACTGCTCGGAAACTAGCGACAAAATTCGAGCACGCGATCGCACGTTTTCTCGGTCGACTGTTCGGCAGGCATCACGTTCCAGAACTCGGCACCGGCCAGGAGTTCGCGTAGATAATGCGCCCCAGAGGTCGCGTGAGACGGATCGTCCCCGGGAATGATCAGCGCCCGCGCCTTGACGCCCAATACCTCTTCCGGTTCTGCACCGGTGGCGGTATCGCGATCAAACAACGTCCGGCCGCTGGTGAGGACCATGCCCAGATAACGTTCGAGATCCTGATTGACAAATTTTTCGGCAAACCCTCCGTCGCGCGTGACCAACCCCGCCCACGGACCGCCCTCAGGATCGACCCAGAAGTTTTTCTTATCCTGCGCCCGCTCCATCACGCCGCGGAGGCCGTTCTCTCTGGCAAATTGATAATGGCGCATGAAGCGATCTTGGGCGGCAACTTTCCACCGGTAACCGCCAACCGGCCAGTGAAGAATCAAACCTTGGGTCGCTTCGGGGTAATGTACGGCGACAGCCAACGCCACCGAACATCCCATGCAGCCCCCCATGACGTAGGCTGAATGTATATTTAAATGGTCGAGCAGAGCCTTGGCTTGCCGGGTGTAGCTCGCCCAGCCCAAACGTTCGATGCGGCCGCTCGACCGGCCGCACTCGCGCCGATCATAGACAATCACCGTATGCTCGGTTGCCAGCGCCTTGAGCGCGTCCACACCGGTCCATGCGCTCGCGAGGCGCCATTTTTCTATAGTTGCATCGAAGCCGCCTGGCGCGCACATCAAAATCGGCGTTCCCGAACCGTAGGTTTCATAATAAGTTTCAATTCCGTCCAGCGTCGCGACCGGCATGGCTTTCTCCCTCAACTTTGCTATAGATCAAACGAACCATGCTTTAGCACGGCGCCACGGCGGAAAAAAGCCGCGCCTGCGATCTAACGGGGGAAATCGTGAGCGATCGCGAGACGGAAGCCAAATTCACCGAATTGTTGAAGGTCATGGCGCGCCTGCGCAGCGACTCCGGCTGTCCGTGGGACAGAGAGCAGACCCATGATTCACTCAAGCCTTGCCTGCTCGAAGAGACGTATGAGCTGATCGAGGCTCTGGATGAGGGTGATCCCAAAAAACTCAAGGAAGAGCTGGGCGATGTGCTGCTGCAAGTTATTTTTCACGCCGAGATCGCCAGCGAAGAGGGCCGCTTTACCATCAAGGACGTAATCGCGCTGCTCACGGATAAGCTCGTCCGCCGCCATCCGTACGTCTTTGCCGGCGAGCCTCTACCCGAGGATCCGGCCGCCGCGCTTAAACAGCGCGCCCAGCTCAAAGCGAATGAAATCGCGGACGGCAAAACCAAAACCGCTCTCGGCAATGTGCCCAGAGCAATGCCGGCGTTGGCGCGCGCTCAGTCGATCTCGCGCCGGGCCGCGCACCTCGGCTTTGAGTGGCCGAACATCGCGCAAGTCTGGGCCAAAGTTGACGAAGAGACGCGCGAGTTGAAAGAAGCCGCAGCTTCAGGCGACAAGATTCGCGTGGGCGACGAATTCGGCGATTTGCTCTTTACCTTGGTGAACATCGCGCGCTTTCTTGATGTCGAATCCGAAGACGTCTTGGCGCGCACCGTCGATCGTTTCATCCGCCGTTTCGGCCATATCGAAGCTCGGCTCCGGCAAGCGAACCGCGAGTTCGATCAGACTACGATCGAAGAGCTGGACCGTTATTGGAACGAAGCCAAAACGCTCGAGGCCGAAGGAAAACTGGCAAAATGAATCCGGCGCCAGTCAAAATTGTCTTCCTCGATGTCGCCACCTACGGCGACGTTTCGCTCCGACTGTTTACGGATATTTGGGCTTGCACGCTCTATCCAGTAACAAAACCTACGGAGACCGTTTCCCGTATTGCCGGCCACGATATCGCCGTTACCAACAAGGTCGTTTTCGATGGCCCGATTCTCAATCATGCCGCGGCGCGAAGCCTGAGGCTCATCGCCGTGGCGGCAACCGGAACCGACATCATAGATAAGCAAACCGCGGTGAAGCGCGGCATCCAAGTCTCGAACGTGCCAGGCTACGCGACTCAATCCGTCGCGCAGTTCACGATGGCGCTCTTGTTGGAGCTCGCCACCTGCTCGGCAAAATATGCCGCCGTGGTCAAAGCCGGCGAATGGCAAGAAAGTCCGGTGTTTTCCCTGCTCAAGTTCCCACAGCGGGAGCTCGCCGGCAAGAAGCTGGGCATTATTGGCTACGGCAACATCGGCCGGACCGTGGCTGAGATGGCCCGCGGCTTTGGCATGGACATTCTTATCAGCGCCCGGCCGGGAGACACGAATCCTCCCGCCGGGCGCATCGGGCTGGATCGAGTGCTATCTCAGGCCGACTATATTTCCCTGCACTGCCCGCTGACACCCGAGACCGTAAATGTCATCAATGCTCAAACCTTGTCCCTCATGAAGCCGACGGCGTTTCTCATCAATACCGCGCGCGGCGCGCTGATCGATGAACCGGCGTTGATCGAAGCGTTGCGACAGCGCCGAATAGCCGGCGCGGCTCTGGATGTGATTACCGAGGAGCCTCCGTCACCGGATCATCCGGTGATCGCGGCCGCGGCCGAGTTGGACAACCTGCTCGTCACACCGCACACGGCCTGGTCTGCCCGCGAATGCCGCGAACGTCTGCTCGTCGAGGTGAAAGAGAACATCGCGGCCTTTCTGCAAGGACGCGGCCGAAACCGGGTTGCCTGAGCCAAACCTCGCCTACTGTTCGAGCAGAACCGACACCGCCACGGGTTTGGCGATGCTGTTGAAGACCGGCGAATACTTCTGTGCCATGGCGACAAGTTCCTTTTTCTCCGCTTCGGAAATATCAGCGTCAACCTTGAAATAGAGCCGGATGGTTCGGTAGCCCACCGGCACGTCTTCAGAGATGCCAAGAAAGCCGCGCAGATCCAATTCTCCCTCGTAACGCGACTCGACTTTGTTGACCTTGATGCCGCGGGCAGCGGCATGAGCAACCAGACTCGTGGTTAAACAGCCGGACAACGCCACCAACAGATACTCGACGGGATTGGCCGCGAGATTGTTGCCGCAAAGCACCGGCGGTTCATCAATTTCGAATACCCACGGCGCGCGCGAATGGTCCTCTTTGCGCGCGCCGTAAAAATCCTTCACCGTCGCTCGATTGTTCGTGCCGTCGATCCAACGATTGGTGGCGCGAAACTTGAACTTCGCCAGCTCGGGATCGCTCTTGATCGCTTCAATGGTGTCGAACAGTTGCTCGACGTTTACGCCATTGACGAATTTCTCGGTTTTCATTTCTAACTCTCCTCGCCTGGATTGGATCTCTTCTGTGCACGTTTACCAGCTTTTCAGCAAAACGCCGGCGCCATCGCTTCGATCTGCTCGCGTGCCTCCGGTTTGATCTGTTCGACGGTGGCCAGAAAATTCGGATGCGTCATGCCCGTGCCGAGATAGGTCCAGCGCATCCCTTTCAGCACCGCTGCATGGATCTGCTCGCGTTCGTCGTGGGCGAGCTTGCGCCCGCTGGCCTGTTCGAAAGCGGCGACGTCAAACTCGGCCTGCTGTTTGATGCCGTTGTCGATAAACGCGCCGATTTCGGCGTATTCAGCAAAGCCCTGATCGATCTCCTTGGCGCTCGCTCGGCTCGCCAGGTCCTCGACGATCAAGGTATCGAGCTTAGTGTGCTGCGACTCTTCGAGCCAGTGGTGCTTCAGTAGACTCTTGAACTGCGGGTCCAGGTGCTGGTCGTCGCGCACGCTGTCGATATAATGTCTCAGCGTGATCCATTCGATATGCAGGATGGCGATGCCGACTCCCAAAGGACTATGCGACAGAACGAATTTTCTCACGTCCTCGGCCGGACCGATAAACTCGCAGTCGCTGCCAAACCCGGCGGTAAAATCGGCGCGAAACCGCTTGAACAGGTGGATATGCTTGGCTTCTTCGCCGGCGAATTGCAGCAGCGCCCGCACCCGATAGTCGTCCCCCGATAAACGGGATCGGGCATGCTCCACAACGTAGGGCAGAATGAATTCTTCCACCAGTCCGAACATGGCGAGATACTCGTGGCCGCGCACATGGTTGAGAAGCCGCTTTTCTTCGCTGGAGAGAAAACCGAGTCCATTGACCTGCGCCAGCGCCTCGGGCATGAACGGCTTGGAAAAATCGAGCCGCTTGTCGCCGCCAATGATATCCTCGATGCGCCAGTTGATCCGTTCCGCAGTCTCCAGCGCCGCCTGATAGCTATAATGGTTGCTCATGATCGCTCTCCTCCTTTATTAGATCGTGCGGCTCGAGCCGCCTGAGGGGCATCATTGCGCAAAGCGTGCCAGCTTGCCGTCGCCATGAATTATTATAAATACCGCTAACTTGTCGGACCAAAACCGCATTGCTGGAAAAACGAGATTTCGTTAGTTACGAAATCTCGGATGGCGTAAAACGAATTCTCGTCAAGCCTCGATCAGCGCTTGCGTTCGAGACCGAGGGCTTTCATGCGCGAGCTCAGGGTGGTGGGTTTGATACCGAGGAGTTTGGCTGCACCGCGTTCTCCGGCGACCTTCCAGTCGCTCGCCTCCAGAGCAGCAAGCAAGTTCCGCCGCTCCAATTGTTCGATTTCTCTGATGCTCAGCACCCGTTGCGGTGTCGCCGGGGCGCCGGCGGATATCGAAGCGGCGGGCATTGTGCTCTCCGGTAACGCGCGGTCGAGGTTCAGCGCCCCCTCCCGGGCGGTGATCACGGCTCGCTCGATGACGTTTTGCAGTTCCCGCACATTGCCCGGCCAGTGATAGGATTCCAGCCGGCGCAACTGATCGTCTGAGAGCGGCTGGATGCTCCGACCCATGCTCTTGGCAAATCTCTCCGCAAATCGCTCAGCGAGCTTGCCGATATCGCCGCGCCGCTCGCGCAAGGGCGGCAATTGGATTGGAAAAACATTAAGACGGTAAAACAGATCTTCGCGAAACTTGCCCTCCCGAACCGCTTTGGCCAGATCGCGGTTTGTAGCCGCCAGCACGCGCACGTCGATCTTGTGCGTTTGCGAGCTGCCCACCGGCTCAAATTCGCCCTCTTGCAGTACGCGCAGCAGTTTGCTCTGCAAATCAAACGGCAGCTCGCCCACTTCATCGAGAAATATCGTGCCGCCATGGGCCAGGGTGAATCTGCCTTCGCGTCGCTTGGTCGCCCCCGTAAAGGCACCGGCTTCGTGCCCGAAGAATTCGCTCTCAATCAACGTAGCCGGAATGGCCGCGCAATTGACTTTGACCAGCGGTTTATTGTGCCGACGGCTGGCCCGATGGATGACCCGGGCAAAGACTTCCTTACCGGTGCCGGTCTCGCCGAAAATCAGTACAGTCGCATCCGTGCCGGCAACCTCGTGCGCGTCGCGCAAGGCTTTAACCAGCGCTTCACTCTGGCCGACAACTTCTTCATCGCCGGCGAGCGCCTTGATCTCCTCGCGCAAATATTCGGTTTCCAGGGTAAGCGAGCGGATCCGCTGCTCGGCCTCGAGGCGATCGTTCACGTTGCGCAAGATCAGCGTATAGAAAGGCTCGCGCTCGAGGTCGAAGCGCGCCAGGGTCGCCTCGGCACGAAATTTCATGCCGCCGGTGCAAACGGCATCGAGACCGCCCGGGATCCAGAGAGAGCGTTGTCCGTCTGGTCGGCTGTCCAGTTCGATGATCAAGCGCGCCAATTTCTCGCGCGCATCCGGCGCGAGAAATTGGCCGAAGCCGCGCCCCAGCATGTCCGCCGGCGCGCAGCCGAAGACTTTTTCGGCAGCCGGGTTCATCTGCGTGACGGCCCAGTGCCGATCGAGCTCGATGATCGCGTCCATGGCGCTGGTCACCAGCCGGGCGAGCTTTTGCTCGCGCTCGCGCACTTGCGCCTCCGCGCGCATGCGGCGCAGCTCCGCAGCCGCGCGCGCCGCAAAGATCTGAAACAATGCCTGGATTCGAGGTTCCGCCGGCATGGGGCGCTTATCGAGAACCGCCAGGTGCCCGAGAATCTGGCCGTCAAGATCGAGCAGCGGCATGCCCATGTAGCTTGCCGCGCCGACGGCCTTCACGTCAGGATCATCCCAATAGATGTTTAATAGATTGTCGGGAATGTGGATCAGACAACGCTGGTCGATGACTCTTTCGCAGGGAGTCCCGTCTACGATCATCTCCCAGCCTTCCAGCCAGCCGTCACCCATCCAGAACGCCAAGGCGCGCAGGCGGCGCGACTCGGGAAAGTATTCCGTGACCCAAGCGCCATGAGTATTGAGAGCGAGAGCGAGATTTTTTACCAGGGCGTGAAAAAAATCCGCTCCGGTAACCGTTGCGGTGCCTTCAAGAATTGTCCGCAGCGCCGCATCGACATCGAAATTTTGCAGCGGGGAGCGATCCATGGCACCGACGTTCACGATTGAAATGAAGCACCGCCAATTCCCGGGCAGAAGCCCTAAGCGGCGGTTTCGACGAGACTGTGATCAGAATGGAATGTCGTCATCGGACGGAGACTGGCCGGCTATGCTCACATCATCGCCTTGACCAGCATCCATCGGTTGCGCTAGACGCGTACCGCCTCCGCCACCGAGAAATTGTATGCGTTGCGCGACGATTTCGGTGATGTAGCGCTTATTGCCGCTCTTGTCGTCATAGGAACGCGTCCGAATACTACCTTCTACGTACACTTGCCGGCCTTTGGCCAGATACTGACCGCAGCTCTCCGCCTGCTTGCCCCAGACCACGATGTTGTGCCACTCGGTGCGTTCCTGACGTTTGCCGTCGCGGTCATTCCAAACTTCCGAAGTGGCTAGCGAAAAATTCGCCACGGCGCTGCCGCTAGTGGTAAAGCGCACATCAGGATCTTTGCCCAGATGGCCGACCAAGATCACTTTGTTAACCGACATGCTGCCTCCCCCGGCGCGTCACGAGCCGCTCGCTGCTCAATAGATCAACACCTTTTAGCGTCTGCCATGGCGAGAGTCAAACGTCAAATTGCGCCATCGCGCAAGTCGGCTCAGATTGATTTTTGCTCCACCGTGACTTAGGATAATTTTGTATTTCCGATAGCTTCGACGGGGCAGTTTATTCTCACCCTTACGTTTTACTTGGTCCGATTGGCGCTTATCATCGTCCTTACGGTGGTGTTGGCGACGGTTACCGTTTTGGCCGGCCTGATCGACCCTCACGGCAAGATCGTTTATCCGATCAACAAAATCTGGACTTGGGCGATTCTGTTTGCCGGTGGAGTCAAGCTTCACGTGACCGGGCTGGAAAAGCTCGATGCACAAAGGCCCTACGTCTTCATGGTCAATCATCAGAGCAATATCGATATTCCGATACTGGTCAAAAGCTTGCCGGATTTTCAGTTGCGCTGGATCGCCAAGAGGGAGCTACTTTGGGTACCCTTTTTCGGCTGGGCATTGTGGGCGGGCAAGCACATCACCGTTGACCGAAATAGGCCGAGCGCGGCGGTAAAGAGTTTACGCCGCGCCAAAGAACGGATTGCAGCGGGTATTTCCGTCGTTGTCTTCCCCGAAGGCACGCGGAGCCGCGATGGCGCACTCCAGCGCTTTAAGAAGGGTGGTTTCTTGTTGGCAATTGAGACCCAAACCGATGTCGTCCCGGTGACGATCGTCGGCAGCCGCAACCTCCTGCCATCCGGAGCATGGCGCCTGCGCTCGGGCGCTGTCGAAGTGATCATCGACCAGCCGATTGCGATCGCCGGCTGGCGGCCGGGCAATCTACGCCTGCTCATGAATCAAGTGCGTGCGACGATCGCCGCTCGTCTGCACCCGGCGGCCACCGTAAGCGGGACGGAGGAAGCGGCTCCGCCATTGTTCCGCCAACATATTTTGGCGCATCAGCACACGGCGTAATGGATACCCTTCGCATCATACCGCTCGGCGGTCTCGGCGAGTTTGGTCTTAACATGATGCTGATCGAATACGGCGATGCCGCCATCGCCGTCGATTGCGGCGTGATGTTTCCCGATGCCAACCTCCTGGGCATCGATTTGGTGATTCCGGATGTGAGTTATCTGATCGAAGACAGCAGCAAGCTCAAGGCGATCGTACTCACCCATGCCCATGAAGACCATGTCGGCGCGCTTCCCTATGTTCTGAAACATCTGGACGTACCGATTTACGGCACCCGGCTCACCCTCGGCCTGCTCGCGAACAAGCTAAAGGAGCATGATCTCGAAGACAACGCCGAAGTTCACGAAATTACCGCCGGCGCGCCTTGGGATATCGCGCCGTTCCGCCTCGAAGGCATCCGCGTGACCCATAGTCTAATCGATTGTCTCGCTCTGGCGATTGAGACTCCGGTTGGGACGATCATTCACACCGGCGACTTCAAAATCGACAACACGCCCATGGAAGGCGAGATGTTCGACTTTCAGCGCTTCGCCGCCTACGGCGAAAAAGGCGTGCTGCTCCTGCTGTCGGATTCCACCAACGTCGAGCGCAGCGGTTACACGCCGTCCGAGCGCGCAGTGGCCACGACGCTGGAGCAGATCATTCGGCACAGCTCCGGCAAGGTGTTGGTTTCTACCTTCGCATCGAGCATCCCGCGCATTCAGCAGATCATCGAGATCTCCGAGCGCGTGGACCGGCGCGTGGTATTGAGCGGTCGCAGCATGATCCGCAACTGCCAAGTTGCCGCCGATTTGGGTTATCTGCGTCTGCCGCGGGATTTTATGACCGAGAGCGATGGCTGGCATGATCTTGCGGCGGACCGCGTTACTTTATTGACCACCGGGAGTCAAGGCGAGCCGCTGTCGGCGCTGCACCGGATCGCGTTGGACGATCACCGGACCATCAAAGTTGCCCCCGGCGATACGGTGATTCTCTCGTCAAAGTTCATTCCGGGCAACGAAAAGACCATCTCCAACATGATCGATCATCTTTACCGGCGCGGCGCCGAGGTTCACTACGAGAAGGTTTCGGACATTCACGTTTCGGGCCACGCCAGCCAAGAAGAATTGAAGACCATGATCCAGCTCACCCGGCCGCGCTACTTCGTGCCGATCCATGGCGAGTATCGCCATCTGGTGCGGCACCGCCGTTTGGCGCAAGACGTCGGCCTGCCGGCTGAGAACTGTTTCGTCCTCGAGAATGGCGACGTGCTTGAATTGAGCGCTCACGGCGCCACCAAGCTCAAGCCGATCCAGGTCGGAAGGGTGTTCGTCGACGGCAAAGGGGTCGGCGATGTCGGCGATGTGGTGATTCGCGACCGCCGCCATTTGTCCGAGGGCGGCATGGTCCTGGTCGTTATGGCGATCCACCAGCAGTCCGGTGAACTGGTTGGCGGCCCGGAGCTGATCTCGCGCGGCTTCATGCTCGCCGAGGAGAGCGGCGAGGTTCTGGAGAGCGCCAAGAATGAAGTCCTGGCAACCCTGCAACAGATGAACCGCGAGACCCGCGCCGACCCGGCCGAGCTCAAGGAAGAAGTGCGCAAGAGCTTACGGCGCTTCTTTAGAAAAAAACTCGAACGCCATCCGGTGGTACTGCCCTATATCATTGAAACTTGATAACAAAATGACGCTCGCGAAGGGCAGGCGCTAAGGGCGTAAGGCTCGAGCGACTTTGTCGAACTTGCGCCTTTGGCGCGGACGAGAGAACCTTTCTCAAACCGTTCTCGATCATACAGAGGAATTCACAAACCGAGGACACTCCTATGCCAGCAGGCATCGAAAAGGGCCGGCTTAACCGGGAAATCTGGGGCGTGATCATCGGCCTCGCGGCTTTATTGATCGCCATCAGTCTCGTTTCATATAACGTCAACGACCGTTCGCTCAACACGCCGTCGGGCGCCATCAGCACGCACAACTGGGGCGGATTTGTCGGCGCCTTTCTGGCCGATCTCCTGCTGCAGGGATTTGGCTTATCCTCTTACTTGCTGCCGGTCTTTCTTTTCTTTGCGGCGCTGCAGATGTTTCGCGCCACTTACAAGGGCGTTCAGTTCGCGCGGGCCGCGGCTTACATGGTCTTGCTCGTGAGCGTCGGCGTCATTCTGAGCGTCGTCGTCGATAGCGAAAGCGCGCGCGATGCGGGCGGCATTGTCGGCGGCTTTTTGGAGGAGAGCGTGCTCGTGCCGCTGTTCGGCCGCCTGAGCGCCGTTTTGATCGCGCTCTTTGCTCTGCTCTCTTCGGTTATGCTGCTAACCCAAAATTCGCTGGTCGAATTGATCGGCCATAGCAGGAAAAGCTTAGTCGGGTTTAAGAGATCCGTTCTGCCGGCGCTTAGCGAGCGGCTCAAGCTCTTCAAAGAAAAAAAAGAGCAGCGCAAAGGCGAGAATACAAAAAAGGAAAAAAAGGACTACACGCCGCCGCCGATCGTCACCAAAGAGGAGGCCAAAAACACGCTCAGGGACGATAGCCTCGCCAAGAAAATCGGCAAAAAGCCGCCGCTCCCGCCTGAGCAGTTTAAGCTTCCGGAAGTCGGCGATGGTTACCAGCTCCCTTCCTCGGATCTTTTGGATCCGCCCGAAGGCGAGCACATCAAGATCGATAAAGACACGCTCCACGCCAACTCGCTTATCTTGCAAAAGAAGCTCGAAGATTTTGGCGTCGAAGGCGAAGTCGTCGCCGTGCGCCCGGGCCCCGTCATCACCATGTATGAGTTTAAACCCGCGCCGGGTGTGAAAGTGCGCCGCATCGTCATGCTCGCCGACGATCTCGCCATGGCTCTACGCGCCGTCAGCGTGCGCATTCTAGCGCCGATCCCCGGTGAATCGGTCGTCGGTATCGAAATCCCCAACCCGCGGCGCGAAACCGTTTATCTGCGCGAAGTCATCGAGAGCGATGCCTACCGCAATTCCGACTCCAAGCTCACCCTTGCCCTCGGCAAGGACATCGGCGGCGCGCCGTTTGCCACCGACTTGGCCAGAATGCCGCATTTACTGGTCGCCGGCGCTACCGGCACCGGTAAATCGGTATCGATCAATGCGATGATCTTGAGCATTCTTTTCAAATCCAGCCCCCAGGACGTCCAATTCATCATGGTGGACCCGAAGATGCTCGAACTCACCATGTACGAGGATATTCCCCATCTGCTCGTGCCCGTCGTCACCGACCCCAAAAAAGCGGCGGCCGCGCTGTTCTGGGCCATGGATGAGATGGACCGGCGTTATCGTCTCATGCGTGAGAAAGGCGCGCGCAACATCGATAACTATAACCGCACCCTGGAACGCGAGGGAGGCAACAAAAGGGGGGTGTTCGACCTGACCGATGCCGAGCCGCTCGATGAGAATCGGGCTCCGTCCATCGGCGCAAGCTTATCGAAGGACGCGCCCCTGGTGCACGGACGCTTGCCGCGCATCGTGATCATCATCGACGAACTCGCCGATCTCATGATGACTGTAGGACGAGACATCGAAGAGTATATTACCCGCCTCGCCCAGAAGGCGCGCGCCGCAGGCATTCATCTGATCCTGGCGACCCAGCGTCCTTCGGTCGACGTGATCACCGGATTGATCAAGGCCAATTTTCCGGCCAGAATCTCTTTTCAGGTCACTTCGCGCGTCGACTCGCGCACGATCCTCGATTCGATGGGCGGTGAAAAGTTGCTCGGTAATGGTGACCTGCTATTTCTGCCGCCCGGAACGGCGCGTTTGACCCGGCTCCATGGCGCCTTTGTTTCCGATCAGGAAGTGCGTAAGGTCATAAAATTCATCAAGGCCCAGGGCCGGCCCAATTACCGGCCCGAAGTTCTCGAAGCAAAAAAGGAAACCGAGACGGCGGCGGCTTTGGACGGCGAATACGATGAGATGTACGATCAGGCCGTGGCGATCGTCACCGAAACCCGCCAGGCGTCGATCTCTATGGTTCAGCGGCGCCTGCGTGTAGGATATAACCGAGCCGCTCGGATGATCGAACAAATGGAGCGGGACGGCGTGGTCGGGCCGGCCGATGGCGCCAAACCCCGAGAAGTCTATGCCCAGAAGATCGAAGAGTAGATTACCTATTTTTTGTTCGGTAGCACGAGTCAAACGAACCCCCCTTTCATCCCTCTTTTTCAAAGAGGAGGTGCGAAAAAATTATGAACCCCCGCGCGACTCCACAAATCTCCCCTGACCCCTCCCTTCGACTGAGCTCAGGACATGCTTTTCCAAAGAGGGGTACCGGCGCTCGAATCATGCCCATTCTCAATCAGTTAAAAAGAAGCGCTGGTGTTAGTAGTCCCCCTTTGAAAAAGGGGGAAAAAGGGGGATTTGATTTTTTCACGGCTCCAGGGGGAAAGAGGGGGATTTGTCCCGTCGGCAAGCACCGCCAAATTCAAACCAGTTTGACAACTTTTTGGCTCGCGATGATTCTCCTTTCTGGATCAGGATGTTTTTCGGCCGCCCTACTTAGTGCTGCGGAGAGCGCTGGCGCCGAAGCGGTCGTCGATGCTCTGCAAAAGAGCTATGACGCGACGGTCGATTTTGTCGCCGATTTTCGCCAAGAAACCGAGGTAAAGACGCTCAACCGCAGCATGAAATCGTCCGGCAAGCTTTTCTTCAAGCGGCCGGGCAAGATGCTTTGGCGCTATGACGAGCCCAAGGATCAGTTCGTCTTGGCTGACGGCAAGCACCTGTACTTTTACCAGCCGGAACAAAATCAGGTCATCAAGACTCCGCTCAAGAACGCCTTTCGCGGCGACATCCCGCTATCTTTTTTATTGGGTCTCGGCAATTTGAAAAAGGATTTCAACGCCACGCTCAAGGCGAGCGATGCCGAGCAGAATGTTCTCCGGCTGGAACCCAAAGGGGAAGCCGGCGGCTACAGCGAAATCCTTTTGGGCGTCAGCAAAAAGGGATCGGACATCCTCTGGGTCAGCGTGCGTGACGCCGCGAGCAACCTGACCACGCTGCGCTTTAGCGGCATGCGCAAAGGCGTCGGCGTCAACGACTCCATTTTTCAGATCAAAATCCCCGCGGGCGCGGACATCGTGGAGCTCGGCCAATGAGCCTTCAGAGCCGCAAACTCAGCATCGTCAGTCTGGGCTGTGCGCGCAACCTCGTCGACTCGGAAGTCATGGCCGGGCTGCTGCAGCGCAATCGCTACGAAATCGTCGACGAGCCGGCTAACGCGGACATCGTCATGGTCAATACCTGCGGTTTCATCGGCGCCGCCAAAGAAGAATCCATTGATACGATCATCGAAATGGGCCGGCTCAAGGAAACCGGCAGGCTCAAAAAACTCGTGGTCGCCGGCTGCTTGTCCCAGCGCTACCCGGATGAGCTTGCCCGCGAGCTTCCCGAGGTGGATCTTTTCATCGGCACCGGCGAGGTCCCGCGCATCGTCGAAATTTTGCGCGAACACGAAGTCGCGGCGGAGCTGCGCCGGCACGTCGGCGTGCCGAGCTACATCTACGATCACCTGACGCCGCGCCGCCGGACTACGCCAGCCCATTCGGCGTATGTCAAAGTATCCGAGGGCTGCGACCATAAGTGCGCCTTTTGCATCATCCCGCAATTGCGTGGGCCGCACCGCAGCCGCTCCATTGAGTCGGTCGTCCAGGAAGCCTCCCTGCTCGCCGCAGACGGCGTCAAGGAAATCAATCTGATCGCTCAAGATTTGACCGCCTACGGTCGCGACCGTAAAGACGGTACGACGCTTTGCGGTCTGCTCAAGGAAATGGATCGAGTCGCGGGACTCGTCTGGATTCGGCTGCTCTACGCCTATCCGAACTATCTCGACCCGCCGCTCCTGGAACTCATCCGGAGGAGCGAAAAAATCTGTAAATATATCGACATCCCGTTTCAGCATATCAGCCGGCCGCTGCTCCGGCGCATGCGCCGGGGTAAGAGCGGCAGCGCGGTTCGCGAAACGGTCGAGACATTGCGCCGCGCCATTCCCGGTGTGGTGCTCCGCACCTCGCTCATCGTCGGCTTTCCCGGCGAGAGCGAAGCCGATTTCGACGAGTTGCTCGACTTTGTCGAACAAACCGAATTCGATCGGCTCGGCGTTTTCAAGTATTCGGAAGAGGAAGGCACGGCGGCTGCGCGGCTCGCGGGACAAATCCCCGAACAGGAAAAAGAGCGGCGCTGGCAGGAAGTCATGGACCTTCAAGCGGTCATCGCGCGAAAAAAAAACCAGGCCTTGATTGGCACCATCGAGCGCGTTATGATCGATGGCACTGACCCGGAATCCGGCAAACTTTCCGGCCGAACGCAGGCCCACGCTCCCGAAGTCGACGGTCTAGTTTTCGTGGAAGGTTATGATAAATTAACTGCCTCGAATCCGATGTGTCCTGGCACGATGATCGACGTCAGGATAACAGCGGCGCAAGACTACGATATAAGCGGTGAGATCATCCATGGCTAAACTCGATCCCGAAAAAGAAAAACGACAGCGCAGGGAGTTCCTCAAACAAGCCGCCGAAATGCTCGACGAGATGAAGCGGAGCTTGATGAGGGAAATGCAGGGACGCGTCAAAGGCGAGAGTGAGGGGGTCAAAGACGAGGGCCGCGACACCTACGATCTCGCCAGTGACGAACGGGACCGCGAAATTAACTTCATCCTGAACGACCGTGAGCGGGAGAAACTGGTCGCCATCGACGAAGCGCTGCTGCGCATCAAGGAAAAAACCTACGGCATTTGCGAGAGCTGCGAAGGCGAAATCCAACTGGGCCGCTTGAAAGTTCTACCTTTCACGCGCCTTTGCGTAAAATGCCAGGAGGAAAACGAGAAAGAAAGCAAACGCCAGAAAACGCTCGATGAAGAACGCGGCTACCGCCGCCTGGTGCTCACGGATTTCGAAGAAGAGGGTTCTTGAATCAGCTCGCAAGCACTTAAAAAAAGGGCGCGGTTACCCGCGCCCTTTTTTTTGGACCGTATAAGCTATTCGCCTTTCGCCGGCACGAACGTCATTTTGCTCAAGAAGTTCTTCTCGCCTTTGGTGATGTATTCAATCGTCGCCGAAGACCCCAAACCGACATCGGCCATTTTTGTCTTCGTATCTCTCAACTCCGTAACCTTCGTTTTGGCATTGAAGTCCAGAGTAACTAATTTGCCTTCTTTTGTAACGACGATCATATAATTTTTTTCGGTATCTAATAACCCGATATCCCCGGAGACTTTTTCGACTTTCGCCTTTGCCGGCTCGCCACCCTTTTTTTCCTCCGCCTTCTTCTCTTGCGCCAGTCCCGGGACCGTTAACGACGCTGCAAGCAGCCCTATCCATATCCCGAGTACATTGGTTTTAAAGCTCATTTTTCTACTCCTTCCGATGACCTTTGACTGGTGCGCTATTCACCTTTAGCCGGCACGTATTCAATACTCGTCGCAACGTTCTTGTCGCCCTCCTTGGTATATTGCACGGTAGCGGACGACCCGAGACCGATATCGGCTATTTTTGACGGTGTCGGCGTTCTTTGCGTTGGTTGAAATTTCGGATCGAAGTCGACGGTCACGAGCTTGCCTTCTTTGGTCACGATGATCATGTAATTTTTCTCGGTATCCAGCAGTCCGACGTCGCCGGCCAGCTTGGTCGCTTTGGCTTTCTCGGGGGCTTTTTCCGCGGTTTTTTCCGCCGGTGCTTTGGTCTCGGCTTTTGCCGCCGGGGCCGGTGTGGGCGCGGGCTTAGGGGGCATCTCTTCTTGTGTCGCGCACGACGACAGCGCCACTAACGAGGCGGCTATCAACGCGCCGGTAGACCACGAATTCTTCATCTGACCTCCGTAAAAACCTAGATTTGCTTGGGATTGTCCGTGTTACTTATCGTGCTGCTGTTGTCATCTCAATACGCTTTCGGTAGGATTTTTGCCGTATCGAGAGTTGGATAGCCGGCATTTATAGGACCTAAGTCTAATCTTCTTTCCGGCAAGTAAAACACGTTTGCAGACCAAGGATTTTGTTGTTTTTTGGGCCGACTTGCCGACGGAAATTTAGAAGGAAAACGACCATGACACCTATTAAAGTCGTAATCGCCGATGATCATGCGCTGTTCCGCGACGGCCTTAAAAAGATACTTTCGATGGAGAAGGACATTTTGGTGGTCGGCGAAGCCGCCAACGGCGAGGAGATCGGCAAGATCGTTGAGCGGATGAGACCCGATATCATGTTGTTGGATCTCAAGATGCCTAAGGGCGATGTCGTGCAAAGCCTGCTTGAAATCGCTGCTCGTAGCCCTGCCACTCGAGTGATGATCCTGACCGCCTTCTCCGATGAAGAAAGCGTTCTGAATGCCGCCAAGGGCGGCGCTAAAGGTTATGTTCCGAAGGGTGTACCCTCCGCCACTTTGATACAGGCGATCAAGGCCGTCCATGGCGGCGGCATATGGATCGACAAGGAAATCACGTCCTGGGAGACCTTTGAAGAGATCGCCCAATCGCAGTCTCCGTCTCCTGCGCCTGAAGCTGTTTCGGGGCGTCCCGATAGCATCAGCGCACTAACCAAACGCGAGATGGAAATCCTGCGCCTGGTGGCCGAAGGTCTCACCAATGAAGAAATTGGCAAAAAAATTTTTATCAGCGAGAAAACCGTCAAGACGCATCTGACGAACATCTTCGATAAGCTTAAAGTGAATAACCGCTTCAAAGCCGCGCTCATGATCATGGGCCAATCGCATTAGCTGCCTTTGCGCTTTTGCGGGAGCAAATTTTTTATAAGAATGGCTGCCGTCGAGAAAACGCCGCTTGAACAGGATTGGATCCTGCAGCGTGAAAGAGCGGTCGCTTGGCTGCGCGTCGCTTTCGCCGTCCTTGCCATAGCCGTCATTCAACTGAATCCTTCGAGAGTCGCGCGCTTTCCGGCCCTGTCGGCTTTCTCCCTCTGGAGTTTTGTGATCTACAGCTGCGCGGTGCTCTATCTCGCCTATCATAGACGCTTGTGGGTCGGCGGCGTTGGCGCGGTCACTACCGCTCTCGATGTCGTCTGGATCGCGGTGATCGTCTTATCCACCGGCGGTACGCGCACGCCGTTTTTTTTCTACTATTCTTTTCCCGTTATTACGGCGAGTTTGCGCTGGGGCATCAAAGGGAGCCTGCCGGTTGCGCTGGTCGGCGTGGCGACATATTCCGTCCTGCGCCTCACCCTGACCGCCGAATCTGGCGGTGCACCGATCGGCATCGACACCATCGTCGTACGCAGCCTGTATATGATCCTTCTCGCGGCGATCTTCGGCTACATCAGCGAATTTGAACAGACACAGAACCAAAAATTGCTCGCGCTTTCACGCACGGCAGGGCAGGTGGCCGCGTTACAGGAGCGGCGCCGGATCATGTACGAACTCCATGACGGGATTCTGCAGTCGCTCGCAACCCTTATACTCCGCCTGGAAGCCTGCCGTGGCCGAATGACCAGCGTCGACCGCGAGCTCGACCGGAACTTGCGCGAAATCGAAGATTTGACGAGAAAATCGATGAACGAGATTCGACAGTTTCTCGCCGGCAAAGAGACTCAACCATTGGTCCAAGGCACGCTCACCGAGCGGCTGCGCGATGAGCTCAAGTTCTTGCGCGATGGATTGGGAATGAGAGCGCTCCTGGAAATTCAGCCGGAAGACCTCGATTTGCCGCCGGAGGTCGAGCGGGAAATTTATTATGTCATTCGGGAGGGGCTCACCAACGTCACACGCCATTCGAATGCCTCCCGCGTCGAGGTCACCTTACGAAAGCGCAACGGTGGCATTGAAGGAACTCTGGCGGACGATGGCGTGGGGATGAATCTCTCCGCCAACGGTGGGGAAGGCGGGGTTGGGCTACAGGCGATGAAGGAGAGAATCGAAAAAATCGGGGGAGAATTTGAGATCAAATCCTCCCCCGGCGCCGGAACGAATATAACTTTTATCGTGCCTATAAATGGCTGAACATGTGTGACGGAACGTTCGCCTTAAAAGCCTATTCGCCCTTGGCGGGCACAAAGGTCATCTTGGTCAAAAAATTCTTGTCGCCCTTCGTGACATACTCGACTTGCGCCGAAGAGCCGAGACCAACATCGCTCATCTTCGCCTTGCTATCCTTGAGCATCGTCACTTTAGTCTTAGCGTTGTAATCGAGTGTGACCAATTTTCCCTCTTTAGTCACCACGATCATGTAATTCTTCTCCGTATCGAGGAGACCGATGTCCCCGGCGACTTTTTCGGCTTTAGCCTTCGCCGGCTCAGTCGGCTTTTTGGACTCGGTCTTCTCTGCCGCGCTGGCTGGCAATCCCGAGGTCACGGCAAACAGGATACCCATTATCAACACATACAGTTTCATCTCTTTCTCCTTTTATCAGCTGCGCGTCGAAGGAAAATCTCTCACTACTCTCCTTTGGCCGGTAGATATTCAATCGAGCTGGCAACCCCTTTATCGCCCTGTTTGGTGTACTGCACCGTTGCCGACGACCCCAAACCGATATCGGCCACCTTCGAGGGAGTCGGGGTTCTCTTGGTCGGCTGAAATTTCGGATCGAAATCGACGGTCACCAGTTTGCCTTCCTTGGTGACGATGATCAGGTAGTTCTTTTCCGTGTCGAGTAAGCCGACATCTCCCGCCACTTTCGTAGCCTTGGCTTTCTCGGGCGGCGGTGCTTTCGCTTCGGCCTTTACGGCCGGTGTGGGCGCCGGTGTCGGCGCAGGCTTCTCTTCTTGGGTTGCGCAGGAAGAGAGCGCGAAGATCGCGGCGAGCAAAAAAATCGCCCCTGTTGAATTAAGAATCTTATTCATCTCTGCCTCCCTGATAGGACTAAACACTTAAAACATTAGTCGTATACTTTAGCCGCAGATCGCTTGTCAAGCGAATCTTGGCTATTTATGTAGTTTTAAAGGCTGAGATGTTTGGCTCGCTATCGGACCAAAACCCTAAGTCCCAGGCTGTGCGCGCCTGTCAACGAACCGATCGCGGCGATTTTTCCGATAACAATCTTCCGCTTTTTCTCGGCATACCGGTATTTCTTCACCGTAGCTCACGGTCTTGATCCGAGCCGGCGCAACTCCCAGGGTCACCAGATAATCCATAGCGGCGCGTGCCCGCTTCGCGCCGAGCGCAAGGTTATATTCCGTAGTGCCGCGCTCATCGCAATGACCTTCGATTTCCACATTAACGCTGGGATTTGCTCGCAGCCAATCAGCATTGGCCTTTAGAGTCGCACGCGCTTCTGCGCTCAAGTCATATTTGTCGAAATCGAAATAAATTTCTTTGAGCGGTCCACTCGCGGCCTGCTTGCCTTCACGAAGCGCATCGAGGCTCGACGACCCAGAACCAGTCTGGCGCGAGGATACCTGTGATTTGCCTGCGCCTGCGCGCGGCCCGCTCGGCGCAACCGCACTGGACTGTTGAGCCGAAACGTCCGGCTTTTTGGCTGCCTCAGTTGCACATCCGGCAACAAACAAAGTACTCACGATGACGATCCCGCTTTTCTTTAGAATGGATTTCATGGCTCTTCCTCCTTTGTAGAGACGCAAACTGATTTTACCCGTTTTTAATGGCTCGGCATTGAATCGGCGCTTTCGCCTAACTCGTGTAAAACGAACGCCAGCAATTCAGAAACAGCCTTGGTGTAAAGCTCGCGGCTTTTCTGATTCCGAAGCGCACTCTGCAAGGGCAGCTCAATGTGCAAACTCTTCCTGGCGACCGCCAAAATGCCGTTGTATTTAGCCGCCCACGCGCCGATCTCAATGCTGTCAAGCGGCTCGATCAAGAGTTCGACCCGATCAATGCCGGCATTCCCCATTAGCAGCCGATCTCGAGCGCGCTGGAAGACTCGCTTGATACGAGCAGCTTGTTGGGAGTCGACGCCGACCGTGGCGATCTGTATCGTGTCGTCGGTCCCATACTGATGCACATCGACGTATAGTCGCAGCTCCCCTCCGGCCGCGTGGACAACGATTTGTTTAAAAGCGTCAAAAATTTTTCGCGAGCGGAGGCTATTTACCTCGCGCTTCGACACGTAGCTCATTTCCGATGGCCGGTTAACGTTGATGCGCCATCCCCCGGCCTCGGTGGGCGTAAAGCCGCGCGCGATGACCGTGGCCAAGCTTGTGCGGAGCCCCAACTGTTTGACGAGTTCTGCCGTATACTCATCATAACTGCCATGCGGCGCGCCAATAACGACGCCGGTGATAGCTTTTCGCGACGGGATCATGTCTATTCGGCCCAAATCCATCACCGTGATTTCCGCTTGCGGAAGTGATCGCGACTTACCCTTTACAAGGTGTTCTATTTCTTTTATCCAAGCTGAAAGAATGTCGCCGAGGACATCGACGTGTTCCGCGGTCAGAAATCTTGCCGGCACGCGTACGCTAAGTCCCCTTTCGGCTAGCATGAGGATACCGTGATGTAACAGGCCCGGCTCCCGCCAACTAAACGGTTCAACGGGATCCAACGAGATCGACAATTTTTCAACCGCTGGCAACCCGACGGCGCGGTCGCGAGCGGCGGCGAAAGACTCTTTGATCACTTCTGCTTCTTCAACTGTGAATCCACTGGCGATGACCTGCATGCGATCGTCCTGCTCAACTGCAGGCCGGTGCCTGATGCCGAAATAGAAATCGATAGAGCCATGGGTCATCCGTTTCAGGATGGTCGTGAACTCGGCAAAAACGCTGCGACGTTGCGAGGGCGTCGCGGCAGTCCTTTGGAACCAATAGGACCGTTCGACCGGCTCTTCTACGCTGATCCGTTTTGACTGGAACCCATATGCCACGATAAACCCGGCCCCAGTCCGCTCGCTGATGAATTGGGCGAGAGCCGCGGTCGCGGGCGCACTGCCGCCATGGGGAGCTCCGATAACGATCCCGCTCATGCCTGGATTCGGCTCTCGATACTCAAACCGTCCTAGGTCATCGACTTCAACACTATGCACCGGCACCTTCGCGGCGCAGCCGGCAACCGCAACTATCCATATACAGATTGATAACCAATTGGCGAAGGAAACCATAGGCAACTGAACGGCAGGATAAAAAACGAAAGGGAGAGTCGCCGCCAACTCTCCCCTTCTTGTGAGCTTCTTGGTTTTAATTAGAAATACATTCGTAAATTTAGGAAAACATCCACCCAGTCTCCGCCGATACCGTTGCGGCATCCGGTGGTACTGGTTACATTCGGAGTGTTACAAATGCCGAGATTATGCGCAGCACCATTTCTACCGTTGGTCAAGTTGGAGGCATCGTACCACAGGACATTAACACCGACGTTTAGTCGCGGCGCAATGACGTACCAGAGATCCCATTCGCGCAGCAGAATGCGAGTACGGTGAAATTGTGCCAAGTGTCCACCAAGCGTCGAACACGCGATCCCTGTGGACCCGTTACAACCTACCGACATATCCACCCGTTCGTAATGTGTGCCGACCAGAACCGATCCCGCCTGCGTTGCGGAACCAGTGAGGAATCCTTTGGGACTCCACAAGTATAGATCATGACCAATGAGGAAGCTGTGCGCTCGCTTCTTGCCGCGGGTATTCGCGAGAATGCTTCCAGGACCCGCCCCCGCCCCATCTTCGCTAATTTGCCAATGCCCCATCGCGCGCAACGTGTAGGGACCCACGGAGTAAACAATGCCCGGCCCATGCGCGACGTGCAGTCCGTCACCGATAGTATTTGCGCCGCTTGTAAACAGAACCTGTTTGCCATTGCCGTTGGCGTGATCCTGAACACGATATTGATTACATCCGTTGGCCAACGCGCGGCCATCGACATTGCAGAACCAAGCACCGTATTCAAATGTAAATCCGCTTAACCATTTGTTCTTTACTTGCGACATCGGCATCAGAGACAGGTAAGCGGCAAAGTCTTTCCTGTCGGTGTTCAGCTGTCTACCATCGCCGAGTTCAGCGTAAGCATTCATACCGACTTGGAAGCGTCCGATTCGTCCCGGAATACCGATCGCGTTCAATGCTCTGTCGTCCCATATGAGACTCATACCGTAACTGGCGGAACCTGTATTAAAACCATTATTACGAGTATGGAGATCGTATTCTGCCTGAGCACCGACGTTGCCGGACCCCTGCCGGGATAAACTATTGGGCCCTGCGTTAGTAGTATCCATGCCGAGTTGGACCTTAGGTAACCAGGGATTCAGCTGTTCCGCGTCAAAGTAAATGACGCCGCGCTGCAGCGCTGTATTACCGCCGAAACCATCGAGATCGAGCCGCCAATCGATTTGCCAGAGACAGTTGTTGATGCAAAGATAAAACTCGGGCCGGAAGCGCCGCCCTTCCAACTCGCCATTGCTCCGCCCAACCTGATCGCGTCCAGCGAGAAAATTGTACCGCAGTTGAGACTCAAACGCGGTACGCCAGGACCAGGACTTGTCCGCCGCTTCGATCATCAACCCGCTCCCCGGGCGGTAGACGAATGACGGCATCGCTGCGGCAGCCGACGTGGCCTCTTTCTTGATTTCGATCTGCTGTTCTTTTAACTCGCTTAGTTCCTTCTCAAGAGCCTTGATCCTTTCATCAATGCTCTGAGCCGAAACTGACCCCGCAGCTAGAAAGAATGCAGCGATCAGCCCCAACACATAGACCCTTTTTGTCATCATTGCCTCCTTTCGCCTCCCGAAAATTTGGCCTGATTAAGACTATTTTCGCACGTTTGTAGTTCAATAGTCACAATCTGTCAAGCCTAAAGTTGTAGACGACCCCGGCAAATCCCCCCGATAGTTAATGACACACTAAGACTTACGTCCTGAATAGAAGCAAAATCACCAACAAAATAGGCGGCTTAGGTCAATGTCTGTACGGAGAAAAGCAAAAGAAAGCGGTAATCCCAAACCCAGCGAAGTGCGCTAAGCGACGGTTTTATTGGGTTTTCTGATTAGATGATGGGCTCAGATCCGAAGGCGACGAACGGTTTCGCGGGTCTTAAGATCGGGTAGGAGGGACAGACCGTGAGGTCCGTCCCGTCCTCCCACACCACCGGACGTACGGTTCCGTATCCGGCGGTTCAAGCCGTCTTTAAGACACGGCGCCTCTGATTTAACAGTGAAACAAGCC
>Ga0209172_10001079_pt1 | contig 63880 bp, 51 predicted proteins | sample LarsenN4metaG_FD_184113 | JGI IMG/M metagenome (GOLD analysis project Ga0209172, IMG submission 184113) | Hot spring sediment bacterial and archeal communities from British Columbia, Canada, to study Microbial Dark Matter (Phase II) - Larsen... ...
CGGGGGCTCCCCGGAGGAGCGCCCCGAAATCTACGCCATCAGCAATTCTCTGGCACGTATTGCCCGCATCCGCAGCCCACTGCTCATCATGCACGGAGAAGCCGACGTGCGCGCGCCCTTTCGCCAATTCCGCCTTGCCGTCGAATTGCTCCGCCAGCACGGGAAGTCTTTCGAGAGCAGGAGCTACCCCAACGAGCCCCACGGGTTCCGCAATCCGCAGAATTCCATTGATATGTACCAACGGCTGGAAGCATTCTTCGCCCAGCACCTGAAGGCGCTCCGCTAACTGGATGGAGCAGCCACGGATAACATTGTGGCAACTCCGGATACGGCTTCCTTGCCCGCGAGCCTCAATTTCCGCTATGGTGAGAACGGGCGTAGCCGGGCGCAGCATCCATGAAGCGCATCCTGCTCATCGAGGACGACAAAGACATCGTCGAACTCGTCCGCTACAACCTGGAAAAGGAAGGCTTTCAGGTGGTGGCGGCGAGCGACGGCTTGACGGGACTGGGGCAGCTCAAGAAGTCTCCGCCTGACCTTCTGCTTCTCGACCTGATGCTCCCCAGGCTCTCGGGCCTCGAAATCTGCAAGGAAGTCCGCCGCGACGCGAGTTTGAACCGCCTCCCCATCCTGATCCTCACCGCCCGGGGCGAGGAAGCCGACCGCGTAGTAGGGCTGGAACTGGGTGCCGACGATTACGTCACCAAGCCCTTCAGCGTGCGTGAACTCGTTGCCCGGGTGCGCGCCCTCCTGCGGCGCACTGAACCATCGGGAGAAGCCGAGAAAGCTATCGAAATCGGCCCCCTCCACATCGAGCCCGCTTCCTACCGTGTGACCAGCGCCGGCAAACCCCTTGTTCTGAGCACGCTCGAGTTCCGCCTCCTCCACTTCCTTGCCTCCCATCCCAACCGGGTTTTCTCGCGCGATCAGTTGCTGGACGCGGTCTGGGGAACGGAACGCTTCGTGACACCGCGGAGCGTGGACGTTTATGTTCGCCGCCTGCGCGAAAAAACGGAAGCAAACCCGCGGCACCCCCGGTACTTGAAGACAGTCCGCGGTGCCGGCTATCTCTTTCAAACGCGTGAAGCTTAGACTCTTCTGGAAACTCGGTTTGACCTATTTGTCCCTCCTGCTACTCGTGCTGTTGGCCGTAGACGTCTACGCCGGGCGCGCGCTGCGACATGACTATCTGCGCGCGGCCTTTCAGCAACTGGAAGCCCTGGCGCGGCTCGCAACGCATCGGCCTCCACCGTTCGGCGAGCTTGCCGCTTTGCGCGCTTGGGCAGCCTGGATGGCCCAAACAGGTGCCCGCGTTACGGTGATTGCAGCTGACGGACAGGTGCTTGCCGACTCGCACGAAAAACCCGAGAAGATGGCGAACCACGCCGACCGCCCTGAGATTCAACAGGCCTTTGCCACCGGCCGCGGGCAGGCGGTCCGTTACAGCGAAACTGTCGCTCGCGAACTCGTCTACCTAGCGATTCGACACGATGCGGCCGCCGGCACGCCTACGGTAGTGCGCCTGGCACTGCCGCTTGCGCAGATCAGCCAGGCCTTGGCCGACATTCGCCGACAGTTAGGGCTGGCTTCGCTGGTTCTCCTCTTGCTCGCCGGTGGGATCTCTTTGCTGTTCTCGCAGACGTTCTCCCGGCGTGTTGAACGTCTCAAGGAATTCGCGCAGCGAGTCGCCGAAGGGGATTTCCACCCCCTACCCACGGAGCGCATGGGAGACGAACTTGTCGAGTTAGCCCACTCACTCAACCAAACCGCGCAGCGGCTCCAACAAACCATTTACACACTCACGCAGGAGCGCAACCAGTCGGCCGCGATTCTGGCCAGCATGGTGGAGGGCGTGGCGGTGATTGGCCCCGACCAACGAATCATCTTCTGCAACGAAGCATTCTGTACTGCCCTCGGGATTGAAGGCAGATTCTGCAGGGGGCGTCCCGTGGTGGAAGTGGTGCGGCAGTCGGACTTGCTGGCCGTGATCCAAGCCGTGCTGGCCACACAGGAAACGCGCAGTGCCCAGGTTGCGCTGGGCACCGTGCGGCCGCAGCATTTTGATGTGGCTGCTGCCCCCGTGCCGGCTACCGGCTCTGTCGGCGCCGTCCTGGTTCTGCACGAGACCAGTGAACTGCGTCGGCTAGAGCGCGTGCGGCAGGACTTCATCGCCAATGTGTCCCACGAATTGAAAACGCCCCTCGCAGCCATTCAGGGTTTTGCCGAAACGCTCCTGGGGGGCGCCCTGGACGACAAGCAAAACCGCGCGCGCTTCCTCGAAATCATCCGCGACCATGCCATCCGCCTTGGCCGCCTTACCGACGACCTGCTCAAGCTCTCCCTGATCGAGGCCGGAAAGCTCGAACTCGAGAGCGCGCCGGTACCCGTACAGGACATCATCCACTCCTGCGTCGAAACGACGCGCTTGAAAGCTGCACCGAAGCAACTCACGCTGGCGACGGAATACCTCTCCCACCTCCCGCCGGTGCGCGGCGACGTCGCGCGGCTGCGCGAAGTGCTGCAGAACCTGCTTGACAACGCCGTCCAGTACACACCCGCGGGCGGCCACATCACGGTGCGCGCAGCCGTCCATGAGGGCCAGATGAAGATCGCAGTTACCGACACAGGCGTCGGCATTCCCCGGGCCGAGCAGCAACGGATTTTTGAACGGTTCTACCGCGTGGATCCCGCCCGCTCGCGGGAAGTCGGCGGCACGGGGCTGGGCCTGTCGATCGCCAAGCACCTGGTGGAAGCCCACGGCGGCCGCATTGAAGTGGAAAGCGAAGTTGGCCGCGGCTCCACCTTCAGCATCTACCTACCACTGGCCTAGGCCGGACTTGTAACCGAGAATTCACACTCACGTCATTCTCCCTTCATTTCACCTCCTCATACTGCGCCCCGTGCAACAGGTGACTTGGGTCCACACACTTCTCAAAGCCCTCCCGCGGCTTCGCCCCGATGCGGAGACCCGCCGGCGAACTCGTTACTACATTTTCGAGCTGATTACGTGGACACTCGGAGAAAAGAACTCAACCCGAAAGGACGCATCAACCATGGACCTCTCATCCAAGCGACACATTGCCAGAGCCGTATCGGTGGCGCTTCTGCTGACAGCTACAGCAGTGGCGGGGGAAGCGCCCAAGAACCCATCGCCCCCGCCGACGGCGTTGGAACAACAGCTCCTGCAACAGCAACTGCGGATTGCAGAATTGGAACGGATCCTGAAAGAGCAAGCCCTGCTGCTGCAACAACTCCAACAGCAACTGACGGGACAGGGAAACGGAGGGCACCCCCCCTCCGCCGCGTCCTCGCCCGCTCCCGCGCCCGTACCAGCGCCACAGACCGAGGTGACGCCCGCTCAGGAAATCAACCGCATCTCGGGTGAAGTCGATGCGTTGGCCGAGCACAACAAGGAGCTGAACGAAAAAGTCAGCAAGTTGGAGAAGAACAACCAGGAGCTCGGCAAGAGCGTAACGGACAAGACCAAGGGGCTGGGGAACTTCAGCTTCAGTGGGGATGTGCGACTCCGCTACGAACCGTTCGTGCAGGGGGGCGGTTTCGCCACCCGGCAGCGCGAGCGGGTGCGGGCCCGGCTGAATATCGTGGGCAAACTCAGCGACGAAATATCGGGTGGCATTTCCGTTGCCACCGGCTCTCTCGACGACGTCAACTCGACCAATCAAACCCTCACTGGTTTCTTTACGCGCAAAACCGTCGGGTTCGACCGCTACTATCTGACCTATAGGCCAAGATGGTTTTCTTCGCTCACTCTGACGGGCGGAAAGACCGTCTATCCCTGGTACCGCACCCCACTCACCTTCGACAGTGACATCAACCCGGAAGGCTTCTCCCAGACCTTCACCTTCAACTTCCAGAGCCCGATCTTGAAGACCATCACCTTGGTGGGGTTCGAGCTTCCGTTCAACGAGGCCAGTGGCGGCTACGACAGCGCCATTCTGGGCGGACAGATTCAAACCCGCCTGAAGCTCTCCGAGAGGGTGGGCCTGCGATTGTATGCGGCGGGCGTGAACGTGAACCGCGCGGACCCCATCGCTGTGGCCGTAGCCAACGGTACGCTTCGGCCCAGTCTGCCCAATACCAACCGCTTCCGCACCAACAGCACCGGCGCGGTGATCGGGTACGCTTCCAAGTTCCTCTATCTTGACCTCATCGCCGCTGTGGACTTGAACGTGAATCCCCGCTGGCCGTTAGTGCTGCAGTTCAACGTGGTCAACAACACCCGGGCGATGGATTCCGAGCGCACTGGCTACTGGGGCGAGGTGCTGATGGGGCGGCTCTCGGAGCCGAAGGATGTTCAATTCGGCTACGCCTTGGTTCGCCTCGAACGCGAAGCCGTCATCGGCGCCTTCAATGAAAGCGACCTGCGCGCAGCCACCAATGTCCACAACCACCGCTTCAGTCTCGGCTACCAAGCCTTCAAGAATGTCTCCGTCCAGTACACGCTGTGGCTGGGGCGCCTGGCGAACCCCCATGACCCCACCAGTGCCAGCCAGGTGCCGCCCAACTTCCGCACCGCCTGCTCCACCGCACCGTTTGCCGGCTGCCAAGATCCCTCCCTGAAGCGGATGCAGTTTGATGTCGTCTACAAGTTCTAGGCTGTCACGGGATTTTTACGTGGTTGTAACGGAACTGTAAGAATGCTTGAACGAAACTAACCAAGGAGGAAGTCGATGAAAAAGAAGGAAATTCTCGCCATCCTGGTGGTGGGGCTGGTGGGAGCCGGCGTGCTTCTTGCCCAGCAGGGCAACATCACCGTCAAAGGCTCCGACACCATGGTCATCCTCGGCCAACGTTGGGCCGAGGTCTACATGAAGAACAATCCCGGTGTGACCGTCCAGGTCACCGGCGGCGGTTCAGGAACCGGCATCGCCGCGCTCATCAATGGCACGACCGACATCGCCGAGTCCTCGCGCCCGATGAAGGACAAAGAAAAAGCCGACGCCAAAGCCAAGCGGGGCAAGGACGTTCTGGAGTTGCCCGTGGCCGTGGACGGCTTGGCGGTCTATGTCCACGAGGTGAACCCCGTGAATGAGCTGAGCCTCCAACAACTGAAGGGCATCTACACGGGCGCCGTCAAGAACTGGAAAGAGGTCGGTGGGCGCGACGAGCGGATCCTGCTCTACAGCCGCGAGAACAATTCCGGCACCTACGTTTACTTCAAGGAGCATGTGCTGGAGAACGCCGACTACTACCCGACCGCGCAGACACTGCCGGGAACGGCGGCGGTGATCAACGCGGTGGCGAGGGACCCACGCGGCATCGGCTACGGTGGCATTGCCTACGGCAGAGGCATCAAGCACCTGCGCGTAAAGCCGGACGCCAGCTCGCCCGGCGTTGAACCCACAATGGAAAATGTCCTGAGCGCGCGCTACCCCATCAGCCGCTACCTCTACTGGTATTTTGCCGGCCAGCCGTCCGGCGACCTGAAGGCATTCACGAGCTGGGTGCTCTCCGCAGAGGGGCAAAGGGTCGTCGAGAATGTGGGCTACTATCCGCTTCCCGAACGTGTACGGGCGGAAAGTCGGACCAAGCTCGGAAGAAGTGAATCAAAGAAACCCAACGCCTCTCGCTAGCCGGAAGTTTCACCGGCGGCGTGCCCTGGGGCACGTTTTTCTCAATCCCGCATGAGCACGGCAGCCAACACAATCCGGCTGGCGAGCCTGGTGGCGCGGCGGCGCTGGCGCGAGTGGGTGACTGAGAAGTTCATCTACCTCAATGCCGTCGGCGCCATCGCCCTCATCGTGCTCATCTTTGTTTTCGTTGCGCGGGAAGCCTACCCGGTGCTGGTCAACTCAGTCGTCCACGAAGAAGTGACGGTGGAGGCACTCTTCCTGCCTCAGAACTACGGGACGCCGGAGGCCCCGCTGCCCTACGTCTGGCAGCCGGTGTCGCAAGTGCCGAAGTACAGCCTGATGCCGCTGCTGCTGGGGACGCTGAAAGTCACGCTCGTGGCCATGCTGTTGGCCATGCCGCTGGCGATTCTCGCCGCCATCTACACCACGGAATTCGCCCCTCGGTGGTTGCGCGAAGCCATCAAGCCCGTGGTGGAGTTGCTGGCCGGAATTCCCTCCGTTGTCCTCGGTTTCTTCGCCCTAGTGGTGCTGGCGAGCTGGCTGCAGAATCTGTTTGACTTTGACTTCCGGCTGAATGCCATCAATGCCGGCGTGGCGATGGGCCTGGCCGTTATCCCCATCATCTACACCATCAGCGAGGATGCCCTCACCGCCGTTCCGCGGAGTTATCGCAACGCCGCTTACGCGCTCGGTGCCTCGCGCGCGCAAACCGCCTGGCAGGTGGTCTTGCCGGCAGCGCTGCCGGGCGTTTTTGCGGGCGTGGTGCTGGGTTTCGGGCGCGCGATGGGAGAAACCATGATCGTGCTGATGGCCTCCGGCAATGCTGCCATCACATCCTGGAGCTTCAGCGAGTCTGTGCGCACGCTCTCGGCTACCATCGCCGCCGAGCTGGCGGAAGTGGTCTTTGGCAGCCCCCACTACCATGTCCTTTTTTTCATCGGCACGGTGCTCTTCACCATGACCTTTGCGCTCAACTGGCTCGGGAGCCGCATGATCGGCAGGCTGCGGCGACGCCTGACCGGAGTGGACCGATGAGCCCGGTAGTTCCTCGGCGGCTTGCGGATCGGGCTTTTCTCTGGTTGGCGGCGCTGGCTGTGCTTCTGATCGTCGCCATGCTGGGCGTCATCTTGGGCAACATTGTCTGGAACGGTTGGGAGCAGATCACCTGGGAATTCCTGACCGCTGCGCCCCGCGTGGGCATGACCGAAGGCGGTATCTTTCCGGCCATCTTCGGCACCGTGCTGCTGGTGCTCCTGATGACGATCTTCGTTGTACCGTTGGGTGTGTGCGTAGCAATCTATTTCTCCGAGTATGCGAACCGCGAGTCGCCGCTCTATCGCTGGACGCGACAAGCAGTGAACAATCTGGCGGGTGTGCCTTCTATCGTCTTTGGCCTGTTTGGTCTGGGCTTCTTCGTGCAGTTCGTCGGCCGCGGAGTCGACCGTGCGTTCTATGAGGGCCGCCTCACCTACGGGCAGCCGGCTCTGATCTGGGCGGCGCTGACGATGGCCGTGCTGACCTTGCCGGTGGTGATTGTGAGCGTGGAGGAGGCGTTGCGGGCCGTGCCGCAGACCTATCGCGACGCCAGCTACGCCTTGGGTGCCACCCGCAGCCAGACCATCTTCCGCGTGGTTCTTCCCCATGCGCTCTCCGGTGTCCTGACAGGCGGGATTCTGGCGGTGAGCCGCGGGGCGGGGGAAGTGGCTCCGATTCTGTTTGTGGGTGCCGCGTACTTCCTGCCCCATCTGCCCACACGATTGAACGACCAGTTCATGGAATTGGGCTACCATGTCTATGTTCTCTCGACTCAATCGCCGGACGTGGAAGCCACGAAACCTTTGCTGTACGGCACGGTGCTGGTCCTGCTGGCACTGACGTTTCTCCTGAACCTGACGGCAATTGCGATTCGGAGCCGGCTCCGAGTCGGAGCTGAGACCGGCCGATGAACGTCCCCACAATGCGCGACTTCCCGCTGCTGAAGACGCAGGTGCGCTTCCCGGCGGTGGCGGGAGAGCCACGCGTGCCCAAGATTGAGGTCGAAGGGCTCACCATCCGCTACGGCAAGCGGGTGGCGGTACGTGAAGTCACCCTGCCGCTCTATCAAAACCTGATTACCGCCATCATCGGCCCTTCCGGCTGCGGGAAGTCCACTTTCCTGCGCGCCCTGAATCGCATGAACGACGCCATTCCGGGTGTCGCGACCCAGGGATGCGTGATGCTGGACGGGCTCAACATCTACACGCCGGGCTTCGACGTGATTGAGCTCCGGCGGCGCGTGGGCATGGTTTTCCAAACACCGAATCCGTTTCCCAAATCCATTTACGACAACGTGGCCTTCGGCTTGCGGATCAATGGCCTGGTCAGCTCCCGAGCGGAGTTGGACGCACGGATCGAGCAGGCGCTCCGCGCGGCCGCGCTGTGGGACGAAGTGAAAGATCGACTGAATCGCAACGCGCTGCAACTCAGCGGTGGGGAGCAGCAGCGGCTCTGCATTGCCCGGGCGTTGGCCGTCCAGCCCGAGGTGCTGCTGATGGACGAGCCGGCTTCGGCGCTGGACCCGGTTTCGACGGCGAAGATCGAAGAGCTGATGTTTGAACTCAAGAAGGACTACACGATCCTGATCGTCACGCACAACATGCAGCAGGCAGCGCGGGTGAGCGACCTCACCGCCTTCCTCCTGAACGGAACGCTGGTGGAGTTCAACCCGACACCGCGGTTGTTCACCACACCGACAGACTCCCGAACGGAAGCCTACATTACGGGCCGCTTCGGTTAGGAGTGCAGCAATGGAACGCCATTTCGAACGCGAACTGGAAGAGCTGAAAGAACACCTGCTGCGCATGGGGAGTCTCGCAGAGACGGCCGTGCACCAGGCCGTGCACGCGGTCTTGGAAGCGGATGGGGGACTGGCGCAGCGCGTGGTGGAGCAGGAAGAAACAGTGAACGAGATGCAGTTGGAGATTGATGAGCGCGTGCTGCGGCTGCTGGCGCTGCACCAGTTGATGGCGGCGGATCTGCGCTTTGCGGTCGGCGTCACCCGCATCAACGCCGACCTGGAACGCATTGGCGACCAGGCGGTGAACATTGCTCAATGCGCCCAGCGCATCCTGCGCCACCCGCGGGTCAAGCCATATGTGGACCTGCCGCGAATGAGCGAGTTAGCCGAGGGGATGGTGCGGGATAGCCTGAATGCCTTCGTTTACAAGGACGTGGAGCTGGCCAAAACCGTGCTGACGCGCGACGACCAGGTGGACAACCTGCGCGACCAAATCTTGCGCGAACTGCTCACCTACATGATGGAAGATTCCTCGGTCATCTTCCCGGCGTTTGAATTGATCCTGGTGGCGAAGAACCTGGAGCGCATCGCCGATCACGCCACGAACATCGCCGAGGACGTCATCTACATCGCCGCCGGCCGCGACATCCGCCATCACGCGCTGGACCGGCGCTAGCATTCGCTGGGCGTCGGGACGCCCTTCCCCTCCGGCGAAACTCCGCTGGTCAGACGGCCCCTCGGCCACCATCTTCCCAGTTGCAATGCCCCGCCTGTCGGGCTAGGATGTGACGCTCTGAAGTCTGCGGTGATCCCATCTTGATGGAACGAGGAACTCCCATGAACGACTGCCCGCTTCGTCTGCGAACCTGGATGCTTTTCCTGCTGGTGCTGAGCCTGACCTGGCCGACCGCGTCCGCATATGCTCAGGCACGCCCGCGCCCGGCTGCCAAGACGCAACCCACGACCCCGGTGCCTGCTCCGGCGCAGCCGAACTACCCCGAGATTCTCAAGAACCTCAAGTGGCGCGAAATCGGTCCCGCCATCATGGGCGGGCGGATTGACGACTTCGCCGTGGTTGAAAACAATCCCAGCATTGTTTACGTCGCCACCGCTTCGAGCGGCCTTTGGAAGACGACCAACAGCGGCACCAGCTGGGAGCCGCTGTTTGACAACGAGGAAGTTTCTACCATCGGCGATGTCACTCTCGCCCCTTCCGATCCTTCCATCCTCTGGGTAGGCACCGGCGAGCCGAATAACCGGCAGAGTTCTTCCTGGGGCAATGGCGTCTATAAGTCCACCGATGCCGGCACAACCTGGAAGAACATGGGACTGAAGGAGACCCATCACATCGGCCGCATCGTCATTCACCCCTCCGACCCTAACACCGTCTATGTGGCGGCACTGGGTCGCCTCTGGGGGCCCAACGAAGAACGCGGCGTGTTCAAAACCACCGACGGCGGCCAGACCTGGAAGAAGGTGCTCTACCTGAATGAAGACACGGGCGTGATTGACCTCGCCATGAACCCGGAAAGCCCGGGCACGCTCTACGCCGCCGCCTACCAGCGCCGCCGCACCGTCTTCGGCTTCAACGGCAGCGGCCCCCACAGCGCGCTCTACAAAACTACCGATGGCGGGGCGACTTGGAAGAAATTGACCACAGGTCTGCCGTACGAGAAAGGCGAGGGGGAAACCGGGCGCATCGGCGTCAACGTCTACCGGAAGAATCCCAACATCATCTACGCCATCGTGGAACATAAACGGGGCGGCGTGTTCCGCAGCGAAGACAACGGCGAAACCTGGACCAAGATGAGCGACACCAATCCCCGCCCGATGTACTACAGCCAGATCCACATCGATCCCAACAACGACCAGCGGATCTGGGTGTTGGGCGCGCCGATGTATTACTCCGAAGACGGCGGCAAGACCTTCACCACCCGGCTCGTCCAGCGCATTCACGGCGACTACCACGCGATGTGGATCAATCCGGCCAATTCCGACCACATGGTCGTCGGATCCGACGGCGGGATTCACTGGAGCTACGACCGCGGCCGCAGCTGGGACTTTGTCAACAGCCTTGCCCTGGGCCAATTCTACGAAATCGGCGTTGACATGCGGAACCCCTACTTCGTCTGCGGCGGCCTGCAGGACAACGGCAGTTGGTGCGGCCCCAGCCGGACCTGGTGGCAGCAGGGGATCACCAACGAGGATTGGTACCGCGTGGGTGGCGGCGATGGCTTCTACGTCCAGATTGACCCCACTGATCCCAATATCGTCTATGGCGAGTCGCAGGACGGCAACCTCTACCGGCGCGATCTCCGCACCAACGAATCCCGCGGCATCCGGCCCGAACCCAAAGAAGAGGAGCCTCGCTACCGCTTCCAGTGGAATTCTCCCATCGTCATCTCCGCGCACGATGCGAAGACGATTTACTACGGCGGCAACTTCCTCTTCAAATCCACCGACCGCGGCGACACCTGGACGAAGCTCGGGGGCGACCTCACGACCGGCGTCGAGCGGGACAAACTGCCCATCATGGGCAAAGTACCGGACGCAGAAACTCGCTCCCGCCACGACGGCGTTCAGGCGTTCCCGACCATCGCCACCGTCAGCGAATCCCCGCTGCGCCCGGGCCTGCTCTTGGTGGGAACCGATGACGGCAACCTACACGTGACGCGCGATGACGGCCAGCGGTGGCGGAACGTGACCGAGCGCGTCCCCGGCCTGCCCAAGGGCACCTATGTCAGCCGGGTGGTGGCCTCACGTCACGCCGAGTGCACCGCCTACGCCACTTTTGACGGCCACCGCAGCAACGACTTCAACGTCTACGTCTATACGACCAGCGACTGCGGCGACACCTGGAAAGCTATCTCGAATGGCATCCCGAACAACAACGGCATCGCCAACGTCATCCGCGAGCACCCGCGCAACCCGAACCTGCTCTTCGTCGGCACCGAATACGGCGCCTATCTCTCCTTCGATCGCGGCGCGAACTGGCACCGGCTCAAGATGAATCTCCCCACCGTGCCGGTGGACGACATTGCCGTCCACCCGCGCGAAAACGACCTTCTCTTCGGCACCCACGGTCGCGCCATCTGGGTGCTCGACGACATCACCCCGCTCGAGCAACTCACCGAAACCGTCCTGGCGGCTGACCTGCACCTCTTCGACATCCGTCCCTCCACGGCCTGGCGCATCTACGGCCACAAGGGTAATACCGGCCATAAGCTGTTCATCGCCGAGAACCCGCCCTATGGGGTCCTGATCAATTACTACCTGAAGTCAAAGCTCGACGAGAAAGAAAAGGTAAAGCTCGCGATCCTGGATGCAGAGGGGAAGGTGATCCGCGAGCTTGAGGGGGGAACCGAACCCGGCATCAACCGGGTGAGCTGGGACCTGCGCTACGAGCCGGCGGTCCGGCCGGAGCCAGGTCAACAATTCGGCTTCTTCGGTCCGCCGCGCGGCCCGTCAGTGGATCCCGGTACTTATACGGTGAAGATCTCAGCGAAGAATGCCGAGGTAACAAAAAAGGCTACGGTGGAGGAAGACCCCCGCATCACGATTTCGCCCGCCGATCGCGCCGCCCGCCGGAGCGCAATCGACCGAGCGTACGAGCTTGCACGCACCGCCGATCGGGGTCGCCGAACCGCGGTCGAACTCAAGTCCGCTCTGACAAGTGCGACGGAGGCATGGAAGAAGCCCGGGGCACCAGCGATTCCCGAAGATATCCGGAAGGCGGCCGAGGAACTCGCCAAGCAAGTGGACGAGGTGCACGGCAAGTTCGTTCCACCGCAACTGCCTCCGGGGTGGGCGGGCCCGCCCTTGGTCTACACGCCGCCAACACTCCCACAACGCGCTAACCGCTTGCTCGGGGCTCTCGACGGCTACACGGCCGCTCCAACCGCGCAGCAACTGGAAGAACTCCAAGTGGTCACTGGCCTGCTGGGAGAAACCATGGAGCGGTTGAAGAAACTCGTGGACGTGGATCTAGCCGAACTCAACCGCATGATGAATGCGGCGGGCATCCCCCACATCCGCCTGACCGCCGCACCCGGAGGCAGACCTTAGAACCTGGTGTCGGCGCCGCCAAGCTCGTCGCCTGTGGCGTCGGCCAGCTTTTTGTTGCGCGAATCGGCCCAGGATCAGCCTCGGCATCGAACGAAGGATCACGCCAGATTCAGCTTCGCCCTTTGTTTTCTTTGAGTTAGAATAGCACGCGGATGACTTTCTGATGGCGAGCTAACTGCTACAATGCCGCCTGAGATGATCCTTTATCAGATCGGCGATTCCATCGAATTGGATGAGACCGGCGCGCCTGCCCTGCGGCCCGACCGCTTCCGCATCGAGCCCTCTCCCCTGCCGAAACAGAAACCCCAGGAGCGGCTCCACAACTGGAAGGAGGTCTTTCTGGGCTTCACGCCGGACGTGGCCATCGTAGAGGCTTCGCGCTGCCTGGAATGCCAGCACGCGCCCTGCGTGGACGCCTGCCCCGTCAAGAATCCGATTCCGGAAGCGATGTTCCTCATCGCCCAGGGACGCTTCGCGGAAGGTGCGCTGAAGTTTTTCGAGACCAGCAATATGCCCGACATCTGCGGCCGTATCTGCCCGCAGGAGAAGCTGTGCGAAGGCGCCTGTGTGTTCACACCGGTGGCCGAGCCAGTCCGCATCGGCAAGCTGGAAGCCTTCTGCGTCGACTTTCTCCGCGAGCGGTATGGCTACCCGATCCCTGTTTCCATCCAACCCACTGGTTACCAGGTCGCGATCGTGGGCGGTGGTCCGGCGGGATTGGCGGTGGCGGAAGAGCTGGCGAAACGCGGTCACGGCACCACCATCTACGACGCGTGGCCCGTCCCGGGTGGCCTGCTGCTCTACGGCATTCCCAACTTCAAGCTGAAGAAAGAAATCCCGCTGGCGTTGATCGAACGCCTCAAGCGCCTGGGCGTGCGCTTCATCTGCAACGTGCGCATCGGGCGCGAGCGGGCCGTGGACCAACTGCTCGGCGAGGGCTACGACGCTGTCTTCCTCGGCCACGGCGCCACCCAAGGCAACGTGATGAAGACTCCGGGGGAGGACCTGAAGAACGTCTATCAGGCCACGGACTACCTGGTACGCGGCAATGTCCCTCCCGAGTGGTTGCCGGAGGAATTGCGCCAGAAGCCGCACGTAGGGCGACGGACGGCGGTGATTGGCGGGGGTGACACGGCGATGGACTGCGTGCGCACCGCCAAACGCTTGAACCCGGAGGGGGAGGTCTACTGCGTCTATCGCCGCACGGAGGCCGAGATGCCGGGCCGCGGCGAGGAGCGCGTTCATGCGCGCGAAGAGGGCGTCCACTTCGAATGGCTCACCCTGCCCAAGCGGTTCATCGGCAACGAACAGGGTGAAGTTGCTGCTATGGAGTGTATTCGCATGCGGCTGGGCGAGCCGGATGCCAAGGGCCGACGCAAACCGGTAGAAGTCCCCGGAACGGAATTCATCCTGGAAGCCGATACCGTCGCGCTGGCCTTGGGCTATAACGTCGACCCCGAAATCAGCGAAACCACGCCGGAGCTGAGAGTCACCAAGTGGGGCACCATCTGGGTGGAGAGCGAGGAAACCGGGAAGACGAGCCGGCAGGAAATCTGGGCGGCAGGCGACAATGTGCGCGGGGCTGACCTAGTGGTAACTGCCGTGGCAGCAGCACGAAAGGCTGCCGCGGATATTGACCGGACTCTGGGACAGCGTCCGCCCAAGCGGATACTTCCAACCTAGACCTTTCCCCTTTATCCCCAACCAGATTCGTGCGTGGAAGCCTATTGTGCAGGAGTCTTGGTCACAGCCGCTGCTTTCTCGTCGGCTCTACGCAACCCAGCTAGTTCCTGCAACAGACGCCAGTTCCGCAGCCGGTCTTCCCGCCCGGCCAGCAGGGTGGGAGAAGGGTCACCATCGGAAAAGTGGCGGCGGAAACGGCCTTCCGTGCGAGCGAAGCAGATGAAATCAATTGTCTCGCCGGTCTTGGGGTTTTGGTACCAGTCCTCTTTGAGCGCGGGATTGCCTTTCAGGTCGATCCGCTCCCCTAACCGCTCACCTTTGCGCGGGTCGTAGAGGAAGAGCGGGAAGGTGCGCGATTCAACCGCCAGCTTGGCCTGCTGCGCCGCCTGGTCGTCCCCGATGCCGTGCTCGGGCATGCAGGGGCTGTAAACGATGACAACAGCGGGCCCGGGGAAGGCATTGGCTTCCAGCACCGCGCGGTAGAAATGATTGATGTGCGCCGGCGTGGTCTGCGCCACGAAGACATTCGGATGCATCATCGCGATCAGGCCGAGTTCTTTGCGGCGCTCCACCTTTCCCACTCCCTCCCGGCCCACAGCTGCCATCTTGGCTTCCTGCGCCAGGAAGGTGGCGCCGGATGACTGTCCGCCGGTGTTGGAATAGACCTGGGTGTCGAGCACCATCACCTTGATGTCCATCCCGGAAACGAGCAGCCGGGAGAGGGCCTGGAAGCCGATGTCATACATCGCTCCGTCACCGCCCAACACCCACAGACGTTTTGAGTCCCATCCGAGTTGGTCCCAGTGGCCGCGGATACCCATGGCGACCGTGGGTGCGTTCTCAAACAGCGAGTTGGTCCACGGCACCAGGAAGGGGTTGTACGGGTAGGTCGAGCCGAAGACAGTATTGCAGCCGGTGGCCGCCACCAGTCCGATGTTCTCGCGGCCGTAGACAAAGCCGGTGGCCGCCAGCAGCATCCGAATCGCCGTCGCCTCGCCGCAGCCCATGCAGGAGCCTGCCCCGCCGGCATAGAGCCACGCCTCCTCGCTCAACAGCAGGTCGCCCAGCGCCTTCTCACTCAGGAAGCGACCGGGCGTACGCGGCAACTGCTGGAGGAAGGCAACGCTTTTCTCATGCCAGTCCAAGCGTCCCGGGGTCTTCTGCACCATCCGCAGCGCGGCATGGCTTCCGCACACCTCCACGCATTCGCCGCAGCCCTTGCACTTCGTGGCATCAATCACCAGGCCAAACAGCCCGCCCCCTTCGCCCTTCTTCTCCGGCAGGGTGTGGAACTTCTGCGTCACCACAAACTGCCCCGCGAGGCGCGTGCGCAGCGCGGCGTCGGCTTCCTTCTCCAGAGACGTGGTCAGCGCGGCTGGTTCGATCACTTTGGCCAGGATGGCGCTGTCGGGGCATTCGTTCACGCAGTCCATGCAGCCCACACACTGGGCGGGGATGAACTCGGGGATCTCGGGCGCCAGGTGGGTGAAGTCACGGCGGGCGCTGCTGGCGGGTGCGATCAGGCTGCGGGCAGTGTCGCGGTCGGCCTCCAGTTCCTCTTCCTCCCCGCGGGTGTAGGAGTCGAGAACCCGGCAGAAGACCTCCGACCGCAGGACGCGGCCATCGCCTTCGTCCCAGGTCGCAGGACCGGTCAGGATACGCAGCCGGGGAGACTCCGCAGGCGCAGCCACAGCCGGCAGCGGAACTTCCTGTACTTCGTGGAAGCCCCGCTCCACGGCCTTGAGATTCGCTTCCACGACCGCGCGGCCGCGCTTGCCGAAGTATTTCTCCAGCGACTTCTCAGCGGCCGCGAACAGCTCCAGCTCGCCCAATCCTTTCTCTTCCCGGAAGGGCGTGATGCGGAGAAAGACGCCGAGCAGGGCGATCCCTTGCATGCGCAGGCTGAGTTCTGGCGAAGGAGCTAGGGCGCGCGCAATCGCCAGTGTGTCGATGGCATAGAGGCGGGCGTGCAGCGCCTGCAAGCGGCGTTGCACAGCCAGCGGCAGGGCTTCCCAGACCTTCTCCGGGGATTTGTCGGTATTGAGAAACACCGTGCCGCCCGGGCGCAGGCCAGCCAGGGCGTCGCCCTGCTCGAACGCACTCACATCGTGCACCGCCACCATGTCCACGTGAGTCAATTCGCAGTGCAGCCGGACGTGTGCGTCCGCCGCGGTCAAGTAATAGTTGGTCGGCAGGCCGCGCTTCTCCGAGCCGTACTTGGGGAATGCCTGCACATGTTTGCCAAAGATGTCGGCCGCTACCGTGGCGATGATCTTGTTGGTGGTGACAGAGCCGAAGCCCCCGATGGAGTGGCCACGCAGGCTGAAGGCCCCGGTCGGCCGCACGTCCGGGTCCTCGCGCCGCTCCAGCGCCAGGGGGTGCCGGATGCCAATGGCAAACAGGCCGTCCGCGCCTCTGGCGAGCGCTTCGGCGATGGCCACGAAGTCGCCGGGACGCACGTCACGTCCCCCCAACCCGCCCACGCCGCAGAAGAACGCCGGTATGCGTTCAATCGCCGGATACCCGGAGGCTCCCGCCAAGGCGTCGGCAAACGCAGCCTTGATTTCCGCCGCCAGGGGATTCGATTGCGCCAAGGGATTGTCCATTCGTTCCAGAACCGCCACAGCCTGGCAGCGCCGCAGCAGGCCAACCAGTTGCCGGCCGGGAAACGGCCGGAAGGCCGTCACGTGCACGGCTCCCACGCGCAGGCCGCGCTCCGCTCGCAGCCAGTCCACCGTCGCCGCCGCCGTTTCCATCATCGAGCCCATACCGACGATGGCAAAGTCGGCATCCTCCATCCGATAGGCATCCACAAAGCCGTAGCGCCGGCCGGTCAACTGCTCGAACTCCACGAACACAGTGGCCAGCGCTTCCGGAACGCGGTCGGTGAAGTAGCGTTGGGCCACTTTCCCCTTCATATAGCTGTCTTGATTCTGCACCGGGCCGCTGAGCATGGGGCGGGTGGGATCGAACAGGCGCCGCAGCTTGGCGCTGGGAGGCCCGATGAATTTCTCCATCAGTTGCGCCTCCGGCCGGAGCCAGGTTTCCACCGTATGAGTGGTCAGGAATCCATCTTGCACGTTGAAGAAGGGGGTTTCGGAATCCTCCGCGGCACGGCGCGCAATCAGAGCCAGGTCAGCCGCCTCTTGGGCGTTGCGGCCGAAGAGCATCCCCCAGCCGCAATCAGCCACCGCCATCACATCGTCGTGACCGCAATGGATGTTGAGGGCGTGCGAGGTCAAGGCGCGCGCTCCGATGTGAAACACCACCGGCAGCCGCTTGCCGGAAATGACGTGCAACACCTCTTTCATCAGGACGAGGCCCTGGCCGCTGGTGAAATTCGTCACCCGGCCGCCGGCCAGCGCGAAGCCTTCGCAGGCTGAGGCCGAGCTGTGCTCGGACTCCGGCTCGAGAAAAAACAGCTTCTCGCCCCACAGGTTGCGCACGCCACGCGCGACTTCGGCCTCAAAGCCTTCCCCCATCGGCGTCGACGGTGTGATGGGATAAGCAGCGGCACCCTGGCTGATGTGGGTCTCTACCCAGACAACGGCGGCAGAACCGTCATCGGCCACCGGCTCGCCCGGAAATGGTGGCGCCTTCTCAAACCCGATTTCGTCAACCTGTTTCAATTCGTTCGCCATGGAGCACTCCGCCCCTGAAGGTAGCAATTGCACGTCCGGAGGCCGGAAGGGATGGATGGTTCTATCTCACGCTTTTTCAATGGGAAATAGACTGTCCGGTAGCGGGCCCGACGCCCACGCGCCCTAACCGTGGGGTTTTTCGCGCACAAGAAGGGGGATTGCCCAGTTAGCCTTGGGCAAGCTCCTCAGGCCGAATCCGTGACCAGTTGTTCGGGGCTTGATCCCTACAGCGTGAGCCGGACGCTGAGAGCCAGGATGTGTGTGCGGTAGTCGTTGATCGAGCTTTCCTTCTCGTTGAAGCCGTACCAGCGATAGCCGACGCGGGCACTGACGCGCTCGTTGAAGTCATAGCGCAGCGAGGCATGCGGCTGGTGGAAGTTGAGCGCCAGCGTACCCGTGTTGCTGAAGACGCGATAACCGAATTCTCCGTGGAGGTTGCCGAAGAGGCGCGCTCCGAAATCGGTGTAGGCATAGTTGTCGTTGGCGATATAGATGGAGGTGCCAAAAAACTGGGTGCCCGCCTGGAAGAAGGTGATATCGGTGAAGGTGCTGACGTCGTTGCGGGTGTAGCCGAGGTTCCAGTACCAGCGGTCGAAGCGGTTCACCGCCACATCCATGGCCACGCCACGGTTGCGCTGATTGCTGACGACAGTGGGATTGGGGATACTGTTGTCAAAGATGAACCAGGTCGCGTTGAGCAGCACGCCACGGACGGGCTCGAAGCGGCCGCGCAGACGGAGCTGGTCCACATCGGCAGCGCTGACGCGGGTAAAGGTGTTGTCGGCTTCGCCCTTCTCGTAATCCAGAAAGAGTTGGAACTGGCGGATGGGACGCAGGTTGAAGCCGAGCAAGAACGTCTGGGCGTCGAGGCTGCTGGGCTCGAGTTCATCCAGCACGCCCGCCTCAAAATGGGCCATCTCGACACTGCGGTCGCTGAGACGGAAGCCAGCGCGCACACCGAACCAGTGGAGGGGGTCAAATCTGGCTTCGAAGCGGTTGAGCAGGTGGCGCATGCGGATGCGATTGTGGGGCTCCTCCAGCACGACGCCGGTCGTGCAGGCGGCCGTTCCCGAGGGGTTGCAGACCGAACTGATGGCAGTGAAATCGTCGCCGGCAATCGTGAAGCGGTTCAAGCGGAAGGTATTGCTGATAGAGAACTGCGCGACCGGCTTCCAGGTGACCGCCACGTCGCCGACCGTGTTGGGCCGGCCCACCTCGCCGCCGGATTCAATCTGTTGCGTGACCAGGGAAGGCGGCGGGGCCCCCGGCGGGTCATAGGTCCGGCCGTCCAGGGATTCGGTGCGCACGAACTTCACATCCGGGTCGGAATAGAGCAGCCGCGCGCTGACATCCAACTGTGTGAACGGCCGGCCCGCCAGGGTGAAGCGGGCGAAGGGGATGTGGCCGCGGACCGGATAGGAACGGCTTTGTGAGTTCAGGAACGTCGAATTGGCCGGGTTGTTTCCCTGGCTGGCGGCGGGCAAGAAAACGCTGCGCTCGCTGCGGAAATGCCGCCAACTGTAGTCGGCGAAGAAGTTCCAGCGCTGGAGGCGCCAGTCCGCGCCGAAGCGATACTCGTCAGATGTCTGCCGCAGCGGCTCAAACACCATGAACTCATCGCGGGAGAAGTCGAAGGTGGTCATTGTGAAGCCGGTAGAGGTGTTGCGCGCATAGCCGACGCGCGGGCGGAAGCGCTGCTTGGGGAATAGAGTCAGGTCGAAGTTCTGCCGGCGGCGCTGCTGATCGTTGGTGTGCTGGTTCAGGGCAAAACCCGGGAGGTTGAAGAAGTAGTCGCTGCGGAGGTAGTTGGCGCGGAAGAAAAACCAGCGGTCGTTCTCCAGCCCGTAGCGGGCCCAGTTGTAGGGGTCGCCGCCCCAGCCACCGCCCGTGGCCCAGATGCGCCGGATGAAGCCAGCGTCCGAGTGGCCCTGCAAGTTGAGCTCGTAGAGGCGTGCCCCGTTGTTCTCATAGTTGACCTGGCTGCGGTAGACTTGGCGATTGGAGCGATCGCTGACTTCCGCCTGCTGCCAGCCGAACTCCATCACCGTACTGAACAGGAAGCCCGCCCAGGGACGTTCGCGCGGTTCCGCCGGCAAGGGCCGGGACTCAAACTCCTTGCTCCCGGGGTCCTGGTGTTGCTGGGCGACCGCGGTCGGAACCAGGACGGTCACGAACAGAAACAAGACAAGGATGCGTCGTAGCATGATCATTCCCCTATTCAAAGAAGAAGCGGTGGACATTCGATCCGTGAATGTTGACATGGCAGGTGGTGCAGTTCTGGTAGCGCGCCTGGCTGACGTTGTGGAAGCTCGGGGTCCCGGGCGCCCCGCCGGGCAGGTTGGAGTGGCACTCCAGGCAGAGCAACTGCACCTGGGCGCGCTTGAGCAGCCGCGCGTTCTGCGAGCCGTGGGGGGTGTGGCAGACCGTGCAGCCCTCGATCTTGATGGGCGCGTGCTCATAGACGAACGGCCCCTGCTTGTCGGCGTGGCAGGTGTAGCAGACGAGGTCGGTGCCGGTGGCCTCGCGGGTTTGGCGGACGTTGAAGCCGCCGTGCTGGTTGTGGCAGTCCACGCAGTTAATCAGCCCTTCGTTTACCTTGTGGCGGAACGGCTTGCTGAACTCCGGCTTCACCTCTCCGTGGCAGGAGTAGCACATGGCGGGTTGCGCTGCCTTCAGCAACCTGGCCGGAACGCGCGCGCTGTGCACCGAGTGGCATTCGGTGCAGGAGACGGTGTTGATGCCGTGCTCGCTGCGCAGGAAATTGGAGCGCTCTTCCTGCTGCAGGTGGCAATCCAAGCAGGTGTCGCTGACCTTCTGCGCGGTGGCGCTCTTGAAGTTGAAGATCTTGGTGACGTCGCCGCCCGCCTCGACGTGCTCGCGGCCCGGGCCGTGGCAGGACTCGCAGCCACGCTCACTCCAGGCTTTGGCCGCGTCGTCCCAACTCTTGTAGTGCGGGTTCTTCTCAAACGCGGCTTTGATGTCGTGACACGTCAGGCAGGTGTCACCGCCGACGTAGTCCTCCGCCTGCGCCTTGGCCGGCAGCGCGGGGCGAGGGGACACTTTGTCACGCGGGCGGGCCAGGGTGATGACAGAAGTTGTTGCGAAAACGAACATAAAGAAAAGTCCCACAAGTGCGAGTTTCCACCCATTTTGGCTGTTCGCCATAGCGAATCTCCTATGACTCCGCGGGTACTTGAGCAGTTTGCATGCCAGAAAACACAGAGGAAGAGCGGCAAATTCCGGACAAGAGTACCATAAATCGGAAGCGCACGAAAGCCCCAGGGAACCTCCTCCCAATCTCAGGCGACTTCTGACTCTACGTAGAGGCGGCTCACCTCCCGCCAGTCGTCCTCCCGGAATTCGCGGAGGATAAGGGGATGCAGTTCGAATTCCTCCCGGTCGATGTGGGCCAGCAGGGTGCGGATCAGCTCGCGGCCGAGCTGCGGGAGGTGACGCAAGTCGCCGCTGGCGTTGAAGTGAATCAATTCCCGGTGAAACTCGTCGAACACCTGGCGGACCACATCATGTTCGTGGCGCAACTCACCCAAGAAGGCGCGCAGGCGCGGGAACCGGAATTCGACGGCGGCATAGAGCACCGTCTCTTCCTCGCGGAAGTGGTGACGGATTTGATGTTCGAAGACGCGGCAGAGGTTGCGCAGGATGCGCAAGGCTTCCTGGCATTGCTCGTAGCTGGTGCCGCTGGCCTGGTGCAGAGCGCCATCCCACTCCTGCAAACGCGCACGCAGGGTGGCGTGTTCTTGCAGGAGGTTGTGGAGAATCTCGGTGCCGTGCATCCGAACCTCTTCAGGCGCCGTTCTTGCGCCAGGGGAGGCCATAGGCTTCGGCGAAGACGGTGCGGGCGAGGGAAGCCGTGGGCAGGGCGGCCCGGTCGGCGCAGTAGCCCAATGCCAGCACGCCCACCACCACCAGATTCTCGGGGATGTGCAGGGTGCGCGCGATGCCGTCTGCGTCAAACTCGTGAATCCACCAGCCGCAAATGTCGCAGGCGAGGGCGGTCAGCAGGATTTGTTGCAGGGCGGCGTGCGTCTGGGCAATGGCAAACACGCGCGCGGTGTCACCGACGCTCCACTGCTGCTGGATACGGCCCAGATGGGTGGCTTCGTTGCCCGGGGTCAGACTGCCGGACTGCATCAACTCGCGCAGCCGCAGCGGAGCCTGCTTCCACGCCCGCGGATCCCCCAAGCCAATGACGAGTGCGGGCGCATCGCTGGCGGGTCCGGGCTCGGGGCAGGAGCGCAAGACTTGTGCCCGCGTGCTCTCCGCCTGCGCGACGATGAACCGCCAGGGTTGCAGGTTCCAAGGAGAGGCCGTTTGGCAGCCCGCCTCCAGAATCTCTTCCAGTTTCTCGGGCGGGAGGCGTGCGGGGGAGAAACGCACCACCCGCGAAGCGGTGCGCAACTGCTTCATCCATTCTTCTTTGCCGACCACGGTCATTCCGCCATCCCCTTAGTAGGCAAGCACGACCGCTGCCAGAACGGCCACCGCCGAACGCAAACTATGCAAAACCCCTACCGCTGGGGTCACAAAGGGAAGGAGCAGAATTTCCCCGACACTGTCTTCACGCGGCGCCAGATTCACCGCTGGCAGGCCTCCGAGTCCGAGCTAGCACGAACTCGCCCTCCTGCAAGAGAAGCAGAAGAGAGGTTCGCCACCACTCAGGTTGCATTGTGGTTGGGCATACTTGGAGGCTTGCTCGATGACACTCAGGGCTTCGGGCATTGACAGGTCAAGGGGCAAGGCAAGCATCCGAGCAATGGCGTGGCCGCGAAGGCAGCGCAGGTCGCCTTCCTTGGCCAACTCCGCGGACGGCTGGCGCGGGACGGATTTGGGCAGGTTCAGTGCTGAACCTCCGTCGCCGCGAGCGTTCCGGAAGCAACCTCTCTTTCCGCTGAACAGCAAGAAGGAATAGAGGGGCGACCCTGACAGCCGACGGGCTTGTCTTTCCGGCCGGTATGTGTAGCGCCCGGTCATATATCCTGGTCGCCCCCTGTCAATCCTCCTCCAGTCCGGCAACCTAGGTGCCAAACTCACACTACTCAAACCCGCCTGATCTAGTGGAAAATAAGGGGTTACAAAAGCAACCGGGCGGTAGGCAGCAAGTCGACGGTTCGAGACGGTGGGAGATTGACCCAGAGTGTGCGAAATGGCCCAAAGCGGACCCTAGCGGGTCTCAGGGGGGCGAGCGCGGGAACCTTCGAGTTCCCGGATAAGCAACCACAGGGCCAGCACCACGACCCCAATCGCAATCAGGGAAAGCCCCAACCCTTTGCGCCGCACCCCCAGTTCCCGAAGCGCCTCCTCCCCGGCCTCCTGAGCCTGCGCGGCCAGCTTGGCGCCATCGTCAACCACCTTCCCGACCCGCCCGGCGTTGAACGCGTGCACCTCCACCCGGCCTTTGATCAGTTGCTCCCGCGCATTCGTCGCCGTCAGAAACCCCTCCCCCACTTCCATCCCGGCGCGTTCCGCCTTCCGCAAGACGGCTTCCGCCTGGCCGAGCTGCGCCTGCAGTTGGCTCAGCCGCGCATGCATGTCGAGGCTTTCCTTCCAGCCGTTGTCGCCTTCACTGTGGCAGCGCGCGCACAACGACGCCTCGCCCGCGCCCAGCAACGCGTCGCTGGTGGCCTCAATGCGATGGTTGCTGTGGCACGCCAGGCAGGGCGCCAATCCCATCACCTGCCACGGCCCTTTGTGCGGGCTCTGGTCAAAGAGTTGTTCCTGGAAGACGTGGCAGGTCCCGCAAACGCGCTCCACCGAGGCCACCCCGGGCGGCGCCGCCCCGTGGTTGCCGTGGCAGGTCGCGCAGGTCGGAGCCGAGAGGTCGCCTCCCTCCAGCGCCTGGAAATGGACGCTCGCGCGGTACTCATCCAGTTGCGCGGTCGGAATTTTGTACCCCTTCATCCGCTCCGCGTCCGAGTGGCAGGCTGCGCAGGTCTCCGGAATCCGCAACGGATGCACGCGCGACACCGGACTCGCAGCGGGACGTATGTTGTGAATCCCGTGACAGTCGGTGCAGACCGCCGCCCGTGTGTCTCCCTGCGCCAGCCGCTGCCCGTGCACGCTCGTCCGGTATTGCGCCAGTTGGTCGGTGCGCAGCGAGGGGTTGTAGCCCCGCACGAAGGCCGCATCCGAGTGGCAGCGCGCGCAGAGGCGGGGAATCTCGGCCCGGCGCGGCACCCCGATGTAGCCCTTGCGGGGATCCATCGCCTTCTCCGCCTCCTCTTCTGCCGGGTCGCCCCCGTGGCAAGCCACGCAACTCAATCCCCGCAGCCAGTGCACGTCTTCGCTTGACTCTCGCACCGCCTGCCCCAGACGATCCTCAAAGATGGCGTGACATGTCCGGCAGGAATCGGCTGCGGGTGCGGATTGCGGTGCCTGCCCGCGCAGGCTGACTGCGGCCAGCCCGAGAGTGGCGACCGCGAGTACAAATCGCATTCTCATCCCCGCCACCCCCAGAGCGTCATCCCGATGATGTAGACCACCACCGTCGCCCCCAGCGCCGTGAACAGCCGTCCCGTGCGCCCTTCCGGCTCCCGGTCAAGAAACGGCACCAGCACCCAGAACAGCGCCGCTGCCCCCGACAGCAGAACACCGAACTGCTCCCCTTCAATCCAGAGAAGCTTGGCCGGCAGCAGCTTCAGGGTCTGGAAGAGAAACAGGAAGTACCATTCCGGCCGGATCCCCGCCGGGGTGGGAGCAAACGCGTCGGCCTTCACGCCCAGTTCCCAGGGGTCGAGGGCCGCCAGCGCCGCCAGCACGCCCAGCGCCAGGTACCAGCCCATGAGGTCGCGCAGCAGGAAGTTGGGAAAGAAGGGATGGGCGGGCAGCGGCTGCGGGCTGCCGCGGTAGGCGCGCTCAATCCCCGGCGGCACGCTCATTCCGAAGTACTGCACCAGGTAGAGATGCACGGTCAGCAGGAGCGTCGTCAGCAGCGGCAAAATCGCCACGTGAAAGCCGAAAAAGCGCGTCAGCGTTGCTCCCGTCACCTCTTCCCCGCCCCGGAAGACCACCACCAGCCACTTCCCGATCAGAGGCACCACCGCCATCATTTCCGTCCCCACTTTGGTGGCGAAGAACGCCAGTTCGTTCCACGGTAGCAGATAGCCGCTGAACCCGAAGCCCAGGAACAGCACGAAGAGTAGGCAGCCGCTCACCCAGGTCAGTTCGCGCGGCTTCCGATAGGCCTTGAGGAAGAAGGTCGAAAACATGTGCAGCATGGCTGTGAAGATGAGTAGATTCCCCGCCCAGGCGTGGATGCCGCGGATCAGCCAGCCGAAGCGCACCTTGGTCATGATGAACTGCACGCTCTCGAAGGCTTCCCCCGGCGAAGGGCGGTAGTAGAGCAGCAGCAGGATGCCGGTAGCCACCTGCAGGAGGAAGAGAAACAGCGTCATCCCGCCCAGGTAGTACCAGACGCTGTGGCGATGGCGGGGAACCTGCTTCTTGCGGAGGAAGGCGAGCAACTCGTCGCCGAAGCGCTCGTCGTACCAGCGGCGAATCTGCGCGAAGACTCTCGGCACCGTCTCTAGGCCCGGCTGGCGCGCGTCACCACAATCTCCTCGCCCCGCGCGCGCACCTCGAAGTGCTCGAGCGGGCGCGGCGGCGGCCCGCTGACGTTCCGCCCGTGCAGGTCATAAACGCCGTTGTGGCACGCGCACCAGATGTCGTGCTCCCGCGCCCGATACTGCACCGTGCAGTTCAGGTGCGTACAGGTGGCCGCAAAGGCGCGGTAGCTCCCGTCCGGCAGCCGCACCAGCAGACCCGGCCGGTTGCCGAAGCGAAAGATCTTGGCCGCGTTGAGCCCCAACTCGTCGGCTCGCGCCGCCACCACCGTGTCGGCATCCAGCTCACCCGTCGGCGGCGGCAGCACAAACTTGAGAACGGGGTAGAGGAAGGATGCCAGCGAAGCCAGCACGCCGGACCCCAACAGCAATCCCAGCCACTGCCGCCGGGCGGACTTTGCAGGGGACATTTCTGGGTTCGTCTTCACGGCTCGGTCGGCGTCGTTACTGGCCGTAGCGAGACTTGTAAAACCGCAAAATGCGCTGGATTTCTTCCGCCGTCAAGCCCTTCTTCCAGCGATGCTCCGTGCGCTCCACCACCGCCTCGCTGATGCCGGGAGAAAGCTCTTCGGCTTCGGGCAAGAACTTGGTGTAGAAGTGCTTGGCCACCTCGTAAAAGCCGTGCCACTGGGTGTAGTCCGGGCCCATCATCGCTGTCCCCATCCGCGCCCGCCGGCCTTCGTGGTGCCAGAGCTCGTAGAATGTCCACTCGATCTTTTCATCGAAGGGGGTGCCGGTCAGCTTCTTCTCGGCGTAGAGCCGGTCCATGATGGCTTTCGCCGGCTGGGCGAACTTCTCGTTGTAGAGGTCAATCGTTCCGTTGTACTGGACGTAGAAGTTCTCCACCCAGCTCGTCTGGTGGCAGGCCGAGCAGACATCCTTCATCGCCGCCTGCCGCGCTTCCCAGTTCTCCAAGTGGGTGGAGATGACCGGCCGGAGCGTGTAGCTGATGCGCCGGCCGACGTCGTGGGTGAGGGGCTGGTTCGGGGTGGCGCTCATATGGCAGGTCGCGCAGGTGGGCGCCGCCCAGTAGTCCTCCCCCACCACCCACTTCTTGGACTCCAGGTTCATCTTCTCGATGTTGGCGCGAAACTGAATTCCGTGCTTGGATTCGTTGTAGATTTCAATCTGCGGATGGTCCGGCCCCATGTGGCACTTGCCGCAGTTTTCCGGCTGTCGTGCCTGCGCCGAGCTGAAGGCGTGGCGCCCGTGGCAGGCCGCGCAGGTGCCGCGGCTGCCGTCGGGATTCACTCGCCCGATGCCGCTGTTGGGCCAAGTGGCCGGATCAAACTTTCCCTCGCCCAAGTAGACCACTTCGCTGCCGTGGCACTGCCGGCAGCCGTTGATGGCCGCAGGCCCTCCCTCGACGATTTCACCCAGGATGTTGTCGAGCGAGCCGATGAACTGCGCCCCCCGCGCGTGGTGGCTGGCGGCAAACTCGGCGACTTCCTTCTGGTGACAGCGGGCGCAGTAGGTGGGCGTGACGATGACGGCGATGCGCGTGCCGTAGTGCTCAAACGTCGCTGGGTCGCCCGCGTTCGCTTGGTGGCACGAGGCGCAGTCCACGCCCGCCCGCGCGTGGGCGCTGCCAAACCACTGGGCCACAATGCCGGGGTTGGCCGGCTCGTGGCAGTCCACGCAGACCTGTCCCGCAGTCGAAATCGCCGGCTTCTGCGCACCGGCCACCGCCAGCGCGACAAAACCCGTCAGCGCCACGGCCCCTGCTCGCAGCAGGAGAATCACTGCTCTCGGTTTCATGCTCCCCTCCTGTCTCAAACAACAATGCGCCCGCTACGAGCCGACCCTGGCATCTCGTACCATTCCTGAACCTGCCCTTTTTCCATCCCGGGACCCACTCGCACGGGTTCGGCCGGTATTCTACCGAATGAATAGGTCCCGGTATTGCAAAGATAGAGCGGGCTGGGTTGCAGGCTAAGTTCGCGACCGCCGTGGCTTCAGGCGGCGCGGCGCCGGGGCTCACTCCGCAGCACGCGTTCGCGTCGCGGTACCACCAGCACCGGCGGCGTCAGGCGACGCAGGCGCGCCCAGCACTGCGGGCACTGTGTCCCTTCGCGGGTCTGCGCCAGCACGCGGGCCAGCAGGGGCAGTGTGTGGCCACAATTCGGACATTGCATCGCACTCCTCCTCTAGTGCCGTTCCAACTTGTCGCGGCTAAGAGTTCTCAGGTAGGCCGCCGTCAGCAGTACGTACGTATAATGCATCGCGAAGCGTCTCCCTTAGGCCCAACGAGTTGGAACGGCACTAGCCCATGGGGGCAGGGGCAACGATTTCCACGTGCGGCTCGACGCGTACGGGCACGGAGAGCGTATTGGCCACGATGCAGTTTCGCTCGGCCTTGTCCAGCACGCGATGGGCAAGCGGCAGGTCGCTCTCCTTCTCCAGGGTGATCAGCGGCCGCAGCACCAACTCGGTGAAGCGGTAGCCCTGTCCCGGGACGCGCTCCAGTTGCCCTTCCGCCTTGGCGGTGTAGCCGACCAGCGGCAGCCGGTTGTGCTCGGCCAGCGCCAGCAGCGTGCTCAGGAAACAACTGCTTGCCGCCAGCACCAGCAGCAACTCCGGCGACCACAAGCCTCGCTCGCCGCCGAATTCCGGCGGGGCCGAAAACTTGATGGGCTCGCGAAGACCGCGCGCCTCCGCCCAACCCACCAGGTCATTGGCCCAGGTAACGGAGACTTCATAGCTCTGGTTCTTCATAGCCGTTACCTCCGGGGCGGGAAGGCAGCACGCCGATGACCAGTTACGAGACTCCTCCCCCGCTGAAAACAAACAAGATGGCTCAGAAACCGCCAACGAAGGGATTTTCAACACCCCCTAAGCTGCGGGGCTTGGCCCCGCATTCTGGGTGAAATACCTCAACGGCCGCTTGCCAATGGATTCGGTAACTGGTTGGCCTGCGTGCGGTTTGTCTCTGCGCACACGGACATGTTCCCACCGGTCGTCAGATGAGATTTCGTGCGAGCTGACGGCTGATCGCTGCCCGCTGACTACTCTTTCAGCGCCAGGCTCCGGACGTAGGCGACCAGGTTTGTGATCTCTTCTTCCGTCATCCCGGCGACCGGCTTCATCTTGCCGGTGCCCTCCGTCACGTCCTTGCGCAACTGCGCATCGCTCTTGGCCTGTACTTCCTTCGAGCCCAGGTGGTGCAGGGTCACTTTCATCATCTTCGCAATCGCGTCCTTCCCTTCTCCGGCGGCGCCGTGACAGGTGACGCACCGCTTCGCGAACACAGCCTTGCCCGCCGCCGCATCCCCCTTGCCCTGCACCAGTAGAGGTAGCAAAAAGGCCACCATGACCATCAGACCCAGAATCGGCAACCGACGCATCGTTTCCTCCTTTGCGCCTCGCTTTCCGAACTTTTCCCCCTCTCTCCCAAGCAACTGCCGTGCCAGTCCTACCGGCCTCCCCCCAGATTGAATTTTTTCATCTTGTAGCGCAGCGCATCCCGGCTGATGTCGAGCAGCCGCGCCGCTCGGCTCTGATTCCCGTGCGCCTGCTTCAGCGCCTGCTCCACCAGCATGCGCTCCACTTCCTCCAGGCGCGTGCCGCCCCCCGGGATCTCCCACATCGGCACGCGCCGCCCGTCGGGGGTCGCTCGCCAGGATTCCTCCCCCTCGGGCGTCCCCGTCCCCCGCACGCCGCCCGCCTGCGGTGCGGTGACGCGAATCGGCAGGTAGGAAGCCGTGAGCTTACCCTCCTCCTCCAGGATCATCGCGCGCTCAATGGCGTTCTTCAGCTCCCGCACATTTCCCGGCCAGTGATAATTCACCAGCACGCGCTGCAGCTCCTCCGTCATCCCCTGGATGGGCTTGCGGAACTTCTGACTGTAGTGGCGGACGAAAAACTCCGCCAGCGGCAGGATGTCTTCCTTCCGCGCGCGCAGCGGCGGCAAATGAATCGAGATCACCGAGAGGCGGTAGAAGAGGTCCTCCCGAAACTGTTTTTCCGCCACCCCGCGCTCGAGGTCGCGGTTGGAAGCCGCAATCACGCGCACGTCCACCGTGATGTCGCGCAACCCGCCCACCCGCCGGAACGTCTGGTCCTCCAGTACGCGCAGCAGCTTGGCCTGCAGGTAGGGAGACATCTCACCGATTTCGTCCAGCAGCAGCGTCCCCTGATCAGCCACCTCGAACAGCCCGCGCTTCATCGCCTTGGCATCCGTAAAGGCTCCCTTTTCGTGCCCGAACAGTTCCGCCTCCATCAGGGTTTCCGGGATGGCCGAGCAGTTGATGGCCACGAACGGTTGCTCCGCCCGGCTCGATTCGTAGTGGATGACTTTGGCCACCAGGTCTTTGCCCGTGCCGCTCTCGCCCGTGATCAGGATGGTGCGAGCCTCGCTGCGCGCTACCTTGGCGACGAAGTCCATCAGCTCGCGCATGGTTTCCGACGCCCCGACCACTTCCCGGTAGCCGATGCGCTTCCGCACCTCTTCGCGCAGGCTGCTGACTTCCTGCCGCAGCGCGCTCGCTTCCAGGGCGTTGTTAAGCGTGACGCTCAGCTCATCGAAATCCAGCGGCTTGGAGATGTAGTCATAGGCGCCCAGCTTGATCGCGGCCTTGACGTCATCGAGTTGCGGATCCGCCGTGATCAGAATGACCGCCACCGGCAGCCCCGCCTGCTTCCACGCCTCCAGCAATTCCAGCCCGCTCCGGTCGGGCAGGCGCACGTCCAGCAGCACTGCCTGCGGCTGCTCCGCCGTCACCTGTTGCTGCGCCTCGGCCGCGTTCTCGGCCGTCAGCACCGGGTACCCCTGCCGCTCGAAATACTCCTGCAGCGACTCCCGCACCAGCTTCTCGTCATCCACCACGAGAATCTTCGGCTTCGCCATAGCCGCTACCGTTTCCGCAACCGCTCGTCCAGTTGCCGCGCCGTCTCGACCACTTGCGCCAGGGTTCTTTGCTCTTCGCTCGTCAGTTCATCGGACATGCGCAGCACGTGCAGGGCAGCCAGGATACCGGCCAGCCGGCTCCGCAGGCCGTGCGCACGCTCGCGGGTCAGTGCATCCAGCCCTGGGCTCCTCAAATCCTCGGCCAGCGCATTGAATTCCTGCCCCAATTCGCCTATCCGATCCACCCGGCTGGCAAAGCCGACCCGGGCCTGTTCGCCAGCACGCAACCGGCCGAATGCTTCCCGCAACTCGCCTGCCCAATCCATCCGCCTGCCTGCCCGTTGGCCGCCTCCCCGCCACCGGTGTTATGATGACAATGTCATTATGACCTCGGAAGCAGACGGCGGCAAGCTGCGATGGCATCCCTGTTCGAAGAAATAAAAAGCTACAGCGGCTTTACGGAGGCCGATGCGCGCCTGCTGGCCGACGTGGGGTCTCGGCTCGAACCGCATTTCCCCGCCCTGGCCGACCTTTTCTACCAGAAAATCGTCGAACACCCGGACGCCGCCCGCGTCCTCTCCGGGCCCGACCAGTTGACCCGCCTGAAGGGAACCTTGCAGTCCTGGGCCCGCGGTCTTTTCTCCGGCCACTACGACGAAGCCTACGGCCGCGACCGCATCGCCATCGGCCAGCGCCATGTCCACGCCGGTGTTCCGCAGAAATACGTCATCAGCGCGATGAACGTCGTCCGCATCTTCCTCCTGCAGGCCATTGATCGCGAGTTCGGCGACCCGGCCCGCGCGGCTGAAACCAAGCGCGCCCTCAACAAAATCCTCGACCTCGACCTCAACCTCATGTGTGAATCCTACTTCGAGGCCAGCCTGCGCGAGCTCCGCGAACTCAACACGCGCTTGGAAGCCGCCAACCTGGAACTCGCCCAACTCGGCCGCGTCAAGGACGAATTCCTGGCTCACACCTCCCACGAACTCCGCACCCCGCTCAACTCCATCCTCGGCTTCACCAAGCTCATCGTCGACGGCCTCTGCCACAGCCGCGACGAAGAGCGCGAACTGATGCGCGAAGTCTTCGCCAGCGCCCAGCATCTGCTCGACATCGTCAACGACATCCTCGACATCGCCCGCATCGAAGCCGGAAAGCTCATGATGACGCCCGAGCGCGTCGAACTGCGGCGTGTCTTCGACCACGTCTTGGCCGTGGTCTCTGTTCAGGCCGACGAGAAGCGCCTCCGCATCGTGGATGAAACTGCCGGCCAAACCCTTCCCCCGGTCCGCGCCGATGCCAATCGCTTGCGCCAGGTGCTCATCAACCTGCTCGGCAACGCCGTCAAGTTCACCGACCAGGGCTGGATTACCCTGCGCGCCCACACCGACCGAGTCCCCAGCCATGTTCTCATCGAAGTGCAGGACACCGGCATCGGCATCCCCAAAGAGAGGCAGACCGACCTGTTCGAAAAGTTCAAGCAGGTGGACACCACCTTCACCCGCCGCCACGGCGGCAGCGGCCTGGGCCTGGCCATCAGCCGCCGCCTAGTTGAAATGATGGGCGGGCGCATCGAGCTGGAGAGCCCGGGGCCCGGCCTGGGCACCACCGTGCGCTTCAGCGTGCCGGCCGATCTGCCCGTCGAAGACCAGCCTCATCGCGCCGACCGGGAAACCCTCTTCATCTCCGGCCCCACCGACGGTGTGCGCGTGCTGGTGGTGGACAATGATCCCGGCTTCCGCAAGTACCTCCGCGACCTCCTCGCGCGGGAAGGCTTTGCCGTCGTCACCGCCGCCAGTGCCGCCGACGCCCTCAGCGCCGCTGAACTCTTCCACCCTTCGGTCGCCCTCGTCGACTGGGCCTTGCCCACCAGTTCTGGTTTGACCTATGGCGACGGCATCGACCTCATCGCCAGCTTTCGCCAGCAGTTCACCCTCCCCGCCCTGCTCATGACCGGACACGACCCCGCCGGGGCCATCGCCCAGTTCCAGAAGCGAAACCTCTCTCCCCCTCCCCGGATCCTACACAAACCCCTCACCCCCAAGACGCTGCTGGCCGCCATCCAACAAATTCTCCGCACTGCGCCTCGGCCCCGCTAACCGCTCATGCCTACCGTTCTCATCGTGGAAGACAACCAGAGCGTGGCCAAATTCTATGCCCTGGCCCTGGAGCGCGCGGGCAGCATTCACTGCCTGCGCGGACTCTCCGCCGACGAAGTCCTGGCGCTCGCTCGCGCGGGGAAGGTGGATCTGATCCTGCTCGACATCTCGCTCGCCAACTTCATGTACCAGGGACGCGCCGTGGACGGGCTTGAGCTCTCGCAGCTGTTCAAGGACGACCCCGCCACTTGCCACATTCCCATCCTGCTCGCCACTGCTCATGCCATGGAAGGCGACCGCGAACGCTTCTTGGCCGCTTCCGGCGCCGACGACTACCTGCAAAAGCCCATCTACGACCCCCAGGTCTTGGTGGACAAGGTAAGACGCCTCCTGGCACGGTCGGGGGGACGGGCTGGGGCAAAAGGCTCAGCCAGGGGCGACTGAACCCATTCCTCTCTTCCCTGGCGTTGGTGAAGCACAACTAACTCCTTTAGCCAACGGTAGTTGCCAGCCCTTCCTGAATCCCACTCCCCGGCAGCCCACGTGCTCTGACTGCGAGGTGAAGGAGGTCACCTCTAGCCCCTTCGCGCTTGCCGCCGATTGGAGGGAAGGAGAAAGAGTTATGAAGAACCCAACACCCCGTGTCCTGGTCGTGGGTGAGGCAAGCCCGTTTGGTTCCGTCTTTGCGCAACTCCAAAGCAGCGGGCAGTTTCACTTTGACTACGCCGCTGACCTCGCCGAACTCAGGGCCACCAGGCGCCACGAGCGGCCCAATGTCATCCTCTTGGCGCTCCCCCACGAACGAAGCGCCGCGGAGGGCGCTCTGTCCTGGCTGGAACTCCTCAAGCAACGCGCAGCGGTGGTCGTGATCGGCTGCCGCGAGGAGATGTACTTCTATCTGGCTTCCATGGAACGCGGCGCTTTTGATTACTTCACCTCCCACACCCCGCTGCCCGAAGTCGTGCGGGTGCTGGAAAATGCCGCCACCGCCTTTGACCGCCAGGCGGCCTGAGAACGCGAGGAGCACGGCATCAGACAGGCGCTCAGCGCCTGCGACCACTGACGAGGGACGAACATGACTGCCACCGCGGTTCTGCGCAAAGAGCACGACGCCATCCTGCGTATGCTCGAAGTGACCGAGGAGGTGGCCCGCCGCCTGCAACGCGGTCTCTCCGTCCGGCCCGCTGCCTTGACCGAGCTGCTCGAATTCTTCCGGCTCTTCGCCGACCGCTGCCACCATGGCAAGGAAGAGGACTTGCTCTTTCCCTTGCTCGAAACCAAAGGCCTGCCCCGCGCCGGTGGCCCCTTGGGCGTCATGCTGTTTGAGCACGACGAAGGACGCGGCCTGGTCCAGCAAATGATCACAGCCGCGGAACTCTACGCCCAGGGCACCGTCGAGGCCGGCCTGCACTGGGCGGAAGCCGCCCGCAACTACGTCCTGCTCCTGCGCCGCCACATTGACAAGGAAAACAACGTCCTCTTCCCCATGGCCGAATATATGCTCTCCGAGAAGGAGCAGAACGACCTCGCGCAGAAGTTCGAAACCGTAGAGGTGGAAAAGATGGGCCTCGGCACCCACGAACGTCTCCACGCCCGTATGGACGAGCTCGCGGCCGAGTTCCTCCGCGTCACCGCCCGCACCCGCTGACCCTCCTCACTTACCCCGGGCTCCGGCCCCCGCGCTATAATTCTGTCGGGCGCGGGCTACCACCTCAGCCAAATGTAAATGAATACGACCTTCGAGACCCGGACCGTTATTCAATTCTCCCATGTCTGTTACCGTGTGGACTCCGGAGTCGAGCTGCTTCAGCACGTGAGCCTCGACGTCATCCGCGGGGAAACACTGGTTCTCCTCGGGCGCAGCGGGTCCGGAAAGACCACCACCCTCAAACTCATCAACCGCCTGCTCGAGCCCACCGCAGGTGAGGTGCGGGTGGAAGGCCGGGCGACCACGGGCTGGGACCCCATCCGTTTGCGCCGGCACATCGGCTATGTGATTCAGGAAGTCGGCCTCTTCCCGCACTTCACCGTCGAACGCAACATCGCGCTGGTACCCCGCGTCGAGCAATGGCCGCCCGAGCGCGTTCGCGCCCGCGTGCGCGAGCTGCTCGAACTGGTTGGCTTGGACACGGGACTGGCAACTCGCTACCCCAGGGAGCTCTCCGGCGGCCAGCGGCAGCGCGTCGGGGTCGCCCGGGCGCTCGCTGCCGACCCGCCCATCCTTCTGCTGGACGAGCCGTTCGGCGCCCTCGACCCCCTCACCCGTGCCGACCTGCAGCGGGAGTTCCAGGAACTGCAACACCGGCTCAGAAAAACCGTCGTCTTCGTCACCCACGGCCTGCACGAAGCCCTCCGGCTCGCCAGCCGGATTGCCTTGTTCGAGGCCGGACGGCTGGCCGGGGTCTACACGCCGGCCGAATTCTTGCGCGCGCGCGAGCCGCTCGCCGCCGCCTACCGGGCCGCCTATCGCAGCGGCGAAAACCTGTTGGAGTGAGGTCACCGTGAGCCTAGTTGAATTCTTTCTCCGCAACCGGACCGAAGTCTTCGAATTGACGCTCGAGCACCTCTGGCTGGTCGGCATCTCGATGCTGCTGGCCGTGGCCATCGGGCTCCCGCTTGGCATTCTGCTCACGCGCTCGCCCCGCTTGCGCAGACCGATCCTGGCCGGCGCCAACGTGATGCAGACGATCCCCAGCCTGGCCCTGTTCGGGTTCCTGCTCCCTCTCCCCTGGGTGGGCGAGCGCGCCGAGCGGCTCGCCATCCTCGCCCTCACCCTCTACGCCTTGCTCCCCGTCATCCGCAACACCCACGCCGGCATCACCGGCGTCGACCCCGCCATCATCGAGGCTGGCCGCGGCATGGGGCTCACCAACCGCCAGCTCCTGTTCCAGGTCGAACTTCCGCTGGCGCTCGGCGTTATTATTGCCGGCATCCGCGTGGCCACGGTGATCTCTGTTGGGGTCGCGACGATTGCCGCAGCCATCGGTGCCGGCGGGTTGGGCGAATTCATCTTTCGCGGCGTGGCCATGGTGAACAACCAGCTTATCCTTGCCGGCGCTCTGCCCGCCGCCCTGCTGGCGCTGCTGGCGGATGTCACTCTCGGGCTTGCCGAAAAACGACTGCGCCGGGCCTGGTCGTGATGCGACGTCCCCTGCTTCTTCTCTGCGCTGGCTTCATCCTGCTTTCCTGCCGCCCCGCTCGCGAAGACCGCATCGTCGTGGGCTCCAAGAATTTCACCGAACAGGTCATCCTCGGCGAACTCATCGCCCAACATCTGGAGAACCGCACCGGCCTGCGCGTGGACCGGCGCTTCTATTTGACCGGAACCTACATCTGCCACCAGGCAATCCTGGCCGGCCGCATTGATCTCTACGTCGAGTACACCGGCACGGCCCTGACCGCGATTCTGAAGCAGCAAGCCGCGGGGACTGCCGAGCAGGTCTATGAGCGCGTCCGGACCGCCTACGCCCAGCGCTTCGGCCTCGCGGTCACCGAGCCGCTCGGCTTCAACAATACCTTTGCCATTGTCATCCGCGGCGAAGATGCACGTCGCCTCCACCTCCGAACCCTGTCCGAGGCTGCCCGCCACACGCCGGCGTGGCGCGCGGGTTTTGGCTACGAGTTCCTCGAACGGCCCGATGGCTACCGCGGCTTGGCTCAAACCTACGCCCTGCACTTCATCGCCCCTCCGCGCATCATGGACTTAGGGCTGCTGTACCGCGCGCTCAAAGAAAAGCAGGTAGACCTCGTCGCCGGTAACTCCACCGACGGCCTCATCCCGACGCTCGACCTTGTCGTCCTGGAAGATGATCTGAACTACTTTCCTCCCTACCAGGCAGTCCCCGTGGTCCGCCGGGAGACCCTGGCACGTCACCCGCTGATCCGCGCCGCCTTGACCGAGCTTGCGGGAAAAATCACTACGGAAGACATGCAACGGCTGAACTACGCCCTCGACGGCGAACACCACGATGTCAAGGAAGTGGTGCGCGAATTCCTGCGCCACCGGGGCCTTTGAGCAACAGTTGATTCTGACGCGGCTGTCATCCCCCACGGCCAGAATGCCCGCCTGTTTGCCGTCTACGTGCGTAACGGCATGCTGCCGCTCCAGGCCATCCGCACCGCCACTCTCAACGCCGCCGCGTTGCTGGGCTGGTCCCACCGCGTCGGCTCCCTCGAGCCGGGCAAGCTTGCCGACATCATCGCGGTCCGTGACAACCCGTTCCAGGATGTCACCACCCTGGAGCGAGTTGTGTTCGTGATGAAGGATGGCGTCGTCTATCGCCGGCCCTGAGCCCGCCTCAACTCCCCTGCGGTTAGCGTCCCCGCGGTCGAGTTCCCGCCCGATGGGTCGCCGAAGCCCTCCTCGAGAGAGCTGGCTCACTCACCGCATGGAGCTTCTCATCCCTGCCCGGATCAAAACCGTTGCCCTCGCTTCCAGCGTTACCGGGACTAGCTAGGGCGCTTGCTTTGGTCTAGACTGCCTTCTGGGGGCTGTAGCTCAGAGTGGATAGAGCAGCGGTTTCCTAAACCGCGGGTCGGGGGTTCGAATCCCCCCAGCCCCTCCCCATCCCTTGCTTAAGATCAGCGAGTCCGCGCGAACCTCTGCTCCCAGTACTATTCTGGGAAATGCATGTCGCGCAGCGAAATGAGCTACACACGCATCGGTTGGAGCTTTCCGTAGGTGAGCGTTCGCCACAACCACTCCACCGGACCGAACCGGAAGCGTCTTATCCACCATACGCTCAACAGGACTTGGAGGGGAAAGATCAGGAAAGCCAGAATCACTCCTTGCGTCGGTCCGAATCTGCCAAAGAGTCCAAACCCGTAAGGGTAGATGATGATGGCGACGATGAGCGATTGAAACAGATAGTTGCTCAGCGCCATGCGCCCTACAGCCGCCAGAGGAGCCAGCAGGTCTTTCCAGGTCTCCCCCTGCGCCAACAGGACAACGGCGGCAGCATAGAAGAACGACAGCGCTTTGGTCCCAACGTCCCAGAAGAGGCTTGTCACCTGACTTGTTAAGAAAGGCTGTGCCGGATTCTTCATGAGATGTCCAAATACGACGTCAACCGACATACCTACCAAACCTAACCCTAGGCCCCACCACAGCACTCTACGAACGAACACAATGTGCCCAGGAACATCCTCGAGGATTCGCTGGCGTCCCACATATAGACCTAGTAAGAAACTTGAAAACGAAAGTCCAAAAACATTGAGCCAAGTCCTCAGGGAGAACTCGCTCCTTGCAAACTCTTGGGCTCTTTGCGCCACGATCTCTGGGAAACTCCCTTGCGAGTAGACTCGGAGAGCTTGCTCCTGCTGCGTTTTTTCCTCTGCGACTTCCTGGGCGGCCTGTCGGATCGTTTGTCGAGCAGTCGCAGGGTGTCTCAGCTGAGCCTCATGTCTTGCGGTGACGAACACACCTACTGCATGAGGGATCAAAAGACAAATGAAAGCAGCGATGACAAGCCTCCGAGATGCACTCCCACGAAACGGCAGCAGAAGAAAGCCGAACACAGCGTAAAAGTGCACAATGTCTCCCCATCCCAGCAGCCAATGGGCCAAGCCAATGAAAAAGAGCACAATTAATCTTCGTGCGTACAAAGGCAAAAAAGGTATTCCTCGCGCCTCGACCCGACCCATGTGGAGGCTAAAACTCAATCCGAAAAGAAGTGAGAACAGGTTTAGGAATTTGCCACTGGCCAAAAAATGGATCAGGCCTTTGGCCAGCCAATCAGCCGGTCCAGGCCACAGCTTTCCCAACAGAAAGTGCCACGGTACGTCCAACGTGACGTTGACAACAAGGATTCCGAAAATAGCCACGCCGCGGAGAATATCAATTGTTGAGATTCGCTTTTCCGGTGTAACGGGACCTAAGTGGGGAGCCGTGTTGATGTGAATCACCCGCCTACGGCCTGACATGGGTTCCTGTGGGTTGCCGTCAATGCCGGTATTCTGGCCCTTTTACAATTTTGAGCTGCGCTCCAATCGAAGTCAACAAAGCCACACCCCACAATCTGGAAGCACTCGGGAATACAAGGGAAAGCCAGTTGGCAAGGGCTAAGGAAAGGCAGGACGAGCGCACAGGTAGCGGAAGCGGAGGGGTTTCCTAGAAGGAAAAAGGGGTCGCGGTTGACCATGTCGGTCCCGAAGGCGAGCCACCGAACCTCCTCACACCAGTGCTCGGTCCACCCACCGCCCCCGAGCTATCCCTAATCACATCTCCCGCCCCCTCGTCCAGGTGGTACAGAGCGACGGTGTTTGCGTCGGTGGTGAAGGGCCGCGAGGACCGTATGAAGTTGTTGGTATAGCGCAGGACATTCGAAACCCGCACCTCGTCCACCCAGCCGCTGTAGGACGGGAAGGCAGGACTGACATCGTGCTTCTCCGCCCCAATCACCAAGTAGGGATCGCTGTTCGTGCAGGGACCCCCACAGAAATTCCCCGGTACCCCATCGTCCGGATACGAGACATCCCCGTCAGGACCGTCCCCCTGCGCTTCCAGGTTCCCGTCCACAAACAACCACATCCGGCCGTCTGACCGCCGGCGCTCCACTGCCACGTGGTGCCACTGCCCGTCGAGCACGTTCGTCGTTCCACAAATCGTAAAATCTCCCGTCCCCTGTCCACTCACCCCAAACACGAACCGGCCCCCTGCGATCGACAGCCCAAACTTGCGATCCTGATTGAACCGGTCTCGATCGAACACGATGTTGCCGTTGATCCAACTTACATTCGCCCCACAGGACACCGCCCCGGCGGTGTTTTCGCTGGCATTGGCGCGCATCCAGAACTCCAAGGTGAAGTCCGTCGCCCCCACGTCCACCGGTGGCCCCGGATTGTTGTTCGTCGGATCGTCCACCTGAATCTTCACCCGGTCAATATCGTTGACTCCGTTACCGAAAAACCGCAAGGAAAACCCAACCCCAGGATTCTGCCCTCCCCCGTTCGGAGGTGGCGGCGTCGAAGAACCGCAAGCCGCGCAGAAACTAAGAGCAACTACGAGCAGAATGCCCTTAGAAGCAAGAACGCTTGTTGAGCTCACGGTAGGACAGCCGCGTTCATCGCATTTTGGATTTCGGTCTGAGAGAGAGCCCGATTGTAGATGCGCACTTCATCAAGCAAGCCGTTGAAGAAGTCGGTGTTGTTATTGGCGTTGTTGATCCAGGCACCGATTTGCAGGGCACCGGTGACGGCGCCAAGCGTGACGGTTTGGGGTGCTCCCACTGGCGTACCATTCAGGTAGGCCTGCAGCGTCGACCCGTCATAAACGAGAGCGACGTGCTGCCAGCCGCTGTTAGGGAGGGCAGAACCGAAGAGGAGGTCGGTGGTGCCGTTGTAGAAGGCCAGGGTGCCGTTGCTGAGATAGAAGTTTCGGCTGGAGCCCACCGTGAGGATGCTTTCAAAGGCGCTGTTGCTGGGATTGTTGACCCAAGCCAGCAGCGAGAAGGCCGGGCCGAGGGTAAAGGACAGGGCGGCGCGAGCGCGGTCGTCCACCCCGTCGAAGGAGAGCCCGTTGCCATAACGCCCGATGACCCAGGTGGGGCCGAAAAGATTGGCCGTGTTGCCGCTGGCCGAAGCGTCCGCGGTGGTCGTGCCCGTCCCTTCTTCGAACCCGTAGGCAACGCCGAAGTCGCTGGGAGCGGGCGGCGGTACAGCCTGATAGGTTGCCGTGTAGGATTGATTGACGGCTGGAACTGTGATGGTATGAGTTTGCGTTCCCCCATCAGACCAGGAGGAGAACTGATATTGCGTGCCGCCGAGCGTCTGATTGGGAGCACTGATGGAGTGCTGGAAATTAATTAATGTGTCTAGCACAAAAGGTGTAGGACGACTGATCCCGTCAATCTGAAGCGTCAGGCCGCTGGGATTGGTGTCAAGACTCAGATTAACTTTCTCCGGAAACACAAAGACCGAGACGGTGTTTTGCAACCCGGTGGAATCGGTCACCGTCAGGACGATTTCGTAGCGGGTATTGCCCTGGTACGAGTGGCCGGTGGGAGCAATGGTCAGCGTGCCCGAAGTGGTGCCGGTGAACGGCCCTCCGGCGGGATGAACGTGGGTGTCGTGGTGAAACAGAATCGTCCAAGAGAAGTTGGCTGCAGTCAGGACCTCATCCGGGTCGGTGGCGGAACCGCTGTAGGGAATGACATCGCCGGCCCGGAACGTTGCCCCATTCAACGGGGCCTGGATCGTCGCTGTGGGAGGATTGCCCACCGTAATGAAGAACGGACTGGAGAAGTTTTGGTTTGTGCCATCCGAAACGGTCAAGCGCGCGGTGTAAGGGCCTGCGGCCGCGTAGGTGTGAGCGGTATTGGGTTGGTTGGAGGTGACGCCATCGCCAAAGACCCACAAGAAAGTCAGCGGGTTGTTTTCCGGATCCGTGGCGGTGGCGCTGAAGGTCACCGTCAGAGGAGGAAGGCCGCTCTGGGGAGACGCGCTAGCTTGCATGATAGTAGGAGGTTGGTTGGCGGAGACAAACGAGATCCTGCGTATTGTCCCCTGACGGAACTGGCCCTCCCAGGAAATTCCCACATCCGTGTAATACAACGCTCCCTCCGGGCCTTGCACCATGTCCACAATGTCTCCCCACGGCCCGTCCAGGCTGCCATCCTCCGGCCAAAACGCCCCATCACCATTCACGTTCCCAGAGCCATCAAGTGTCAATCGCCGAATCCAATTCCTCACGTAATCCCCATAGAAGTAGCTGCCCATATAGGAAGCGGGAAACTGAGTCCCGCGATAGACAAAGCCACCCGTGACGGCAGCGTCCCTGCCTGCATGCGGATAGCTGAAAATGGGGTTGGTCATCCCGGTTTGGCTGCAGTTTCCCTCGCAAATCGGCCAACCGTAGTTGGCGCCCGCGGCGCCCAGATTGACTTCTTCAATCGAAGCTTCGCCCACATCCCCAATGAACAGCCTTCCTGACGGCTGATCCCAGGAAATGTTGTAAGGGTTCCGCAATCCCAATGCCCAGATCGCATCCAGATTGGGGCCGGCGCCATCGAAGAAGGGATTGTCAGTTGGAATGGAGCCATCCGCATTGAGCCGCAAGATCTTGCCATGGTAGCTGGTGAGGCTCTGGGCGTCGGAAGCACTGAAATGGTCACCGGTGGCGATGTAGAGCCGCCCGTCAGGCCCAAACTCTAGCGCACCGCCATGATGAAATTGTCCCGCAGCCACCGTATCCTGCCAGATAACTACCTCGCTTCCCGGAACAGCCGCATTGCCGCTGGCGGTAAAGCGGGAAACGGTGTCGCGCAACGGAGCATTGGCCGTATAGAACACATACAGGAATCCATTAGTTCCAAAGTTGGGGTCGAGAACCAAGTCAAAGGAACCCCCGTTCCCCGTCCACATTCAGATTGGTTATTTGCAAGAATGGGGTTGGGTCAACCTGGGTCGAGCCAGGCTGAACTAGCCGCCCTCTACCGGTTCGTTCCACTACGAGCATGCGCCCATCGGGCGTAAAAACAGCTCGTACGGGTTGATCCAGGCCTGTGATGAACGTGTCGTTTACAAGTCCCGTCCCGGTTTGAGCATTTTGAACAATCACGGTTACGGCAGATGAAGTCGCCTGATTGCTGGCGGTATCGGTGGCCCGAGCACCAAGCGTGTGGTTGCCGTTGGTGGCTCCGACGGTGTTCCAGGGGAATTCGTAGGGAGCCGTGGTATCGGGTGCGCCCAGCGGGGCGCTGTCGAGCAGGAATTGCACCTGTGCTACGGCCACATTGTCCGAGGCAGTCGCGGCCATTGTGACTGTACCGGATACGGTGGCGCCCTGAGGCGGGGCCGTAAGGGCGACGCTCGGAGCTACAGCGTCGGGGGGCGGCGAAAGCGGTGCTGGTGCTTCAAAGGCGCCGATGTCTGGCACTCCACCCTGGGGGACGGCGTTGCCATCCAAGTCCTGTGTCAGGCTGACGTTGAAACCGGCGTTGATGTTTGGAGAGCTGGATTGCAGGTGAAAATCGTTTCCGGCATAGTTCACAAACAGCGGGTCGGCGAGCACCGGGCCAGTTTCAGCCGGCGGCGACCAGTCATTAGCAAAGTAACAGTTATTACGGCGACGCCCGTCCGGGATGCTTGCGATATCCCCCTCTCCGCTGTCACGAACTATGTTGTTGCGGAAGAAATGGTTCGACCTATTGCCGAATCCCGTGGAATAAAAAAAAACGTGACGAAAGCCGTTCTGACTATACTCACTCTCACGCAACGCGAAAACATTGTTGTCGATGCGCAGGAAATCGGAGGAGGTCGCGGTGACCTGCTGAAAGTTGATGCCGTTGTAGGCATTCTGGCCCTCGAACAGCCCGGAATCGTTGAAAAACAAGTTGTAGTAAATCGCGATGTCATTGACGACGTAACTCGGGCCGAAGACCTCCGCTCCAAGGATCATGTGCTGCCCGCAGTTGCGAAATATGGAGTAGCGTACGATGAAACTTCGGCCCCAATACCACTGAATGCAGTCCGAGTGCTGGCCCGCATGGTCATAGGCATTAACGATCCGCAGGTACTCCGCCAGAAAGTTGTTCCCCGCACCCTGTATGGCATCTTCTGAATTGGGGTTGGCCCGGTTCATCTCTATCTCTAGATAGCGCAGCGTAACGTTGTTTACTGCCTGGATACGGACGATATGAGGAGCACCATCGTACATACGGATACCCGAAATCGTTCGTCCATCGACCGTCACGAACGAACGATTGACTTGTAACCCGAAGCCAGTAAGAACCACCTGCGCATCGAAGCTGCTCTGCCAGCCCACATCCGTGCCGTGATCGGACACGGTCGCGCGTTTGATGAACAGGGGGCTGCCTGCGCTTCCTCCGGCGTTCACCAGAAGGCTCCGCGTATAGGTTCCCCCGGCAATCCAGAGAGTGTCGCCAGTCCCAAGCAGCGACCAGTTCACGGCGTCGAAGTCCGTCCAGGCACTGTTCCAATCAGTGCCAGTGTTCGATCCCGTCGCGCCCTTGCGAACGTAGAAGCTGAGGGCCGCTGCCGGAAACGGCGTCTCCGTCGACCACACCGGTCCGGCGGGCGAGCCGCCGAATCTTCTCACACCATTGCTAGGCCCACCCGGAGCCCCCGAGGTGTCCGTAATGACATCGCCTGCTCCTTCATCCAGGTGGTAGAGACCCACCGTATTTGCATCCGGCGTGAACGGCTGCGTCGGCCGCGTAAAGTTACCGGCGTAGCGGAGGGTATTCGACAGACGTACTTCGTCCACCCACCCGCTGTAGGGAGGATACGACGCGGGGCCCACGTCGTGCTTCTCCGCCCCAATGACCAGATACGGGTCACTATTCGTGCAGGGACCCCCACAAAAGTTACCCGGCACCCCATCGTCCGGATAGGAGACGTCGCCATCGGGACCGTCAGCCTGTGCTCCCAGGTTCCCATCCACGAACAGCCACATCCAGCCATCCGAGCGACGTCGCTGGACTGCCACATGGTGCCACTGGCCATCCAACACGTTTGTCGTCCCACAAATCGTTGTCGTGCCCGTGCCATCTCCGTTGATGCCGAAAGCGAATCTGCCGTTCCCGATGGAAATCCCGAACGCACGGCCCTGAGCAAACCGATCGCGGTCAAAAACGATGTTGCCGGTGATCCAGCCATAGGTGCTCCCGCAGCTCACCGCCGGGGCCGGGTTCTCGCTGGCGTTGGCCCGCATCCAGAATTCAATGGTGAAGTCAGTGGCGCCCACATCGGCGGGCGGACCGGGATTGTTGTTGGTGGGATCGTCAATCTGAATCTTCACCCGGTCAATGTCATTGACACCATTACCGAAGAAGCGCAACGAGAATCCAGTCCGAACCACCCCGTTCGCCACCGTGACATTCACGGCGCTCGAGGTGGTTTGATTGCCCGCAGCGTCCCGTGCCCGCGCCGAAAGGTTGTAGGATCCGTTGACCACCGTGGTGGTGTCCCAATCAAATGAATAGGGCGCCACCGTGTCTTCCGCTCCCAGGTTGCCTCCGTTCAGCAAGAACTGCACTCCGACAACTCCCACGTCGTCAGTCGCCTCCGCCAGAATCCGGACAATTCCAGACAGTGTCGCCCCCGAGGCGGGCGAAGTAATCGCCACGGTCGGGGGGCTCGTGTCGGAAGGATTCGACACCGTAATCAAGACATCGGCGCTGGTGGTTTGATTCCCGTCTGTATCGCGCGCAACCGCCGTCAATACATGCAGGCCATTGGTCAGGCCGACTGTGTCCAGGCCCATCGAGTAAGGAAAGATGATATCTTCCGGTCCACTATTCGCTCCGTCCACACGGAACTGAACCCCCGCAACACCGGTGTCGTCGGAGGCTTCTGCAGTAACCGTGACCATCCCTGAAACCGTCGAGCCAGAGGCGGGCGTGGTAATCCTCACACTCGGAAAAACTGGCGAGGCAGCCACCCGCACAAAAGAACCTACCGAGGGAATGCCGTTCGTGTTGAGAATAAACAGCAAGTAGTAGCCCGGTGGGGCCAAGCTCCCGTTCGCCGGCGCCTGCACGGTCAGTCCACCGGTAGTCACTTGGAAGCTCAGTTCCAGAAACCGCTGGCCTCCGTTGAAGGTGCGCATCATCGAACCGGCACCGAGAAGCGTTACCTGACCAACGCTGGCAGCGTTCGGCGTTTCCAGGAAGAACGGAGTGCCGTAGTTGATCGTACCGGGTACTGACGTGATAGTGGGCCGTGCTCCCTTGAACAAGTACGGTGGCGAATAGACCTCGGCTGTTTGCTCGACATAGGGAGGCCTGTACCCTCCCGCCACGAGGACCCGACCGTCCGGCAACAAGAGTGCCGTCGATTGAAAGAGGCGAGGCCGCTGCATGCGCGCCATCTTGGTCCAAGTTTCTGTCCCCGGATTCCAGAGCTCAGCCTCCGAGACAGCCTGGCTTGTATCCTGCCCATCCGTTCTGCGGCTGCCACCCGTGGCAAGTACGGTGCCATCGGGAAGAAGTGTCAAGGTGTGAAAGGCGCGCGGGGAAACCATGCTGGCCGTCTCGCGCCAAGCTGGGGCAGGTTGGGTCAGGTCGAGAACCCATGTGTTCGAAAGAGAGGAAACCGCTGCCGCTGCCGGGTCAGCGTACCTGCCAGAAGCAACGATCTTGCGCGGACGATAGAGGGCGGCACTCCCGCTCTCCAGCAGCACGGGATCCACTCGGGCCCAGGTTTGGGCAGGAATCTCGAGAGCGTGGGTAACCGCGCTGTCCTGATCCGACCCGACCTCCGCCACGCGCCCGTCGGAAAGAAGCATGGAATAGGGATGAAGGGGAAGCGCCATGGTCGCCCCACCCAATTGCGTCCAGGTGCTCGCTACGGGATCAAAGATTTCTGGCGTGTTGGCGATGCAGGCCTCGCAGGTGGTCAATCCAGACAGAACAAGTACTCGACCATCCGGCAATGTAATAGCAGTGGGATACTTGCGCGAGGACGCCATCGGGGTGCTGAGCGCCCATGCACTGGTTCCGGGATCAAAAATATTGACATCCGGAATACCACTGAAAGCCCCGGTGTGCCCTCCCGTCACCAGCAACCTTCCATCGCCCAGAAAAGAATGACCGGAACCAAAGAGGTTGCTGGAGTTGTTGGGAACAGCAGTGAACGTGCTCGTTGAGGGATTCCAGAGACGTGCCGAGAGGCCACCCGACTCCTCATCCCACATCAACACTTCCCCGGTGCGCAGCAAATGGACATGAACCGGAGCGAGCGGCCAATTGAACGGCCCTTCCCACTGCCCCACCTGCACGGGATCAGCGGTATTGGAAACGGTGACGTTGATACTGGGCGCCGTCCCTGTGTTCCCGGCCACGTCCCTGGCGCGCGCCGAAAGAGCATGACCGCCGTTGTCAGCCGAAGCTGTATCCCAAGAGATGGAAAAGGGCGGTACGGTGTCTTCCGCCCCCAGGTTGACTCCGTCCAGCAGGAACTGGACCCCGACCACATCCACGTCATCGGAAGCGGCGGCAGAAACGGTAGTGTTGCCGGAAACTGTCGCTCCCTCGGCCGGGCTGGCAATCAACACCGTGGGCGGCGTTGTATCCGGAGGCGAAGCAGTCCCGCCGTAGGTGATGTCGTCAAGACCCAACGCCCATCCCCCCGTGAAGTTCACGGTGACAGTGGTGGAAGCTTGGGTCCACCCCGTCTTGACCACATGCAGGAATCCGGTGGAAATACTCTGCGACCGGACCTGGCCCAGGTTGTCCGACAAGTTGAGCGTGCCGGGGCGGAGACTGAAGACAACCACGCTGTTCAATAGCTGGGGAGCGGGAGAAAAGCTGAAGCTACGCGAATTTCCGGCCGAGGAGGCAAACTGGATGTGATTGGTGGGGTCGACGTCGAACGGCCCCTGCCACCTCCACTGGCCGGTTCCAAAAGCGATCCCCTGAAAAATCCCTTCCAGCAAGCTCGAGGGGGAACCGGGCGGGACGGGACTATCAAAGGTGACGGTAACGGTACCTCCGCCCTGTGCGCGCATCAACGGAAGGTGCGCACTGAGCAGGCAGGCGAGAACAGCCAACAACACAACCGCGGCGGGGACACCTTTCGGTGTCCGTCCCTCAGTCTTCATCCACCTTCCCAAGAAACACCCCTCCGATGCTGCCATCTCTGTTTGCACACAAAGAGCCGTTCCCGAGGACGAAAGGGGAGCTCGCGCGCGAGCTTACTACTCGAATTATCAACTAGATACAAGTTCCGACACCAGGGTCTCTTCTGCCAGCCGAGGGTGGGGCGACTGAAGATGTGCAAAATGCTGCTCACTGAGCGGCACTGGCCACCCATCAGCTACCCCCAGCTTGACTTTTGCTGGTCGCGGCTGTTAGCTTGCCGCCCGCTCACGTTCAACTCCGCTGGGCAATCAGCGCATGGGATTCCGAATCGAGTCACGGCACCTGGGTGAGATTGCAGTCCTGGCGACAGAAGCCTTCGAAGATGACCGCGGGTTTTTCATGGAAACCTACCGCGCCGACCTCTTTCGCTCACTCGGCTTGCCGCACGAATTCGTCCAGGAGAACCACTCGCGCTCCAAGCGGGGCGTAATCCGGGGACTCCATTTCCAATTTGATCCGCCGATGGGCAAGCTGATGCGGATGATTCACGGCCACGCCTTCCTGGTTGCTGTGGACATTCGCAAGAGCTCTCCTACTCTCGGACAGTGGTTTGGCCTGGAGGTCTCAGCGGAAAACAAGAAGCAAGTCTGGGCACCCGCCGGCTTCGCACGTGGGTTCTGTGTCCTGTCGGACTGGGCGGATATCGAGTACAAGTGCACTGCTATCTACAATCCCAAGGGGGAATCCGAAATCCGCTGGAACGATCCGCAAATCGGCATTCCCTGGCCCGTAAAGGATCCGATTCTTTCGGAGAAAGACCGCGCGGCCCAGACCCTCGCCGAGTGGCTTGCCTCCCCGAAATCTGATTTCCTCAAGTACTGAACCACAACTCAAGCCAATCGCATGAACGACATACTGCGGATTCACCTTCCTGGAGTAGACTAGCTCCCCATGCGGTTTCTACTGACCGGAGCGAACGGCCAGCTCGCGACGGACATCCGACGTATACTCCCCCCGGATAAGGTTGTTCCGCTCACCCATGAGCAGTTTGATATCTGCGACGGGCAGGCGGTGGAGAAGCTGGTTCAGCAGTTTCGTCCCGACTGCATCATCAACACCGCCGCCTTCAACCGCGTGGACGACTGCGAAGACCAGCCCGACCGCGCGCTGGCCGTGAACTCAGTGGGTGTCTATCACCTGGCCCGCGCGGCCGACCGGACAAACGCCGCCTTGGTTCACTTCAGCACCGATTACGTGTTCGACGGCACCAAACGAACTCCCTATATCGAGACCGATTCGCCGCGGCCGCTTTCCATCTACGGAATGTCGAAGCTTGCCGGCGAGTGGGCGGTCCAGACCTACGCGGAGCGACACTTCATTATCCGCACCTGCGGCCTCTACGGGCTGGCCGGCAGTCGCAGCAAAGGCGGCAATTTCGTGGAGCGGATGCTCGAACGGGCGCGGGAAGGCAAGCCCATCCGGGTGGTGAGCGACCAGATCCTGACGCCGACCAGTGCGCGCGAGCTCGCCGAACGGGTCGTCCCGCTCATCCGCGCCGCCCCTTACGGCCTCTACCACATGACCAATAGCGGAGAATGTTCGTGGTACGAATTCGCGCAAGAAGTCTTCCGCCTCACTCACCTCTCACCTGACCTTTCCCCCACCTCCAGCCAAGCCTTCGCAGCCAAGGCCGTTCGCCCACCCTATTCGGTTCTCGACAACCGGGCGCTGCGCGTGGCCGGGTTCCCGGACTTCCGCCCCTGGCCGGAAGCTCTCGCCGACTATCTGCGAGAAAGGCTCCCGCGCTGAAATACCACGAGCAGAGCGCGAGCTAAGCTGAGGGGCGGGACTTGGACCGGCCTGCCCAGAGCACCAAGCCCAGGGCAATGAGGGAAAGCGCCGCTGCAATGTAAAACGCGGTTGAATGGCTACCCGTCATCCTGGCGATTCTTCCGCTCAGCGTAGGGCCCAGGATGGGAGCAACTGTCCACGCAGTGAAGACGACGCCGTAATTGGCGCCCAGATTCTTCGTTCCAAACGCATCGGCAGTCCAAGCCGGGAACAGGGCGAGCAGTGCGCCATAGCACCAGAATTCACCCATGAGGAGCAGGGTGAACCAACCCAAGTGTGTCGTGTTCGGGACAAGAGCTAGAACAATAACCGAGATACTGATGGTTATCGCAAGAACTGGGACCCGACCCCACACATCCGACAGCCAGCCCGACACAATCCTCCCGCCCACATTGGCCAGCGGGCTGAAGTTGCTCACAAATCGGAGGTGTTGCGGCGAGAATCCCTCCATCGCACCAGCGAAGGATGCGACCCCACCAAAGAGCATCGAGGCGCCCGTGGCCGCCAGGCAGTAGCTGAGCCACATCTTGTAGAAGCGGCCAGACCCTGTCATCTGCCAAAAAGAAGAGCCCTCACTGAGGGTCGGAGTCCTTTTTTCTTGGCCGGACTCGTCCGGTGCACGTCCTCGCGTCCAATGTTCCGATGGGTTCTTCAGGAGCACTGCGCCAATCAAGCTGACGACCAGAAGGAGTCCACTCAGAATCTGCAGTGCTGGACGCCAGCCGAAATTCGCAATCAAACCGCCGGCTGCTGTACCGATAAGTGCCGAAGCCGGGAAAGCGGCAACCAGGATGCCCAGCGCTAGCCCTCGCTTGTCGGGAAACCATTTGGCAATGACAGGAATCGGCGTGATGTAGGCAAAGCCACATCCCAAGCCTATCAGGACACCAAACGTAAAATAATGCCAAGCCAGACTATTCGCGAAACTGGTCGTGAAGAACCCCAGACTCAACAACACAGCCCCGAGGTACGCCGTCAGGGAGGGTCCAAACTTGTCCTGCAGCCTTCCGGCCGGAATGACGGTGAGCGCGAAGACGAACACGCCGATTGGGAAGGCCAGCCAGACCTGGCGCGCAGCCCACCCGAACTCTGTTTCCAGCGACCCACTGAAAACCTGGGTCGTGTAGATGGATCCGGTGCAGAGGATCAGCAGGAAGCCTCCGACGAGGCTCCCCCAGCGGTTCGCTCCTCGCATGCTCTGCGCTACCTGCTGCCGCGTTGCTCTGGCGTGAGAGTCAACGACCCACTCAAGGCTGTGCCGAATCATAGAGAAGAGCAAGAGTGATGGCAACTGGGACCGATGCCAGTGAGTGCGGAGCGACCTTGCCTGCGCATCATAAATCGGATAGTGTGGCGGAAAGATGGCAAAGAAACCTCGGCCCAAGCAGGTGAGGGTTTGTCTCCTGTCCCGGCACCCGGTGGTGCTTCATGAATTCCAGCACTTGCTCTCCCACTTCGACTTTGCCGTGAGAGCCCAGCGCTTGGACTCCGCCGACTCCACCCGGCTTCGCCGCGCGCCCGTCTACGTGCTGGATGCTTACGGACCTCGCCCGGAAACGGAGGTCCTGATCGCCGGCATCCTGGATCGTTTCCCCAAGACTCGCCTGCTCGTGCTGGCGGAGAAGTTCAGCGAGAGCAATGCCTTCCCCTTTCTTCGGCTGGGAGCGAAAGGACTGCTTACCTACGAGCAAGCGCGGGAGCAGTTGCCCCGGGCCTTGCAGACCGTGGCGGCAGGTGGCTTCTGGGTACCGCGTACCCTGCTCTCCCGCTTTGTCGATTCAATCCTCAGCCGCCTGCGAACGCGCCCCTGGGTGAGCGGAGCCGCAGGTCTCAGCCGCCGCGAGCGGGAAGTCCTGGAGGCTTTGCTGGGGAACCTCAGCAACAAGGAGATTGCCGCCAAGCTCAATATCTCGGAGCGGACGGCCAAGTTCCACGTCTCGAACCTGCTCGCCAAGTTCAGTGTCCAGCGCCGCGCCGACCTCATCATGCTCTGCTTCCAGACGCAGCCCCCGGCCTCCTGAATCTCCCCCGGGGATTGTGGGAAGTCTCTACGGGAAGGGAATAACAGCTTGCACTTCGTTTGAGAAGATGCTCTCAGCGCCGCCTGTGTCGACGGCGGTTGCGACGTAGTAGTAGGTCTGCCCCCCCTGCACCGTGCTGTCCGTAAAGCTGATGAGCAGGATCAAAGAAGCGTTCAGCTTGACGTAGGGCCCGCCGGCTTGACTGGCCCGGTAGACATTGTACCCGGCGATACTCGGTGAGGTGCTTGCATCCCACTGCAGGTCAACCGAATGGGAAGTCGCCGGGATGCCATTCCCCGCCAGCGCAACAGCGGTGGGCGAGTTGGTCGCATCGCTGATGAGAGAAACCGTTCCGGTTACGCTCCCGGTTGCTGCGGGCGCGAAGGTCACCGTAAAGGAGGTGCTCTGCCCCGGTGTCAGCGTGCGCGGCAGCGTCAGACCGCTGATCGAGAACCCACTTCCCGTTACGTTGGCCTGAGAAATCGTCAGGCTGGCCGTCCCGGAGTTGCTCAAGGAAACAGTTCGACTGCTGGTTGCCCCAATTATTACATCGCCAAAATCGATGCTACTGGGGGTCGGGGTCAACTGACCGCCACTCGGCTGAACACCGGTGCCGCTCAGCGAGATGGTCGTTGGCGAGTTGGAAGCGTTGCTCACCAGGGACACACTCCCGCTGACGCTGCCACTGGAGGAAGGGGCAAAGATGACCGTCATGGTCGTGGATTGTCCCACTGCCAGCGTCACGGGAAATGAGATCCCCCCGATGCCGAAGCCGCTTCCCGTCACGTTGCCCTGCGTAATCGTCAGGCTGGCCGTCCCGCTGTTGCTCAAGGAAACACTTCGACTGCTCGTCGTCCCTACCGTCACATTGCCGAAGTTGATGCTGGTGGGATTTGTTGTCAGTTGTCCCTGCGTGCCCGTTCCGCTCAGCGAGATGGTGGTCGGCGAGTTGGACGCATCGCTGATGAGCGAAACGCTTCCGGTCGCGCTCCCGGTCGCGGTGGGCGCAAAGGTCACGGTGAAGGACGTGCTCTGCCCCGCTGTTAGGGTGCGCGGGAGCGTGAGGCCGCTGATCGAGAACCCGCTTCCGGTCACGTTGGCCTGGGTAATCGTCAGGCTGGCGGTGCCAGAGTTGCTCAAGCTCACCGTTCGATTGCTCGTGGTTCCCACTCTGACATTGCCAAAACTGACGCTGGTGGGGCTTGGCGTCAACTGCCCACCGGAGGACTGAACTCCTCTCCCGCTCAGTGCAATGCTGGTCGGCGAATTGGCAGCGTTGCTGACAAGAGAAACACTCCCGCTTACGGTGCTATTCGACGAGGGCGCAAAAGTCACTGTGAACCCGCTCGACTGCCCCGCGGCCAACGTGAGTGGCAAGGAAAGCCCGCTGATGCCGAATCCGCTTCCGTTCACGTTCGCCTGGGAAACGGTGAGGCTGGCATTCCCTGTATTGCTGATCGTGGCCGTCCGGGAGCTGGAGTTTCCCATCGCCACATCGCCGAAATCTATGCTGCTCGGGTTTGTCGCTAGCTGTCCAGAGCCTGTCCCTCCACCTCCGGTTGCCGTCACACCGTCTCCGGCCAAACCACATCCCACCAGTAGCAGGGCAAGGGCAACCACCGGGAATACCCCCAGACCGGCACTCCCTGTCCACCACGGAGTGAGCCCTAACTGCTTGACAGCCAATCCCTTCCGTGTGTTGTGTCCGCTACGCCGTTCCCCACCATCCGCTTGGCTTTGTCTTCGCATGGCAGTCCTCGCCACCAGGGGGACGCTAGCAGGGGGGAGACGAGCGAAACTACTGGTCGGAGGGAGAGTTCTGGCATTGCCGGACTACCTGTCTTTGCGGACACCCTGGGGGCAGGGTTGCCTGAGAAGACGAGAAGCAGGCAAGAAAAATAGTGCAACCGGCTGCACATCATGGTGGGGCGTTCGAGAGGGGTTATTCAGCCTAACTCTGGCGTTCTTCCGAAAAGGCAGGCACATAGGTTTTGGCAGCAATCTTGCTCGACGCCCTCCTGAAGACTGCTCAACCGAGTACGCTCAATGGGTAGAGCCGCTCTCCTGATGGCCGCACTGCTTCTCGTCCCGCTTTCGCTGGCGGCCCAGGAGAATCCGCCCGCGCCCCATCCCTTCTGGGATCGAACCAACATCGTTCTCCACGTGGCCAATGTCACTGCGCAGACCATTGACAGCTACGCCACCCAGCACGCTCTTCGCCGAAACCGCAAAGAGCTGAATCCCATCGCTCGCCCCTTCGCCCACCAGGGATGGAGCGGGCAAGCCGTCTACAGCTTTGGTCTGGGAGTGGGCGGCACCCTAGCGGTCAGCTACCTGTTGCACCGCATGGGCTACCACAAGCAGGAGCGCCTGGCCCCGCTCATCATCGGCACGCCCACGGCTGTCTCTGCGGGTTTGAGCTTGCGGTTTTGAAAGATGGGCGAACGGCCTTCCGGTGCGCTTTAGCGAAGCAAGGACCTGAGGGTTTCGCTGCGCTGGCCGTAGTGCCGCTCGTAATACTTCCGGTACTCGCCCGAGCGCGCCCGCGCCAGCCAGCCAGTGTTCTTCCGGTACCAGTCGACAGTCTTCTGTATTCCTTCCTCAAAAGTCACTTCGGGCTGCCACCCCAGTGCTCCCCGGATCTTGGTTGAGTCCAGGGCGTAGCGCCGGTCGTGCCCGGGACGATCCTCGACGTGGCGAACGAGCGACTCCGGCTTGCCGAGAACACGAAGGATGGTTCCCACCACGCTCAGATTCGGCTGCAGCGCACCCGAGCCAACGTTATAGATTTCCCCGGGCTGCCCCCGATCCAGAACAACTTCGATCGCGCGGCAATAATCTTCCACATAGAGCCAGTCCCGCTCATGCAAACCATCGCCATAGACCGGCAGGGACTTCTCCTCCAATGCCTGCGCGATCATCAGGGGAATGAGCTTTTCCGGAAACTGGTACGGGCCATAGTTATTGGTGCAGCGCAGGATCACAATCGGCAGGCGATAGGTGTTCGCATAGGCCATGACCAAGTGGTCGGCCGCCGCCTTACTGGCCGAGTAGGGGCTTCCCGGGTTCAAGGGTGCATCTTCGCGGAAGCCCTGGCCCGGCCCCGCGCTGCCATACACCTCGTCGGTGCTGATGTGAACGAAAAGGGGACAGGAAGCTTGCCGTGCTGCCTCGAGCAGCACCTGCGTGCCCAGAACATTGGTGCGCAGGAACGGCACCGCATCTTCGATGCTGCGGTCAACGTGGGTCTCGGCGGCAAAGTTCACCACCGCGTCAAACCGTTCGGCTATTACCTCGCGCAGCGCCTCGACCTCGGCAATATCTCCCCGGACGAATCGATACCGGGGACAGTCGGAAACGTCAGCGAGATTCTCGAGGTTGCCGGCGTAGGTCAACTTATCGAAGTTGACAATTTCAATATCATCTCGGTGCGCGATGAGATGACGGATAAAATTCGAGCCGATGAAGCCAGCTCCCCCCGTAACCAGTAACTTCACCCTGCTTCGTTCCTCCTGGCCTGAGGCCCTAACGGATCTGCCTGGCTATTCCTTCCTGCTGCTCGAACTTGCTGTCGTGGCCGCCTTGTCCCGAGTGAGAGCGAGGGGCTGCGGGAGCTTGTTGGCGCCGGTTTCGGCGACCAGGTTACTTGCCCGGCGCAACGATTCAAACGTCCCCGCGTCCGTCCACCAGCCTTCCAGGACGCTGAAGGTAAGCGTTCCCTCCTCCAGGTACATGTTGTTGACGTCGGTGATCTCCAATTCATCCCGCCAGCTGGGCTTTAACCGTTGGATCTTGTCGAACACGGTGGCATCGTAGAAATAGATTCCCGCCACCGCGTAGCGCGACTTCGGTTGCTTGGGTTTCTCTTCGATGCGCACGATGCGCCCGTCCACAATTTCCGGGCAGCCAAAACGCTCGGGGTCAGAAACCTCCTTCAGAAGGATGTGCGCTCCTTGTTCCTGGCGGTCGAATTGTTCCTTCGCAGCCAGCACGTTGCCTTCGATGATGTTGTCCCCCAGAACCACGCAGACCTTGTCCCCGTCCACAAAGTGCTCGGCCAGCCGGAGGGCAGCCGCAATCCCCCCCTCACCTTCCTGGTAGGTGTAGTTGATGTGCTTCAGTCCAAAGTCGTTTCCGTTGGAAAGTAACCGCAGGAAATCCCCGGCATTCTGGCCGCCCGTCACGACCAGAATGTCTTGAATCCCGGCATTCACCAAGGTCTGAATCGGATAAAAGATCATCGGCTGATTGTAAACAGGGAGGAGGTGCTTGTTGGTGACGCGCGTCAGCGGAAACAGACGCGAGCCGGTACCTCCCGCCAAGACCACACCCTTCATTCTCGCCACCTCCCCAACGGAGTTCCCCCCGGCCTGACCTGCAAGTCGATTTCCATAGGCGTCGCCCGGTCAGAGTTGCTTGGCTTATCCGGCTCCCCCGCCCCTATCTGACTCCCCGAACTATCCCAGCACCAAGAGACTCCTGCCTGGCCATTCTAGGCAACGTTGGGATCGATGTAAATCAAGTCGTGCAGCTTGCCCTCACCGGCAAGTCTTTACTCCTCCAAGTCTTGTAGTCCCCGGCCTCGGAACCCATCTGGGAACCAACTCCACGCATGCCATCTGTTCTGGCGATTAAGTGGCAAGGAGAGTTACCTAAAAAGCGCAATTCCCTTCAGCCTCCCTAACCTTTTTCCACCGTCCTCATCGGGCTCTGTCCCGACAAACCCACTCGCACCCAAGGTATCCTCTTTATTTTCTATGCATTAGCGCGGCGCCCCGCTACTGGTCGCAAACCCCCGTGGCACACGCCTTGCAAGACTCGGAGGAGGGCACTTCAACTGTGCCTTTCCGCTCGCAGCGGTGCGCGGGGGAGCCACTCGACCAATGGGGTCACAGAGTTCGTCCAGGAAGAAGATTCTGACTCTCTTCGGGACTCGCCCCGAAGTCATCAAACTGGCTCCCGTCATCCAACAGCTCGAGCGGGAGAGTCCGAAGTTTATTACCGTAAACGTCACTTCGGCGCAGCACACCGACCTCCTCTACCCCTTCGTCCGCTTGTTCGATCTTCGCATTGACTACGACTTGCAGGTAATGACCGCGAACCAATCCCCCAGCCAGACCTGTTCGCGAGTCCTGAACAAACTGGACCCGATTCTGGTAAAGGAAAGCCCCGACATGGTCCTTCTCCAGGGAGATACGACCACTGCCCTGGCGGGAAGCCTGGCTGCATTTCACCGCCGCATTCCCGTCGGCCATGTCGAAGCGGGCTTGCGCACCGACAACGCCTACAGCCCCTATCCCGAAGAGATGAACCGCCGGCTCATCACGCGCCTGGCCAACTACCATTTCGCCGCCACGCCCCGCAACCGCGAAACCCTGCTGACCGAGGGAGTCGCCCCCGAGCAAATCTACGTCACCGGAAACCCCGTGGTGGACGCTTTGAAAACGATCCTCGAACGCTGCTCGATGAACTCCACGGTCTCCCATCTGATCGAAGCCACCCGTGGATTCAAGCGGATCGTATTGACGACGCACCGGAGAGAAAGTTTTGGGCCAGCGATGGCAGCGAACCTGCGTGTCCTTCGCCAGTTCGTCGAGTCGCACGCGGACGTAGCGCTCATCTTCCCGGTTCATCCCAATCCGGAAGTCCGCGGGCCAGCCCACGCCATTCTGTCCGCACATCCGCGCATCCACCTCACTGGTCCGCTCAGCTACGAAGACTTTGTCCTCCTGCTGTCGCAGGCTTGGCTAATCGTTTCAGATTCCGGCGGCGTTCAGGAGGAAGCTCCCACGCTGGGCAAGCCGCTGCTTGTCATCCGCGAGAACACGGAGCGGCCAGAAGCGATCGAGTCTGGTGTGGCGAAGCTTGTGGGCGGCTGCCCGGACCGTCTGAGCGACATGCTCGAGGACTTCCACCAGGACGGCAACTGGGCTCTGGCCCTGCGGAGCATCGAGAACCCGTTTGGCCGGGGTGACAGCGGCATGCGCATCGCCCAGGTGATTGACCAAGTTCTCTGGAACGGAGTGGCCGCATGAGCGTTGCGGAATCCATCCGCCGCCGGCTCGCGTCCGTCACCTCTGCGGAAGAGAACCGCTTGGCCGAAAAAGACAAGCCCCTGGTTTCCGTTGTGGTGCCCGGCTACAACGAAGCGGCTACAGTCGAGAAGAACCTTCGCGCCCTCTGCGACTACTTGGCCTCCCTGGAAGACGATTACCGGTGGGAGCTCCTGTTCGTCAACGACGGGAGCACAGACGAAACCCGTCGGCTTGTGGAAGCCTTTGCTAAGAGCTGCTCGAACGTTCGCGTATTGAATCACCGGAGAAATTTCGGCATCGGCCAGGCCTTCAAGTACGCCTTCAACCAGTGCCACGGGGATTACGTGGTCACGCTGGACGCCGACCTCAGCTATTCCCCGGATCACATCCGCGCTCTGCTGGCCAAACTCCGCCAGACTGGCGCGAAGGTGATTGTGGCCTCCCCCTATATGAAGGGTGGACGGATTTCCAATGTCCCCTGGACACGACGTTTGCTGAGCATCTGGGCGAACCGCTTCCTCTCGTTCGCCGCCCAGGGGCACCTCTCCACCCTCACCGGGATGGTTCGTGCCTACGACGGCAGGTTCCTCCGCTCCCTCAACCTGCGCGCGATGGGGATGGAGGTGAACCCGGAAATCATCCACAAGGCAGTCATGCTGGGGGCGCGGGTGGACGAAATCCCCGCCCACCTGAACTGGGTCGCTCCTCCAGGAACAAGCCGTCCCCGCCGCTCCAGCATGAAGGTGCTCCGCCAGACGATGGCCGTTCTTCTCTCCGGCTTCTTGTTCCGGCCGGTGATGTTCTTCATCGTTCCGGGGCTGCTGCTTCTGCTCTTCGCGACCTACGTCAACCTCTGGATGCTCGCGCATTTCTGGGAGCAGTATCAGAACTTTCCCCAATACACCTGGTTCCTAGACCGCGCGGGCGCCGCGGTGGCCGCTGCCTACCAGCAATTCCCGCACACGTTTATCGTCGGGGGGCTCGCCACGATGCTCGCCATCCAGCTCATCAGCCTGGGCATCCTGGCACTGCAAAGCAAGAGCTACTTCGAAGAAGTATTCCATCTAGGGAGTTCGGTCTACAAACTGCTCCGAGAGGGGGAAAACCACAAGTCATGAATCAGGCTGTCCTGACCGAAAAGAAACCGCTCACTTTGCCAAACGACCAGGATGCGTCCGGGCGGAGCTTCGGCGAGGAAGAAATCGAGCTGCTGCGCGAGGTGCTTCGCAAAGGAACGCTCTTCAGCGTGAAGGGAACCTTCGTCAAGACCTTCGAGAAGCAGTTCGCGGACCTGCTGGGCATGAAATACGCCTACGCCTGCTCTTCCGGCACGGCGGCCGTTCACACCGCCATCGCTGCCCTCGATCCCGAGCCGGGAGATGAAATCATCACCTCGCCCATCACCGATATGGGCGCACTGACGCCGATTCTCTATCAGGGTGCCATCCCGGTCTTTGCCGACGTGGATCCGAGAACTTGTAACCTCACCGCGGAAACCATCGCCGCCTGCCTCAGCCCGCGCACGAAGGCCATCATCATCACGCACCTGTTTGGCAACCCCTGCGAGATGGCGGGGATCGTCGCGCTGGCAGAGAAACATGGCGTCCCCGTCATCGAGGATTGTGCTCAGGCATTCCTGTCCCGCTACGACAATCGGTTGGTGGGAACCATCGGGCGCATTGGCTGCTTCAGCCTCCAACAGGGTAAGCACATCACCACCGGCGAAGGCGGCATCGTCGTGACCAACGACGAGGCACTTGCCCGCCGCATCTACCTCTTCATCAACAAAGCCTGGGGCTATGGCGACCCCAAACCCGACCACTACTTCCTGGCCCTCAACTACCGGATGAGCGAACTCCAGGGTGCTGTCGCGGTCGCACAGCTGCCAAAGCTCAGCCAGTCAGTGGCGCGCCGCGTTGCAATGGCGCGGCTGCTGACCGCACGGCTGGCCAGCGTGCCGGGCATTGAAGCCCCGTGGGCACATCCACAGGCCTTTCACACCTACTGGAAATATGCACTCCGGGTGGATGCCCAACGGGTCCCCGGCGGAACCGTGGCGCTGGGAAAGGTCCTGGGAGAGAAAGGTATCGCTTCGGCGCCGCGTTATATCCAGAAGCCCGCGTTCATGTGTGAGGTCTTCCAGAAACAGCGCACCTTCGGCAACAGCCGCTACCCGTTTAACCTGGCGCGGCCCGAGGTGCTCCGCTACGACCCCGCGCACTTCCCGGGAACTACGGCGGCGCTGGAAGGCGTTCTGGTCCTACCGTGGAACGAACGCTACACGCGGGAGCATGTGAATTACATCGCAAGTTTCATTCAACAAGCAGTGGAGGGCCTGCGGGAGGAAATACAATGAAGAACGGGAAAGCCGTACGGTTCGGAATGGTCGGGGCAGGCAAGATTGCCCAATCCTACGTTGAAGCCTTCACTGCCTGCGAGACCGCGCAGCTCGTCGCGGTGGCCGACATTCGCGCGGACGTCGCGCGCGCACTCGCCGAAGGAGCCGGCTGCCAGAGCTTTGATTCCCATCGGGCGATGGCGGAGAAGACGAAGCTCGACGCTGTCATCGTGTGCACGCCGCCTGCTACCCATCCGGAAATCTGCCTCCACTTCTTGGAACGCGGCATTCATGTGCTGTGCGAAAAGCCGCTCAGCATTGACGTGCAGGGCGCCCGCCTGATGGTCGAGGCGGCGAAGAAAGCCGGCGTGAAGCTCACCATGGCGTCGAAATTTCGCTACGTAGATGACGTGGTGCGTGCCAAGAGCATCGTCAGCTCGGGCATCCTGGGAGAAATCATCCTGTTCGAAAACGTCTTCGCTTCCCGCGTGGATATGTCCCGCCGCTGGAATGCCAATCCCGAAATCAGCGGCGGCGGCGTGCTCATTGACAACGGTACGCATTCCGTCGATCTGATGCGCTATTTCCTCGGGCCACTGGCGGAAGTCCAGGTGGTGGAAGGCAAGCGTGTGCAGGGGCTGACGGTCGAGGACACGATCCGCATCTTCGTCCGCAGCGCGAGCGGCGTGATGGGCAGCATTGACCTCTCCTGGAGCATCGACAAGGAGCTCGACAGCTACATCAACATCTACGGCTCGCACGGCACCATCTTCGTGGGCTGGAAGGAATCGAAGTACCGCCAGGCCTCCAGCCGTGACTGGGTGGTGTTCGGGAAGGGCTACGATAAGGTGCAGGCCTTCCGCCGCCAGATCGCCAATTTCTCACGCGCTATTCTCGGAGAGGAGTCGCTCCTGATTACGGCTGAGGATGCGCTGGCGTCGGTAGAAGTCATCGAGGCGGCCTACGGCGCGCTCCGGAAGAACAATTGGACGATGGTGGAGAAGAAGCGGCCGAGCGCCCGCAAGCCCAGCCCGCAACTGGCGATGGTGGGAAGCTAGGCAGAATGAGCGTACGAATCCATCCCACCGCGATCATCGAGGAAGGAGTTCGGATCGGCTCCGGCACGTCAGTCTGGGACAACGTCCACATCCGGCGGAACACGTCGATCGGCGAGCAGTGCATCGTCGGCGAGAAAAGCTACATCGCCTACGACGTCAAGATCGGTTCGCGGGTCAAGATCAACGCCTTCGTCTACATCTGCACGGCGGTCACGATTGAAGACGGGGTAATGATCAGCGCAGGCACCGTCTTCACGAATGACCGATTCCCCCGCGCCACCACGCCCGATCTGAGCGAGCTCCGCTCCTCGGACCCCGACGAGACGACCCTGCCCACGCTCGTGCGCGAAGGCGCCACCATCGGCGCCAGCTGCGTTGTCGGCTGCGACCTGACGATTGGCCGCTTCGCCATGGTGGGGATGGGATCGCTGGTGACCAAGTCAATTCCCGACTTTCACCTCGCCCTCGGGCATCCGGCCAGGTCTGCCGGATGTGTCTGCCGCTGCGGGCAGGTCTTTCTGCGCTTCCCGAAGCAAGGCCCGATCGACATAGACGATGTCCCCTGCCCGGCGTGCGGCCTCCGTTACGCGGTCAAGGATGGGCAAGTAACGGAGCTGACACCTCCGGTGCCCAAGCTCGTCGAAGCCGCTGAACACTCAGGATAGCTGCAATCATGAAAAGAACCGCGGAGCGTTGGGGCATTGTCGGGGGTGGCATCTTGGGGATGACCCTCGCCCATCGCCTCGCCCAGCATGGCCACGACGTCACCCTGTTCGAGGCCGCCCCTCACCTGGGTGGTCTGGCAAGTGCGTGGAGCCTCGGCGAGGTCGTCTGGGACCGGCATTACCACGTTACCCTGCTCTCCGATACCTTTCTTCGCTCCCTCCTGACCGAGCTGGGTCTCGAGCACGAGATGCACTGGGTCCAGACCCGGACGGGCTTCTACGTGAACGGGAAGCTCTATTCGATGTCCAACTCGCTCGAATTCCTCCGCTTCCCTCCCCTGAACCTGCTCGACAAATTCCGATTGGGGCTCACCATCCTCTACGCTTCGCGCGTGCAAGACTGGAAGAAGCTTGAGAACGTGCTGGTCGAGGACTGGCTGCGGCGCTGGTCGGGAGACCGCACGGTTGACAAGATCTGGCTGCCGCTCCTGCGCGCCAAGCTGGGCGAGAACTACAGGAAAACTTCTGCAGCCTTCATCTGGGCCACCATCAATCGGATGTATCGCGCCCGCCGCAGCGGGATGAAGAAGGAGATGTTCGGCTATGTCCCGGGCGGGTACGCCCGGATTCTCGAGCGGTTCCGTGAAGTGCTCGAAGCAGAAAACGTTCGCCTGAAGCTCCGCCATATCGCAACCTCGGTCGAACCGGAAACTGAAGAGACTGTCCGCGTCGCCTTCCAGAACGGTCACCAGGAAACTTTCGATCAAGTCGTTCTCTCCATGGCCGCTCCCATCGCTGCGCGCCTCTGCCCCGCGCTCTCCGAGGAAGAAAAGAGACGACTTCAGGGAATTCAGTATCTGGGCGTAATTTGCGCCTCCGTTCTCCTCCGCCAGCCAGCAGCAGGTTTTTATGTGACAAACATCATCGACTCGGAGGTTCCCTTCACGGGCGTGATTGAGATGTCGGCACTGGTCGAGCGGAAGCATTTCGGCGGAAATGCTCTCGTGTACCTTCCGAAATATGTCACCCCCGATGATCCCGCCTTCGCGCTTTCCGACGAAGAGCTGGAAGAGACATTTCTGGGGGCGCTGCTGCGGATGTACCCCTGGCTGAATCGCAGCGATGTCCTTTGCTTTCGCGTCTCCCGCGAGAAATACGTGATGGCTCTCTCTACACTCAATTATTCCGATCACCTTCCAGCCATGACAACGACTGTACCGGGAATTCACGTCGTCAATTCCGCCCATATCGTAAATGGCACACTTAACGTGAACGAAACACTGCAACTCGCGGAACGCGCAGCCCAACACCTGCTGGCGCAACCGAGGGCAAAGACTTCCGTCGCACGGGAGCCAGACTATGAACGCGACCAAGCCTATAGCGAGCCTGTCGCTGGACCTCGATAACCACTGGTCCTACCTGAAGACCCACGGGGACCCGAGCTGGAAGTCCCTCCCCTCTTACCTCGACGTACTTGTACCTCGCGTTCTCGACTTCCTGAAACAACGTGATTTGACCATCACTTTCTTCGTTGTGGGGCAGGATGCCGCACTGCCCAAAAACCGTGAACTGCTGGCGAGCATCAGCGCGGCCGGCCACGAGATCGGTAACCATTCGTTTCACCACGAACCGTGGCTCCACCTCTACTCCGAACCGAAGATTGATGCCGAAATCGCCCAGGCGGAAGAACAGATCGAGCAGGCTACGGGGAAACGACCCATCGGTTTCCGCGGGCCGGGATACAGTTTCTCTCCGGATACTCTGGAAGTTCTGGCGCGACGCGGCTACCTCTACGACGCCTCGTCCCTGCCAACGTTCCTGGGGCCCCTGGCGCGAGTCTACTACTTCATGACAACGAAGCTGAGCGGGGAGGAGAGGCAGCAGCGAAAGATACTCTTCGGCACGCTCCGAGATGGATTACGTCGCGTAAGACCTTATCGGTGGCGGTTCCGGGGAAGCGAATTGATGGAAATCCCTGTTACCACGATACCGATCCTAAAGCTCCCGTTTCACCCCAGCTACGTCCTCTACCTGAGCGGTTTTTCCACTTCACTTGCCCTTTCCTATTTCAGGGTAGCCATGCAGTTGTGTCGCGTCACAAACACACGGCCCTCTTTGCTGCTCCATCCGCTGGATTTCTTGGGATCCGATGACATCCATGATTTGGGTTTCTTCCCTGGCATGCAGATTCCGCGTATGAAGAAACTTGCCGTCCTCAGCGAGGTGTTTCGTTTGCTGGCACAGGAATACAAGCTGACCACGATGCAGGAGCATGCCCGGCAAGAGGCAGCCGTGCCCGGACTCCCGGTAGTAGAACCGAGCCCTGTGCGCAGGGACACCATCGGCTGGAGAAGCGAGACGAAACCGCATGAAAGCTGATCGGATCCAGGCCATCGACGCGGCAAGAGGAACAGCCATGTTGTTCGTCTTCCTCTCCCACTTTGGGTGGGTGTACTTCAGCCAGAATGGCGCAAGCGACTACCTCAGGATCTCAGCGCTAATCGGCCAAGTCGCTTCACCAGCTTTCATGATCATCAGTGGCATGATGCTGGGATACCTGTACCGGACAAGTGGGGGCGACTTTGCGGGAATCAGAGCGAAGCTAATCGACCGCGCGCTGTTTCTGCTTACCATCGGCCGGGTCTTCATCCTCATCGCCCACATCCCCGCTGCAGGGGGATTGTGGGCGGCACTCCACTGGGGATTCATAACGGACGCGATTGCCTTCAGCCTGATCGCTGGCTCCATCCTAATCACACTACTGGAACCGAAGGAAAGGATCCTGCTGGCCATGGGCACATTCGCTGTCAGTTCGTGGCTCATGGTTTCCTGGCATCCCCACTCAAAGCTTCTGTGGGTCGTCCAAGAAACTCTGGTTGGAACCACAGGCCTGCGTCATCTCGCCTTCATCTTTCCTTTCCTTCCGTGGTTCAGCCTGTACTTGGCGAGCACGTGTCTCGGCCAGCACCTCGGGGAGTGCCAGGTGGCGGGCCAGCCCATGAAGGCAGCCAGGACGTTTCGCAAGATTGCCCTTGCCGCCGTCTGTTTGTCCCTCTCGCTGGCTGCCAGCGTGGTCCTTCTCCAGAGC